>MDTD01007038.1_pt1 | contig 22265 bp, 8 predicted proteins | sample 811221 | NCBI WGS metagenome assembly MDTD01 (sample SAMN05326646, study PRJNA326480) | marine metagenome | isolation source: seawater | place: Pacific Ocean: South West | collected 2011 | reverse complement strand
ACCGTCAAGAATTAACCTAATATTATTAAAACTTGGATTAACAAAAGTTGAACCATTGGCCAAATTCACTGCTTGGACGTAGAAAACCATCCCGCCTGGTGTAGACTCCATCGGTGTTTGGAACGTCAAATTATAGTTTCCAAAACCAGGGTTTTGAGTCTCGATTAAAATCACCTCATCGCCGACAGGTTGTCCAGAGTTACTCACATTTTGTCCAACCACTCTGAGCGAAAATTGGCCCGGCATCGGTGTTAACTGAGAACCTTCGAAATTTATTACTCCAGTGAATGAGATATTTGTTCCTCCTCTGAGCCACTCGAAATTAGTTAACTGCCGACCTGTTTCATCAAATACATTCATGTCGTTAAGCTGGATATCATTTTCCACTTTTAGGTCCAATGAATCAGTTTGCCAAGATGGAACCGCCACACCGGTATCATCTTCGACGGTGACCAGTGCTTGCGTTGCTTGCTCATCATCCCAAAGCCACGTTGTTTTTATCGGTATTGAGATTTCTAAAATTCCATCATTGTCGATAAATGATGTACAGTTGTTAACATCAAATTGTGCAATCATCTGACTATTAGTAGAAGACGAACATGAGTCACCGAACTCCCAAATGAAACTAGGATTATCACCATTGGAATTAATCAACTCAACTATTGTTTTAGTCACTCTCTCAACATCATCACCAGCCGCAGCCTTAATTGTTAACATTCTTTTAATGCCGTCGGGAACCGCTACATCTCCATCGAAATAAACTCCAATTGCTCGGGTTTTCATATGGTACTCTAAATCTAAATCTGTCACTTTTATTCGCCCTGGAGATTCAGCCTTGAATGATAAGAAAATAGTTTCAGTACCTTCACCATTTTCCGGGATCGCCTGATTTATTGCGGAAACCAATGTTGGGGTGTTTAACACCTCGGTTCCAACTACCGATGAATCGCTAACAGAGATGCTAGATTCATTGAGGAACTGAAGTGACTCCCAATCCCAATCACCAACACCATTGACATTTATTGAAGGCATATTTGGATAACCCTCTTCATACCAAAGTCTGAATAATTCGATTGATGGAGTTAAATCTCTGCTCTGTGAATTCATAGTGATTTCAAATTTAAGGAAGTTGCCAGCAGTCATGGAGGGAAAACTCACCTCTTGGTTATTTTGAGCAGTTAACCAATTAGTTCCATTATCATTAGAAACCCGAACATCAACAGTTGTTCCCAATGGATTGTTCTGAATCCACTCGGGTCTGACCTTGCCCACATCCGTGCCCGTAGGGAAATAATCTGAAACCCAGGTACCGCTTGCAGAATAAGCAGTGTAATAATTGATATTTACCCACCAAGATACCGCTGATGAACCGATTAATTGTGCCTTCCAAATCAATTCATTGCCCGGGTATGAGAAGTGGATTGTAGAAAGTGAGGTAACAGGCTCCCAATGAGTTCCATTGTCTGCAGAAACCCAGTAGTCGACTCTATCACCAATTGTTGGAGCAGACCAATATGTCTCCATGTTGACCGAGAGCACCGGTTTGGTAGTGTAAATTGTGTCTCCATACCAAGTTGTTGTTCCGGGGGCTGGAATAGTTTCATAACTCCAACCAGTACCATACTCTCGGTAATTTAGGGTCACAGAAGAAAATGAAGAATAACTACAATCAACAGTGATGAATCGTTTTCCATCAAACTGGAGACCATATCCTAAAACATTGATTTGTTTGGTATTGGTTTGAGGTACTAGTGTTTCGGAAGCCCCAGAAATTTTCCAAGCCTCCAATACATCCTTGTTCTGGCTACCTGTACTACCTTTTTGACAGCGCATGAAAAACGTTGACTCACTTACCTCTAAACCTCTGACTTGTTGACCCGTTTTTCCGCACTCATATGAGGAACTAGATGATGAAAAGTAAGTGTAAATAGTCGAACCACGAGTATATGAACCAGTTGGCATTTCACCGAATTCATATGATACAATTCGACGTTGGGAATTATGCAGAACCCATACGACATCTCGCGACGAGTCATAGGCAATTCCAGTGTAATCATTGTATTGAGGTGAAATATCATATGAGTCTAGGCAGGTCCACACATCATCTTTCGAAATGTCAAATTCAAGAACTCGATGATTATTAGCAGGTGCCGAAGAAGAATAGTGATATCGGTATGTCGACAATATTCCAAAAAGCCTCTCATCGTCGGTCACTGTCCAATCTCTGAAGCCGTAGTACGAGTAATAACTTGATGAAGGCTGCTGAGGAAGTGTGCAGGATGCTTGCTCTAAGTGGATTGTCGATTCGACGGTTGCATTGCTGGGGTACAGTCGCTTGACTACATTACTGAATTGCTTTGAAGACCATGTTGACAAGAACAGCCAATCATGATGTTTTAACACTGCACCTTGACTTTGGGCAATTAACGCAGATGATGATTTTTTAACCTGCATCGAGAATAAATTTTCACTGGCATTCGAGGTGTGTGGTTGCCTTACCGAAAAAGTTCCATTATCATACCAAGCATCGGAACTCTCACTAATATTTTCACTCAACGAATGAGTAACGAAAGAAATGTTGTCCTCGGTTGGTGAGAGTGTTAGTATATCGCTTCGAGAATCGGTCATTGCGGCAGAACCTGCCATCCAGTCACTCCGCAAATCTACTAATTCACTAGACCAACCGGTCGCTGAAGCGCCAGACAAAGTCATCGAAACATCACTTACTTCAGCACCTTTTGGTATTGAAATTTCAGCCCCGTCGTCAGTGATTCCATTTTGGTATAGAGCAATATATTCAGTTGAGCCATCACTGAACTGATAGATATGTCTTGAAACATTACTTGCAGACGCTTCATCGAGCAATAAATCTGAAATCGGCGTCATGGGTGTTAATGCCATCAAAAATACAAGAAAAATTGCAATTCCGAAGGTTGAATCTCTTCGCATATTCAATTCCCCAACACATTGCAATACTATTAGTTGTATAATTATCTAACCTGTCTGTCTAGAGTCATATCTTAGCGGTGATGAATCACCTCTAATGCCATCCTCCTCATCATCAAATACCTCAAACCAATCAACAATCCAATCACCGTCGGTATCCCAGTGCATCGGGTTGGTACCTTCAGCGATGTGATCATCATCCAAGTCAAGAGCATACCAACCATATTCATGTTCCCCAACTACTCTAACTGGAGCAGTTTGAGGTGAACTTGTGTAGTAAATCTCCCACTGATCAGTCCAAGCCCCTGAAGTAGTTATGATGTCGTCAGCGCTATTCAAAATCAAAAAGTCTTCATCTTGGTCATCGATAATTAAGACATAACGGAAATCAGTTGAGGATTGTCTATCCATTTTTAGATAGTTCTGAGTCGCTTCATTACTAGTACCCAATCCTAGCATGAATCCTCTAAATTGCCACCACTCTTCGACAGGCTGCCCTTGATAGACTAGAGCGCTTAATCGAACAGCATTAGGCGAAGTCAAGTCGATATCTGCAATGGTGTAAAATTCTTGGAAATTTGTGTATGGAGTGTAAGAGCATCCAGCACCTGAGCAATCCCAATTTCCGTCCATATCTGGATCTAGATTTGCATCGACTGCGTTGCCCGGGTCTAAACTGAACCAGGTATATTCCAAATCTGGTCTCGATAGAACACCGTTGCTAAATGATAAAGGAAGACAAGAAGTGGTCGTTGTATCACAATCCGCACCGGTTTCTCCGTCAATCCATTTGACTTTAATCTGAAGAAAAGAACTGAAATTATCATTTGATTCATTCCAGCCATGAGCGTACTCATACCAATCAGGCAACATATCGCCATCGGTATCATTATCCATCGGATTAATTCCATACTTGAAAATTTCTCGACCGTCTGACAGGTTGTAATCGATTTGATGAGAAATCACTTGATTACCTGATAACTCAGTGTTAAAGGTCACCGAATCGCCATCTGAATCGTTGAGGTCTGGGCGTGTTTGATTATTCCACTCCATGAGATTTGTGAATGGTAAATCTCCGGGTCCAGGTGCTATCGTGTACGAATATGGAGTGAACACACGATCATTCCATTCGCCTTGCCTGGCAGGGATATCAAACCCTACATCTTGGCTATTTCTGTCGTACCATCCATCATGATCGCCGTCATATGATACGTCGAATGGATTGATAGGGTTTGCAGCCCAGTGATTTTCTGTTGTCACATCAGGCATTCCGTAGATTGCATAACAGTATTCCCATCCGTCAGGAATTGTATCTCCATCTGAATCTATGCTGGTTGGGTCTGCGACGCCAATGAGTGTTCGATTGAAGTTGTCTGGGTCTTGTTCGTTTATTTTCTGCATTCGATTAAAACTATCTTGACCTTTTTCAATAAAGTCATTGTAGACTCCATTCTGAGCTTGGAAATAATTGTAGCCCATCTCTTCCATGTACGCATCAATGGCGTCATCACCGAAACTGTATATCCCGATGTCTTGAGGAACATTTGTCCGTTCGGAGTATTTACCCCAAGTCCTAGATTCCCACTCCCGAAGATTAGAAAATCGTTCCTCTGGAGAGATCACTCCATCACCATCACAGTCGAAACTGTCGCCGTCAGAATCTAAATCCACATCTCCATCTATCAACGGATTTATTCCCCACAAATTTTCTTCCAAATTCCATTCAGCGAACCAATACTCGAATCCGTCTGACATGCCATCTCCATCAGTATCTGGGTTGGTAGGGTCAGTAATACCCATAATTACTGAAATGAATATATTTGCTGGTTCACCATTTTCCCAGTCATTGAAATCATCTAAGAGCCTTTTACCTCTAGTGTCCTTAGTAATTAGAATATTGAATATTCGTAAGGATTTCTCGTTAGGTTGAAGCAAATCTCCGTCAATGTGCATTAGAGGGGCATCTTCAGGATGCTCAATACCATTATCTGGATTTGAAGATGCCAGAGCAAATTCTTGCAGGTCATTGATACCATCTTCATCGGAGTCAAAATATCCATCATCGGCGACCAAAGGATTGAGAGTCCACTTTTGAGCAGATATATTCCATTCAGTAAATAAGAGCTCTAAGCCATCAATTATCCCATCACCATCAGTGTCGATATTGTTAGGGTCTGCCGTTCTTCCGGTTAAATTAACTTGAGTTTCATTGATGAATGAACCGAATGAGGTATCGGTCAGTATTCCAGCCCACGCTTGGAATGCATAAGCACTACCGATTGTCGTTACAAACCATTTAGGTGAGGTTCTATTTTTATCGGTCTCGGAATATTCGGGAGCGATTGAATTGTACTCTTCCCAATTAGTCATTCCATCATCATCTGCATCTTCCCAACGGTCACTAGGCTGAAGCGGGTTCAAAGTCCAATCATCTTCGAGTAAATTCCATCTTGCGTACCAAATTTCCCATCCATCCGGCATACCATCGTCATCACTGTCAGTATCCAATGGATTGCACGAACCGGAACTAATTGACAGTTGTGAGGAAAGGATAGAGCCAGATGCCCGATCAGCAAAAGTTGCTTGAGGGATTCCAAGGAAACTAATATTTTCAAACAAGTCAGTGGTAAAACCATCCGGTAAAACAACACCGTCAAAGGTTTGATCAAAATTGAACAAGTCTGTTCTAACATGGAATTCTAACCAATTAACGAACGCTTCATTCTGCTGAATTTCCCCATCGTGGTTGATATCATACCCATCACCGTCAGGATTCTTGAAAGCATCCGAACCGTTCAGTGGGTTAATTCCCACCCTAGATGAGTCCCATGAACAGGAATATGTAGCCTCCCAGCCGTCGGGTAAGGAATCACCGTCAGAATCGATGTTGTTTGGATCTGCAACCGACCAGTTTTCAGCGAAGGATGGGAGTTCTCCATGTGATTCGAGTAGTAAACCATCAATTGCCTGTAATCTAACTAGGGACCACTTATACTCGCACAGGTTGACTAAGCCATCCTGATCAGCATCCCAATTGGCATCTTCTGGTCGATTAGGGTCTAAACTCCAGTTATTGCCTCCTGTGAAAGTCGAACCAACCCATCTACGATTCTCAATCTCCCATCCGTCGGGCATGCCGTCCCCATCAGAATCATGATTTGTTGGGTCGGTACCCAAATCAACGCTTGAGACAGCTAGATAGGTTGAGTTAGCAGATTGGCCAGCCGCATCATCACAGACATATTCCATTTGAATAGTGTAATGGCACCATAAGTTGGAACTTTCATAGAAAAATCCGAAGTATTCTTCACCATCTCCTAAACCGTCTCCATCTGTATCGCCGACTTGTGGATTTGTTGAGTTATAACCTTCCGTAGTTCTAGCCTGATATTGGTACTCATCGATATTTGTCCACAAACGTTCCAATACTCCATCTCCCGACTGATCTAGGTCAATTCCGTCGAAATCAAAATCTAGCAAAGCGTCCCACGGGTCCGTAGGATCCATTCCATTGCCCAATTCCCAGCCATCAGGTATTCCGTCCCCATCGGAATCATTTGAACCGGGATCCATAAGTTCAAGATTAGAAAATTGACCCGGAGTTGATGAACCAAATACAGTTTTATTTTGGTCAGCCCCCATCACCCCTAGTTCAGTTATCTGTCCAGGTATTGATTCTACCTGTAAGATTTGGTAAACATTGGAATAATCTCCGGACAAAGTCCAAGTCCCATGAAGTGAACCAACAATTATTTCTTCGCCTGTGGAATGTATCGAATGGATGTCATTCAACTCGCGTGCAGGAACCGTGTCTGAACCCGGATTTTCTAGTAATCCGCTGTGTATTATGACATTATCATTTAATTTCAGTTGATGTAGTCCGGAAGGGGTACCAAACCACAATACTTCCGGAGTTGTCGATGTCGGGCCATCTAGCAGAATATCTCGGATTTCTGCAGGGTTTGAGGTAGAACCTGCAGATAGCGCTCTAATTTCACTGATTGAATTCTCGATACTTGTATTTTCAACAGAGAAAAACACGCGCCACTCAGGAGATGATTGGTCACGCGCCGAGTCTGTCTTGACTGTCAATAAACCGACGGTCGTTCCGACAAATAGTGTCAAATCACCATCCATTAGACCATGCTCAATATCGGTAACTGTTGCATTAACCTGCTGGAGCGAACTAGTAATTGATTCGCTGACTGAATGTATCACATCTATACTACCTGAATTACTGATTTCGAAAATATTACCGGAACCATTGTCGCCTAGACCGAGAATATGAACATTTGAACTAGTAATTTTTAATGAGGTAGTTGAATGAATTTTACTGGTATAAGACCAGTCCCAAGTATTTAGAGAATCAGGAAATCCATCAACTTGAATCCTTGCGACACCCAGTCCTATGCTAGATGCGAATGAAATGGCGTATAGTTCATCGCCGTCAAGGATTAAACTAGAGTCGAACAATTCTACCCCTTGTGGCATCCAAATATCTTCGCTAGACATCGTCTCAAAATCTAGAACTGTCAAGCCATATTTGGTTGTTACATAGACGATTGAGTCTACAACTTCAACGCTCCTAACATCATGGTTAAGTACGCTGATATCTTCATTAGGATCAGCGAATGTGATTGGATATTGTTCTAGTGAGGATTCATCATTGTCGTCAAAAATCACTGATTTTAATCCGGCCATTACGTCATTTCCATCATCATCGTAAATGAGATACTCTTGAATATTGGATAATTGTTCTCCCAAGTTTAGTGCAGTAGGTGTTCTACTAACATCAGGCGATAAAACTCCGTCGCGGTTTGCATCCCACCCATCATTATCTCCATCGAATAGTGCACTACTTCTGTTCAGCGGGTTCAATCCGAAATGAACTTCCCAACCATCAGGAATACCATCACCGAAAGAAGGGTAGGTATTTCTCAGAACAAATCCATCCCAGTTGTAGCGGTCTGAATCTTCTAGTAGTGGGTCAGTACCTAGCCACATGTCCTCACCAATCTCATTTGTTGAGTTAGTAGCACAAGCAGAAATCAAATTTTGGAATGTCGCATTGGCACCCGTTGGAATATACGGCCAGTTAGTCAAAATTGAGCCATCAGGCGGAGTGGCCATACACCACAAACCATCCAACTCATTGGTATGATTTTGAGGAGCACCGTACAGATATTCTTCTGAAGAGGTGTAAAGCTCAGAAACCGATAGAATACCATCTCTGTTCACATCAAATCCATCATTGTCTGGGTCTTCGTTAATGTCTGTAGCATTTAACGGGTCGAAATCTCTACAGTCAAATCTCTGTGAAACTGAATCAAAACCACCAATTCTAAGGCACATGTAAGCCTCAAAACCATCTGGCATTCCATCCCCATCGGTATCAGATTTGCGAGGGTCGAGATAACTTCTAACACCTTCTCCATCAACCACTCCGGTTAACCCCCGAGAGAAACCTGGGTCAGTACAACTTGCAGGATACGGCCAACAGTACTCTTCAGTAGCATTCAAACCATCTTTATCATTGTCCAATTTTGCATCTGATGACTCATTTTTATCCAAACCAGGCATCGATACACTTCTACCATCGACGGAAGTAAAGTTGATCCACTCTGCGAAGAGGTTTTCATGGAAATTAGGGATACCATCACGGTCATAATCGGTGGCCGGTGGCTCGTCTCCCTTCGTCGTATCTGGGTGTACATTTGAGACCGGTGAAATCACTGGGAATTGTGACATAAATAGTAAACTAACAACTACTGCTACTGTGGTTAACAAGGTAGATTGGCTCCTGCGCATTTCTATTCCACACTACAAAGCCTAGGCTTCGCTAATGTGGTTGTTCACTCCTACACTTATGAGCATGATGGAACGATGTTCCGACAATGCTCATAATATTCAGATTTAATTTGACACCGGATTAAACTTTGAGGTCGATAAAATATTCATTTCCGATAAAATATATCGGTTCATTCAAGACCCGTACGCGATGGGACTTGAATGACCGGTATGACGATGCGCATCACACATCTAGGAACTGGAAGTCGCGGTAATTCGACGCTTCTAGAAGTTGGAGATGCCCGTGTCCTGTTGGACCAAGGTTTTAGTGGAGCTCAATTAGAGAAGAGACTCAATAGAATGAACCTTTCACCGGAGGATATCGATTGCATACTAGTCAGTCACCATCATGGTGATCATGGTGGCGGAGTGGCGATTGCACAACGAAAATGGAATATTCCTGTGTTAGCAAATGAACGAACCGCAATTGAACTTAGTTTAGACCCCATGCTGACTAAATATTTCGGCTCACTCGACCTTGTAAGGATTGGTGATGACCTCTCAATTTTGACGGTCCCAGTCCCCCACAGTAATTCTGATAATGTTGCCTTTGTCGCTAACTATCGCGGCGAAAGAGCGGCGGTTATAACTGACCTCGGGTCTTGGACAGATGAACTAGTGAAGCATGTTCATGGTTGTCAGCATATTTCCATCGAAGCAAATTACGATGAACGATTATTGAACCAAGGCCCATATCCATTCACCCTAAAAGAGCGGATAAGAGGGCGTGGCGGACACCTTTCAAATAAACAAACAGGCGAATTTCTTGCCGAAGTATGTAATGAGAAAACCAAAACCATCGTGTTAACTCACCTCAGTGAGAAGAATAATTCTCCACACTTAGCAGAATCTACAATTTTATATCACATTGGAGATTTTTTTACCGGTGATATTGATATTTCACTTCAAGACGGTCCAGAAAAGACTCATTACATCAACGCTAGTGAATCTTTGAATCCAAAATTAAACAACCAGTGAAAACTCGGTCGACGGAAATTAGTCTAAATTTCATCAATTTTATGACTAAGAAGGTCAATACCTAAATGATACCGAATCATGAGAGTATCGTGTCAAGTATTCGCAGAACCAGAAATGACACTAAATTCATTACTGATGAACGTGGTGTTAGCGAAGTTTTGGGGGTAATAATGATGCTTGCGATGGTAATCAGTATCATGGGCGGTGTTTGGGTATTTCTGAATCCTTATATTTCTGACTTTGAAGATAACACCAATTGGAATAACGCAACTGGAATCGCTGATCGTTTGGAAGACCGAATCGATGTGGTTGGAGACGCTCCGAACGGCACCGGAGTTAGGCATAAACTCAGTATGCAGAAATCAATACTTCAACAAGTCTCGAACGCCGAAATATGGACGATATCGGCTGATTTAGTTTCATATGATGCGATTTCGATTAGGAGCATCAACGATTATTCTGTAGGAATTACTTCAATCAATGAAACCGCTCGTAAAATATCCATCGACACATTTTCACACCACTGGGAGTACTCTTTTACCGCAACCGATGCTGAAGTCATTGCCCAGCACGATTTAACTCTGAATAGTTGGTATATTATCACAGTATACGATGATGAAGATTTACCAATTCACAGAAGTATTTCTTATCCAATATCCGGTCTGAAGATCCTTACTACTTTGGCTACTGGGGAACATGAAATTAATCTCGTCAACAATGCCAGAATCGAGCACTTCTATGATGCTTCTTGGGAAATCAGTAATTATCCAAGCGTCATTTTTGAGAAATTAGCAACTGAGGGATATCGATGCTCTATACTGCTAACCAACATTGATGTTAATGGTAGCCTAGGTGTTTCAAATTCCTATGGTTTGGATATTTTATCAACCGGTGCACTCACCCCATTTGCCGGTCAATCATACAACCTTAGATTCTCTATGGAGAGCACTTTAGCGGCTGTAATTACCCCTCAATACAACGAACTCTGGTTATCTGATTACTATTTGAACAGAGCATCGGGGACATTGGACTCATTCACTGGATTGGCCCCATATGAGAGATTGAGTGGAATGGATGGAATCACTGTAGAAACAAATGGTGAGCCCCTGTTCTTAGATGTAAGTATTCAACAGGTGGTGCTCGAGAGATGATTGTCAACTCAAAGAGAGATGATGAGGCCGTTTCCGCCGCCGTCGCAACCGTATTACTGTTTGGAGGCGTTGTTTCAATCATCGGACTAATGTTAGTTTCTATGGTTCCAATTATTGAAGAATTAGAAGGCTCGATTGAAAGAAGTGACATGTCATCGCAAATGATGATATTAGCACAACAAACCGAATCCCTAAGCGAAAGTGGAATGCCTGGAGATTCTACCAATGTCGAGTTAATTCCGATTGATGGTAACATTAACTGGGACTTGACAAGAGGCGGAATGTGGTATTCTGCCACTTGGCAAGACGAATCGACATTCAGAATGAAAGAAGTTATGGATTTTGATAATAATATCGAGATTAAGCACCCTGAAACCTTTACGACTGCGATCTGTTTTGATGATTTGCGCCAAGGCCCTTCCCGACCGTTCATCTACACAGCCCCCACATGGGCAGACACTGCGCAAATCGCCATTTCCACTGGTCTAGCGATTCCTCTAGGACCTGTCGATGTCAAGGTCTATCAACAAGACCAGCTATCTGAGACATTAGAACTACAAATCTTCGATACTGAAGTAGTAGATTTATCTTCAGGTGTAACTAAATTTGAGTCCACTCATGAATTAGTAATTTTTTATTCACATGGAACCGGGGGGGCTACTCTCGTTTCACCATCTGACCCCAATCCGAAAGACAATACCGGTCGAAATTGGATAATACCTTTGGATGCTGGAAATAGTCGAGTTCACATAATGAGCACTGACTCTAATCAAATCAACATTGAAACTTCAGGTGAAATTAATGAACACTTTGCAATTTACCAAGACGAATTTAGGGCTGGTGTCTCGTTTACAAAAGATATTGCAATCAGTGAGCCGGATGTTATCAGAATTTCGACCAGCGCCAATTCTCACATCATATTACAGACTGATTTAGACAATAATAGTGGTTCCACATCATTACTAAGTTATGATGGAAACTATCTAGGAAATGAGTTTATTTCGCCTTCACTTGAAGGAGAAATGATATTCACTAATCCTGGAGAGAATAGCGTTACTGTTACTTGGCGGGGAGGAGGAACTTCGATACCTGCCGCTGGAAGTACCAGTGTTTCTTGGCCTCCGGCCAGCGTTGATGGTGCGCCACTTTTAGATGCCGATGGAGATATATTTCTTACTTGGAAAGTAACCAATGAAATCAGTTCCCCAAGTGGCATACACCTAATTGCAGCATCAGATACAGGAGCATCATCGGGTAAAACTCACCGCTTGTTGATAAACAACGATGGTAGTACCAACTCACTCTCAATTTCAAGGGCTGGAATTTCAAGCACCTGGAACATCAGTGGCGACACAAATATCGATGGAGAAATAACTAATCAGATACAAAATCAAATCCAAGCAATCAACCCGGGAACTTATGATTTCGATGTAGTTGATGGCCACCCTGTTAAAATCCACCTAGTGAAAGGCACCGATGGATTGATTCAAGCCAAGCATGACGGTGTGGAAAGATGTAGTGCTGTAAATATGATGGCCAGTGGATGGATTTCTGTAGATATGCCATGGGCCTCGCTTGCAGGACAAGAAGATCTGACTATCAAGCAAGCATGGAAGGATGGAAGTTTTCCCTCCAGTATAAAAATCACGTTAATTGGCCACAATGGCGCATCTACCCATTCCAATCTAGCAACATCCTGGGTATTCCACTTATCCCGCCTAACATACAACTTTGCTTCCTCAATAACTGGTATGGAAGTAGCCTATTCCGGAGGTGCAATTGTAACCAATCACCCGGAATTCACCCCAACTATCATTCGCGAACCAGTTGACCGTGCTGGACCAGGACCGCGATTTGCTGCCACTATCCCATCCATGCATCCGGCGAGTGAAGGAATAAGTGGAGGCGGGAAATTATCCTTAGACATCGAATTATCATCTAGGCAAACGTTGGCATCGGAAATTGCGTATGAAGTGAGACGGGGTTGGGCAGAACCATATGGAGTTGCGATTGCCAATGATGCCTCGGATGGATTGGACCTTAGTGAAGACTGGACTGTCTATCCTGGAAGATTGGATTTATTGAATGATTATGTCGGCTGGGTTCCCGACCCAAGTATTGGCACATCGGAGGCAGTTTGGCATACTAACGGAGAGCCTATTCAGTTTTCATTGCAACTTTCATCATTAGATGTTCTAACCCAGGAGGCGATTGGATGAAAAATAGTGTGATGGTTAAAGATTCAAATGGAGCAGCCACAGAACTTGGCTATATCTTCACTTTCCTGCTTGGAGTGCTGTTACTTTCGATGTTTAGTATGTGGGCTTGGGATATTGAAACTGCAACCAGAGAACGTTGGAATCAGGAAGCAATTCAAGCGAATATGGACGACCTTGCTGCTGCTGTCGAACGGGCCGACCAAGCCAGTAGAATGGGCGATATCGAATACTCAGAATCCATCTATTGGCGGGCTACTGAAGCTGATGAAAATCAATTTACATTGACGCTCGACGATCGATACTTGTCACTTCAAGATGGTGGCGGAACACTTGACATGGAAGTTTCAATATCCGGTGCTGGAAGCGGTGCGCACACCGGCACAATCGAGTTGTCAGGTGTTAGTACAATATGGGTCGTACATTCAGACGGTGTAACAAGTTTACAAGTGTACAGGCCTCAGTGATTATATCCCCATCACCGCATTGTGTACTTGTGTCTGAACTTCTCGCATTCTAGATTTTGCGCCTAGTTCACGGAAAACTGATAATGCTCTCTGAAGATATTCCATCCTGCGAGACTTATCTGATGCAACTGTTCCTAAACGAGTCAATAACTCACCTATCTGCATTCTCAAGTCATTGGCCTCAGCAATAACTAACGCTTCACGGAAATGTTCCATAGCCTCATCGCTTCTACCTGCATCCTGAAGAACCTCGCCAAGTAATATTGTAATATCAACCATTGAAAGAATATCTCCTTCCTCACCCATCGCCTCAAGGGCATTTGTGTAATGGTGCGATGCGACATCTAAATCGCCTACTTTAGCATGATATCTTCCTAACACTGCTTGAGCACGGGCGTGAATCTGTTGATTCTCAGAGTTATCTGATTTTTCAAAAGCATTCATCGCATGTTTTCTTGCTCGTTCGACTTCGCCCAAATCAAGGAATGAACGCGCTAAAATTAGTTGGGCAGAAATCAATTCAATCCCGTCATTCTGTTCGAGAATTGTTTCTACTTCACCATATGATTCGAGTGCCTTAGAGCGATCATTCTTTCGTCTAAGCAAATACCCCATATTGTTGTAACATCTTGCTGCACCTTGAGCATCACCCAATTCTATGAAGTTCTTTAGCGCCTCATTATGCATTGATAGCGCTTCATCAAGATTACCTTGCTTCAGCGAAATATCTGCCTGTGCTGAGAGAACCTCGGCTTTAATTGAAACATTCTTCAATTTCTTCGCACCTTCTTCAGCATCCACAAAAACAACTTTGGCTTCTTCAAATCGGCCTAATAATGCTAAAATCTCACCTTGGAGTTGTTTTATTCTTGTTTTAGAATCAAGTCCAACATCTTGAAGTTCAATATTCTCAATCAAACCGAGTAGTTCCATGTAACCCAGAGAAACTAGATTCCTACCATCCTCAACTATTATTTTTGCCGCTTCTTCATTGAGATTTGAATTGATGTAATGATAAATCAACTCAATGGTGAAGCCTGGTGTTTGTTTGGCTTTTGAGTACCATTCTGCACATTTAACATGAGATTCAATCTTTACTTTTTCGTCCAAACTTCTAAGCAAAAACTCCCTAATCAAATCGTGTACATCGTAAATTTCTGATTCTACTTGTCTGGCTAAACCTTGTTCAACCAGAGAGTCTAGTTCATCGATATCCAAGTTTTGCTCACTGAGTGCGTCTAATGGAATTGGTTCCCTGTAGATTGATAATGCTGATAGCAATCTTTTCTGTTCACCACTCAATTTTGAAAATATTTCAACTGTAACATAATTTTCCAAAGTTTCATGGAAAGCACCGGCAGATGCACCCCGATTAATCAGTTCTAAAACCAATGGATGTCCTCTAGAAATACCGTGGATGTACAACCACTGCTCTTCTTCAAGATTATCGAAACTGCTGAGTAGCTTTCTTCCTGAATCCGAATCAAGGCCGTCAAGTGGAAGAACTAAACTAGCAATTCGACCTTCAGCATCCTTGGTAGGTACAACTGGTTTGAAGGAACGGGAGAACATCACCAATCCAATTTCTTCCTCGCTTCCCAAAAGACCTAGAGCCATTGCCTGGAAAGTCTGATGGAGTGTGGTATCAGATATTTTATGAAAATCATCAATGACAATTAATGATGGTGCTCCGCCCAGCGCATCAATCAGCAATCTTGCCGAATCTGCGGGCTTTGGGATAGGTGTTGTGGCAATATAATCGGCGAAATTAGAATCGCCGATATTAGCCAACCAATCCGCAATAGACTCAAAGAATGATCTTGAACCTTCCCAATCTTGACATCGATGATAAAACAGATTCCTTCTGTGCATGAATCTTTCAATCAACTTAGATGCCATTGTAGTTTTCCCAATTCCGGCAATACCAGGGACCATCAAGGTGGTTGCTCTAGCATCTAGCAGATTGCACATATTATCCAATTCCTTTTCCCTTCCGTAAAAATGCCGCAATCTGGGTAAATCGCCTAAAGCGGTAACAAGTTGTTTCTCAACATGCTTTGACAAATCTCTTTCAATCAAATCTGCCGAGAGCATTCTAACATCAAGGATACAGTTTTCATCCATATATCTGATGATATCAACAGAACGCATACTGAATGGTAAGATTGAATTTATCTCACCAAGACTAGTGCTTACAATTTGACCATCCTCAAGGATACATCTTAGTTGAAAATTTCTGAGTTCATTCCAGGTTTCTTCTGCGATATTCATCCCTGAATCAGTCAAGAAATACGCCTTTCTTTTTCTGGATACACCTTTGACGTGGGCTTGTCTTTCTATAAGTAAGCCTTGATCCTTTAGTCCAGCAATCGCCCGAGGAACATTTGAACGAGCAATCGCGACTGCGTTGGCAATTCCCATTTGCGAAAGTGAGAAAGGAACTTCGACACTGCTCTTGTAATCGGAATAATCCAATAAATGCAAGAGGATTCTCTCTTGAACGCCAGGCTTAGCATTGGTTGCTATATTTTCACCCCCATCATTGGTTGTGGACATAGTCGGGGTCGGGTACCCACTGATTAGTCTCTACATCCCAAATCCATCCCGGATGTTGTGACGTTGTAGCCTGCTGTTGAACTTGTTGCTGGACTTGCTGTTGAACTTGTTGGACTGGTTGTATCGGCTGTTGCTGTGTGTTAATTTCTGGAACTGACTTCTGCTTTGCCCACGCGTATGGGTCAACATTCTGTTGCTCAGTTGTCTCGAAATATTCATCCTCCAATTCATCCTCAAATGTGAAGAAGAAGGCTCCCACACCCACAAGTACAATCAATGCTACAACTACAATAATAATTATTAACAAAAGATTGGAACTTTCTTCTTCGGAAACCATTGATAATTTAAATTCAGTATTTTGTTCATCACTATCAGAACTGAATAATTGTCCATCCATCTCGAACACTACTGTTCTGTAATCTGCGGTTCCAAGTTGGCTGGTGGTAACAAACATCTGCCAAGTACCATCAGAGAGAACGCGTGTGGAGTTAATCTCTTGACCAGAACCAGAATCGAATCGGGCCTTTACTAGACTATTAGGAAGACCAACTCCAGAAAATGAAGCAGGTTCCGAGGTGGTAATCACTGAATTGGTGTCATCACGAACTACTGTGAATTTGATTGCTTCAATAGTTATGTCAACCGAGCGTGAAAGAGATGACAATTCACTATTATCGGTGGCCTTGAACTTTACATTCTCAAGTGACCAACTATCGATGCTATCGGACCTAGTTGCTGACGGATTATATGTGGCGATTCCGTCAGCTGAAATTGAGAAATATGAATCATAGAAATTATCAAGTTCGGTACTCGGGTCATCATATACTTCATAAATCAAAATCGCTCCTTCAGGGTCATTAAAGAATTCATTTAAATCGAATACAGCACCTTTGCCACATCGGTTCAAGTTTCTCGATTCTTCATCACAATATACCTTTACAGTATTAGCCCAACCAGCAGGGTCAAACGATGGGGGCAGATTATCAACTGAATTATCAATTGTAACGAATACCGAAACCTCCTCAGAGAAATCTTCCCCATCGAACGAACGCATTACTATCTCATAGACTGAATTGTGAGGCAGAGTATTTGTTTTCCAGACGTTATTCAAGTCCCAAGATGTGTTGAAAATTCCGTTATCAATTTGGTCTTGTCTGATAATTAGATTGGTTGGCGAGTTACCAGTTGATCTTCCTCCCTGATAAATGTCGATTTCAACACGAGTAACGATTCCATCATTATCCCATACATAACCTGAAATCGAGGTTGATTCACTTCCTCTGATCACTTCTGTGTCATATATACTCTCTAGAACAATTCCAGGCTTTGCATTGTCATTTTCAATATTCACTTGAATCGTTTTTGCATCACAGGTTTCAGCATTGTAATCATTTTTACAGAAATCACTATCTGCAGCCCAAATCGTGAATGTATAAGTTCCGGTTTGATATATGGAATAATCCCAATCATAAGACCATGCATTTAGTGATTGACCAACTTCGGCATTAATTCCAAACTTAGAAGTTTGGCCATTTGCCTCATTTCTAATTTCAAACCATATGGTTTGGATATCACTACCTAAAATCCCAAAGTATGAGTCAGAAGCTGTTCCACTGAATGAAACAATAGATCCTTTGGCTGAATTAGGTGAATGTGTTTGGCCAGAGGATGGAGTATTGATAACAACATCAGGGGCTTCCAAATTCAATTTGAATTTTCTAATCGTGATTGGGGAGTACTCCAGTCCATCATATGAACGGACCTTGAATGAAACATCACCTTCTCCTTCCGAATATGACGACATATCCCAATTAAAAGTCCAAGTACTGAAAGGATAGATTTCCTTTGTGATTACTCCTCCTGAATTTGAAGTATCAGTTGCAGAATACCACTGACTAGACCCTGGTGGTTGGATTTGAACATCTTCGACATAACCAGATTGTTTCTGCATAGAAATTATATCAGTTGCATAAGGCGGTGCTAGTCCGTCCCAAGCAGTTCCACTGAGTGAAACAATACGGGCAAATGAAGTGAATTCTGGTTGAGTCAAAGTCACACTAGGTGGCATATTATCGAGACTGATAATATCGTCGATAGGCCCTGTTAGATTAAAATCAGATTGAAATACACCTTTACCAAACTTGTATGCTTCAACGCTATAAGACGGAATTTCCCTTCCTGAAGCACAGTCAGGGTCATTATCATCAGTCAATGTGTCACCGTCATTGTCATAGCCATCAGAACATGTATTCTCATCCATGACAGTGGTTATCGCTGGCGGCCCAGGGTCTAGTACAACTGTAACTCCTTGCTCACCAACTTGATTATTCCAATTACGGTCCAAGTAGAAATTACTGGGAAGAGTTACTTCAGGTGTATATCCAAACTGGTCAGTAGTCAATGAATAAAGTGGGAAGCCGGTGGAATTTTTGATTACAACTGTTGCACCATCAACATCGCTATTCAATGCCTTTACTTGGAATCTAACTAGTTCACCTTCTCGAACTTGTGTACCCCATGGAGTGTTTTGGTTTTTAACATGAATCTTAGAGGTGTCAAAGTTTTGAAGTCCTGCATACGACAATACCGTTGAGTTGTTAACTAATTCCAAGGACATAGGCATACCTGCAGGAGGCATCTCATCGGTATTTGGGACTTTAAGACACTCATTTTGTACAGCAGGGCACTGCGCTCCAAGCCATCTCAACTGAATCGGGAAAATTTCATCTCCACCAGCATCGGGAATATATTCTGATTGGATGGTAACTCGAGATTCAGTGATATTGTACACTTGAGTTGCATTTGTATATGTGTTTCCAGAAAAATAACCTATTGAACCGTACTTGTTTCCATAGTTGTCATCGTGATGGGAAATATTTACACCGAAACTTTCTGTTTCCATAGTATTTCCTTGAACATTCACGATACCGCCTTTGATTCTTAATGCATCACCGACACTGCCAGTGATTGTGTTGTTGTAAAGAGTTGCTGAGGTTCGGAAAATATGTATTGCAGGGCATTGGAAATCTCCACCATACATCGACTGAGAATTACAAGTTCCAGAATTATTTGAGATGGTATTTCCTTCCATGTACAATCTAGATTTGGTTGGTTGAACAGCAGGCCAGCCTTGGTCTTTGTAGTGGTATTCGCCGTGGACAACAGGTTCTCTAGCAGTATCTTGGATGGTGTTTCCAATTGCGACTACTTCTGAAGAACCATAAATCCATATTCCATTATACCCGCCGATTGGACCAATAATATTGTTGTTCAGTGTAGCAGTGGATGAGCGTATCGCAACACCGGAACTATCCCCAACGCCGGAAATAGTGTTGTCGGATGCCGAAATCTTAGCACCATCATAGGCTGTGATACCAGCACGGCTTGCGGTCACAATAGTGTTGTTGTTAATCTCAAAAGTATGCCTAATATCGCCAGTTTGTTTCAAACCCTTCGTATCTACTGCTGCACAGTTAACGTCGATGTTTGAGCCGGTTAATTCTCCTGATGATTGAATGAAAAATGTCCCATACCCATTTTGTGATATATCGATATTGTTCAAAGCAGCATAACTGTTTTCAACATAAATCATTGAGATTCCATTGCCGTTGTTGCCACAGGTTCCTTCGGCATCACCAGTGAAAGTTGAACCAGATACGGAAAATGGATTAGTGATACCCGAACCAGCACCGTAAGCAGAGATGGCAGCTCTCTTACCGATAGAATAGGCATCGACACCCAAAGTGAATTCAGATGAGGTAATCGTAGGGTTGGCCAAATCTACAAGAATAATGTTCGATGAATTAACATTAGTGAATTTGAGACCATTCGCAAATGTTTGTGGTCCATCAAAAACCAGTGCTCCATATTTAGCATCAAGTCCGTTTAGTGTGTTAACTGCGATTTCAAAACCGAAAGCATTTTCAAATTCAACGAAGTTAAGACCAGTTTTAGATTGATCAATTGTGTTTCTAATCACCATCCCAGAACCACAAGCAGCGTCGATACTAATGACACAATCACCTCGAATCGTGTAATCAGTGGGTAAATCCCAAGCAAATGTAGTCATTGTAGAACTGGAGCCATCAGATGATGCTCCACATGTCTTAGATGCCACACAAATGGCTCCCCGTACATCGATATACTTCCCGAATGGAATATTTATTGTAGCACCTGCGCTAACCACAAGCGTAGCACCTGGGGCTACTGTCACATTATCGGTCAAGGTGTGAGTTCCTGACCATGTTTCTTGGCCGTTAAGTGTCCCTGCAGTAGTTTGGTTGATACCTGCGGCTGTTGAGGAGGGGATTACCATCATGGTGGTTAGCGTTGAGAAAATCAGTAATGCAACTAATGACACACTTTTACTTATTTTTTTATCAGACATGTTACGGCCTCTAGATTAGGCATCGTGGGCAGGAATATAACACTGTTCACTCAAAGTACCGTTAAAAATATCAAATCACATTAATAATATCATTAAAATCTTCCTAAATGTATCATTTCGGGACAATAATATCAACATTATCGGTTAATTTTAGCAATTTGGCATCGATCTAACTTCTTTTAACCAAGCACCTGCATCTAAATTACCATAACCGAGTAAGTCGTCGTGGTCGATTATTGAATTTGAAGCACTAGTGCGGAGTGCTTGTTTTACTTCATCAATACATGAATTACTAAGTGTAGCCGAAGGCCGTAATTGTGGCTGATCTTGAAGAATCAGTGCCAGAGCGCCCGTTACAAATACCGTAGAATCAGAAGTCCCACTACTCGAATACCACTGTCCATCAGAGCCAGTGCTAACAATTCTCACACCCGGGGCAATAATTTCGGGCTTAAGATTCGGGTGCTGACGCTGTTCGCCAGATATGGTTACTTGACTACCCTTCGAACTATTTTCCCAAATATCTCCGCCCTGAGATGAGGCACCAACTGAAATAACCAAAGGAACATTACTTGGCACCGAAACTCTACCATCATCGCTATTTCCTCCGTCATTTCCTGCTGCTGCGACAACGAAAATACCGCGGTCAAGGGCCTTTCTAACTGAGGATACGCTAGACCCTTCTCGAGTCATAGATTCACTCTGTGTTCCACCTAAAGAGAGAGATATAATGTCAGCCGAAAAAACATCCATACACCATTCCACAGCGTCCGAAATCTTCTCTTCATCTGCTGTGTTCATACCATTCCCATCGTCACTAAGAGCGGCGACTACACCTAAGTTAACTCCTGGAGCAACACCAATCTGATGCTCTTGTGAAACTAATATCCCTGCCATTAGAGTGCCGTGAGCAGTAGCGCCATAATCGACAGGACTATTGGAATTTGATATCATGTCCTTAAAGACCAGATTGGTGTTCTTGAATGAAGGATGGGAAATATCAATCCCGGTATCCACAATGCAAACACGTATGCCTTCACCTGTAAGACTATCCAATGAATCAGCCTCGAATCCGGCCTCTTCGAAGGCCCATTCGGACTTTGCTGGTGGTAATTCGACAAACATATACCCCGATTGCCAAACCCACAGCATCAGTGAAGCAAGTATGGCAAACAATACAATGTTAGTCAACAAAAACTTCTTGCGACGAACCCGGTGAATCGGTTTGGCAACATGGGGAAACCATCCAGTAACCTCAGATCTCCACTCATCCTGGAAACCAACGACAGATGGGTCGATTGCAGAAAGAATTCGTTCATCATCGGGTTCAGGGAGCAATTCAACACTATCAAGACTACTCAGTACCTCACCACCTGGTACTACATCGTGAGATGCAGCATTTAATGACTTGTCTGATATCAGAATCTTGCCGAGGATTTGTTTCTAGCTACCTTCAAACCGCCGTAAGCAACAAGAATCGCCAAAGCAAGGATAACAACCATCAACCACGCTGAATCTTCTTCAATAGTTTCTAAAGTAACTGGAACAATGAAGTCAAACGGTTCAATATCGCCGCCATCAGCGACGAATGTGGAATCATCACCAATCTCGACAGAAACTAAGAATCTAGGTTCTTTGATCGATGTTTTGTTAATCTCGAATACTGCATCAACAGTTTGACCAGCACCAACCGAAATGGTTTGCGTAGGATAGGTTT
>MDTD01100157.1_pt1 | contig 22275 bp, 21 predicted proteins | sample 811221 | NCBI WGS metagenome assembly MDTD01 (sample SAMN05326646, study PRJNA326480) | marine metagenome | isolation source: seawater | place: Pacific Ocean: South West | collected 2011 | reverse complement strand
ATTTGCAAATCACAAAAAGAAAATGCTCCTGAGGTTCTTGTGTGTGTATCTTTGGTGTATGGTATGTTGCAATCCAACAATGAACAGAAAGGCTCGGTAGATGGACATCGAAAGAACTTTGTATAACTATGTGGGAAAGCATTACAAGCTGCTCCAGCGGACAAACATGGTGAGTGCTCACATCGACATTCCACAGGAGAAAAGGTGGATGTAAAAAAGGTTGGATGTGGACTTTCATCGCGGATTCAAGCTTGGTGTTTGTTTTCTCGACGTCACGGAGCCGTGAAACTCCCGAACAAGTTTTGGAAAATACAAAAGGAAAACTTCAGGTCGATGGTTACGGCGGTTACAACTCGGCATCCGTTCCAGAAGGTCGTGAAAGAGTCGGTTGCATCGCTCACGTAAGAAGAAAATTCTTCGAGGCCGTCAACACAGAACCAAAAGATGCTCGTCATGCTCTCGAGCAAATTTTAGAGTTGTACAGGGTTGAGCCAGTAGAAAATTTTTGATTGCAACACTTTTGGACTGGGTGCGTCTGATCTCTTGTTTGTTGGTATTTTGAGAAGCGCAAGGAGATGAGTATGCAAGGCAAGAGAATGAGAGCTGAGCGTCCTATCGCGATAGTTGTTTGTTGTGTTGTCTTTTTGTGTCTGAATGTGCCGGGTATGGCGTGGTCATGTATGTATGCACAGCAGCATCGACTTATCCCATTGGGTCTTCACAAAGGAAAACTCGTGGCCCTCGAACTGGCAGTCTTTCGTCGATCGTTGGGAAAAGGTCCATTGGGTCTTCCGCTTCGTTGGGAAGGAAAAGCCTGGTTTCGGTACTTCGACAAAAGAGGGCGTATGCTCTCAAAAAAGAAGTTCTTCTCGCGTGTGTCGATCCGTGACAACAACCGCTACAAAAGCCAGCTCGCCGTTTTTGTGAAACGTGCGCTTCGTAGACTGAAGCTCCGTAAGGCCAAGAAGATCGTCACTCATTATTGTCGATTTCGCAAGCGTTGTGATGGGCTTCAGATGATCAAGGCAAAGAAAAGTGCAGAGCGGCTCATTTTGCGCTATATGGGGTCTCACTCCAAGAAGACATTCAGGGTTGGTAAGAGGTACATGCAAAAGTTATCTGACGCCAAGCTCAAAACGGATACCTTGCGGTTTCAATTCAGGCCTTTGAATCGAATTGTTGTGATGCAGATCCATCATTTTTCTGCGTCTGAGCGATTTTTGTTGGTGCAGATATCCAAAAAACCTTCGGATATCTCGTCGCCAAAATGGAAACCTTTGGCCTGTCGCAATGTGGGCTCCTGCCTTCTTCTTCCTGGTGCCAATCATCACGGTGCTTCCATTGATTTTATCGGTAAACTTTGAAGTAGGCTCACTTTGGGCATTGGCATAACATGAAGCCATCGATGCCGTTCATAAACAACATCGACATGCTACCAAAAGTTCGTTTGTTTTTTTTGATGCGAGGGGGTGGTTGTCGTTTTTTCTTGTTGGGCTTTCCTGAGAGTTCATGTTCTAGTTGCTTCAACATCTTCCAGAACGTAGGGTATCCCATGGGTAAACTGAGTAGAGCTCTGGGTCTCATATATGCTGCCAAGCGGCCTGTTTTTGCAGCCTTGGGTAACCACGCCATTTTTTTCTTCGCGTTTCGAAGCGTTGGTAGCGCTTTGTGGGCTTTTTTTTCCAAACTTTTGAGCAAGCATATCGCATTTATTCCGGCTTGGACACTGGTGTACTGTGGAGGAAAACCTCCTCCTGCAACATCTTCTGTGATGGCAACCTCCTTGATCTGCTTGAGAAGAGCGGGAAGCTCTTTGACCAGTCGAACACCCAAACGTTTCAAAGCGCAGTAGTGTTCTCGACGAGCCAGTAAAAAAGAGCGCCGTGCACTTCTCAAGCGTCTCAACAATTGTTTGGTGGATAATTTCGCTCGACCTGTTTGTTTGGCGATGCCATCAGTGCTCCAGCCAAACACAAGTACAAACGCAAACAACCCAATGAAACGATACGATTTCATATACATCTCCTTTTTAAAGTGAATGACTCCTTCATCAAATCACAAAACGGTGAATCTTGTGTGTGAAAGATGTCAAATAGATGTAAGAATATTGTCTGCCGTTCTTTGGAGGTTGCAAGCTGGATAGGAATGATGCCGTAGGGCAGTGGGTTTGGTGTTCCTGGAGGTGTACTCGGTGGGTTTAGTGAGCGGGGGTCACTTGGTCTTTGTTGGCATGAATGCAAAAAACGAGAACACCAAGACAATGTCCAAACAAAGAGCGATTGGGGAAGGGATTTGAGGGATCTTCATCGGCGAACTCCCGTCTACCATAAGAACACATACTGTAAATGCGTTCTATGTCATTTTCAGCGTACTTTGTCTTTTCACAATGCCCTCGTTTTACAGCATCAAAATGTGACAACGTACCAAGAAAAAACTGGAGAGGAGTCTCTGGGCTCGATCAGGCTGTCTGTTTGCTCATGAGTGAAGGCACACTCAACACGAGGATGGCCACAACGATGAGCGCCGCTCCCGTGTGTTGAGCTCTCGGCTCTGGGCAGGCCGAGAGCGAACAAAGCGTTGAGAAGGGCGATCTTGACCTCGACGTTTTTCTCAGCGTGTAGACGTTTGAGTAGGTAGGGAGTTGCGTTGATGCCTTTATGCTTCATGTCGCGAAGTGTTCAGATGTATGCGATGTGAGCGTGTGAGGAGGAAACCAAAATGCACACCTGCGTTGTGCAGGATTGCATTCAAAGCTCTGATGGCCTTGGAAGTCATTTGCAAATCACAAAAAGAAAATGCTCCTGAGGTTCTTGTGTGTGTATCTTTGGTGTATGGTATGTTGCAATCCAACAATCAACAGAAAGGCTCGGCAGATGGACATCGAAAGAACTTTGTATAACTACGTGGGAAAGCATTACAAGCTGCTCCAGCGGACAAACATGGTGAGTGCTCACATCGACATTCCACAGGAGAAGGTCCAGCAGATCGTCTTGGAGGTGTTCACACACAGCGTCAAAAGTGGTGCCCAACAAGAAGAACTACAAGCTCTCGTGACCAGTCAGGGGATGTACGATGCGGTGTGTCACTCCGAGAACATCGACATTCCCAGAGAGGTACAGGGGCTAGCGCTCCACAAACTGCCTCCAGATGTACTGTTCATCGGCAAGACACTAGGCCAGCTACACCATGAGTACGCCAAATACGCCTTGCAAGTGGAAGAGTTCGATGAGGCGTTTACACACTTGAAGGCCGCCGTAGACGACCCATCATCACCGGAAGAGTTATCGGTTGCGCTGCGAATCATGGAGTACGCCAATACATACCAAGATTTGGACAATGCCATCAAAGCCCACGAAAATTTCCAGCTCGCGAAGGGGATCTGTATTGCCCCACCGCTCAATCAGCTCCGCACACCAGCAACATACGAATGGATCGATGAAGAGCTTCAACGGCACTATCGCTTCTTCTCCTCACTGCCTGAGGATCTCTCCACACTGAATCTCAAATGGAAACGTGTTCATAAGATCCGAGAGGATCGTTTGGAAGCACATTATCTCCCTGAGCCGCTGCCAAATGTCAGGTATCACGGCGACTTCATGATGCGTGAGTACAAAGACTTGCTTCTGGAGCAACGGGACATCCGACTTGTCAAACTTGGTCTAACAGATGTTTCGGGTTGTATGTTCAGAGACTGTGACTTTTCCTATAGTTTTTGGATCGCTTCCAAGCTCGCTCGATGTTTTTTCCAGGGAGGTTCACTGTCTCGTACGGACTTCTCGGACAGTCAGCTCCTACAATGCCGTTTTGAAGACATTCGAGGACAGCATATCGATTGTGAACGAGCTACATTTGAGGGTTGTCGATTCACCCGATGTGACTTCAAGAATGCCCTGCTCAACGAGTGTCGCTTCATCGAATGCCTCATTGAAGATTGTGACTTTCAAGACGCTCAACAGCGAGAGACATCATTCGAGAATTGTCGTTTTGTGGGACTCAAACAAGAACAACTCAAAGGGGCAAACACACAGAACTGCCGATATGATGGCTAGACAACCCCTTCTCTATCAGCGGAGAGATGGTTCCCAGGCAAGCAAAGCACGGCAGCAGCGTTCGAAGAGCGCAACACAGACGATGTGACAACATCGTGGGGGTTCGGGGGCAATGACCCCGAGCGGGTGTGGGCGGCAAGCCCACCATACCAAGCAAACAAAAAATCAGGAGTGTGAGACCTGAATGGTTTTGATATGTTCTTCGGTTTGTTGTTTGCGTTTTTTTGCGCGTTCGTGTTGTCGTGTGGAGAGCTCTGTAAAGACGTCGAGTTGTTGTTGAAGGAGTGTGAGAGCCAGGTGAATGTCACTGGGTTCATCAGATGCGCTCAACAGGATGGCCTTGTGCATACGTAGTTCAGCGAGGCGAAAGCGTCCTTCATCGGTCTTTTTGAGTCCTCCAAAGACATCTTCGGCGGCGTGGATGAGGAGCAGGCGTGCTTTGTGTGGGATGTGGGTGGCATGCGAGAGGACGGGGATGATGGAGACGATGACTTTATCGTAGACTTGTTGGACGTCTTTGAGTTTCTTCTCCCATTTTTTGATACCTACAAGTAGGAAATAGGTGACTTGCAGGGCCATTTTGGCTTCAACGGGAGAGGGTTGTTGGCGTGAGACGAGTTCGGTGTGAAAGCGGAGGAGCTTGGTCCAATCATCGACGGAGGGGCCTTTTGCGTGTGCGAGGAGCCACTTTCCGGCGAGGGTGAGGGCTTGCTCGGTGGTTTCTCCGAGGTCTTCGATTTGGTCGGAGGTGATGGTTGCATCCCTGAACGCCATCATGGTGGGTTTCATGTGGACGCTCTCTTTATATTTCATCCGTAATCGTTTCAATTCATCTTTCGGCTGCAAGGTTCTTTTCCTTTTTGTTGTGGTGTGTTGTGCTCATCGTCGGTGTTCTTCGAATGGGACCAGACGTTGAGGCTGCAGAATATACAGGGGAAATGATCACAACGAAAGGAGCCAGATGATTTGGTGGGAAAAAGATGTACATTACAGGGAAAATGTACGGCTATTGTCTTGTTCTGTAGGGTGGGTGATGACTATCAGGTCTTTTGAAGTGGATGATGACTATTGGGTCTTTTGGAGTAGATGATGGCTATCGGGTCTTTTGAAAAGACCCAGGCGCGCTTCGCTTGCCTTCCCAAACATTTGCACCCCTCTGGGGTGGTTGAGTTGGTGAGTTGATGGGATGGGGTTTCAATCCTTGTTGTTGTGAGTGAACAATCATACTACCAACGTCCTCGCTTTTTTCGGATATAGAGAGGAAAGTAGATGTGTTGTGTGCTTTTGAGTACAGGAAGCTTCCAGTCTTTTGTAGAGCGTCGCAAACAATCATGGAGGGCGGTAGAAACATAGTCTGAGTCCACAACACGGATGCGAATAATGCGACCAGTACGTCCTTGGATCGTGAGTACAATGGTTCCTCCTTCAAATCGAGGATCCCTTTGCCGTTGTTCCCGAAAACATGGGGGAAGAGCTCCCATACGCTTTTTGATTCTCTTGAGCAGGGTTCGTGTGACAGTGGGAGAACCTGTGTTTGTAAAATCGACAGTGCCTTTCAGTTTTGAATGCCCTTTATATAGGCTTCTTCCACTGTCTTTCTTGATTTCCGAGTCGAAGCTTTTGGTCTTGTGAGGGACATTCTCGAAACCCTCAAATGAAAATTGATGGTCACCATCTGAGAGATATACATTTTGATTTGACGTAAATGAACTCCATATCCCCCACCCTACAAAGGATAAGCACATTGCAATTCCTATGGAAAAAGACCACGCAGACTTGTAAAAAGGTATCTTTGGGGTTGTGTCTGGATGCTGTCTCTCTTCAAAGGCAAACAGACGCTCATCCAGAAGTTGTCGATTGCGCACTTCGCGAAAGAGCAGTTCTTGGAGTTCTTGCTCCTGTAGAGGTGAGAGCTCCGACATTTCCAACGACTGCCATGCAGGTTGTTGTTTACTCATGACTTGCTCTCTTTCGTCAATGTTTGGTGAAGTGAAGTGATAGAATCCATACGACCGTGTTGTTGAAGAGATTGAAAGACATCCAAAAAGTAGCTTTGCTCATCAGCAGGAGGAAGCTCCAAGAGCGTCGCAAAAATCTTAAAAAAGCTCCCCATCCGGATGGAATCGTCTTGCTCAAGTCGTTTGATTGTGGAGAGCATGTTGGACTCTTCATCGTAACGGAGTTGGATTTCCCGGGCGAGTCGTTCCTGGGACCACGGAGGCGCTTTTGAGAGGCGAAGCGCAAGACACAAATCTCCAAATGTTTTGACACGCTTAGGCTCCTTGGAGATAGACGGACTCATGATGGCTCCACACGATGAGAGGGATGACAACCACCTCCTATCCTGCCTGCAAACATTTGCATTGTCATCTACTTTTTTGCGGTAGTTCGTTTCTGAACTGGTAGAAAAACGCACTCTTCTTAAGATAGTGATATGCCCAAAAGGAAGGAGAGTACAAATGGCACTATCACAAGAGACAAAACAGGACTTCGAAGAGAGCGCGCGTTGGGTTGTGAGGATTGGGGGGCAAGATATCGGACCACTATCATCCATGTCAATTCGGAAGAAATTGTCTCATGGAGATATCATGCCGGACACGCTCGTTTTGGATATGGAGCGATTTGAGCGTTCGCGACTACGGGATACACCTGCATTTTTGCAATACCTTGAAGAATACAACACACAAAATCCCGTATTGCTCAAAGAGCAAGAGCTCAAGCGAAGAGAAAAACAGTGGGAGCGAAAGAAAGGAAAAGCGTTGTGGGGAGGGACGGTTGTTTTGTTTGCCGCGATTTTCGGGATGTTGGGGGCAAAGTGGCTGGACAATGAGCGTGATGTATACCTTCCCATCGAATCAAAACAGGCGGAAATGAAAGTCACCCCCTTCCGGTATCTGAAGCGAAAGAAGATGAAAGATTGGGAACAAGCAGCGAAGGACTACCGAGCAAAAACTCACAGGGTCACAAAACGCAGAATCCAACAAACTCAAACCTCAACAAAGCCCCAACCGGTCATAGACTTTGAAGGCCCTGAGCAAATGAAGCTCCCCCAAAAAACACTGATGCGCTTTTTACAGCGATTTTCCAAGAGCCTTCATCCATGTATTCATTCGGAGAGAAAAAGAAATCGTCATTTTTCACGTGTGGTATTTCGCTTTCTTGTGGCAGGTTCTTCAGGGCATGTAACAGACGTGGGTTTTGAAGGAGAAGCATACCCTGCACTTTTACAGTGTGCTAAACACAAAACCAAACACTGGCGTTTTTTACGATTTGGTGGGAACGCTGTACTGTTGTTGCCTTTCTCTTTGAGCAAGTGAATACCAAGAAAAAAGAGGGACATCATCACAAAACCACATGCATGTGGGACACACCTATCGGGTCTTTTGAAAAGACCCAGACGCGCTTCGCTTGCCTTCCCAAACATTTGCACCCCTTTGGGGTGGTTGAGTTGATGAGATGGTGAGTTGGTGGGATGGGGTTTCAATCCTTGTTGTAGTAGGTGAAAATCCCAGAAGACATGATAGAGTAGCCACTGGATGTTCGGATTTCTGAAATGAGTGGAGCGTTTGTCGATGTTGTGGTGGAGAGTCTGTCTTGTGGTGGTTGTCGGGTGTTTTGTGGGTGCCATTGGGGGGATGTTCATTCACGAAGGAGGTCACGGGCTGGTTGCTTGGTGGAATGGAGCGCGTATTCTGGAGATTGGTGTGATGCCAGGGATTGTGGTGTATCCATCGTGTAAGTGGGTGAAATGGGGAGGTTGGGTGGCTTATATCCGCCATACGAGTTTACCTGTTTCGCAGATGGGATGGGTCTCTTTGGCGGGTTCGGGGAGCACGATGTTGGTATCCTATGTGTTGGTCTGGTTGATGGGTTGGCGTCGTATATTGCCGTGGGGTAGGATTGTGATGTGGTGTGTAGCGATGATTTTTGCGTGGGATATCCTTGGGTATTCGATTTTTACGCAGCTAGGTGGTCGTCACTTTTGGTGGATAGGTGGTACAAGCCCCGAACCTCTGAACGGTTTTCGTAAGATTTGTTCGGCGACATGGTTGTATGTGGTGTTGATGGTGTTGCACGCTCTTTGTTTTCATGGACTTGCGTTGTGGCGGATGAGAAACATCGTTCATCACATGAGAACACACCAACCTTCAACTTGAGCGATGGCAGACTCTTTTGACAAAAAGTGCGCACTTTTTGTTGCAGCATCGTCTATCCAATAGAAGCACATAGTATTGGTAGGAAGCCATTTGCCGTCGGACATGAGGAGAAAGCATGATGAGCTCTACATTGTTTCCATTTTTGTGGGTACATGAACGTTGCAACCAAAAACATATAGAACTCGAAAATATCGTGTCCGTTTTGAAAGGAGAAGAGCCAAGTGAGGACATGGATTCATCTGAAGACACGCCTGAGTGGGTATTTGATGAGGAGGAGTGGATACTCTTAAAGGGTCATGTTCTCGTCGAGAAGCGTCACTGTTTGTTGGTTGTGACGAACAGGCGTTGGATGGTCTTTCACATTGAGTCATTGTGGAAAATGAGGAGAGCCAACTTTTTCAGTGCAATCGTGCAACAGCTTCCGCTCATTGGAGGGTTGTTGTGGTCCTTGATAGTCAGGTCACGACTGCGCAAGCAATTGCGACAAGGGACATTACATCGCTTAATGGAAGAGGTGATGGGGAGAGAAGATGACTATTGGTTAGCTTCGGAGACAAAGGCGTTGGTTGATTTGACGTATCACGAATTTTTCCAGCAAGTTGGAGAGGTTCAGGTCAAGCGAACTCGTTGGTCTTCGGGTGCGAAGATCGTGTTATTACCTCAGAAGATAACGCATTTATTTCGCATTCCGGAAGATTTGTGGGTGTATTTTGAAGAGCATATTCCGGCATATCAACGTGCTTTTTCAGCTCTGTTACATGTCCTTTGGGAAGAGTTGTATGAGTTTGAGTATGGTGGAGACGAGAAGCTATTTTTCATTGAGTGTACGGATGTTCCAGAGCTTGATGAGGAAGCGGCCTGGAATACAGAGTTGTCTTCTAAGCAAGTCCCATTATGGCCACGTATAAGAGCGGGTGTTTCGGAGTTTTTCATATTGTTTGTGTTGTTGCTGATGGGTGCGGCGCTTGTTGCTTACTTTTTTGCGTTGGCGACGGGACGCGAGCCGGAGGCCTTTATAGATGCGGATGCGACGGCGCTCACATTGATAGGGACTGTCTTACTTTTGATGTGGTTGTATTCATGGTTCATGCATTCTTTGAGTGGGGCGACATTTGGGAGGGGGAGTGTTGGTGCGATTTTGTTGGATGTTTCGGGATCAAGACCATCGTGGTGGCAAGCGGCAGTTCGTCCTTTTTTGAAGTTCTTTTCGGTGGTGTTATTGGGTGTGGGGTATTGGCCTTGTTTGTTGGGGAAGGATGCACTTCACGACCAGCTTTTGGGTTTACGTGTTTATTCGGATACTGGGTCCATTCAATTTGTCGATGGTGAGCATCTGACTTAGAGAGTTCTGTGCATGAGGTTTTCACCTTCAAATGGACATCTATGTGTGACACAATCTTCCGATTCGCGAGCAAGCCCAGAGTAAACTCGTTTCCACCTTCAAATGGACATGCGTGTGGGACACAGCTATCGGGTCTTTTCAAAAGATTCAGGCGCGCTTCGCTTGCCTTCCCAAACATTTGCACCCCTTCGGGGTTGTTTTTTGGTTTGGACTCCTCAATGAAGCAGGAATCCGACGTTGACGCAAGGCCCATCCTCAGGTAAACTCTTCGGAAAAGAGAAATGCCACGCACCACTTTGCATGAAAAGCAGGAGTTTCGTCATGCGGTATTTTGTGTTTGTGTTGTTGTCGTCAATCATCTTGGCAGGTTGTGCAGCCACGTTCCCACCGGATCATGTGAAGGATTTTCGACTCCAAATCATGGGCAAGGAAACGGTTCAGATATCAGCAGGTGGTATGGAGAGGCAGGTGGAGCTCACGATCGAAGAGGAGTCGCGCACACAACACCTCTACGGATACATCCCTATCGGTCCGACACCAGAGACGAAGGTCTTCGTTAACGACAAGCAGATCTCTGCTGTAAAATCGACGATGACCGATATCATGAGCACAACATTCATCGCGAAATTCAAGCGGGATATCAACGCCAGCAATGTCTACAAGATCCGCATTGAGGGCAAAGGAGAGAGCTTGACATTCGAATACCGCTCTTTGTATTTCAAGGTCACAGCACCGGATCGGTTTGCTAAAGGGCGAGACAAACAGTTCGATGTACAGCTTGAGAAGAACGAAGCTGACTCCACCAATATCGACTTCATCCATAACAAGGCTCCAAACGGAAAAGAAGACCTCTGTACATTCACCTTCGCCCCAAAGACAGACGCCATCCCTCCCGTACCGAAGAGCCTTAGCTTCTCTCCCAAAGAGATCGAAAGAAGCGAATTGTACCCACCTGGTTCACGGTGCAAAATCACCCTCAGCGTCCTCGCCCGGGCGGAGAACGGAAGCATCAAAACCCGCTACAATCCGGTAAAGACCCGAAGTTTCTTTCGCTACGAGAAGGACCTCGTCATCGACTGATCGCGACCCATTCACTACAACAAAGATTGAAGTGCTCACCTCGCTCAACACAGCCTGCCTTGACCGTGTTTCACCGACCCATTCACTACAACAAGGAGAACTTCTACAATATGGATATGAACACTCCACTCTTCTCATCGAGCGTTTTACAGCCATAGTATACAGTGAATTCTCCTCTCCCCCGACTTAACCTTTAGAAGGGACTTCTTGAGAACCGAGTTTGGTACAGAGACATCAAGTTTTCAGAAGTCACTTATCACAAATCAATGACTTTCAATCCAAAATAGTTTGCAAGAACATCTGATGCATTCATATCTGCGTTCTTTTCTTTCGCGCAAATGGGACATACAAAGGAGTGATTGCAAACCCTCAGCCTGTTCAGGAAGTTGGAGACTTGTTTCAATCCTTGTTGTAGTGGATTGCTCGGAAAGACCCAACTCCGGCTATTCTTGAAAGCAGGTCCGAACTTCTGGTTTCAATCCTTGTTGTAGTGGATTGGTCGAAAAGACATTGCTGTTGAGACTGGCCACTTAAGACCTCTTCCTGGGTTTCAATCCTTGTTGTAGTGGATTGTTTGGGAAGACAAAACCACCAAACATAGCGTAGCTACCAACCTTTTTGTTTCAATCCTTGTTGTAGTGGATTGGTCGGTGAGACGCGGTCTATTCGTCTTCTCTGTCCAAAGATGCGCGGCGTTTAGTTTCAATCCTTGTTGTAGTGGATTGGTCGGCGAGACTGGAGCTCCACGGTGTGACATCCACACGCAATAATCAGTTTCAATCCTTGTTGTAGTGGATTGGTCGGCGAGACCTCGTATCTGCCACCCATCATGTGGGTGGTGTATTGGCTTTTTGTTTCAATCCTTGTTGTAGTGGATTGGTCGGCGAGACCTGGCTGCGTGGTGCAGGTTAGTACCCAGCAAGGCGAGTTTCAATCCTTGTTGTAGTGGATTGGTCGGCGAGACCCGTGTGAGATTTTCACCGTCGAAACGGACCCCATGCAGTTTCAATCCTTGTTGTAGTGGATTGGTCGGCGAGACCACTTCGTATGTTGGAGGTTTCGTGTAATGACCTTGTTTCAATCCTTGTTGTAGTGGATTGGTCGGCGAGACCTCGTCGTGATGATCTCAAAAAGGATAAGGATGGAGATTCAGGTTTCAATCCTTGTTGTAGTGGATTGGTCGGCGAGACCTTAAGAGCTTCGCGTCGCTTGTGTACCATGCTCCTTTTTCCTTGGGTTTCAATCCTTGTTGTAGTGGATTGGTCGGCGAGACCTCAGAGGAGTTTAAGATGTTAGTCTCGGAGAAACCGGTTTCAATCCTTGTTGTAGTGGATTGGTCGGCGAGACCTTTCGCGAATGGTGCGTCTTCGAGCGGTACGCTGTAGTTTCAATCCTTGTTGTAGTGGATTGGTCGGCGAGACCTCTTCTCTGTCTTACAGTGTATTGAGTGTGGTGTATAAGTTTCAATCCTTGTTGTAGTGGATTGGTCGGCGAGACCTCCTTCGAAGCGCCTTATCTCCTTTCGTCTTGATCTGTTTCAATCCTTGTTGTAGTGGATTGGTCGGTGAGACCTCGCGAAGCAAAAAGGGGAGGGTGATGGAGATGCAGATAGTTTCAATCCTTGTTGTAGTGGATTGGTCGGTGAGACTCTAAATCTTTAGATCCTAAAGATAGGTAAAGACGCGAAGGAGTCACGCCGTTTCAATCCTTGTTGTAGTGGATTGGTCGGTGAGACCTTGGGCGTGCTGGTGTGCAGGTGACAAGGATGTGTTGTTTCAATCCTTGTTGTAGTGGATTGGTCGGTGAGACTGGAACGTCTATCGCGGGAGCGTGTTGTTGGTGTCGTTTCAATCCTTGTTGTAGTGGATTGGTCGGTGAGACAGCACCTGTATCATCGCGATGACTTCGCCATGATACCGTTTCAATCCTTGTTGTAGTGGATTGGTCGGTGAGACTTCGTTAGAGCTCGTCCTGATATTTGTTATCGGACATAGTTTCAATCCTTGTTGTAGTGGATTGGTCGGTGAGACCGCGTATATGTTTCTCCATAAGCCCCTTACAGTCGTGCATCGGGGTTTCAATCCTTGTTGTAGTGGATTGGTCGGTGAGACACAAAATGCTCGCGAGGACCGCTCTGGCCTTGGTGTTTCAATCCTTGTTGTAGTGGATTGGTCGGTGAGACCATACCTAGCCGTTCTTTTGTGGCTGGGTTTTCAGTTTGTGTTTCAATCCTTGTTGTAGTGGATTGGTCGGTGAGACGAACAAAACAAGGATGCGGCGGAAAGCGCTACATCGGTTTCAATCCTTGTTGTAGTGGATTGGTCGGTGAGACTAAAAAATGATGTGAATTGCCCCTGATAGGCCCCCCCTATGTTTCAATCCTTGTTGTAGTGGATTGGTCGGTGAGACTGATCACGTCGACAGTGGCTTGCGCTTGAAGGCAATTGAGTTTCAATCCTTGTTGTAGTGGATTGGTCGGTGAGACACTACCCGCACTACCCGCACACCCTTAAAAATGTTTCAATCCTTGTTGTAGTGGATTGGTCGGTGAGACTTGAGCTTCCACGCATGGTAAAGTGAAAGCGGGATAGTTTCAATCCTTGTTGTAGTGGATTGGTCGGTGAGACATATCGTGTTCTTCGATGTCTACAAGAGGGACTTCAAGTTTCAATCCTTGTTGTAGTGGATTGGTCGGTGAGACCAAGTGGATGGTGTCACCATACCAACCGCACGGTTTACGGTGTTTCAATCCTTGTTGTAGTGGATTGGTCGGTGAGACTGCATTGGGCTGCACGGCTGCCCAAAAGAAAACTGCGTTTCAATCCTTGTTGTAGTGGATTGGTCGGTGAGACTCCTTGACCAGGTGCAAGCCACCAGTGATAACTTGCTTCAATGTTTCAATCCTTGTTGTAGTGGATTGGTCGGTGAGACGTGACTATTTTTTCTTTGTGAAAACAACGCACAATGGAGACTTAGTTTCAATCCTTGTTGTAGTGGATTGGTCGGTGAGACGAGTTACGATTCTTCTCAATCGAACAATCCAAAAAGGTTCAGGTTTCAATCCTTGTTGTAGTGGATTGGTCGGTGAGACTCTCAATCTGATGTTCGTCAGGCTTACTATAAAGGTTTCAATCCTTGTTGTAGTGGATTGGTCGGTGAGACTCGCTTTGAAAACCCCTGGAATCCCCTGTACACGGTCTCCATGTTTCAATCCTTGTTGTAGTGGATTGGTCGGTGAGACGCCTCATCCTGCACGCCGCCCTTGACAGAGTAACCAAGTTTCAATCCTTGTTGTAGTGGATTGGTCGGTGAGACTCTTTTCCAGATACTCTCTGGCTGACTCCTCAAACGCTGACGGTTTCAATCCTTGTTGTAGTGGATTGGTCGGTGAGACCCTAAGCGTGTCACCCGTAGGGTGTATGCTGCAATGTTTCAATCCTTGTTGTAGTGGATTGGTCGGTGAGACCCAAACGACAACTAGGTGTCTCTCAAGCCACACTAGGCGAAAATGTTTCAATCCTTGTTGTAGTGGATTGGTCGGTGAGACTCCTCAAGCTCAAACCATCGTATTGCAATGGTTCTTTGTTTCAATCCTTGTTGTAGTGGATTGGTCGGTGAGACTCTCGTACTTGCCCTTGGCATTAAGCTCCACTTTGAAGTGTTTCAATCCTTGTTGTAGTGGATTGGTCGGTGAGACTAGAAAGGTGCTAAAATGCAAATCGACGGGAAAACCGTTTCAATCCTTGTTGTAGTGGATTGGTCGGTGAGACTCGACCTGGACGTGGCAGACGCCGACGAACGGTACTCGCTGGGTTCTTACCTGTTTCAATCCTTGTTGTAGTGGATTGGTCGGTGAGACGCTCTGGGTGAGCCTCACGGTCCCGTGAAGACTGTCGTTATGTTTCAATCCTTGTTGTAGTGGATTGGTCGGTGAGACTCCACAACTGCTTCACGACCCTGTTGGAACCTACTTCGTTTCAATCCTTGTTGTAGTGGATTGGTCGGTGAGACCTACGCCCTCGATGTGCGATAATCGTCTGAGGTAGGTAGGTTTCAATCCTTGTTGTAGTGGATTGGTCGGTGAGACCTATCGGCGGAAGTGAAGAAGAGCAGATCCAAAACTTCATTGCGTTTCAATCCTTGTTGTAGTGGATTGGTCGGTGAGACTTTGTCCTGGGCGTATAAGGAAGAACTCATACGGTTTCAATCCTTGTTGTAGTGGATTGGTCGGTGAGACAAAACCTATTCCCAAAAAAGGCTCTGGAAAGAAGAAGACGACGTTTCAATCCTTGTTGTAGTGGATTGGTCGGTGAGACTCTTTCCTTCGCGCCCTCAGCTTTGAGTTGTACTTGACATGTTTCAATCCTTGTTGTAGTGGATTGGTCGGTGAGACTCACCCGATCACCCCCTATATGACCAGGACCAGATCAGGGTTTCAATCCTTGTTGTAGTGGATTGGTCGGTGAGACGTCACACTGAACAGATCAACAGCAGTGGATCATGACAGGTTTCAATCCTTGTTGTAGTGGATTGGTCGGTGAGACTCAATATGTAGCCTATATGATATCATGACTGACTAGTCAGTTTCAATCCTTGTTGTAGTGGATTGGTCGGTGAGACTTAAATGTGTTTTCGACTTCCTCGGTGACACCACCAAGTTTCAATCCTTGTTGTAGTGGATTGGTCGGTGAGACGCAAAGCATTTTCCATCGGGGACGCCGATGCAATATATGTTTCAATCCTTGTTGTAGTGGATTGGTCGGTGAGACACGAAGACTTGGACGAAGATGGCAAGAATGTTGATGATCGTTTCAATCCTTGTTGTAGTGGATTGGTCGGTGAGACACTGTCAGGTTCGCACTGCCATCAGTCTGACCTGGTTTCAATCCTTGTTGTAGTGGATTGGTCGGTGAGACTTTTCTTCTGTTGTTTCACGTTTGGATCGAGGGGTTTTACGTTTCAATCCTTGTTGTAGTGGATTGGTCGGTGAGACCCCTATAGAAACATGGATTTTTCGATGCGCCGAGAGAAGCGTTTCAATCCTTGTTGTAGTGGATTGGTCGGTGAGACGAGTTTGAGTGCTTCAAGTGTGCCCATGAGAGAATCATTGAGTTTCAATCCTTGTTGTAGTGGATTGGTCGGTGAGACGATATGGGACAAAGTGAACTGGACGTTGTTCTGGAGTTTCAATCCTTGTTGTAGTGGATTGGTCGGTGAGACTCGTCGACACAGCAGGTGACGCATCCACACCAGAGAAGCCTCGGTGGTTTCAATCCTTGTTGTAGTGGATTGGTCGGTGAGACTGGGTTACTTTTGAACGCTGCTACTACTTGGGATGAGGAGTTTCAATCCTTGTTGTAGTGGATTGGTCGGTGAGACACATTTCACCTCACCCTGTACGTCCCAGGCGATACCACGTTTCAATCCTTGTTGTAGTGGATTGGTCGGTGAGACCCCTTTTTGAGGTCTTGTGTTTGAAAGTACAGGTTTTTTCCTGAAAAGTCAAACAGGGATATTCTCTTGTCAAAGAGCACAAAACTATCATAAACGCCCCTTTTTCAAATGTCAAACCATACTTAAATATTTGTTTTCACATGCACAATTTTCAAAAAGGCCGATTTTTGAAATAATTTTGCCTCATTCTCAGCCAACAACTAGCCTGGGTCGCATTTGACCCTACATTCAAACAAACATCTTCACCGCTTGTTTGTACCATTCTCCTCCCCCACCAAAGCGAAGCGCCAAAAACAACCCCGAAGGGGTTCAACAGAGGGGGAAAGCAAGCGAAGCGCGCTTGGGGTGTATTCATGTCCCCCGATAGCCCCAAACCAAACATCGCGGCGACAATGCGCCAATTTCCAGAGGCGTGGGGGCATTCATGTCCCCCGATAGCCCAAAACCAAACCCCTCAAAAAAAAATCCTATCAGGTGTATTCACGTCCCCCAATAGCCCAGCACCAAGCCCCCAAACGATCTCATCGAGTGTATTCACGTCCACGGATAGCCTCAATCGAACGTCAAAACAAGAGTCGCCACAAAAGCATAGCCAAGGAAAAAAGTCCTCTTAATGCGTTGCATAGCAGGACAAGCACTCACCTCCCAGGATGTCCATAAGACCAGAGGAACCACCACAGGCACAACATCCACCATAGGACCTGTCATCTTCATAGCATTCATCCCAACCATGCCTATAGTCATTGTGCTTCACAAGAATGTTGCCCTTGCATCCTCCCTTGCGACAGGAATGACAAACGTCACAATGCAACCAATTACATGTAGCACACCTTGATGTACCCGGATCTCTTGAATCAACTCGCCCCGTCAAACAAGAGTGACAGTGGCTTGCGTACCAAGTCTCATGGCAACTCTCACAAATGTAGTTGTTTGAGACTTTATCCTCTCCTTTTGTCATGCGCCTTTGGGTATGATAAGGACCACAACGCAAACAAACCCCTTCGAGCTCGATGGCACGTACGAGCCCTTTTGGATTTTTCAGAAAATACTCGGTCTTTTCAAAGATGTCTCTCTCACTCGCAGGCAAAGCAGCCACGTGAATACCTGACGCATCAAATGGTAAGATGACCATTTTGTGTTCAGGCCCACCTTCATACGCAAATCGCACAAACGATTGTAGTTCGACCCCAAGAAGAGACAAGGGAAGCACCGACAAAACAGACGCAAACTCTTCCATAATCCCTTGCAGGAGGGGTTTATGTTCGACCCTATATAGAGCAAAGTGAGAGTGTAGTGAGATAGAGTCAATATGTTGTCTGCAAGTCAAAAAGAATTCGTCGAGCCCGACTCGTATACCCGACAGCCAACTTGCCTGTGAATGTTTTTTGGAGATGTTGGCAAACAACTCTTGCAGGAAAGTTGAATCGTTCATGTTCATGCCTCCAAGATTCAGGAAAGTGATGACAAAACTTTGCACTCTCCCAAACGAAGGCATTCCCCAAAAACTGACAAATCTTTCAAGAACCTTCACACCCAACAAAAGCTCCCACGTGTCAAATGCTCTCTGGTAAGTCGTAATCCTCTCTTCATCGAGGCATGGGGCGGGACTCTACGGGCGCGAAATAACCAGTGCTGACAGCACTGTCGTAATCCTCTCTTCATCGAGGCATGGGGCGGGACCCTGGATATTGATTGGACCGTGGATCTCGTCTCAAAACTGGTCGTAATCCTCTCTTCATCGAGGCATGGGGCGGGACAAAGCGCCCCTCCACATCCACGCACAGAACGAACTCTACAGGTCGTAATCCTCTCTTCATCGAGGCATGGGGCGGGACTGAGAGGTGTGGACATGCCATTGAATAAAAATGGTAGGTCGTAATCCTCTCTTCATCGAGGCATGGGGCGGGACTTCGACCTGGACTTCTTGTACCGGGCGGCTCAGACCGCTATGTCGTAATCCTCTCTTCATCGAGGCATGGGGCGGGACAAAAATGGCGTTTATCAGCCCGTTGCTGCTCAGACGTGGTCGTAATCCTCTCTTCATCGAGGCATGGGGCGGGACAACGTGTGACAAGCCACGGTGCGTGAAAGGGTGTAACAAGTCGTAATCCTCTCTTCATCGAGGCATGGGGCGGGACTCAACGTTAACTGTCAGAGAGGGCGATGAAAAGCGCCCCGTTTATCGTCAGAAGATGTCGGTGTTCTCGTCGTAATCCTCTCTTCATCGAGGCATGGGGCGGGACCTCACCACAAAAACTGACAACGTATGAATCTCTGAAAAGTCGTAATCCTCTCTTCATCGAGGCATGGGGCGGGACGCGACCGATGAGGAGCGTGAGCTCTTCGTCAGCCGCGCGTGGTCGTAATCCTCTCTTCATCGAGGCATGGGGCGGGACCGGCACAGAGGAAGAGGTACGTGACGAAAGCTCGAAGGGTCGTAATCCTCTCTTCATCGAGGCATGGGGCGGGACTGAGCAGCAGCCATATGTGTTAACTATCTCTGCTCGAAGTCGTAATCCTCTCTTCATCGAGGCATGGGGCGGGACCCTAATAGCACACGCTGTAGGTCTTGCCCTAAAGGTCGTAATCCTCTCTTCATCGAGGCATGGGGCGGGACGGGCAGGATACCCCGATGTCAATGAGACGACTGGTGAAGGTCGTAATCCTCTCTTCATCGAGGCATGGGGCGGGACGAGAAGAAAATGTATTTCAGCCAACTCTTTGCAGAAATGGTCGTAATCCTCTCTTCATCGAGGCATGGGGCGGGACTCTCATTTGCCCTCTTTTCTGGAGGGTTCCTGCTGGAAAGTCGTAATCCTCTCTTCATCGAGGCGTGGGGCGGGACTCGAGATCGATGAGGACACCCCTTTCGCATACTGGGTCTGTCGTAATCCTCTCTTCATCGAGGCATGGGGCGGGACAATGGGGGGCATGTCTCTACATGCGGGAGCATGGACTGTCGTAATCCTCTCTTCATCGAGGCATGGGGCGGGACCGTTAGAATTAGTCAGAAAGGATGAAAAGATGAAAAAAGTCGTAATCCTCTCTTCATCGAGGCATGGGGCGGGACGAGGTATTCAATCATCACCACTCCGGCGAACTTAGATGTCGTAATCCTCTCTTCATCGAGGCATGGGGCGGGACCAGGACGAGAATGCAAAGGACAGGTGGAATAGTTATTTGTCGTAATCCTCTCTTCATCGAGGCATGGGGCGGGACTTACCAAAGCCGCCTTTTCCTCGGCACGGAGGAAGAGGCGTCGTAATCCTCTCTTCATCGAGGCATGGGGCGGGACATCCATGCCGTGGGTACTTTTACCATAGACCCCCCTTGTAGTCGTAATCCTCTCTTCATCGAGGCATGGGGCGGGACTTCCTAACATCTCTCTTCAAAAGCCTACCAAGGCTTTGTCGTAATCCTCTCTTCATCGAGGCATGGGGCGGGACATCATGATGCTCATGAATCGCCGGCAAACGGTTGAGAAAGTCGTAATCCTCTCTTCATCGAGGCATGGGGCAGGACCAACAGCTTATGGCGTGGTGGACCCTCTTGGAATTGTTCGGTCGTAATCCTCTCTTCATCGAGGCATGGGGCAGGACAAGGCCATGATCGACCATTACTGCCAAGTCATCTCTTCTGGTCGTAATCCTCTCTTCATCGAGGCATGGGGCAGGACCGCCAATATCGTGATCAAAGATGAGTACGAAGAGTTCGTGTCGTAATCCTCTCTTCATCGAGGCATGGGGCAGGACGAGTCGGCAACCCCTTCGTGAGGATAGTAGCATTACTGTCGTAATCCTCTCTTCATCGAGGCATGGGGCAGGACTCTACCTCGTTAGCAAGCTTCGTCATTTGCGCTATGTGTCGTAATCCTCTCTTCATCGAGGCATGGGGCAGGACCTTGTGAGACTCGAAGTGGAAAAATACAAGGTAGTGCTAAGTCGTAATCCTCTCTTCATCGAGGCATGGGGCAGGACTCACTGAACCCCAAGGAACTGTGTCCGCACAGATTTTGAAGGGTCGTAATCCTCTCTTCATCGAGGCATGGGGCAGGACTTGGATTGTTCGATCTCATCGAGGGTCCAAAGAGTATGGTCGTAATCCTCTCTTCATCGAGGCATGGGGCAGGACGTTACGCCGGAGAGGAGACTCTCAGGGCGGCTGAGTACGTCGTAATCCTCTCTTCATCGAGGCATGGGGCAGGACTTGGCGAGGCCATGACGGCCGCCACTGGGCTCGCAATCAAGGTCGTAATCCTCTCTTCATCGAGGCATGGGGCAGGACTCAGGAGTCTTCGCGGCTCTCTGGACGATGACAACTGCCATAGTCGTAATCCTCTCTTCATCGAGGCATGGGGCAGGACTAGAGGGACACGAAGTCCAAGTCCAGAGAGCTGACTACGTCGTAATCCTCTCTTCATCGAGGCATGGGGCAGGACTGGAAAGAGACGGGACAAGTGCGAAACTTAGAGGCAGAGTCGTAATCCTCTCTTCATCGAGGCATGGGGTAGGACGCTCGCGGGCTTCCCTGCCGTAGCCAGCGCCATTAAGCTGGGTCGTAATCCTCTCTTCATCGAGGCATGGGGCAGGACTAAGAGACTAGCAGCCGTCTGGGCGATGCTCAAGGAAGGTCGTAATCCTCTCTTCATCGAGGCATGGGGCAGGACCTCGCGCGTACCTCAAAACCAAGAGGGATCGCCTGAAGGTCGTAATGTCGTAATCCTCTCTTCATCGAGGCATGGGGCAGGACTAACAATACAGGTATCGGTTTCCGCATTGGCCAGCTCGCGGTCGTAATCCTCTCTTCATCGAGGCATGGGGCAGGACAGCAGATGAGGCATTGCGCCTCATCCTTGAAAACTAAGTCGTAATCCTCTCTTCATCGAGGCATGGGGCAGGACGCATGGGCAGTTCGGTGTTGGATTTGGAACAGGTCGAGTCGTAATCCTCTCTTCATCGAGGCATGGGGCAGGACAGGGCTAACCCCCACAAGCTCAACGAAGAGGACGGAATGGTCGTAATCCTCTCTTCATCGAGGCATGGGGCAGGACGCATATGCGCGTAATGGCTCAACTAGACAGACTCATCTGTCGTAATCCTCTCTTCATCGAGGCATGGGGCAGGACCACAAAACGCCTCGTACTTTAGTGTTCTTTTGAACATGTCGTAATCCTCTCTTCATCGAGGCATGGGGCAGGACAAGGAGAGGCAACTTCCTCTCCGCATAATTAAATAATGAAGTCGTAATCCTCTCTTCATCGAGGCATGGGGCAGGACTCATACGCGCCCATCTACGAAGACAACAAAATGGTCACGTCGTAATCCTCTCTTCATCGAGGCATGGGGCAGGACCTGGGGATTCATCGAACCCGCATTAGGATTGCTCTCAATGTCGTAATCCTCTCTTCATCGAGGCATGGGGCAGGACCTACAACAGGAGTGTTTCTTCCATCACCCCCGGTGATGGAGTCGTAATCCTCTCTTCATCGAGGCATGGGGCAGGACGCGACAGGCCATCGAATTCCTCCAGACCCGTGAGCTCGGTCGTAATCCTCTCTTCATCGAGGCATGGGGCAGGACCAGGCAGCGTGGGGATCGGTACAGCCGCTTCCTTCATGGGTCGTAATCCTCTCTTCATCGAGGCATGGGGCAGGACCAACGCGGCGGAGTTCCAGTACTTCGACGCGAAAGACCTGTCGTAATCCTCTCTTCATCGAGGCATGGGGCAGGACAACCGGTAGCTACCGAGCACAACGCTCGGAGCGTAAGTCGTAATCCTCTCTTCATCGAGGCATGGGGCAGGACATGGTTACTACACTGATGAGATTGTCCAACTGGTAGTCGTCGTAATCCTCTCTTCATCGAGGCATGGGGCAGGACAAGGACTTCCTGAGTTCTAAGCTCAGTGAAGTCCCTCATTGTCGTAATCCTCTCTTCATCGAGGCATGGGGCAGGACTGCGGGTGCAGGAATCCCTTGCGACTCTAAGCCATCCCGGATCGTTTTTTCCAGGGGGAGGGGGGGGTATCCCCCCCCATCCCACTTTCTACGATCGTTGACACTAAACAAACCCTCTTTATCGCTACGTTTTCAAAAAAAACGCACCTCAAGGGCGTTCAGTACTTCATCTTTATAAAGCAAAATCGCACCTTTGTCAACACCAGTGATGCTTTTTTGTCACTTTTTCACCTTTTT
>MDTD01000507.1_pt1 | contig 22275 bp, 20 predicted proteins | sample 811221 | NCBI WGS metagenome assembly MDTD01 (sample SAMN05326646, study PRJNA326480) | marine metagenome | isolation source: seawater | place: Pacific Ocean: South West | collected 2011 | reverse complement strand
CACATCCATCCATTAGAAAAATGTTTGAGGGTGGTAAAAGAATTTCTTTTGGAGCTAGAGCTTTAATTGAAGGTGGAATACAAAGTTTACCTAGAATGTATATGCCTGGAGCTTTATTAATTGGTTGTGATGCTGGAACTTTAAATATGCCAAAAATTAAAGGTTCTCACACTGCAATGAAAAGTGGAATAATTGCAGCAGAGGCAATTGTAGAAAATATTAAAAATAAAGCTGATCTATCAGTCTATGAAAAGAAATTTAAGGATAGCTGGGCATATAAAGAATTACATGATGCTAGAAACGTGAAACCAAGTTTTAGTTGGGGATTAATATTAGGTATAATTTTTACAGGTGTTGATCAAATTTTGTTTAGGGGAAAATTACCATTTACTCTTAAGCATAAACACGCTGATCATGAAGCTTTAAAACCAGCTAGTCAAATGCCAAAGATAGAATACCCTAAACCAGATGGAAAGCTTACTTTTGATAAAACAAGCTCAGTTTATTTGACTGGTACAAATCATACTGAAAATCAGCCGGTGCATTTAAAATTGAAAGATCCAAATTTACCAATTAATTACACTTTAAAAGAATATGATGAACCAGCTCAAAGGTACTGTCCAGTCGGTGTTTATGAAATTCAACAAGAAAAGTTTGTTATAAATTCTCAAAATTGTATTCATTGTAAGACTTGTGATATTAAAGAACCTTCTCAGAACATTACTTGGGTAGCCCCTGAAGGTGGTGGTGGTCCTAAGTATGGAAATATGTAATAATTCATTTGCTTTTGTCTTTAATTAAGCATATTTGCTTCCAAATATGTATAAGATCATAAAAAATTCTTGGGCTCTTTTTACGGGTTTTGGAATAATTATAGTATCTCACGGTTTTCAAGGAAACCTTTTAGGAATCAGATCAGTATTAGAAGATTTTAATTTTATAGCTACTGGAACCATAATGTCTGGGTATTTTGTTGGTTATTTTTTTGGGGCTAATATGGTTCCTAACTTAGTTAGTAAAGTAGGCCATATAAGAGTATTTGCTGCGTTTGCATCAATGGCATCTTTAAGTTCATTAGTTCATGTTGTTTTCGTTGATCCAGTAGTATGGACTTTAGCAAGATTTTTAACCGGTTTTAGCATGATCGGAATATTTATTATTGTTGAAAGTTGGCTAAATGATAGAGCTAATAATAGAACACGAGGAAAAGTTTTGTCATTTTATATGTTTGTTACTTTTTTTGGTCTTGCACTTGGAAATCTTTTATTAAATGTAAGTAGTCCTGAAAAATATGAACCTTTTATACTTATTTCTTTACTCTTTTCTATAGCGTTAGTGCCTATTTTACTTGTAAAACGAAAGCCTCCAAAATTTAAAAAAATTAGTTCTATAAATATAAAAGAACTTTTTAAAATTTCCCCGATGGGCAGTTTTTCTATGTTTTGCTCAGGTTTTATTTTTTCTGCAATATTTGCCATGTTGTCGGTTTACGCTGTGACAATGAATTTATCTATATTTGAAATTTCCTTATTATTAGTTGGCGCAACACTTTCGGGAGCTTTTTTTCAGTGGCCAATAGGTTACTTATCTGACAGTTACGATCGAAGAATAATTATAATTGGTTGTTCAATCTTTGCATCAATTTTTGCAATTTTGTCTGTTATTTTTTCTGGGGCTTCTTTTGAAAATCTTTTTATAGAAACAGCAGTTAGATTTAACTACTTTTCAACTGTTATGGATAAAACAAAACTATTTATATTTATAATTCTTTTATCTGGTATGACATTACCACTATTCTCCTTAAATCTTGCATTAGTAAACGACTATATTCCAAAAGAGAAATTCGTAGCAGCTGGAGGTGGCTTAAATATAATATTTGGTTTGGGTGCAATGGCTGGCCCGTTGATTTGCTCAACACTTATGAATTTGTTTGGACCAAATGGATTTTTTGTTCATCTTCTTATTTTCCTTCTAGCAATTGTTTTTTTTGGAATTTATAGAATGAATAAAAGAAAGCATGAGGATAACCCTGAGTCGACTTTTACTCCGTTGCCTAGAGATATCACGCCTTTAGGTATTGAATTGGACCCTGCGACAGGCGTTGATTTATCCAATGCTAATGATAAAAAATAGCTCAGGTATTGCATTCATTATTTGTTTTAGTAATATATTTTGATGAAAATAGGAGTCGCAAAAAATAAGAAAAAAATTTTTGTTAATTTTCTAAAAAGCAACACGGAAATTCATCCGCTCTGGCTAAGAGAAAGAGTAACGAATGCTGCTTACATGGACAAAAATAATGGTCAAAGACTTTACGAACCATCAGAAATTAAGAAAAATTTAAAAATAAAGAGTGCATTAATCAATAAAAATTACCTTAATATTCAATTTAGTGACGGAGTTAATTCAGAGTTTATAATTAAAGATTTAATAAACGAAATTTATAAAAAAAATAAAAAACAAAATATAACTTTTTGGGGATCGAAATTATCAAAAAAACCAATTTTTAAATTTAAAAAGAAGCTTTTTCACACAAAAGAAGGTTATAAAGTATTAAAAGACTTTTACGAATATGGCTTTGTAATCATTAAAGACACACCAGTTAAGAAAAATTATTTAAGTAAATTTGCAAACGTTGTAGGAATTTTAAGAAAAACTAATTTTGGCACGTTGTTTAATGTGAGGTCTGTAAGAAAAGCTAGTGATTTAGCTTATACCTCACATGCTTTGTCTGCTCACACTGATAACCCTTATAGAAGACCAATTCCTGGTATACAATTATTACATTGTATCAAAAATGATAGTGAGGGGGGAAACTCAACATTAACTGATGGTTTCGCTATCGCTAATCATTTACGAAAAAAATATCCAAAATATTTCCAATTACTAAGTTCAATAAAAATTAGATTTACTTATCAGGACAGCAAAACGATTTTGGAAAACTGGGGTGAAACAATTGAACTAAATTCAGATAATTCTATAAAAAGAGTAAGACTAAGCCCACGACTGGATTATGTTCCAGTTTTAAAAAAAGATAAATTGGATCAATTTTACAAAGCAAGATCCCTTTTTATAAAATTATGTAACTCTAAAAATTTTATGATCGAATTTAAACTTAAACCAGGTGATATTATGATGATGGACAATTACAGAACTCTTCACGGAAGAACTTCCTATAATATGACGGTTGGAGAAAGACACCTACAGGGTTGTTATATTGATCACGACTCTGTTGAAAGTAATATGAAAAACTTAAAAAGAAAGTTTTATTAATGAGCAAGGTAAGTTTCAAAGAAATGAAGAAGGGAACAAAAAAAGATTACCTTCTTCTTGATAAACATGAAAAAGAATTTATTGAGGGTACAGCCGATAGAGTTTTAAAATTTATGAGTACCTTGACTGAGACTTTAGAGGGATACCAAGTTTCGAGATTAGAGCATTCATTACAAACTGCTACAAGAGCACTAAAGGATGGCGCAAGTGATGAAATGATTGTGGCTGCTTTACTCCACGATATTGGAGACGAATTAGCTCCTTTAAATCATGCAGAGTATGCAGCTTCTATATTAAAACCTTATGTTAGTGAAAAAACACATTGGATAATTGCTAATCACGGTTTATTTCAAATGTATTATTACGCCCATCATTTAGGTGGAAATAAAAATGCTAGAGATAAATTTAAAGGCCACAAATATTTCAAGGATACTGTAAATTTCTGTGAAAAATGGGATCAAAAATCATTTGATCCAAATTATAAGTCTTTAAGTTTAAAAGATTTTGAACCATATGTTAGAAGAATATTTAACAGAAAACCTTATAAAGAAACTGATTAAAAGATTTTAGAGAAAGTTTCAAAAATAATATAAATCACTAATACAGACATAAAAAATATAATAAAAATGTTTATATTTTTCCAAACCGTTTGACTTTTAATAAAATTTGCAAAAATACTCGACAAATAACCTAGAGAGTAAAAAAAAATTAAAGAAGCTAATGATGCACCTATGGCAAAGTAAAACTTATTTAAAAATAGAAAATTTTTCGATAAATTTCCAAGTATGAAAACAGTATCAGAGTAAACATGAGGATTTAAGTACGTAAATCCTAAAGTTTTCATAATTACATGATTTAAACTATTATGCTGCTCTTTAAACTTAATTGTATAGTTTTTGTCAAAACTTTTTACTCTTTCCCATATATATTTAAGTAAAAATAAAATTAAAACTATATTCAATATAATTTCTACTTTAAGAGGAATATTTTTAAAAATATAATAAATGAATACACCTAAAAAAATTAATAATATATCTGAAACAGCACAAATAGTTGTTATCGTAAATATATAATTTTTTTTTAAGCCTTGCTCAATCACAAAAAGATTTTGAGGGCCTATTGCAAAAATCAAGCTTCCACCCGTAAAGAAGCCAAGAAGGAAATTTTCCATTACAAACTAATTATGTCAGCTAGTCGATCTTTGAAATAATCTTCAAAGGATTTATTGCAAGTTATTAAATATTTATCCTTTAAATTATAAATTGAACAATCAATTCTGGCTATAAGAGTTTGAGCCATTGAATTTATAGGAAATTTTTTTAAACGAAGATCAAATTGAGTTAATTTATTTAAAAATTCATTTTTATTTTCTCCAACTATTTCAAAATAGACTTGGCCATAAGAATAATCTGAAGCTAAAATTTCGTCTTTTTTATTTAAAGTTGATATAAAATCTAGGGTCTCTTTATAATCTTGGTCCTCTAAATATAATAAACTCCATTGATCAAAAGAATTTTTCGCAAATAAGTACTTGTTGTTTATAATTACTTCTAGGTTTTTAGTGGGTGGCGTTAAAGATATTTCATTTTTAATTAAATTTTTAAATTCTTCATTACCATTACCTCTAATTAAGACTTGTTGAAGACTTTTCTGATAAATATCAAGTCCTTCAGAAGATAAAAATTTTTTCATGACACTAACCTTTTATTTTCTGGATCTAAAAAAATAGGACTTACAATTTCAACTGGAATATTTTTTGTCCCGTTGGGAGTTGACACGAACAATTTTTTACCTAATAACTTGTTTCCACCTTTAATCATGGCCATTGAAATACAATGATTTAAGTTTGGACTGTGATAACTTGATGAGATATGTCCAAGATAATCTACCGGAGTTTTTATCTTACTAGGTAAATTTTCACATTCTACTATATGCTGTCCTTCTTCAATAAATTGAGATTTATTCAAGGGTATAACTCCTACTAATTGTTTTCTGTCTTCTCTTATTGTATCGCTACGTTTCAGCGATCTTTTGCCAATAAAATCTTTTTTATTTTTACCAATCATCCAGTTAAAGTTTATATCCACTGGTGTAACTGTTCCGTCTGTTTCTTGCCCAATGACTACATAACCCTTTTCAGCTCTTAATAAATGCATAGTTTCGGTTCCATAAGGTACTAAATCAAATTCTTCTCCATGTTCAAAAATTTTCTGCCAGAGATCTAATGCGTGATTGGGAGATATATATATCTCATAACCAAGTTCTCCAGTAAAACTAGCTCTCATTATTCTCGCTTTTGAATTTTTATAATTAAAGGTTTTAAAGGTCATAAAGGGAAAATTTTCGTTGCTAAAATCTATTTCTGTAAAAACCTTAGTCATAATATCTCTTGTTTTTGGTCCACTGATATTAAAAGTAGTGAACTGTTCCGTTATTGAATTCAAATAAACTTTTAAATGAGGCCATTCAGTTTGAAGAAATTCCTCCATATGAGACAAGACTTTGGGTGCACCGCTTGATGTTGTAGTTGCAATAAAATGCTTATCATTAATTTTACAAATTATGCCATCATCCATTATCATTCCATCTTCGCCTAACATAAGGGCGTACCGAGAAGTCATTGGCTTCATTTTTGTAAAGGCATTTGTGTACATCAAATTCATAAATTCTAAAGCATCTCTGCCTTTAATTTCTATTTTGCCCAATGTGCTTCCGTCTAAAATTCCTGCTGACTGTCTTGTTTGCTTTGATTCTCTTTGAACTGCCTGATGCATCGTTTCATTTTCGTATTTTTTAAAATACCAAGGTCTTTTCCACTGACCAACATCCTCAAAAACTGCATTATTTTTAATATGCCAGTTATGAATTGGAGTTTTTCTCTCAGGATCATAGAACTCATAAGTACTTCGTCCTGCAATTGCTGCAAAGCTTAGAGGAGCGTAAGGTGGTCTGTATGTTGTTGTGCCAACTTCTGATATTTTTTTATTTAAAATTTTAGAGACTATTCCAAGAGAATTTATACTGCTAATTTTGCCTTGATCAGTTCCCATGCTATTAGTTGTATATCTTTTCAGATGTTCTATTCTGTCATAACCTTCTTTAATCGCTTGTTTTAAATCACTAACCGTAACATCATTATGTAAATCTATGAAAGATTTTGACCATCTCGATTTTTTATTTGTTTTGGTTTCCCATAATTCTTTGATTGTATAATTTTTATTAACATTAGTTGTAATTTTTAAATTATATTCATTTACCTTTAAAAAGTTCAGTTTTGTATCTATTTCCTCAATAACTTTATCAAAACTAAAATTCCCACTTACAGATCCTAAAGTAATAGTCTTTTGAAATGCTGTATCAGGTTTAAATGAAATAATTTTTTCATCCCATTTTACTAACCCTTTAGATTGAGTAAAAAGATGAATATCTGGGTTATAACCCCCCGATGTACACAACATTGATGCATTAATTGTTATTAACGAGTTGTCTTTTCTAATAAAAACTTTTTCTACATTTTTATTACCATCACACCCTTCTACCTCTGAACCTGGGTAAAATTTAATATCATTTTCTTTTAAAAAGTTTTTAATATCATTTTCAATATCTATCTCTTTTCTTGAGTCTACATATGCAGCTGGTTTACATTTCAAATTTAACAGAGACTTGACTAGACTTATCGTAGATGAATTATTTGTAAAAATAATTGGATTTGATTCAGGAACTACTCCATACCTATGAATATATTTTTCGAATGATGATGCCAACATTACTCCCGGAAGATCATTATTTCTAAAAGAAATAAATCTTTCAATGTGGCCATTTGCTAAGATTGTGTTGCCTGTTCTGATTTTGTGTAAAGTAAGTTCAGATTTGTCCGTGTCAATTTTTTTTCCTGTAAATTTATCCTCTAAAGCTATTAAATGATTTGTAAAATTATAAGTAGTAACTAGTGTATTTTTAAGTATTTTTATATTTTTAGATTTCTTAATTAAATTTTCAGTTTCATCTATCCAATCAATAGTCTGTGTATCATTAATTTGATCAACTTTATTCGAGTTTTTTAGTATGCCACCTAAAAAACTATCTTGTTCAACAAGAAGAACTTCATAATCTGTATTCAGTAATTTTCTTGCTGCAATTAAACCACTTAGGCCACCACCTACAATTAAAATATCAACATTATGATTTTGATGAATACTTTTTGATCTAAAATTTTTTGGAGGTTTTCCTAGACCAGCTGTTCTTCTAATAAGAGGTTCATAAATCTTCTTCCAAAAACCTTTTGGTCCCATGAATGTTTTGTAATAAAATCCAGCAGAAAAAATTGGAGACAGCAAATTATTTATTGCACCAACATCAAAAGATAATGTGGGCCAACGATTTTGGCTAGTTATATGAATACCATCGTAAATTCTTTTAATCGTAGCTCTAGTATTAGGCTCATTATGCTCGTTTAAAACTTGTACAAGCGCGTTTGGTTCCTCGATACCACAAGTGTAAATACCTCGAGGTCGATGGTACTTAAAACTTCTACCTACTAATTTAATGTCATTTCTTAATAGTGCAGATGCAACTGTATCTCCTTCGAAAGCATCATATTGTTTTCCATCAAAAAATATTTTTACTTTATTGTTTGTAATATATTTACAGTTATTATTAGTTATTGAGGGCATAAATTTATTTTTTTACAGCAAAATTTCCAGATCCAACTGACGGTTCCCCAGATGGTGAATTTAAAGTTGTTTTAAATTTATCGATTTCAGGTCTATTTTCACTAAGTCTATAAACTTTTAAAATTGTATCAGTTGAAGTATCACGGACTGCGTTAAACCATTTTCGACATCCATGTGAATGGACCCATCTTTCATAAAAAATTCCTTTCGGATTTGAACGATAAAAGACGTATTGACCCCACTCTTTATCACTTAATGCCTCAGGATCTTTTGGTCGAACTACGTGAGCTTCTCCTCCATTTGTGAATTCTGACTGTTCTCGCTCTCCGCAATATGGACAATTTATTAAAATCATAACTAATGTGCTACTGCTGCTGCACCATGTTCATCGATTAATCTTCCGTCGGAGAATCTTTCTAAATTAAAAGCAGCATTTATTTTGTGAGGTTCGTCTTTAGCAATTGTGTGAGCGAAAACATTTGCACTTCCAGGCGTAGCTTTAAAGCCGCCAGTTCCCCAACCACAATTAAAATATAATCCCTCAACTTCACATTTGCTTATAATTGGGCTTGCATCAGGACAAATATCCACTATGCCACCCCACTGTCGTAACATTTTCATTTTACCGAAAATTGGGTAGAGCTCGACTATTGCTCTTACAGTTTCTTCAATAACATCATAGCCGCCTCTTTGGGTAAATGAATTGTAACCATCTGTTCCCGCACCAATTACTAATTCACCTTTATCCGACTGACTTACATATGCATGAACAGCATTTGACATAACAACAGTATTAATAACTGGTTTAATTGGCTCAGAAACTAATGCTTGTAAGGGTCTGCTTTGTAACGGTAATTTAATACCAGCTGTATTTGCAAGCACACTAGTGTGACCTGAAGCTACTACTGCAACTTTGTTTGCTTTAATAAAACCTTTCGAGGTATTTACGCCTTCAACTTTAAAATTATCAGTTTTAATATCTTTTACCTCACAATTTTGAATAATATCAACACCCATCTCATTCGATCTTAAAGCATAGCCCCAAGCTACAGCATCATGTCTAGCCACACCGCCTCTTGGTTGAAAAGCAGCACCAAGAACTGGATACCTCAAATTTTTAGTATTCATTATTGGAACAAGTTCTTCAATTTGCTTAGTATCTAACCATTGGGTATCTAAACCATTTAATCTGTTGGCACTTATTCTTCTTTTCATTTCTTTGATATCATGTTCGTTATGAGCTAGATTCATTACACCTCTTTGGCTAAACATCATGTTGAAATTTAATTCCTCAGATAAATTTTCCCATAACTTGACAGAATGATCATATAAATGAGCACTCTCATCCCATAGATAGTTAGATCTTATAATTGTAGTATTTCTTCCAGTGTTGCCTCCACCAAGCCAACCTTTCTCAATGACTGCGATATTTTTAATTCCATGTTCCTTGGCTAAATAGTATGCAGTTCCAAGACCGTGTCCTCCACCTCCAACTATGATTACATCATAGCCTTTTTTAGGTTCAGGACTTTCCCACATTTTCTGCCAATTTTCGTTATTTGAAAATGCATTTTTAATAAGACTAAATATTGAATATTTTTTTCTCACAGCCCAAATTAGCAAAAAAGTAGAAAATAACAAAAGAAATCAGAAGCAAATAGTATCACATAAAATAATCAAAAAACCCTGTAATTGCTCATCTTATACTGCTTGACAGTTATTTATAAAGATTGGTAGAGTCATTTTAAGCGCTGATTTAAGTCAAATTGCTGAGCGCGATAGAAATCCAGCTAAAGCGATTTAGTCTAATGACCACCGCTTTGGCCGGTGGTTTTTTTTTGAGAATTTCAAATCTAAACCAGGCATTTGAACTATATTGTACGCCTGACAAAACGTCGAAGTACTAAAAAGGAGGAAAAAAAATGACTAACTTTAAACATCCGGAAACAATTGGTTTACACGGAGGTGAATATAGGAGTGATCCAACTACTACTGCAGTAGCTGTTCCTATTTATCAAACAAGCTCATACCAATTCAAAAATGCAGAAACAGCTGCAAATTTATTTGGTTTGAAGGAATTTGGAAATATTTACACAAGAATCATGAATCCAACTAACGATGTTCTCGAAAAAAGAGTTGCTGCTTTAGAAGGAGGACTAGCTGCAGTAGCAGTGGGTTCGGGTCAAGCTGCATCTGCTTTTTGTATTCAAAATGTTTGTAAAGCTGGAGATAATATAGTTTCATCTACGGACCTTTATGGTGGAACAGTAAATTTATTTAAAAATACTTTGAGCTTACAAGGTATCGAGGTAAGATTCGCAGATCCCGCTGATCCTAAAAATTTTGAAAAACTTACTGATGAAAAAACACGAGCTTATTATGGTGAGTCCTGTCCGAATCCATATCTTAGAGTATTCCCTATAAAAGAAGTTGCAGATATTGGTAGAAAGAAGGGAATACCGCTTATTATTGATAACACCTCGTCTCCAGTAATTTGTAAACCTTTAGCACATGGTGCAGCAATCGTTATGCACTCTTTAACAAAATATATTGGAGGTCATGGAACTTCTATAGGAGGCATAATCATTGATGGAGGAAATTTTGACTGGGTAAGAGATCCAAAACGACAACCTCTCTTTAATGAACCAGACCCAAGTTATAACGGTGCAGTTTGGGGAAGAGACGTTCCTAAACTTACAGGAGCTAATATTCCTTTCGCCATCAGAGCTAGGGTAGTTTTATTGAGAGATTTAGGTGCTCCACTAGCTCCTTTTAATGCCTTTCAGATAATTCAAGGTTTAGAAACTGTAGCTCTTAGAATGAAACAACATTGTAGTAATGCAGAAAAAGTTGTTTCGTTTCTTGAAACACAAAAAAAAGTAAAAAATGTAATCTATCCTACAAATCATCAAGGTGAAATTAAAGAAAGAGCTAAGAAATATATGCAAGGTGGTTATGGATCTTTAGTTGGAATGGACGTTGGTACCAGAGAAGCAGGTGCAAAGTTTATTGATAACTTAAAAATGCTTTACCACGTAGCTAACATTGGTGATGCAAGAAGCTTAGCTATTCATCCTGCAACAACAACTCATAGTCAGCTTAATGATAAAGAGTTATTGGCAGCAGGTGTAACACCGGGTTATGTGAGACTCTCTATTGGTATAGAACATCCGGATGATATTATTGCAGATATCAAACAAGCATTAGCAGCTTAATAATTTATTTATGGCCCCGATTAATTATATTGGGGCCGTAATATCCTAATAAGAAAATTATATTTTAATTTCTTAATAAATATTGATTAAAACTTTTATTATTTGATTTTTCTTTTATTTTAGTTTGTAAAGCAATAGCTAGCTCTCTAGGTGATTTTTTAGGATATTTTTTCACAATTTCTAATGTCTTCTCTTTTGCTTTTAATGTCTTCTCTTTTACCGCAATATTCGTCGATGAGATTTGTTTATTTACAATTGTGCAAAATTCAGACCTTGTTTTTTCAATAAAAGAAATACAAGTCTCTTTCTTTTTCTCTGGATTTTTTTCTTGTGCATATGCAAGAGCATGTTCTAATGGAGTCTTGCCTGTTTGCCTTTTTACTCCAATACTTATTGCTGAATTTAAAGAAGATTGAAGCATTTTTCCGTTTGAAGCTCCCCCAACCGAACCGCCTAATAATGCAACCGACTCGGCACAGCCATTAAGCAATAAAACAGTAGATAGTAAAAAGAATACTTTTTTCATAATTAATATTTATTGGTATGTTTTGATTTTTTATATATCTGCTTCTTTTATAAAAAAAAGCTAAATGTGATTGACTAAATTTTTTATTAACACAACTTATGATAGTTAAAAACTATGTTTTCTACCTCAGGTTTTCCTTGAAAATTGGTTAATCTAAATACTTTATTTTAGAATTTCTATCTATATTAGGTTTTATTGAAGCAAAATCTTCAAGAGATTTATTGCTTGTTTTGTTTGTAATTTTAGATTTTGTCAAACTTAATTGTTTTTTTACAATTGCACAAATTTCTGAATTAGTTTTTCGAACAAATGATAAGCATGGTTCTTTTTTTTTCTCAGGATTTACTTTTTCAGCATAAGCTACAACATGTTCTAAAGGACCCTTACCTGTTGTTTTTTTAATTCCATAACTTGCTGCTGAATTTAAGGATGATTGAAACATTTTTCCGTTTGAAGCGCTGCCAACTGAGGTACCGAGTAAAGCGACGGATTCAGCACAACCGTTGAGCAACAATAATGTAGTCAAAAGACCAAATATTTTTTTCATACTCCCTTTTATTTCCCCCCTAAGTTTAAGCACAGATTTACTTGTTTTAAAATAAACCGAATCACTCAAATTGAGTTTATCTAATACAACCTATAATGGAAGAGTCTAAATGAGGGAATTTATGAGATTAGTCTTAAAGGCTTATTTTCTAAGCATCCATCAAGGTTTTCTATCATTTGCAAATAAAATTTTAAGTAATTTTCTGCAGTAACATAACCGATGTGGGGTAATAAAAGAGCGTTCGGAAGAAATCTTAATTTATGATCCTGTGGAAGAGGTTCTTTGTCATATACATCTAGGCCCACGCCTGCAATTTTTTCTTCTTCAAGAGCTTCGATCAAATCATGTTCATTAATAATATGACCACGTGACGTGTTTATTAAGAAAGAAGATTTTTTCATCATACCAAATTCTTTTTTATTGATTAAATTTTTATATCTATCTCCAAACACAACATGAATTGAAATAATATCAGCATTTTTTAATAAATCTTCTTTGTTCATTGGAAGAACTCCAATTTTATTTGCGTGTGTTAAATCTAAATTTTCACTCCACGCACAAACTTCCATTCCAAATGCTTTTGCAATTTTTGCAACTTGTGTCCCTATCTTTCCAAGTCCAATTAAGCCCAGTAATTTACCTTTTAATTCTAAGCCCATTGTTGTTTGCCAATAGCCTTGGAACATATTATCAATCTCTTGTTTCATATTCCTCAATAAACCTAATATTAAAGCCCATGTAATTTCTGCAGCAGGATTAGAATTAATTTCTGTTCCACAAACTATAATATTATTTTTTTTAGCTGTTTCTAAATCGATAGCATTATTCCTCATGCCCGATGTCATAATATACTTTAATTTTGGAAGTGCGATGATTAAAGATTTTGTAATTGGAGTTCTTTCTCGCATTATAAAAAGGGCTTCGAAGTCTTCAAGGGCAACTATTGCTTCATTTTCATTTAAAAAAGGTTCATTAAAAACTTTAAATTCATACTTGTCCTTAAATTTTTCAATATCAATTATTTGTTGAAATACTTCTTGATAATCATCTAAGACGGCTACTTTAATCATATATTTTTTTTATTAGATAAATAAATACCCGTCACTATAAATAAAGCTCCGGCAAAGTGGTATAGCTCAAATTTTTCTCTAAAGATTATAATTGCTAATATTGCACTAAATAAAGGCATCAATTGAATAAACATTGTAGCTCGATTTGGTCCAATTATCTCTATGCCTTTCTGCCAGCAATAATAAGCAGCTATTGCAGGAAAAACTACTACATAAAAAAGAATTAAAAAAAATGGTTTATTAAAATTTACATCTAAACCAATTGATTTTTCATAAAAAAATTGGGGAATTAAAAAAATTATTCCAACTGAGACCATTAATTGTATTAAAGAAAATTGTGAAAATTCAAATTTATTTTTCTTAAGTAAAGTTGAATAAATTGCCCAAGAAAACACACAAACTAACATCCATAAATCACCTTTGTTAAAATTAAGAGAAGTTATTTTTTGAATATCTGCGTTTGAAATTATTGCTCCAATTCCAATTATTGATAAAAATAAACCAGTCAATTGGAAAATATTTGTTTTTTCAACTTTTAAAAGAAAAGAAAAGAAAATTGTAACTGCTGGTATTGCTGCGAGTACTAGAACAGCATTAATTACTTGGGTGTAGTTAAGAGCAAAATAAACAACTGAGTTAAAAGTGCTTATTGTGATAACGCCCATAAAACTAATGACAAGCCAATTTTTTTTTATATTAGATAAATTGTTATAAATATTTTTATAAGTAAAAGGTAATAAAATAAACCAAACTGAAGCCCATCTTAAAAAATTTAATGTTAGCGGAGGTACCTCAAATAAATAAGCAAATTTTCCTATAATAAAATTCCCTGACCAAAATAAAGCCGCAAGCATCAGTAAAATATAAGCTAAATAATTTTTTGACAAAATTTTTCCTAATTAAATCTAGAGGAACTATATGGGGCTAAATCTAGATTTGTTTTTTCTTCTGCAACGATCCCTGAAACTATTTTGCCAGTTACAGCTCCTAGTGTCCATCCTAAATGGTGGTGCCCAAAAGCATAGACAATATTTTTATTTTTAAGGGAGGGTCCAATTACTGGTAAACAATCTGGTAATGTGGGTCTAAAACCTAGCCATTCATCCTCATGTTTGCCTAATTGTGGCAAAAGTTCTTTTGCACATTTTATAATATAATTAATTCTTTTTTTTGAAGCTGGATTATTAAGCCCCCCTAATTCAACAGTTCCAACTGACCTTATTCCTTGTCTCATTGGAGTTACTCCAAAACCTCTATCAAGATTAATTACTGCTCTTGAAATTAAGTGATCCATGTCTTTGAAGTGAACATGGTACCCCCTCTCTGTGTCTAAAGGTATTTTTTCACCCAGCTTATCTGTCAAATGTTTTGATAATGCACCACAAGCAACAACCGACTTTTCAAAATCATACTCACCGGATTCAGTCAAAATTGTTGTTTTATCATGAGCAATTTGCTTTAAACTTTTTACGTTCTCTTTTTTAAATTTACCGCCATTTTTTAGATATAGTTCAAAAATCTTTTTTACAATCCCTTTCGGATCTCTTGCATGCCATGCATAATCAAATAATACACCACCATGAAAAATTGGTTGTAGATTAGGTTCTAAGTCTAAAATTTCTGATTTTGTTAATATCGTCTGTTTTATTCCAAGATCATTTCTAACTTTAATTTCTAAATTTCTACTTTTTAAATTTTCATCAGTCCATCCATAGATAATTCCTTTTTTTTCTACTAATCCTGTTACATCAATTTCTTTAAATATGTCCTCATAAGCTTCTAATGATGAGTTTAAAATTTGATGCATATATTTTGCAGTGTGTAACATTGGTTTGGTTCTACAATTTTTAATAAATTGAAAAATCCATGGAATCATTTTAGGTACATAATTCCATTTTACTGCCAAAGGACCATAAGAACTAAACAACATTTTTGGAACATTGTATAAAATGTCAGGTCTATTTAATTGTAAAACAGCGTATGGAGAAAAATGACCTGCATTACCATATGATGCTAATGAACCTGGGTCGTGTTTATCAAATATTGTAACGGGTATATTCTTTTTTAATAAATGAAGTCCAATGCAAACTCCTTGAATTCCTGCTCCAACTATTCCGACAGATTTACATCTATAATTTGTCATACAAACTATATATTCTAAACCCTAGTTAATTTGTAGTGCGATAAATTACCAGCTTTTTTTTTGTGATGCTTTTCTTGGTTCTTTTGAGGTGTTTAAAAAGTTAGTAACTTTATTTTCTATTGATACTAAAGGTACTTTTTTAACATAACCGTCCAAGGCTGCTCCATCTTCAGTTCTTAAAAGTTCAGTGAACTCTATGTCCCCTTTTACTTCACCAGTAGAATTCACGATCACATTTCTTGCGGAAATTTTTCCATCTAAATATCCAGCTATTTCTACGGTCTCGGCATTGACTTCACCAATAACAGAACCTTTTTCTTTTATAATTAAAGTTTTAACATTGACTGGACCTTTTATTGATCCTCCAAGCTCTACTTCGCCAGCAGAATTTACCAGACCTTCAATAGTAAAATCTTCACTTACTATTGACTTCTCTTTTGGTTCTTTAATTAATTTGTCTTTATTTTCTCCAAACATGCTCATCTAATTATTTATATTTTTTTAAAATCTAACCATTTATTTAGGTTAAGAGCAAGACTGAATCTTAATTTTTTTGCTTTAACTGAAAGGTTTGTCTTTAAATATTCTGCAAGACATTACTATTCCCAATCCAAACATTATTGCCATCATTGAGGAACCTCCATAGGATAATATAGGTAAAGGAGCACCCACAATAGGTAGTAGGCCAAGAACCATGGACATATTTACAGTAACGTATATAAAAAATGCTGTGGCAAAACCATAACAGTACAGTCTTCCAAATATACTTCTAGTTATAGTGCCTATTTGTACAATTCTGTAAGTTATAAGAAAGTATAAAAGCAATACAAACAATGAACCGACAAAACCAAATTCTTCAGAAAATAGAGTAAATATAAAATCAGTGTGTTTTTCTGGGAGAAAATTTAAGTAACTTTGTGAACCATTTAAAAAACCTTTACCAAAAATACCTCCAGAACCTATCGCTATTTTAGATTGTATTATTTGATAACCTGCGCCTAAAGGATCTTTTTCAGGATCAAAAAAAGCTAAAATTCTAGATTTTTGATAAGGTTTTAAAAAAGCTATTGCAACGGGTGCTAAAACGAGAAAAGCTCCTGATAAATATGCAAAAAATTTTAATTTTACCCCTGCGAGCCACACAACAACTGTTCCACTTGCGAGAATTAAAAGAGAAGTTCCAAGATCGGGTTGAGTTAAAACCATAAAAAAAGGACATAGTAGAGCAACTGCAGGGTAAATTAAGAATCTAAGTCTATTCACATCTCCTGAAGAAACACGATGGTAAAATTTTGCTAAAAACAGAATTATACCAATTTTCATAAGCTCCGAAGGTTGAAGATTGATAACAAAAAGATTTATCCATCTTTGTGACCCCTGTGAACTAATTCCGAAATATTTTACTAAAATTAAAAGTATCAATACTCCAAAATAAATAAAAAAACTTGTTTGATGCCAAAAGTTTACCGATGTAAAAGAAACTAAGATAAAAAGTATAAAAAAGACACCAAATCTCAAAATATGATTTGTTGCATGATAATCAAAAACTCCCTCGCTTGAGGAGAATTGAGCAAACATACTTATAATACCTAGAATTATTATTGAAAACAGTAACGTAAAGTCTAAATTAAAAATCTTATCTCTTAAAGTAAAACTGGAATAAATTCTGTTTTGCATTAAACTTCCTTACTGACAAATTTATTTTTTTGTAAATTTCTTAAATTGTCTCTTTCGATAACTTTCTTAATAACTTTTTTAGCTATTGGTGCTGCAGAACTACTTCCAGATCCACCATGCTCAATTAAAACACTAATTGCATATTTTGGATCTTTGTAAGGAGCAAAAGCAACAAATAAGGCATGGTCTCTACTTAAATAATCTATATCTTTTTGTTTAACCTCTGCTTCCCTTTGTTCCTCTGTGAATCTTTTAATTTGAGATGAACCTGTTTTTCCAGCAAAAATAAATTTTTCATCATTTAGTCTTGAAGCATATGAAGTACCGCCAACTTCATTAGACGAAGCGAACATTGCTTCTTTAATGAAATTAATATTTTCCTGATTTCTAAAAAGAGGTTTTTCACTTAATCCCTCTAAGAAACTATTAAAATTATTAACTCCTAACTCTTTTAAGTTATTATTAGTGTCTTCTTCACCAAATATTAGTCTTGGTTTAATTTTATATCCGCCATTAGCTATTTGTGCGGTCATTAAGCAAAGTTGTAATGGTGTTGTAAGATAATAACCTTGGCCTATTCCTGAGTGCAAAGTTTCTCCGATATACCAATTTTTTCCAATCGTATTTAATTTCCAGCTTGTATTCGGAACAACACCAATCTTTTCCTCTTTTAAGCCTTCTAAAACATTTGTTCCTAGACCAAATTTTTCAGCAGTTTTAGATAATTTATCTACACCTAATATTCTAGCAACTTCATAAAAATATACGTCACAAGATTTTTTTATTGCTGTCCTCATATTAACTATTCCATGTCCCTTTTTTTTCCAACAATGATATTTTTGATCATGAAATTCGATATGACCTTTACACCTAATTTGTGTCTCGGGGTTCCACAAGTCATTCTCGAGTGCACTTAGCGCAACAATTGGTTTGATAGTTGAGCCTGGAGGATAAAGACCGGAGATAGCTTTATTAATCATTGGTTTATCTCTATGGTTAAGAAGTTCGTTCCACTCTTTTTGACTAATACCATGTATAAATGAATTAGGATTAAAAGTTGGAGCGGAAACCATTGAAACAATGTCGCCGTTATAAATATCCATCACACAAACAGCTCCACTTTTGTCTTTTATCAAATTTGAAGTGTATAATTGAATTTCGTGGTCTAAAGTCGTTCTATAAGTTTTTCCTTGTATTCCGCTGTCAGTAGAAATTTGTCTAATTCTTTTTCCATACGCGTTTACCTCATATCTTAAGAAACCTACATTTCCTATTATTTCTTGATCTAATTTATATTCTAGGCCTGTTTTTCCAACTGAAACTCCAGGAATATTCATTTCTCTCAAATATTTTTTTTCTTTCAAATCTTTTACACTCGCTTTGGAAACATAGCCTAATATATGTGGTGAGGATTGATCTTTGTAAACCCTTGCAACAGATACAATCGGTTCTGCACCTTGTAATTCATGCAGAAATAAGTTTACTTTTGAAAATTCAGACCAACTTAAATTATCAGATACAACAATTGGCTCCCAAGGTTTTTGTCTTGCTATTTTTCTTTTTAATGCAAATATCTTTTGATCTTTCAAATTTAGAATATTTTTTAATTTAAAAAAAAGATGTTCAATATTTTGCGTATTTTCTGGAGTAATATGAAGTTGGTAAATCTTCTCATTTGAAGCCATCTCTACCCCGTAAAAATCTTTTAGAATTCCTCTTGGAGGTGCTAATCTCCACTCTCTGAATCTATTTTTGTCAGATAATGTCTTATATTTTCTGCTTTCAGTGATTTGAATTTGAACTAGTCTTCCGAAAATACCAAAAAAAACGACTGTTTTTATTGCAGACAATAAAAACATTCTTCTTCCGATTATTCTTGATTTGCTTACTATATTTGATGATCCGAAATTAAGCATCGTTTCTTTGGAAAGTTAATAAATACATATTAAACAAATAATAAAATATGGGAAAAAATAGAAAAGTAAAGAAGGAGTTTCTTAGAATATCATTGTAAACAACTGTTAAATCTGAAAACTTTACAATAATAAAAAGATTTACCATGTATGAGAAAAAGATAGCAGGAATAAACGCTAACCAGTCAGTGGTTAATTTTGGGTGAATTGTTGCACTTTTAATATACGTGGCTACAAATGCTAATACCAAGTAGGTTAATGGACTTGTTCCAAGGGGGAGACCAAGAACTACATCATTTATAAGATTTGCAAAAAAAATGTGACCTGATCCCATTGTTTGAGGGCTTTTTAAAGTCCAAAAATAAATTAACATCGCATTTAAATTAAATGAAAAAAATTGAATATAAAACAATGACTCAAAATTCAGTTCAGTGAAACATAAAACATATAAAAGAATTAATGGAAGAGAGCCTAAAATCTTTTCTGTAGCGTACTTTATAAGCATTTAAAAATTTGAATTATTTTTTGAATTTATTTTTATAGTTTTTACAATTTTCAATTGGTTCATATCAGCAAATAAATCTATTTTTATATTATCATCATCACTCACGATTGTTTTTCCAATAGCAATACCTGGAAGAAAAAAACCGTCTTTTCCAGACGTAAATATTGTATATTCTTTATCTGAAATAAATCCCTCGGGTAAATAATTTAATTGAGGAAATTCGTCACCCTTTCCTTCGAGAATAGCTTGGACTCCACTTGGTTCGATCATAACTGGTATTTTGCTATTCAGATCGTTTATTAAAAGAACTCGGGATGAGAAATAATTTATTTCAACAATTCTACCAATCAAAAAATCATTTTTTAAAACTGGCATACCTTTTTGAAAACCTGATTTACTTCCTTTATTCAAAATTATTGATTTAAGATATGGGCTGTTTTTATCTAATATAGCTTTTGCTAAATGAGTTTCTGATAAATATTCTTCTGTATTAGTATCAAGAAGGTCTAGTGTTCTTTTTAAAGAATTATTTTCAGTTTTTAAATATTCTACATTAAATTCTAGATTTTGATATCTTGTAAGCTCCTCTTTTAAAACCTTGTTTTCTTTATAAACATTTACAAATGCTATGGATTCATCTTTTAAAAACTGCGTAAATTTAAAAGGTGATGATGCTAACGATGAAACTCTATAAACTGTGTCGTTTAGTAAAGATCTTGCAACGTTCATATACTTGAAAGAAAACTGATCTAAGGTAAAAATAATAGTAGACAAAGAAATTAGGAAGAAAAGTGAGTATCGTTGCCTTGCACCTCTTTTTAAAAGTGCTGAACGAATTGCGATTATAAAATCATCTCGGTGCTCTGACATTTTACATTAACTGAAAAATTAATATTCAGACAACATAGTAGAGAATAATTCTTCATTCTCTAGAGCTTTACCAGTTCCAACTGCCACACAAGATAGTGGATCATCAGCTATTGTTACCGGTAAACCTGTGTCTTTTGAAATTAATTTGTCTATATTCTTCAACAAGGCACCACCACCTGTAAGCACCAATCCCATATCAACTAAATCGGCAGAGAGTTCTGGAGGAGTATTCTCTAAAGCTTCTTTTATTCCACTTAACATTTGGTTTAATATTGGAGATAATGCTTCACAAGCATCTTCTTCGGTCAAAGATATTTCTTTTGGCGTACCTGATCTTATATCTCTTCCTTTCATTAAAAAAACATTCGTTGAAGTTGGCATTGCTGTTCCTATCTCTTTTTTAATTTTTTCTGCAGTTGACTCTCCAATCATTAAGTTAAACTTTTTCCTCATGTAGTTAATGATTGATTGATCCATTGCGTCACCAGCTATACGTAATGATTTTGAATATACAACTCCACCAAGAGACATAATGGCAATTTCTGTCGTACCACCGCCTATATCAACAACCATAGAGCCTGTTGCCTCTGAAATTGGTAAACCAGCTCCAATTGCTGCTGCAATCGGTTCGTCAATAAGTTGAACCTTTCTTGCTCCAGCTGCTAACGCGGAGTCTTGAATTGCTTTTCTTTCAACTGGTGTGGAGCCTGTAGGAACACAAATCAAAATACGTGGGTTTGCAAATGCGCTTTTTTTATGAACTTTTTTAATAAAATGTTTGATCATTTCCTCTGTAACTATAAAGTCTGCAATAACTCCATCTTTTAGTGGTCTGATGGCTTGAATATTTCCGGGTGTTCTCCCTAACATTGTTTTAGCTTCATCGCCTACTGCTAGTACTGTTTTTTTTGCACCTTCATTAATAATTGCAACAACTGAAGGCTCATTAAGAACAACTCCAGTATTTTTTAGAACAACAAGGGTATTGGCAGTACCCAAATCTATTGCCATATCTTGTGACCATATTGATTTTACATCTGTCCATTTAAACATTTTTTCTCCTTTTTTATATTTGCACGCTCAAACTAGGGTCTGGCGCAGTTTTCTCTCTTTTGATTATTAATTTATTTAACGCACTAAGGTAGGCATTTGCTGAGGCGACTAATGTATCAGTATCTGCAGCTTGTCCTACGGTTGTTTTTCCTTTTTCTTCAATTCTTACACTTACAGTAGCTTGTGCATCAGTACCTTCCGTAACTGCGTGAACATTGTATAATAAAAGTTTTACTTCGTGAGGATAAAGTTTTTTAATACATTTAAATATAGCGTCAACTGGCCCATCACCAGTCTCTGATGAGCTTTTCACTTCACCAAACACTTCCAAAGTCATTTCAGCTTTTTGCGGTTCACCGGTACCAGCAAAAACTTTTAAAGATTTTAACTTGATAACATTATCTTCACTGACCAAGCTATCATCTACAATCGCAGCAATGTCTTCATCGTAAATATGTTTTTTTTTGTCAGCTAAAACTTTGAATTTTCCAAAAGCAGTCTGGATCACGTCATCTGTTACTCCTACGTATCCTAGATCATTTAATTTATCTTTAAAAGCATGTCGACCAGAATGTTTCCCCATTACTAATGAAGTTTTGTTTACACCTACACTTTCAGGAGTCATTATTTCATATGTGTTTCTATTTTTTAACATTCCATCTTGATGAATACCAGATTCATGAGCAAAAGCATTTTTTCCTACTATTGCTTTATTAAACTGAACAGGAAAACCTGTTGCGTTAGAAACTACCTTAGAGGCTTTGCTTAAAAGTTTAGTATTTATATTTGTAGTATAAGGCATTAGATCAT
>MDTD01065280.1_pt1 | contig 22279 bp, 16 predicted proteins | sample 811221 | NCBI WGS metagenome assembly MDTD01 (sample SAMN05326646, study PRJNA326480) | marine metagenome | isolation source: seawater | place: Pacific Ocean: South West | collected 2011 | reverse complement strand
CTCCGGCGCGGCGCGCCTCGCGCGGCGCTCCGATTCCGCGTCCACCACCGCCCGGATCGTGCGCGCGATCCCCGCCGCGTCGATGCCCGCCTTCGCGAGCTGGACGGCGCGGCTGTCCTGCACGATCCACTCGTCTGGCAGGCCCAGGCGGGTGACCAGCGACGCGTCGAGCCCCTGCTCTTGGGCGCTCTCGAGCACCGCGGAGCCGAACCCGCCGATCGTCGTGTGGTCCTCGACGGTGATGATCGGGATGCGCCGCCCGAGCAGGCGGGCGATCAGCTCGCGGTCCACGGGCTTGGCAAACCGCGCGTCCCACACCGCGACCTCGTACTCGGCGCCCAGGTCGTCGACCGCTTTCATCGCGTCGATCGCGGGTGTGCCGAACGCGAGCACCGCCGCCTGGGGGCGGGCCTCGTCGAGGTCTTCGAACGCGCCGGTCAGCAGGCGGGCCTTGCCTAGCTCGAACGCGGGGCACGGCTCGGAAGCGAATCGCGCGCTGACATCGTCGCGCGGGTAGCGCAACGCCGACAGCCCCTCGTCATAGGTCCGCATGAACTCGAGCGCCGCGAGCAGGCTGGGCTCGTCGATCGCCGCGAGCAGGGCCGCATCGGGCAGCGTCCGGAGGATGGACACATCGCAGAACCCGTGGTGGACCGCGCCGTCGCCCCCGACCAGGCCCGCGCGATCGAGGCAGAGCCTGACCGGCAGGCCCTGCAGCGCCGCCTCCTGGAAGGCCTGATCGAACGCACGCTGCAGGAAAGTCGAGTACACCGCGAAGAAGGGCTTGAACCCCGTCTTCGCGAGCCCCGCCATCATGTCCAGCGCGTGGCTCTCGCAGATGCCGGTGTCCCACACGCGATCGGGGTGCTTGTCGATGACCTTGGAGATCCCCGTTCCGTCGGGCATCGCCGCGGTGCACGCGACGACCTTCTCGTCGCGGGTCATCAGGTCGTCCATCGCGTCCCCGAACGCGGCCGTGAACGACCGACCCCCGCTCTTCATCTCGACGCGGCAGCCCTGCGCCTCGGTGCGCGCCACGCTGAACGCCTTGGGCGAGTGGAACTTCGTCGCGTCCGCTTCCGCGAAATCGAGCCCCTTGCCCTTGATCGTCTTGACATGCAGCACCATGGGGCGGTCCATGTCGCGCGCCTCGGTCAGGAACTCGATGAGCGTGGGCAGGTGGTGCCCGTCGATCGGGCCCACCGTCAGCAGGTTGAAGTGCTCGAACCACGAGCCCTCGTGGATCAGCGTCTTGGTCATCTCGCCCGCCTTGTGGTAGGCCTCGCGGATGACATCCCCCCCGGGGATCCGGTCCAGGAACCCCTTGGCGCTCTTCTTCAGATCGCTGTAAGTGTGGCTCACCCGCACGCGGTCGAAATAGCCCGCCAGCGCCCCCTGCGGCTTGCTGATCGACATCCCGTTGTCGTTAAGGATGACCAGGAACTGCCGCTTGAGCGTGCCCGCGTTGTTGAGCCCTTCCATCGCGACGCCGTTCGCGATCGACGCGTCCCCGATCAGCGACACGACGCGCCGCCCCTCGGGGTTCGACTGCGGGTCGTACGCCTCGCCCGCGAGCGTATCGCCCCGCGCCATGCCGACCGCCGTCGAGATCCCGGTTCCCGCGTGCCCCACGCGGAACAGGTCATAGTTGCTCTCCGAGGGCTCGGGGAACCCGCTCATGCCCCTGCTCGTGCGCAGGTCCTTGAGCAGGTGACTCCGCCCCGTGATCAGCTTGTGGGGATAGCACTGGTGCCCCACATCGAACAGCAGGCGGTCGTGCGCGAAATCGAAGACATAGTGCATCGCGAGCGTGAGCTCCACGACGCCCAGGTTCGGCGCCAGGTGCCCGCCGGTCTTCTGCACCTGCTCGATGATCGCGGCGCGGATCTCCGCGGCGAGCGCTTCGAGCTGATCCAGGCTCAGAGCCCGGATGTCCGCGGATCCATTCATGCGCTCGAGCAGGCCCATCGGTCCTCGCGATCTCAACCACCCGATCCCGCGGCCTCGCCCGTGCGACGCGCCGGCGGCGGTTGTTTTCAATGATTCCTGAAAGAAGTGTATCGGCCCGACCGACGCCGGACCGCCCGAATCGCGGGACGACGGGGAGATTTCCCCGACCGTCCTACGCACTCACTTCGTGCGTTGTGCGAGATAAGACGCGAGTTCTCGCAGAACATCCTCGCCGCCGGCGCCCGATTCAGCCCGGGCTCCCTTCTCGGGCAACTGCGCGAGGGCATCGACCGCACAGTCCAATAACTCGCCCACGAATGCCCGCGAGCGTTCCACGCCGTGCACGCCGGGGTAGGTCAGTTTGCCCGCGTCCGCGTCCTTGCCCGCCCGTTTGCCGAGGTGCTCGCTCGATTGCTCGACATCCAGCAGGTCATCGACGACCTGGAACATCAGCCCGATCGCCTCCGCGTACCGCGAGACCGCGTCGAGACAAGCGGCGCCGTCCCCCTCGGGGTCCAGACCCGCCCGGTCGAGCCCGATGAGCGCCCCCATCCGGCACGCGGCGGTGATGAGCGCCCCGGTCTTCTCCCGGTGGATCCGCTCGACCCGGTCTGCGTCCGGGACGCCCGCCTCGAACCCGCCCAGCGTGTCGAGCACCTGGCCCGAGATCATCCCCAGCGTGCCCGCGTTGAGCTCGGCGACCAGCCTTCTGTGCAGCCCGTCCCCGATCGCCCCCCCACCCTCGGGGGGAACCGAGAGCGCCGAAGACGCGAGGCTGAGCATCGCGTCGCCCGCGAGGATCGCCATCGCCTCGCCCGCGTGGATGTGCAGCGTGGGCTTGCCCCGACGCAGGTCGTCGTCGTCCATCGCCGGCAGGTCGTCGTGCACGAGGCTGAACGCGTGGATCAACTCCACCGCCGCGCCCGCGGGGAGACTCGCGGGCCCGGCGTCGGGATCCCCCGCGACCGCGACCGCCGCGTGCCACGCGAACAGGGGCCGCACGCGTTTCCCTCCGCTCAGCAGGCTGTATCGGATCGCGTCGCGGAGGTTCGTGGGGACCGGGAGGGCCGTCGTGAGCCGATCCAGATGGGCGTCGATCGGCGCGCGCGGCGCGGCAAACCGCGCCCGGGCCTGTGCTCGCTCGTCTGTCGTCGCCGCGTCGGTCATCGCGTCGAGTGTAGTGAGCCCACCCGGCACCCGACGGGCCCGACCCCGCGCTCCGGGTCTGTCCGCCCGTACCATCGCCGCATGGGCTGGACCGACACGCTCTCCCAACTCGTCACCCAGGGCGGCTGGGTCATGCTCCCGCTGGGGGTGCTGAGCGTCATCTCCGTGGGCCTCACGCTCGAGCGGACGCTGTTCTGGATCGCGACCCACCGGGCGGGGCGGTCGCGCGTCTTCGCACGCATCACCAACGAACTCCGCCGGGGCGATCTCTCCGCGGCCGCCTCCATCGCGGGCAAGGACCGCTCGATCTACGGGCGGTTCGCCTCCGAATTGATCGACGAGGCCCGCTCGCGGAAGGGCGAGGGCCCTGCCGGCCGCGTCCAGGAATCGTTCGCCCTCGAACGCGCCGAGGCCCGCCGGCCCGCGATCGAACGCTGGTCCGCGGTCCACTCGGTGATCATCACCGCCGCCCCGATGCTGGGCATCCTGGGCACCGTGACGGGCATCATCCGCTCGTTCAACCTGCTGAGCGCCGAGCAGATCGTGACCGACCCCGCCGCCGTCGCGGGGGGCATCGCCGAGGCCCTGTTCACCACCGCAGTGGGCTTGATCGTCGCGCTGATCACGCTGTTCCCGCATGCGATCTTCCGCTCGCAGGCGGACCGGGCCCTGACGCGGCTCGAGCTCATCGCGGCCGCAATGGACGAGCACGCGGAAGCGTGAACCCGTCGCGTTGTGCCACTGAGCCATTCCTGCGGGTCAGTGCGTATCGCGGTCTCAGCAGGGAACACTGACCTGCGTCGCAGGTCAGTGGCACACAAACTCACTGTCTGAATGGGTGCCACCGCTCGCCGTCCGCGGCGCAACGGTGCCTGCACGCGATTCATGATGCATCAGCACGACGGCGCCGCAGGCGGCGAGTCGTGGCATCCTGTCCCGAATGCCGAGATCCGATACCCAAGTAGCGGGTCGGCTCAGCCCGCTTCCTGCGCCTCGATCAACTCGTAGATCGCATCGGGGCCTTCCGCGTCGTAGACCTTGCTGCGGAACGCCTCGCTGGTCATGAGCCGGCTGACCCGCGCGAGCGCCTGGATGTGGTCACTCGTGCGGTCGGGCGGGCTCGCGAGCAGGACCACGAGCCGAACGGGCTGCCCGTCGATCGCCTCGAAGTCCATGGGCTCCGCGGGCTTGCCGATCGCCATCGCGAGGCCGGACAGACCGGCGCACTTGCCGTGGGGGATCGCGAGGCCGTGCCCGATGCCGGTGGTCCGGGTCTGCTCGCGTGTCCAGACCGCCTCCTTGAGCGAGGAGCCGTCCTCGACCTTGCCCTCGCTGACGAGCAGGTCGACCAGCTCGTGGATCACACCCTTCTTGTCGTCCGCGTTGAGCGGGGCACGGATGGAACCGGGAGTGAGCAGATCGAGCAGGTTCATGGGGAGCGGAGTTTATCCCATCGGATCGACCCGGGCTCGCGAACGACCGGCAACCCGGGTGCCCCGAATTTCAACGGCTCAGCAGCACGGAATAGCTCCCGTCGCGGTAGCACGAGGGCGGATCGCCCGGCAAGCCCGCGGGGAGGGTCACCCGCTCGCGGCTGATCGTGAAGCCGTGCCAGGTCTTCGCCCAGCGGGCGATCGCCTGGTTCTCCTCGGGTTGCAGCGAGCAGGTGGAGTAAAGGATCGCGCCGGACGGCGCGAGCAGCCGGATCGCGTCGGCAACGATCTGCCGCTGGGTGTCGGTCAGCCGCTCGTGCTGCCTGGTCATCGCGCGGTATTTCGCCTCGGGACGGCGGGCGAGCACCCCGGTGTTCGAACAGGGGACATCGAGCACCACGAGATCCGCGCGTCCCAGGCAGTCGTCGAGGACCTCGTCGAAACCGAGCACACGGACCCGCCCGTGCGCGGCGCCGCCGCCCTCGAACACGCGCCGGAGCGTCGCGAGTCTCGGCGCGTCGGTGTCCGTCGCGACGATCTCCGCATCCGGGAAGGTGCGCGCGAGCTGCCTCGTCTTGGTCCCCTTCCCGGCGCACAGATCGACCACGACCCGGGGCGCGAGGTCCGAAACAGAGTGGATCGCCTCTCCCGACGCGGCGTCCTGCACCCAGATGTCGTCCCGGCTCGCGAGCAGCGGGCCCAATGCCGACATCGGACCCGTGAACCGCGCGAAACCCTCGGCGCCCGGCACATCGGTCGCGTGCGGCTCGACATCGAGCACCGGCGCCGTCGCGTGCCGGATGCTGAGCGTCACAGGAGGGGACGCGAGCGTGTGCAGCGCGAGATCGCGCCAGCCGCGCCCGGGCTGATCGCCGTGGGTCTCGCGCCAGGATTCGAGCAGGGGCTTGGCGATGCTCGCGGCCGCGGAGAGGCGTGCGAGTTCGTCAGCGGGGAGCACCTCCCTCGCCAGCACAAGGGCCCGCCCATCGGCAAGGGGGATCTCATCGCGTGCGCCGGAATAGGTGTCGCGGAAGGTACGGGTCTCGCCCACCAGTTCCGCGACGCGCCGGAGGACCGCGTTGACCAGCCCCCCGGCGCCGGGGCGGACGGCGCGTTTCGCCCACTCGACCGTCTCGCTGATCGCGGCGTGCGCCGGGATGCGGTCGAAAAAAACCAGCTGGGCGGCGCCCGCGAGCAGCGCGCCGCGCACCGCGGGCTCGACCTCGACGAACGGCTTGGAAAGGCCCGGCGTGATGATCGCCTGGAGCGTCCACCACCGGCGCACAACGGTGTCGTGGATCGCGTGCGCGAGCGCCGCCTCGCGGGGATCGAGATCCCCCGTCTCGAGCTCCGCGGGGACGAGATCCGGGAAGTCCGCCGCGTCGTGCGCGAGGCGCGCGTACGCGACGGTGCGCGCGCTGGGGGGTGAGACTTCCTTGAGCGTCACCCGGTTCGGACGCCCCCCGCCCCGGCGGGCACGGGGCGCGCGGGCGCCCGATCGCGGGGAGCGGCGGTTTCCGTGTCCGGCTGGTCGGGGCATCGGCGAGTTTATGCGCGCCCGCCTCCCGAGCCTGTCGAGTGGCAACCCGATCGCGTAAGGTGGTCGCATGGCGCGGGATGCGGCGAAGGTCGGTGCGGATGAGGGCTCGCGGGCGCCGACGCCCCCGCGCGGGCTGCTCGCGTCGATGCGGATCCGCAAGAAGCTGATCTTCCTGCACACGGTGTTCTCGCTGCTGCTGATCGCGGTGCTGCTGGTCTCGGTGCGTCCCGCGGTGAACCACGCGGTGAGCGAGGCGGAGGGGGCGGTCGCGGCGCGCGCGATCGGGGCGCTCGTGTCGGGGGAGGGCGTCGCGCCGGTGGACGATCTGCTCGTGATCGAACGCGGCGCCCCGGAAGAACTGTGCATCAGCCAGCGGGTGCTGCGCCGGCTCGCGGACGCGGGGGAAGCCGAAGCGGTCCGCGTGCCGGGCGACCCCTCCCGGACCTGGCGCGGGGTGCTGCTGATCGGCGAGGACGGTCGCGAGGAGTACCTCGCGGTGGGCGCGCGCCTCGAATCGGCGCGCCGGGCGGTGCTCGGGGTCTACATCCTCATCATCGTCGCGCTCGTCGCGGTCTATGCGCTCATCGCGGTGGCGCTGGAGGTCTTCGTGCTCCCGCGGCATGTGTACGGGCCCATCCGCCTGCTGCTGGACGCGGACCGCGCGGTGCAGCGCGGGGACACGGGCGCCGAGCTCGTCGACGAGGCGGCGATGCCCGCCGACGAGATGGGCGAGATCATGCGCTCGCGGAACGACGCGATCCGCGGCATCCGCCGGCAGGAGACGGCGCTCGCGCAGGCGCTCGACGAGCTGGAGACCGTCGCGGCGGACCTGAAGCGCAAGAACCACCTGCTGGAGACCGCGAAGCGGAACCTCGAGGGCGCGGACCGCCTGATGAGCCTGGGGATGATGAGCGCGGGGATCGCGCACGAGCTCAACACGCCGCTCGCGGTCGCGAAGGGCCTCGTCGAGCGTCTTCGGGCCGATGAGTACCGGTCGCTCAGCGCCTCGCAGGCGGATCTGCTGGGACGCGTGATCGGTCGGCTCGAGCGGCTGAGCGAGGGGCTGCTCGACTTTGCGCGCGCGCGGGAGCCCGCGTACGCCGACGCGGCGCTCGCGCCGATCGTCGACGAGGCGATCACGCTCGTGCGACTGGACTGGGAGACGAGCGAGATCGCGATCGGGCACACGATCGACCCGTCGCTGCGGCTTGAGTGCGACGCGGACCGGATGGTGCAGGTGTTCGTGAACCTGATCCGCAACGCGGTCGATGCGCTGCGAGGCACGCGCGACAGCGGGCAGCCGAGCCGTGACGCGGTGGCGCACGCGATCACGGTCTCCGCGGAGACCCAGACCAGGGACGGGGAGACCTGGGTGACGATCCGCGTGGAGGACACGGGTCCTGGGATCGAGCCCGAGCTGCTCTCGACGCTGTTCGAGCCGTTCGTGTCCAGCCGGCTGGACAGCAAGGGGACGGGCCTGGGTCTCGCGGTGGCGGACGGGATCGTGCGCGAGCACGCGGGGACGGTGATCGCGCAGAACAGGCGGGGGGCGCAGGGGGCGGTGTTCGAGATCGTGCTGCCCCGGCGCGCGCCGCGGAACGGGCACGACGCTGGGGGCGGGGCACGCGAACCGCGCCCGACCGGTTCGGGTAGTGTGCACGGGAACACGGAATCGCGGCGCGACGAATCGCGGACCGGAGAGCTGTCATGAGCGAGACGGAGACGAGCAACGGCGTGCCCCCCCTTTCGATCGTCGCGGTCGATGACGACCCCGATTTCCGGGAGTACCTCCACGCGGTGCTCGACCCCGAGGGGCACGACCTGCGCACGGCGGCGGACCCCGCGATGCTGTGGGAGGCCTGCGAGGACCGGCTGCCGGATGTCGTGCTGCTCGACATGAAGATGGGCGAGGCGGACGGGAAGGAAGTGCTCGCGGAGCTGCGCCGGCGCTGGCCGAAACTGTGCGTGATCGTGGTCACGGGCTATCCCACGATGGACTCGATGCGCGAGACCTTCAAGCAGGATGTGTTCGACTATGTGCCCAAGCCCTTCTCGACCGAGGACCTGAACCGGGTGCTGGGGCAGGCGGCGGCGGCGTTCAACCTGGGCGGGCGTCCCCAGGACCGCCTGCGGAACGAGCTGGGGCGGCAGGTCCGCCTGAGCCGAACGCGGAGGGGCTGGACGCTGAAGGACCTGAGCGAATCGAGCGGGGTGAGCGTGAGCCAGCTGAGCTCGATCGAGCGGGGGGCGCACCTGCCCAGCGTGGAGAGCCTTCTGGCGATCGCGACGGCGCTGGACGAGAAGCCGAGCGGGTGGTTTGGGTCAGCGGGGTTCTGACCCGGCCTCGGTCCAAGGGCTCCTACACTCGGCGCTCATGGCTCCGGACGCGCCCTCCATCCTCTTTACAGGCTTCGAGCCCAGCGGGGACGACCACGCCTCCGCGGTGATCCGCGAGCTCAAGGCGGCGCACCCATCGGTGCGGGTCTACGCGTGGGGTGGGAAGAAGATGGAGGCCGCGGGGGCGGAGATCGTCGAGTACACCGGGCAGAACGCGGTGATGGGGATCCCGGGCCTGGGGAAGATCCTCGAGCACCGGGCGATCAACAAGCGGGTCGCGGCGTGGCTGGACGGGCACCCTGTCGCGGTGCATGTGCCGGTGGACTCGCCCGCGGCGAACTTCCCGATCTGCAAGATCGCGAAGCGCCGTGGGGCGAAGGTGGTGCACCTGGTCGCGCCGCAGGTGTGGGCGTGGGGGACATGGCGCATCAACAAGCTGCGGCGGCTGACGGATTTCGTGTGCTGCCTGCTCCCGTTCGAGGAGTCGTACTTCAAGCAGCGGCGCGTGCCGGCGAAGTTCGTGGGGCACCCGCTGTTCGACGAGTTGCCCGACCCCTCGGTGCTCGACGGAGCGGTCGCGGGCTTCCCCGAAGGCGGAGCGCGCGGGAACGGGGAGGAATGGGGGCGGAAGATCGCCCTCATGCCCGGCTCGCGCCCCAAGGAGATCGAGCGGAACTTTCCGCTGTTGATCGAGGCGTTCCGGCGGCTGCGCCGGGATTACCCCGACCTGACGGGGGTCGTCGCGGCAACGCACGCGGGGCTGGAACCCCGCCTGCGAGAGATCGCGCGACGCACGCCGACGGCACCGGGGAGCGGGGATCGCTGCACCGACGGCTGGCCGGACGGCGTCGTGATCGCGCCGGAGGCCACAGACGCGGTGACGCGGTGGTGCGATCTCGCGCTGGTGGTGAGCGGAACGGTGACGCTTCAGATCGCGCGGCAGGGCAAGCCCATGGTGATCGTGTACAAGTCGAGCCGGCTGATGTACTGGGCGATCGCGAAGTGGCTGCTGAGCACGCCTTTCTTCAGCCTGCCCAACCTGATCGCGGGCGAGCGGGTGGTCCCCGAGTTGATCCCGCACTTCGGCGGGCCCGAGCGGATCGTCGACGAGGCGGTGGCGCTGCTCGAACGGCCCGAGCGGGGCGCCCAGCAGAGCGCGGCGCTGCGCGAGATCACCGAGAAATACAGGGGCACGCACGCGGCGCGTGGCGCCGCGGCGGTGATCGCGAAAGTCGCGGGCCTTGTCGGTCAGGACGCGGGGTCGTCGCCCGTCGCGTCGGCTGCGTCGTCCGCCTCCTGAAAGAGCCCCAGGCCCCGGATCGGGAAGACCGCGACGGTGACGCGCGCGTTGCCCGCGCGGTCGGCGATCGGGACGCTCGCGATCTCGGGGATCCCGATCGGCAGGCCGTCGTCGAGCAGTCGGTGGGCGACACGCTGGATGTCGTGGCGCGCGACGGATTCGTCTTCGGTGAACAGCACGAGGCACGCGGCGGCACGCTCGATGCGGGCGTCCCCGACGAGCTTGCAGACATCCGCGGCGGGGCCGTTGACCATCTCGGTCGCGTACGCGCGGTTGGGCCCCGGGACGCCGTCGCGATAGGCGTGCTGCGCGACGGCCTTGACCTCGACCCAGGCCGCGTCGGCGGGGTTCGCGGCGCCGGCGCTCGCGGCGGATTCCATCTGGGTCGCGAGATCGGCGAACAGGGTGCCCTCCCCGGCGCGCACGCGTCGGTCGGCGTGCACGGGATCGAGCAGCACGGCGTCCGGATCATCGGTCAGCACGAGGTCGCACCGGTCGCGGGCCGAATCCGCGGATTCGTGGTCGCTGGGGTAGAGCGCCTCGCGGTGCACCCCCCACCCCGCCTGTTCGAGCCCCCTCGCGAGGATGGGGTGCAGCGCCGTCTCGTCGAGCGCATCGAGCCCGAGGGGCGCCTGCTCGTCGCGCAGAACGGCTTCCGCGTCGCGGAGCGCGTCGGCCATCGCGCCGGCGAGAAGGGAGAAATCGAGGCTCACGCGGGTATGCTAACCGCGGACACCGGAACGGGTGCCCGCCCGCCGGTTTGCGTTCCGGCGTGGGATCGGGCATGATCTTCGGACGCTCGGCGCCCCCCGGACGGGGCGAACGGGCCCTGCCGACTCATATTCCGCAACGAGGATTCCATCTCTATGCATGCACTCGACGCGTTCATCGGCAACCTCAACGGCGTGCTGTTCAGCGACTACACGGTCTATGCCCTGCTGGCCGTGGGGTTCCTGTTCACCGTCTGGTCGTTCTTCGGGCAGTACCGGGCGCTGACGCACGGCGTCGCGGTCGTGCGGGGCAAATACGACGACCACGACGACCCGGGGGCGATCAACCACTTCCAGGCGCTGTCCGCGGCGTTGTCCGCGACGGTGGGCCTGGGCAACATCGGCGGGGTCGCGGTCGCGGTGGCGCTGGGCGGGCCCGGCGCCGTGCTCTGGATGTGGCTCATCGGGCTGCTGGGCATGGCGCTCAAGATGACCGAGGTCACCCAGTCGATGATCTTCCGCAACACCGACGACCCCGAGAACCCGCACGGCGGCCCGATGTTCGTGGTCGCGAAGGGGCTCGCGGACTCGTCGGGTCTCCGGAAGTTTGCGGGCGTGCTGTTCACCCTGGCGGCGCTGGGGCTGACCTATCTCGCGGCGGGCGTGTTCGAGACCAACCTCGCCTGGATCCCGGGCGGTCTGCTCGCGCTGACCTTCCTCGTGCTGGGCTTCACGAAGAGCAAGGCGCTGGGCCTGTTCATCGGCGGGATCTTCGTCATCACGCTGATCATCTCGGCGATCACGGGCGGCAACATGTTCCAGGCGTGGAATGTCGCAGACATCACCTTCACCTACTTCCAGATCCCCCAGGCCGCGACGGGCGTCGTGCTGACGATCCTCGTCGGGCTGGTGATCATCGGTGGCATCAAGCGGATCGGTTCGGTCGCGGGCCGGATCGTCCCGTTCATGTGCGTGATGTATGTGCTCGCGGCGTTGTATGTGCTCGCGGTGAACTTCTCGGATATCCCCGCGATGTTCGCGCTGATCGTCAAGTCGGGCCTGCCGACCTGGGCGGGCGGCGAGAGCCCCGACGCGACGGGCGCGTTCCTGGGCGGGACCTTCGCGTACGCCGCGATGTGGGGCGTCAAGCGGGCGCTGTTCAGCAGCGAGGCGGGGCAGGGCTCGAGCCCGATCGCGCACTCCGCGGCGAAGACCGACGAGCCCGTGCGAGAGGGCGTCGTCGCGGGCCTCGAGCCCTTCGTGGACACGATCGTTGTCTGCACGCTGACGGCGCTGGTGATCCTGTCGAGCGGCGCGTACAACCGCGGCCCCGAGGCGGTCTTCGAGGGCTCCAACCCGGTCGCGATCGTCCAGGCGGTCGATGCCGACGGGAACCCGATCGAGCAGGTCCAGGATGACGGCTCGGTGCTGCGTGTGTGGACCGCCGAGACGCCCGATCTTCCCCGCATGACGCAGGCGAACCGCAAGATCCGCCGCGCGGGCGAGGGCGAATCCGGCTGGCGGGACGGCGAGACCGTCTTCCTCGTCGTCAACGCGGACGAGGACCCCAACACCGGGCGGGAGTTGCGGCGCCTCTCGGGCACCGTCACCCTCGCGGAGGGCGACATCTGGACCGTCAACTGGGGGATGCTCGATTCCGTGCTCGAGCCCACCCTCCGCGAGAGCGAGGACGGCTCGCTCGACACCGGCATCTACGGCGACTACGCGGGCGCGTCGATGACCGCCTACGCGTTCGACCGCGTCACCCCGGGGCTCGGGATGTGGCTCATCACAATCGCCGCGTGGCTCTTCGCGCTCTCGACGATGATCTCCTGGTCGTACTACGGCGAGCAGGGCATCTACTTCTTCTGCGGCCGCCTGAACCCCAAGGCCGCGGGGAGCATCGCGTTCGTCTACAAGCTGATCTACTCGCTGCTGATCCTGGTGACGACGGCGCTGGCGATGCCGATCTTCGGATCGGGGGACAACAAGTTCGCGATCATCGCGACCGAGCACGAACTCGACAACTGGACCACCCTGGGCCTGGGGGTCATGCTCGTGGCGAATGTCCCGATCATGCTCATCTTCGCGCCCACCGCGTTCCGGGCCTTCCACGGGTACTTCAAGCGGATGAAGCAGGGCGGGGACCACCCGCACGACGCGCCGCCGATCGCGGATGTCGTCGAGGGCAAAGATGTTGATTGATCCGCGTCTGGTGACATCACCGCTCCGGCCGCGCAGGCCGGACGGGAGCTCCTGCTGAAACAAGAAGGCCGCCCGGCTCTCACCGGGCGGCCTCTTTCATGCACTCAGGTTCCCCGCGGCCTTCACCGCGGATCCCCCCATGAACCGTGCGTGGGGCTCTCCATCATCCAGCGGGGTCAGTCGACCTCGACATTGACGAAGAAGCCCTCGTTGAGCTTCTGGCTCGCGCGGCGGTACAGGTCGTCGGTGTTGACGGGCTGGCCGAAGCTCGCGGGCAGCGCGAGACGCGAGTCCCAGTTCTCATCGGCGGTGCGCCCGAACGAGCGGGCGGCGGCGTTGAGGCGGTCGAGCGCGGCGCCCGCGAGTTCCTCGTAGCGGGCCGCGTCCGCGAAGGCCTGACGCGAACGCGCCTGGTCGCGGAAGTTGTCGAGATAGAGGTCCGCGTAGGCGTTGTCGCGCGAGGCGATCGTCGCGGCGATCCGCGAGTCGAACCGGCTGCGGACAACCTGCTCCTCGGCGTTGGCAACCGCGATCTGCTCCGCGGCCGCGGCGCGGGCGATCCGCTCCTGAGCCTCGATGTTGGCGCGGTAGGCGATATCGCTCGCTTCCTGGATGGAGAGCTTCGCGGACGCGTCGGCGACCATGCGGTCGATCTCGGCGCCGGCGCTGATCTCGTTCGCGTCCGCGATGCGGGCGAGGTACTCGACATCCGCCTGGGCCTGCTTGTTCGCGGCGACATGCGCCGAGGTCAGCTCTGTCGTGTTCGCGACGCTGATGCGCTCGAAGGTGTCCGCGAGGACCTTGTTCTCCTCGTAGTTCGCCTCGGCGACCGCGATGAAGGTCTCGGCGCTCTGGTCCAGGCGGGCCAGCTCGCTCGCGAGGACGCGGCGCGCCGCGTCGATCTCACCGTTCATCTGGGCAACGACGGCGCGCTGGCTCTGCTCGAGCGAGTCGGCCTCGACCAGCAGGCTCCGGCTGCGGGCGTTGCCGCGGCGCAGGGTCGAGTCGCGCCGGATCTCGAGGGTCCGGACCTCGCTGTCACCGTTGCGGGCGGTGGTGTCCGCCTGCGCGAGCAGCTGCTCGACACGGGCGAGGTTCTTCTTCTCCAGCGCGCTCGCCTTGGCGCTCAGCGAGGCGACGCGTGCCATGGTGCTCTGCTTGTCGCTCTCGGCGAACACGAACGCGCGGTCGCGGTTCGCCTCGGCCTCCGCGACGACGCTCTCCGCCTTGCTGAGGATCGTCGAGACCTCCGCGTCGCTCTGGCGCCCGAACGCCTCGATGCGGGCGTGCCACGCCTCGTGGTCGGCGCCCGCGGACTCCAGCCAGGCGTTGAACGAGGCGGTCTCCGCGTCACGCGTCGCGATCGCCTTCGATTCCTCCGCGTTCGCCTGCGTGCGGAACATCGAGGCCTTCGCCAGCTCGGTCTTGAACTGCGCGATGCGGTCCGGCGCCACCACGGGCTGCTTGGCGCCCGCGTCGGCGAACTCCGGCGCCGACTCGTCGCGGCTCGGGGTGTTGGGGTTGCTCTCCGCCTCGGGGTTCAGGGTCACCTTCCCCTTCTTGCGCTCCTTGGCGATCTCGCGGTAGAGCCTGGCCTGCAGCTCCGCGGCCTCGGCCTGCGCCGCCTCGCGGATCTTCTCGAACTCGTCCTCCGCCAGCTCGCTCTGGTGCGTGCTCTCCTCGATGATCGCCGCGACGCGCGCATCGACCTCGGCCTGCACGAACTTCGCCCGCGCCGCCTTCTCGATCTTCTCCGCCTCGGCACGCTTCACATCGATCCGCGCCATCGAGTCCTCGAGGTTCGCCTCGATGTTGTCGATCGCCTCCTCGTACGCGGCGCGGGTGGTGTTCTCGCTCGCCTCGAGTTCCGCGAAGCGGCGCTGCATCTCCGCCGCAGCCGCGGTGCGACGCTCGATCGCCATCGCGCGGAGGTCGCTCGCCTCGGCCAGCGCGTTCTCGAACGAGACCTGGGCCTGCTGGAGCGACATCGAGTACTCGCCCTCGATGTCCTGCTGCGCCAGCGCGTCCGCCTCGGCGCTCAGCTCCGCGACCGTCGAGAAGGTCTCCTCGCGCAGCGACTCGGCCTGCTGACGCAGCTCGGCGACCCGCGCCGCGGTCTGCTCGCGCACCGACTGGATCGTCGAGTTGATCTCCGCGACCGTCGCGTTGGTCGTCTCGGTCGTGCTCTGCGCCTCGGTGCGCAGCGCCGCGACCTTCTCGCCCGCGCGCTGCGCCGTCAGCTCCGCGACCTGCACCATCTTGTCGATGGTCGCCTGGCCCCGCGTCTCGACCGCCGCGCGCTCCGCGATCAGATGCTCGTGACGCGCCATCGCGTCGTTCCACGCGGCCTCGGCGCTCGAACGCATCCGCTCGACTTCCGCCTGCCACTCCGAGATCGACGCGGCGAGGAACGCCTCCCGGCGGCGGCCCTCGGCCTGGAACGCGTGCTGCCGAGCGTCGATCTGCGCACGCTGCTCGCTGATCCGGGCGTCGTACACGCTCGCGGTCCGATCCGCGACCGCGACCTCCGTCTGCATCTGGCTGAACGCGCCGCTCAGCGCGGCCTCCGCGGCGGCCTGACGCTCACGCGCCTCGGCGGCGGCCTTGATCTTCGCGGCCTCCGCGGCGGCGCGGCGCGACTCGATCGACGCGGTCGCGAACTCCGCCTCGCTCAGCCACTGGTCGGGCAGGTTGATCTCCGAGGCTTCCGCCTGGTAGTGCTCCGCGGTCCAGTTCCCGACCGTCGCGTCGGGCGCGATCTCCTGGGTCGAGTACTGCGCGAGCCCCTCGCGCTCGAAGGCGCCCGAGCCGGCCTTCTGGGTCCCGCTGCTCTGGCAGCCGCCCAGGCCGGCCGCGAGGCCCGCGACCAGAGAAGTGATCAGGATGGGTCGGATTCGGTTGTTCGTGGGGATGTTCAAGGCCGTGCTCCAGGGAGAGGGTGAGTGCGTGCGCCCGCCGCCGCATCGGACGCGGCGCGCGTGGCATCGAGATATCGGAGTCCCGCGCGTCGCACTCGATGTCCCTCCAGCCCGGGGCGCGAGCGATCTGAACCGGGGCGGGCCTGCGCCGCCTGGACCGGTTGCGCAGGTCCGGAGTTATCCGGAAAACCGCGCGCATGAGCGGTACGCTCCCCACTGTGAGTGTCCTCTATTGCGGCATCGACGAGGCGGGCTACGGCCCGATGCTTGGGCCCCTGACCGTCGGTCTCGCGGTCTTCGCGATCGATGCGTGGGAGACGGGCGACCCCGCGCCCGACCTGTGGGACACGCTGAGCCGAGCGGTGTGCCGACAGGTCCGTGGTTCGGGGCAGCGCATCCCGATCGCGGATTCCAAGAAGCTCAAGCTCTCCAACGACGGGAAGCGGCACCCCTGCACCCATCTCGAACGGGGGGTGCTCACCGCGCTCGCCGCGTCGGGGGAAGCGATGCCCGAGACCGACGCGGACCTGCTCGATCTGCTGTGCGGCGGGGCGCCGGACCTGCCCTGGTACGGGGGGGCGCCGGTGCAACTGCCGCTCGGCGAGCCGATCGAGACGCAGCGGATCGGGGCCAACCTGCTGGCGCGCGCGATGGCGGACGCCGGTGTGCGCCTCGTGCACCTGTGCGTCCGCGCGATCCCGGAGGACCGGTTCAACGAGATTGTGCGCGCCACGGGCTCCAAGGCCGCGACGACCGCGACCGCGCTCGCGGACCTGCTCCCGCTCGCGGCAACGCTGGGCGACGACGCGGACGGCCCCGTGCGCATCATCTGCGACCGGCAGTCGGGCCGGCTCGATTACGAGGACATCATCGCGAGGGCCTTCCCGGGGGAGGGCGCCGCCCTCGATGCACGCACGAACCATCTCAGCCGCTACCTGCTGCGGGACGGGCGGATCGCGGTGAACTTCGAGACGCAGGCGGAGGACCGGCACCTGCCCACCGCCCTCGCCTCGATGGCGGCCAAGCTCGTGCGCGAGGTGCTCATGGCGCGGTTCAACCGCTACTTCCGGGGGAGGCTCCCCGAGCTCAAGCCGACCGCGGGGTATGTGCAGGACGCCCGGCGCTGGCTGCGCGACGCCGAGCCCGTGCTCGAACCCGAGGAACGCAAGGCGATGGTGCGCCTGGCATGACCGACGCGGCCTCTCCCCAGACCGCGACCCCAGCACGCGACAAGCGGTTCCTCGACATCGCGGCGCGGGCCGCGCTGCGCGCGGCGGGCGATGTCGAGCCCAACCCGATGGTCGGAGCGGTGATCGTCAAGGGGGGCGCGGTCATCGGGATCGGGCACCACCGCCGATTCGGTGATCTTCATGCCGAGCGCGAGGCCCTCGCGGACTGCCTCCGAAAGGGGCACGACCCGGCGGGCGCGACGGTCTATTGCACGCTCGAGCCGTGCGTCCACCACGGCAAGCAGCCCCCCTGCACCGACGCGCTCATCGAGGCAAAGGTCGGGGCGGTCGTCTTCGCCCGCCCCGACCCCGCGGAGGTCTCGCGCGGCGGGATCGAGGTCCTTCGCCGGGCGGGCATCGAGGCGAGACTGTCCGACGCGAGCCCGCTCGCGACACGCCTGAGCGACCCGTTCATCCACCGTGTGACGACGGGCCTGCCCTGGGTGGTCGCGAAGTGGGCCCAGACGATCGACGGGCGGATCGCGACGCGGACCGGCGAGAGCCAGTGGATCAGCGGGCCCATGTCGCGCCGGCGCGTGCACCGCCTGCGGGCGCGCATGGACGCGATCCTCACCGGGCTGGGCACCGTGACGACCGACGACCCGATGCTCACGGCCCGCGGCGTGCGCCGGGTGCGACGCCCCTGCCGACGCATCGTCCTCGACCGCGATCTGGACATCTCGTCAGAGAGCGCGATCGTGCGCACCGCGCATGACACCCCCACTTCCATTGTCGTCAACAAGGACCTGCTCACCAGCGGCATCGTCGAGACCCGGCGCGACGAGCTCGAGCAGCTCGGCTGCGAGTTCATCGGCGTGCCCGAGTACCTGGACAGCAACGGACGCCTCCGCCTCGACATGCTGCTCGAGGCGCTCGCGGGCGAGTATGGCGTAACGAACCTGATGGTCGAGGCGGGGCCGGGCCTGCTGGGCTCGCTCTTCGAGGCGGACCTGATCTGCGAGGCGGTCGTGTATGTCGCCCCCCTGCTGCTGGGCGATGCCGAAGCGATGGCCGCGGCGACGGGGCGGATCGCGGAGCGGCTGAGCGAGGGGCGGCGGTTCGACCTGTGCCGGGTGAAGCGGGTGGGGCAGGATGTGGAGCTGACCTATCGGCGGGTTCGGGATGAGGCACGAGGCACGAGGAACTCGGAGTGATTCTGGGTGCCACCGCTCGCCCCTTCGGCGCAGCGGTGTTTCGAAAGGGTCGACATGGGCGATCCGCACGACTGCGCCTGCGGCGAGTCGTGGCACCCGCTCGCGCGATTCGCCAACACATGGATGAAGAGCGGGCTGAGGAACAGAGACGAGGAGCCGGCTTAGCCGAGGAACGACAACCCCTCGCGGACCTCGCCCGACAGCATCGCCCCTTCCGCCTCGACGAAGAGTTCCGTGCCGGGGTCGGTGAAGTCGGTGCGGACGACGGCGAAGCAGACGGGCTCGCCGCCTCGCATGGGGCTGATGGTCGAACTGGTCACCGAGCCGACGGGCTTGCCGATCGGCGCACCGTCGGGGCCCGCGTCCTGATAGACCGGCGAGCCGCCCACGGGCTGGCGGGGGTGCCCCTCTTCGGTGCGGAGGTTCTCGCCCCCGGGCTTGAGCGCCACGAGCCGCTGCTTGGGCCCTCCGAGGTTGTGCATCCGCGCGACGATCTCCTGCCCGAGGTAGCAGCCCTTGGTGAAGCTGACCCGGGTGTCGAGCAGCCCCGTCTCCGCGGGCAGCGACTCGTTGTTGAAATCGATGTGGAACAGGGGCGTGCCCGCCTCGATGCGCGCGGTGTTGTACGCGAGCCAGCCCGCGGGGCGCAGCTTGATCCTCGACGCGGGCGTGTCGGGCAGATCGTGCACCTCCGCGTCGGCGGGCACCTGCCCCACTTCGAGCAGCCGGTCCCACACACCGCGCGCCGAGTCCGCGGGCATCGCGAGTTCAAGGCCGACCGTGCCGGTCGAATCCGCACGCGTGACGACGACCGGGGCGCCCGCGATCTCGACCACGCAGGCGCCGTTGTCCGCGAGATCCGCGACGGGCGTGCCCGCGTGGAGTTCACCCGCGGCGGCGAGGAGCGCGGGGCCCGTCGGGCCGTGCAGGCTGAAGCGGTGCGTGCGCTCCGTCGCGTCGACGAGCTCCGCCTCTTCCATGATGAGGTAGGCGTCGAGGGATTCGATGGTCGGCGCCACCGCGTGGGCGTCGAGGTCGATCAGCAGTCTGACCCCTCCGCTGCCGTCGCTCGAGGGCAGCTTGGTGAGACGCATGTCGGCGACCACCCGTCCCTTCTTGTTGAGCCAGAACGACGCGGCGGACCCGTGGACCGGGATCTTCGCGATGTCTTGGGTGAGCATGCTCTGCAGAAAGCTCACCGCGTCGGGGCCCGTGACCTCGATCGCGCCTCGGTCGGGACGGTCGATGAGCACGCAGGCCTTGCGGAGCGCGGCGTACTCGAAGTCGAGTTCGCCGAACGACTCGACGAGTTCGATGCCGGTTGCGGGCGGTCCGTAGGGGAGCAGATCGAGCCCGTTGTTGCGGAAGGTGTCGGCGAGTGGTGAGCGGTTGGTCATCGCCGGATGCTACGCTTCTGATGCGGGATCGTTCGCCGCGGATGATCGCCGCACGAATCAAAGAAGGAGCGTGCCGGGATGAATATCGATCTGCTGAAGCGTCTGTGCGAGACCCCTGGTGTGCCCGGCCGCGAGGAGCGCGTGCGGTCCCTCATCGAATCGGAGGTCGCGGACCTGTTCGATTCGATCGAGACGGATCCGATGGGCTCGCTGATCTGCCGGCGGGCGCCGCGCACCGCGGGCAAGGGCAAGCAGAGCAAGAAGCGTGCGGTTCGGGGCGAGCCCCGGCGCCTGATGCAGCTGTGCCACATGGACGAGATCGGGTTCTATGTGCGCCATGTCGACGACAAGGGCTTCCTGTGGCTCAATAACGCGGGGGGGTTCGACCCGCGGAACCTGTTCAGCCGGCGCGTGCTGGTCGTGACCGAGGACGGGGAGTTCAAGGGCGTGATGAACCCGGGGGGCAAGCCCATCCACACCCAGAGCCCCGAGGACCGCAAGAAGGTCCCCGAGGTCAGCGAGTTCTTCGTCGACATCGGGCTGTCGGGCGACGACGCGAAGAAGCGGGTGAAGGTGGGCGACTATGTCGTCATGGACGAGCCCTTCGTCGAGATGGGCGACAAGCTGGTGAGCAAGGCGCTCGATAACCGCGTCGCGTGCTGGCTGGGCATCGAGAGCGTTCGGAAGCTCGCCAAGAGCGGGACGGGGCACGCGTGCGAGATCGTCGTCGCGTTCACGACGCAGGAAGAGGTGGGCCTGCGGGGCGCGCGCACCGCCGCGTTCGCGGTCAAGCCCGACATCGGCATCGGCATCGATGTCACGCTCGCGTGCGACACGCCCGGGATCTCCGACGCCGACGCGGTCAGCGTCCACGGCAAGGGCTTCGCGCTGCACCTCAAGGACGGGTCGTTCATCAGCGATCACGGGCTCGCGAGCGAGGTCGAGAAACTCGCGAAGAAGAAGCGGATCCCGTACCAGCGGTCGATCCTCGCGGCGGGCGGGCAGGACGGCGCCGCGGCGCAGCAGGCCGCGGCGGGCGCCAAGGCGGTGGGCATCACCGTCGGCACGCGGTACATCCACACCGTCACGGAGATGATCCACAAGAGCGACCTGCAGGCGGCGTGCGACATCCTCGCGGCGTTCATGGGCGAAGCGAAGTAAGCCGCCCGCACCCAACGCAGGACGCGGTGACGGGTCGACCATCCCAACAATGGAAAACGCCGGGCGTCCCTGCCCGGCGTTTTCGTATCGATCGATCGGCTGTGTGATCGGGTATCCGTCGATGATCAGGCGGCGATGTTGGAGACTTCCTCGATCGCGCTGATGACCTGGCGGACCTGGAAGGGCTTCTTGAGGAAGCCGTCGAATCCGGAGCCACGGAGGGCGTGCATCTGCCCGTCGGTGAGCTTGCCGCTCATACCGATGACGCGGGTGAGCTGGGTGGAATCGGAGTCTCGGATGAGGCCCGCGATGTCGGCGCCGTTGCTGCCGTCCATGTGGAGGTTGATGAGGACCACATGGGGGCGGAGGCGTTCGCAGAGCAGGCCCGCCTCGAAGCTGCCGGTCGCGGTCGCGATCTCGTAATCGGTCTGCTCCGCGAGCACGCGCTTGAGGACATCGACGACTTCCTTGTCGTCGTCGACGACGAGGACGCGGAGCGATCCGCTGATCACGCCGTCGAGCGGGATCCCGTGTTCCTTCATGAACCGCACGAGCTCGGAGACGGGGATGCGTCGGTCCTTGGAGCCCGGGATGCGGTAGCCCTTGATCTGGCCCGAGTCGAACCACTTGGAAACGGTCCGCGGGGCGACATTGCAGATCTTGGCAACTTCTCCGGTTGTCAGAACATCTCGATCGAGGGCCATGAGGTCACCTGTCTGTGCGCGGGGTGTCGCGTCGTCCGATTGTCTGGGCGCTCCCCGGTTGCACACTCGACGGGGGTCCCGATCACGGCTGCGTCATCGGACGCTCGCCCGCGCGGCTTGATGTCATCGGTCATCCCGCCCGCACAATCGCGCGAAGTCGCTCGACATTCACAGCAGGTTGGCACCCGGATCCGGTGCCTCCAGCCGCGAAAATGACGCGCCGCACGCGGCGAGCGACCGCGCCGGACTCTTGATAAGGTGTGCGTCTCGGCCCGCCGGACGCCGACCGGACCAAATATATACCGAACGCGTTCTTTGCCCCGGAACCGGCGACCGGGGCGGACGGATGGAGAGAACGCGTCAACAATGCACCCCCCGCGTCGCCGTGCCGCCCCGTGGGGGTGAGCCGGGACGACCGACGGCTCATCGGCGCCGGATGCCCGGCATTCGGCGACGGCGGACCGGCCTCGGATCGAAGACCCACAGGAGATCGTTGTGGCTAGCGACACGCAGACCGTCTCTGGAACCCGTTCGCGCGGCGCCGCGCTGGCCGCCCTGGCGATCGCCCTCGCGTCCGCCCCACTCTCGGCGCCGATCGGCGGCGCCGCGCTGCTCGCGAGCAGCGCCGGCACGGCGCTCGCGCAGCCCGCAGAGGACGAGCGCACCCCCGACGAGCTGCTCGCCAACTTCATCCACTTCATCAAGATCGCGCGGTTCGATGTCGCCGCGAGCGAGGGCGCGGCCCTGCTCGACAGCGGGCTCAGCGACGAGGAATTCGTCGACCTCGTGGACAACTCGGGCGAGCTCGAGCGGTTCCGCGACGCGGTCGCCCAGGGCCTGCGGGTGGACGCGGTGCGGGACATCGCCGCCCGGCTGGAGGCGCAGTACCGCTCGGGCCGCCTGAAGCGGGCGCGCAACCCCGAGCAGATCGCCGAGAACATCGAACTGCTGGGCGGGAATGTGGGCCAGAGCCTCTTCGCCCGCTCGAGGCTGGTCGCCGCGGGTGAGTACGCGGTTCCGCAGCTCCTCGACACGCTGATCGGGGGCGGGCCCGCGGCGCAGCGCGCACGCGTG
>MDTD01045107.1_pt1 | contig 22289 bp, 26 predicted proteins | sample 811221 | NCBI WGS metagenome assembly MDTD01 (sample SAMN05326646, study PRJNA326480) | marine metagenome | isolation source: seawater | place: Pacific Ocean: South West | collected 2011 | reverse complement strand
TTTTCCATAATTAATTGATAATTGAGTTTTTGTTTCTAAACAACAAATTATTATTATGGGGAAAAAAATGTATAACTATTTTACTATTTCTTCAGGAATTACTTTTATTTTAATATTCGACTCTATTTCTGAGTGTAAATTAAGAACCACTTTAAATTCACCTATGGACTTAATTTCTGTGACTGGTTGTATTAATGATGAACTTATTTCTATATTTTCGTTTTCTTTTAAAAGTTTAGATATTTCCGTAGGTTTTACTGATCCATATAGTTCTTTATTTTCTGTTACTAGTTTTTTTATTTCAAATATTTTATTTTTTAATTTTTCAGAAATTTCTTTCGCTGCTTTTTTCTTTTCTAAATCTTTTTTATTAAGTTCGTTTTTAATTTTTTCTACTTGTTTAATATTTTTTTCTGATGCAAATAAGGCTTTTTTTTCACGAATTAAAAAATTTCTTGCATAACCTCTTTTTACATCAATTACCTCTCCTATACTCCCTAGTTTTCTAAGATTTTCTAATAGAACTATTTTCATAACAAACTTTATATTAATGCTAAATTTCTTGCACGTTTAATTGATAATGACAATTCTCTTTGCTTTTTCAGGCTTACAGACGTAATTCTTGAAGGTAATATCTTACCATTTTCAGAAACATATTTTTTTAATAATCTTATATTTTTATAGTCAATTTTTGGAGCTCCTTTTCCAGATAATGGACATTTTTTTTTAAATCTAAACTTTTGATTTTGAAATACGCTCAATTTTGCAAAGTTATTTTGTCCTGAGCTTTTTTTAAATTTTTTATTTTTCATATGATTTTTTATTTATCTTTTTTTTCTTTATCTTCAGAATTTTTTTCGAAGTAGTTGGTATCTAAATCGATTTTCTTAACTTTAATAGTTAAATATCTAAGTAAATTTTTATCAATTTTCTCACTTTTCTCTAATTCAGAAATAGTTTTTCCACTACCTTCAATTTTAAAATGTATATAGTTTCCTTTTTTATTTTTTTTAATCAAATAAGAAAGGTTCATTAAACCCCATTTTTCAGTTTTTAATAAATTTCCATTATTATTCTCAATTATTTTTTTGTATTTTTCCTCAACTTGATTAAGTTGAGCTGGACTTATATCCTGCCTAGCTATAATTGTATGTTCATAAAAATTCATAGTTTAAAAAAGAGCAGGATATACTATTATAAATTTTTAATTACAACATAAAAAAACAATAAAATTAATAATGATTTCAGTAGTTTTTCCAGGACAAGGATCTCAAAAAGTTGGGATGGGATCTGATTTGTATACAAGATTTGAATACGGCAAAGATATTTTTAAAGCAGCAGACGAAATATTAGGTTATAAAATTTCTGATATTGTTCTAAAAGGTCCTCAAGAAAAATTAAATCAAACAACTTACACTCAACCTGCAATTTACTTAATAGGATATTGTATTTGCAAGATTTTAGAAAAGGAAACAAATTTTTTTCAAAATAAATTTGGATTTTTTGCGGGACATTCTTTAGGAGAGTATACTGCTCTAACAGCCTCAAATTCAATTACATTTGAGCAAGGATTATTTCTATTAAAAAATAGAGGTGAGTCGATGCAATCAGCTGTTCCGTTAGGTGAAGGAGGCATGTTGGCAGTTTTAGGAGTTGAAATTAATGAAATTCAAAAAATGATTGATAAAAATTTCGATAAAATTAAATGTTATTTAGCAAACGATAATTCAAATGGTCAAGTTATACTTAGTGGTAAAAATACAGATCTAAATAAATTTTCAGAAAATCTCAAAAAAAATAAAATTAAAAATATTAAATTACCTGTAAGTGCTCCATTTCATTGTGAATTAATGAAAAATGCCACTACACATATGGATAAAATAATAAATAGTCAAAAATTTCAAAATCCAAAATTTAAAGTCATTTCAAATGTTTCTGCATTAGAATACAATAATGAAGAGGAAATAAAAAAACTTTTAATAAAACAAATTGAAAGCCCAGTAAGATGGAGAGAGAGTATAAATTATATGATTTCCCAAGGTACAACAACGTTTATTGAAATTGGCCCTGGAAAAGTGTTATCAAGTCTAATTAAAAGGATTAATAAAGATGTAAAAGTATTGAATATTGAATCACTAGAGGATATTCAAGGTATGTATTTATGATAAATTTAGAAAATAAAAATATTATAATAACAGGAGCAACTGGTGGAATAGGTAATTCCATAGTTGACACATTGGCTTCCTTAAATTCAAAACTTATTGTAACCGGAACTAATGAAAAAAAGTTAGAGCAACTGAAAAATAAATACTCAAAATTAATCGTAATTAAACAAGATATCTCTATCCATGACGAATTAGAGGCATTTGTTGAAAAATGTAATAATGAACTGAATGGCAAAATTGATATTTTAGTTAACAATGCTGGTATCACTAAAGATAATTTGACAATCAGAATGGACAAAAAAGAGTGGGATAATGTTATAAATATAAATTTAACATCTACTTTCTTGCTTTCAAAATACGTAATAAAAAAAATGTTAAAAAATAAATTTGGAAAGATAATTAATATAACCTCAGTCGTCGGACATACTGGAAATTTAGGTCAAGCAAATTATGCAGCCTCTAAAGGGGGAGTTTCCTCAATGTCTAAAAGTTTATCAATAGAATACGCAAAAAAAAATATTACAATAAATTGTATTGCTCCGGGATTTATAGAAACTGCAATGACAGAAAAAATTAATGATGATTTTAAAAGCCATCTTAAGTCAAAAATACCTTTAGACAGATTTGGATCTCCACAAGATATAGCTAATTGTGTAGCTTTTTTATCTTCAGATCTATCAAATTATATTACTGGTCAAACAATACATATAAATGGAGGTATGTATTTTAGTTGACAAATATATGTAAACAACTATTAACGTAAAAAAAGGAAAAATACGATGGCAGATGATATTTCAAGTAAAGTAAAAAAAATTGTAGCAGATCATCTAGGAATAGATGAGGCTAAAGTTACTGATGAATCAAGTTTTATAGATGATTTAGGAGCTGATAGTTTAGACACTGTAGAACTAGTGATGGCTTTTGAGGAAGAATTTGGCTCAGAAATTTCTGACAGTGAAGCTGAGAAAATTTTAACTGTTGGTGACGCTATTAAATTTATTGAGAGTAAAGCAAATTAAAAATTAATGTTTTTTTCCAAAGACGGCAAAATGATAATTTTATCATCACCGTCTGGAGCTGGAAAAACAACTCTAGTTAAAAAAATCTCCAAAGAAAAAAAATATAAAATATCTATCTCACATACAACTAGAGAACCTAGACCAGATGAAGTGGATGGTATCGATTATTTTTTTGTTTCTCAAGATAATTTTCAAAAACTTATCAACAGCAATGCCTTTTTAGAATATGCAAACGTTTTTAAAAATTTGTATGGTTCTACAAAAGAACAGGTATTTAGAAATTTAGATAATGGCCATAATGTCCTGTTTGATATTGACTGGCAAGGTGCACAACAGATTAAACAGCAATCATTAAATTATGAGGTTGTGTCTTTCTTCATTTTGCCTCCTTCGAGAGAAATCCTTCTTAAAAGATTGATATTAAGAGGTGAAAAAAAAGATGAAATAATCCAAATGAGAATGCAACAATTTGATAAAGATGTTCTTCATTGGTCAGACTATGATTTTGTAGTAATTAATGAAGACTTAGATAAATGTTCAAACGAAATACTTGGATATCTTGATAATGCAAAAAAATATGATAAATCAATCATAGAAAAACACTTAAATAAACTAATTTAACTTTTTTCTTCCTCATATAATTTTGAAAGTCGAAAATACATTATTGGAGAGATATTCTGAGGTCTGCATTTTTCGTCCAAATTCAGTTTATTGATTATTTGATCTGAATTTTTAAACAAAATGTTCAATGGTTTTTTTATCATCTTACGTCTATTTTGAAAGAAAATATTTGTTACTTTTTCTAAACTTCCAGGGTCTTTAAATTCAAAGTAATCATTTTTTGGTTCAAAACAAACCAGTGAACTTTTTACTTTTGGTTTTGGGTAAAAATTATCTGGATCAATGTCCATTATTTTTTTTGCTTTTAATTTCCAGTCAGTTAATATAGATAATCGACCATAATTAGTTGTATCAACTCTAGATATTATTCTATCAGCAACTTCTTTTTGAAACATTAGCACAAATCTTTTAAATAAGTGATCCAAATTGTTAAGTCTGATCCAATTTATTAATATTTTTGAGGATATATTATATGGCAAGTTACCAAAGACAATTATAGGTGTATTTGAAAATCTATTCCAATCAATATTTAAAACATCTTCATTAATTATATCTATATTTGAATGAAATTTATTTCTTAATTTAATCGATAAATTTTGATCCTTTTCAATTGCAAAAAATTTATTTGGTTTCTTTTTTAAAATTTCTTCGGTTAAATTTCCTGTACCAGGTCCTATTTCAATTATTATGCTTTCATTTGATATTTTACCAAGGTCTACAATATCTTTTATAATTTTTTTATTTAAAAGAAAATTTTGACCTAACGATTTTTTTGGAGCTAAGATCATTTCAAAGTTTTAATAACATTGAATATATTTTCTAAAGACTTTGTGCTTGATTTATTTTTTCCTAACATATTTTCATTTGGACCGTGATCTACAGACATTCTTACAAATGGAAGTCCTAATGTAATATTAGAAGCATCAAACCCATAAAGTGCTTTAAATGGTGTTAACACTTGATCATGATAAATTCCAATAACAGTATCAAAATAAGAAATATTTTTCTCTATAAAAAATGTATCGGCCGAAAATGGACCACTAATATTAATCTTCATCTTATTTAATTTTTTTACAGCAGGTTTGATTATTAAATTTTCTTCATTAAAACTTGACTTAGTTTCACAATGAGGATTAAGACCTAAAATTGCAATTTTTGGATTAATTTTAAATTTATACTTAAAAAAACTATTTATTGTTTTGACATTGTTTAAAATCAATTTTTGACTAATCATTCCACTAATTTTTTTAATAGGAACATGTGTTGTCAGCGGTGATATTGTTAAATTTTTATTAAATAAAAGCATAACTGGATTTCTTGAAATTTTGCTTCTTGACTTATGAAAAATATACTCAGTGATACCTGGATATTTTTTTGTTAAAAAATGCTTTTTAGATATTGGACCATTGATTAATTTATCGCTTATCCCATAATTTAAAAACTTGATAGCAACCTTGAAACTTTCAGCTATATACTTTTTTGATCTTGATGAAATTTTATCAAATGTTTTTGTAAAATTATATTTAATGTTTATTAGATAAACTTTGTTTTTTAATTTTTTTATATCTGGGATTTCATTTTTAATTTCTTCAAATTTAAGTTTTTGATTTAAAGTTTTAATTTGAGATAAAATTAGTTCTTTTGAGCCAATAATTATAATTGGATAATTTATAATAGATTTTATAAATTTTTTTTTTAAAACTTTAGATAAGATTTCTATAAAAATACTATTCGGTTCTCCTAAAACTATTATTAGAGGCTTTCTAATTTTCACTTATAAATATCCTTTTCTTTATTTTATTAAAATATATGTATCCTAATTTATTTAATTGTTTCTCTGTTTCTATATTTATAATTTTCTTTAACTCTTCATCAAAATTAATTTCTTGATTTATTTCTCGCCTATCATTTACTTTTATTATTAAGAATGCATTATTTGTTTTAATTGGATTTGTAATTTCTTTTCCTGAATTGATTTCATCATATATTTGTTTTGATATTTGATTTGACTTCACCCAACCTAAATTACCGCCAAAATTTTTACTTTCAGAAATACTATAAATACTTGCCGCTGCTTCAAATCCAGATTTTTTAATCTCAGAATAAATTTTTGATTTTAAATCGTTAAAATTTTCATTTGTTCTATTTTCAAAAAGGATTTCACTAAGGTTTAATTCCTCAATTTTTGTATTTTGACTCATTATTTGATTTTTTAAATCCTCTAGATTAATTTTTACTTGTGATCTAAATTTGTTATAAACAAATTGTCTCCAAACATTATCAACAATAAAATTATACTCAAAAAATTTATATGGAAGATTAACCTTATTTAATTGTTCTATTAATTGGTTTTTACTTTGTTTTGAATTTGATAAATAGTTTTCTATAAAATTATCGCCAATATTTTCTTTTTTTAAGTCAATAAATTTTGCAAGCTCAATTTCTTTGATTTTTCTGTTTTTTAATGAGTTTTTAGAAATCTGCTTTATTTGATTTTTGTTCAAGCCTTCTAATCTTGGATTTAAAAATATTAGAAACCTTATTTCATTTTCAATATCTATATTGGTAACAATATATTCTTCGATTTTAAAAATTATTTCAATTTTAGACTTCGCAAACAATTCGGAAGATAGCACCATCAGTAATAGTATTGTTAACAAAAAATAATTATAACTTTTGTTAATCATTTAAATTAGGTGTATTTAACTCTCCAAAAGGAATAAAAGATATTTTGAAGAAAATATTTTTTTCTGGGTTCACATCATCTTCGTTATAGAATTGTCTATTATAAATAATCGAAGCTTCTAAACAGTCATTCTTGTACTTATAAATTAAATTATAATAATCTGTTAAATTTTTATCTAAATTTTTATTTGTTTCAAAAGCAAATGAGTTTGATCTATTAAAATTTATATTTGTTTTATTAATTAAATAACTTTCATCTCCAACATCTTCACTTTTTTCCATGAATTCAAATGAAGTATTAAATTTATCGTTAGTATAATTCAACGATGCCAAACTATAATTAGTTTCGCTTAAATTTTGATCTAATATAAAATTATAATCAAATGATAAATTTTCAGTAATATTTATTCCTGAGTACCCAATCAGATCAGATGTTTTTTTACCAAGTGAGGAACTAATAGGAAGGTCTGGATCCTCGACTGATCTAAAATTAACTGCTGCACCAAATTTTAATTTCTCATTATTGAATTTATCTTCATTTTTATATTCCAAACCCAATGTTAATGACCCATCATGCTCAATAGTTTTATTATTAATTCTATCTAGATCAAACAGATTATGAAAATTCAATAATATTTTTTCTTTTTTATTATTCGTTCCTTTATTTGGACTGTATCTTAATGCCATCATGGGAGTTAAATATTTTTTACCAACATCGCTTTCTTTTATTAAAGGGTATTTTGTATTAAATAACAAAGTACTTTGAACTTTGTAATCTAGATCATCTTTGTATGTTTGAGATAAATCACCATAAGTATTAATATTTCTAATTAATAATTTTATATTATTGTCAAAATTGCTCTCATTTTTTTCAATATTTGCGTTTAAATTAAAATCATTAATTAAATCAAGTTCATCTACATTTGTGTTATATTTGTGGTAATTACCAGATGATTTAAAGTTAAAAGTATCAAAAAAGTTTCCATTTAAAAAAGTTTCTTTATTGTATTCAAAGTTTGGGAATATATATTCATACCGATCGTTTTTTGATTTAGATAAATCTTCAATAATATTAAAAGATGACGAAAAATTATAATTATCATCGTATTTTTCATAACTAAATGAAGAGTTAAGTGTTGTAAAGTTATCTATCAAAGGTGATTGGATTTGATATTTTTTTAGATAATTATTATTTGAAACATTTTCTATTTTAATTTCATAAAATGAATTTTCATAATCACCCTTAAGTGTTGAGAAAAAATGAGTATTAGAATTATCTTTTCTATTATAACTAAAATCAGTTATTAAATTGGAATTTTTAAACACCTGTCTATATTCAGTCTGCAAAAACAAATTATTATTTGTATAAACCCTTGGGGATATGGTCATATCCTTATCATTATCAATAACATTATAATAAGGAATTTGAGTTGAAAAACCTAAATTGCTGCTATTAATAAATTGTGGAAATAAAAAACCTGACTGCCTTTTTACAGTAGGATCTGGATGAAAAAAGTAAGGAAAGTAAGCCACAGGCATATCATAAATTTCAAGCCATGCCTTTTTATACTCTATTATTTTTTTTTCTTTTAAATGATTTACTTCATTTGCAGATATCGACCATGCTGGACATTTTCCATCTGTATTTTTACAAGTAGTAAAACTACTTTTTTTCATTGTTGTTTTAGACAAATCAGTAATTATATATGTGCCTACTAATCTAGGATCATTGTCTCGATTTCCAAATAAACCTTTATTAAATTTAAAAGTAAAATCTGATCCAATAAGTTCTCTTGTTTCAAAATTAATAAAACCAAACTTTAATTCTAAGTTATTATTATCTTTATCAGATAATTTTATATTTTTGCCTTTAAATAAATTATCTTTAGTACTTAATTGGAATTCTGATGCAGAAAATGTATTTTTAAATTTATCTTTTAGAATGGTGTCTTTTTTTGTTTCAAAAACAGCTATTTTTTTTTTATAGATTATATCACTAGATATAATATTTACTTTATTTTTAAAATTGATTTCTGTTTTATTTTGACTTTTTATTAATTCATTTCTTATATCATAGATAATTTTTTGAGAATATATTTGATAATTATTTATTAGATCTAACAAAATCACATCTTCATTAATTTCTAATATTTTTTTTTTCTGATCAAAGATAGAATTCTTACCTTTAATTTCAAATTCAATTTTTTCATTATTTTGATCTAAGAAATTTATAATTGTGTTATCAAATGTTGAAATTTTACTTTTTTGTCTTTCGAAAAAAACTTTATCACTAGATATATTAAAATTTTTAATATTATCTAAAAAAAACACATTACCACTTATTTCTACTGATTGATTATATTTATTATATATTGCTTTATCCCCTTTAATTACCGCACCAGTTCCATCTCTTATATTTACTTTTCCAGTTGCAAAAATTAAATTTCCTTTTTCTTTAATATCAACTGTTTCAGCATCTATTAAAATATCGTTAGAGTATGATTTGCCATTTAAATTTATTAAAAAAGCAAAAGAAAATACAACAATTAGATAAAATTTATTTTTCATTTAAATTCAATATTCCGATAGTACAAATTAATATTAAAATTAAATTTGGTAACCATACCGCTAGGGTAATAGGTACCTTATTGTTATTTCCTAATAAACCAAAAAAGTAATATATATAATAGATAATTACTGAACATAGGATACCAATTATAATCATAAAAACTTTTGACTTTTTAAAATTAACATTAAACATTAATATACAAGATAGCATTGAAAAAATTACTAAACTTATAGGTATAGAAAAAATTTTATTTATATAAAGATTTATTTCAGAGACATTTAAACCAACACTTTTAAAATCACTCCTTTGTTTGAATAACTCAAAAATATTAAGAGATTCTAAATTAGAAAATATAGAATTAATTTTGGCGTAATCAAAATTTGTTTTTAAAATATAAGTACCGTCAATTAAATCTTTTTTTCCATCGCTATCTGAAATTATTGTATCTTTTAATTCCCAGTATTTACTTGTAATTGTTGCCTGTTTAGCGATAATACTTTTATCGCTTCTAAAGTTGTCATCAAATATAGTTACTATTATATTCTTAAGTATATTTTTTTCTATTTTTTCTGAATGAATAATCATAGATTTTTCACCTAAATTATCCTTAATCCATAAACCATTTTCATTTATAACAGCAAGATATTTTTGATCTTTAGTATATTTATTTTTAAATTCGAGATAACTATATTTCATATTTGATGATACAAAATGAAAAATTGTGACAATAAATATCCCAATTACAAAAACTAGTAGACTTAATAGAAAAACTAATTTTAAATTGTTAATACCATTATTTTTAAATATTAAAATTTCATCATTATTTTGAAATTTTATAAAAAAAAATTGCGTAGTTATAAGTATTATAAATGGAAAAATTTCAAATAGTATAGAAGGTAAGTTTAGCACTGTTAGCAATATTGGTACACCTAATCCTATTTCACTATATTGATCAAAAAATTTTAATTCCTCTAAAATATTCATTATAAAAATTAATGAGCAGAAGACCAAACAAATATAAATTAATCTTGTAAAATATATATTGTATATGTGTTTAATATAAATTTTATTTAACATAATTATATACTTTTGTTGTTTAAATTAAAAATAGTTGAATAAACAATAATAAATAAAATGAATGGCAACAAAACAAAAAATAAATTGTTCCTTATGGAAATATTTAAAAATTCTGAATTTAGTTCTGAAAAAATTATAATAAAAAATCCAATTGCAAAAATTAACAATTCATATGAAAAATTTTTCTTATTTTGATTATTTGAAAAAATTAGTAACGAAGCAACTGTGCCTAAAATAATAATATAAAACTGTTTAAAAGATCTTTTAAATATTTCTTGAGTACTCTTAATTGAAGAATATTTATCACAAACAAAAAAAGGTAAACTGTAATTGATTTTTGTGCCAATCATAAAATTGTTAACACAATCGATCAGAATTTTTGAATCAAGCTCTTGTAATTTTGGATGAGTGGTTGATTTAGTTTTGACATTCGATAAGTTAATAGTTGTATTATTAAATTTAATTACCCTTGAGTCTTTATAATTATTATCTGTAATATCTACAATTTCCCCAAAACTTAAATATAAAATTTTATTTGGTCCACTTTCAATTATCTTACCTGATCTTGCAGAAATAATTTGTATATTTGATATATCAATACTATCTTTAATATAAACATTTTTCATGTTACCCTTGTCATCTATATTTTCGACATAAATCGTGAAATCTTTAACTGTATCTATAAATTTTTTTTCTGTGATTAACGAAGAAAATAAATCAACATTCGAATTTCTAATAAAATCTCTTGAATAGTCCTGAGTCTTTGGCACTATATAGTAAGTAAGTAAAATTTGTAAAATAGTAAAAAGAATTGATACTCTGATTATAAAATTAACTAATTTTAATTTACTAACACCGTTTGTCCAAAAAATTAATATTTCATTGTTTGTCTTATATTTTTGAATTATATAAAATAAACATATAAAATAGGAGAAAATATTTACTTTTGAAAATATTTTTGGAAAATTTAAAGACACAAATGCAAAATATACCTGAAATCCGTGGCCGTCTTTAGATACAAAATCTAAATAATTTACAGACTGAATTACCCATATTATTAGAGATAAACTCAAAGAAATTATTAAAAAGAAGCTTGCAAAACTGTAAAAAAACTTTCTAAATATTATCTTTTCCATTGAAATTTTCTTTTTTGATACATATAAGCTACAACCTATACTATATTTAATACAAATGAGCTTAAAAATAAATTATATTGATAAGAAAAAAAGTCCTATTAAGAACAGGGCTATATTAGTTAATTCAAACACCAAAATAGCTCAATTTAATGATCATTTAGAGCAAAAAAGTATTAATAAAATAATCAATTTCTTAAAAAAAAATAAGGATTCTAAAGACGACAAAATAATTTCTTTCAATGAGGATTTTGATCAAAAAATAATTTTCATTATTTTAAAAAAATCTAAAACTGAACTAGAGTTTGAAAAATTAGGAGCAAAATTTTTAGATTATTTAAAAAAAAATGAGATTTATGAAATTTATATAAACACTTCAAATATTCAAAAAAAAGATGATATTAATAATATAAATTCATTTTTACATGGAGTAGAGCTAAAATCGTACGAGTTTAATTTATACAAAACAAATAAACAAAATACAAAATATGACATTAAGATTGATAAATCAAATATTTCTAAAAAATCAAAAAAATTAAATGCCATTTTGAATGGTGTAAATTTTACAAGAGATTTGGTATCTGAGCCAGGTAATATTTTACATCCAGGTGAATATGCAAGACGTTTATTAAAGCTGAAAAAAATAGGATTAAAAGTTAAGATTTATGATGAAAAAAAATTAAAAAAAATGGGTTTTAATGCTTTGTTGGGAGTTGGTCAAGGCAGTATTAGGGGATCGTACTTAGTTACAATGGAATGGAATGGAAATAAGTCAAAATCTAAACCTTTGGCGTTTGTTGGAAAAGGGGTGTGTTTTGATACAGGCGGTATATCCCTAAAGCCTGCAAAATTTATGGAAGATATGACATATGACATGGCAGGATCAGCAGTTGTTGCAGGTTTAATGAAAAATTTTGCTTTAAGAAAAGCAAAAATTAATGCAGTTGGTGTAGTTGGACTTGTTGAAAACATGCCAGGTGGTAACGCTCAGAGACCTGGCGATATTGTGAAATCATATAGTGGAAAAACTATTGAGGTTTTAAATACAGATGCAGAGGGTAGATTAGTGTTAGCTGATGCGTTAACTTATACTGAAGAAAAATTCAAACCAGAATTTATTATTGATCTTGCAACTTTAACAGGAGCTATAATAGTTGCACTTGGATCTGAACATTCAGGGTTATTTTCAAATAATGATAAGTTATCTAATCAATTACATGAGGTAGGAAAAAAAGTAGATGAAAAAGTTTGGAGACTACCTCTTAATAAAAACTATGACAAATTAATGGATTCAAAAAATGCTGACATGCAAAATATAAATTATGTAGGTGGAGCTAGCTCAATTACAGCCGCACAGTTTTTACAAAGATTTATTATAAACAACACACCTTGGGCTCATTTAGATATAGCTGGAATGGCATTCTCAAAATATGGAGGAGCTTTAAATTCTAGTGGTGCAACGGGATATGGAGTACGTTTACTAAACAGATTAGTGGAGGATTATTATGAGTAATTTAGAGCAAACATTATCAATAATTAAACCAGATGCGGTTGAAAGAAATTTACAAGAGGAAATTAAAAAAAATTTTATTGAAAATAACTTTATTATTAAAAAAGAAAAAAAAATCCAAATTTCAAAAAGTGAGGCTGAAGATTTTTATAAAGTGCATCAGTCTAAGCCATTTTATAACGAGCTTTGCAATTATTTATCCTCTGGACCAATTATTGTCATGGTTCTTGAAAAAGAAAGTGCTGTAATAGAAAATAGAAAATTGATGGGTGCAACAGACCCGGCAATAGCTGAGGAGGGCACACTAAGAAAAAAGTACGGTATTTCAATAGATAAAAATTCAGTTCATGGATCAGATAGTGTTGAAAATGCTAAAATTGAAATAGAGTTTTTTTTTAAATCATAGAAATAACTTTTGATATAGCTACAGGATATAGCTCATTCTCTAACTTAAGTACTTTCCTAGCAAGACTTTTTGGTGTATCAGATTTTTTTAATCTTACTTTTTTCTGCATTATAATTTTTCCAGAATCTATTCTTTCAGTTACAAAATGAATAGTACAACCTGAGTACTTTTCTCTCATTTTGATAACTCTCTCATGAGTATTTAATCCTTTATATTTAGGTAATAAAGATGGATGAATATTTATAATTTTATTCTTATATCTATTAACAAATTTTTTGCTTAATATTTTCATAAATCCAGCTAAACAAATCAATTTAATATTATTTTTACTAAGAAAATTTATTATTTGCTTTTCCGCTATATTTTTATTTTCATAATTTATTATTTTTGTTTTAATTTTATTTTTTTTTGCAAATAATACTCCTTTTACAAGTAATTTATCACTAATTATGAGTTTAAGATTTATAAAAGAATTTTTATTTTTAGAAAATTGATATATCGATTTTAAATTTGAGCCACGTCCAGAAATAAAAACTGCTATTGGAATTTTTTTTTTACCAGTTAACTTTACCATTTAATATAACTTTAGAGTTTCCATTAATAATTTTTCCAATTACATAGGGAGCAAAATCCTTTTTAAAATATTTTTTTACTTTATCAAAATTATTTCGATTAATAATTAAAATAAATCCAACACCACAATTAAAAGTTTTCAACATTTCACTTTCTGAAATTTTATTATTCTTTAACCATGAAAATACTTTTTTTACTTTAATTTTATTCAAATTTATTTTAGCACATTTACCTTTAGGAATTATTCTTGATAAGTTATTCTTTATTCCTCCACCTGTTATATGAGCACATCCATTAATTAATTTTAAATCAATTAATTTAGTTATTTCTTTGACATATATTTTTGTGGGTTCTAACAACCATTTCTTAAATTTTTTGTTTTTTTTATAATTTATCTTATTTTTAGATAGAAGATAGCGAACTAATGAATATCCATTTGAATGTAGTCCTGATGAGGGAATTGCTAATATTAAATTATTTTTTTTTATATTTCTTGATTTTAAAATTTTATTTTTATTAACTAGTCCAACACAAAAACCCGCGATATCAAATTTACCTTTTGAGTAAGTTCCTGGCATCTCTGCAGTTTCACCACCTACAAGTTCACAGCCACTGATTTTACATCCTTTTTTAATACCTTTAATAATTTCATTTAACTTATTATGAATAATTTTATTAATTGAAATATAATCTAGAAAAATAAATGGCTTTCCACCTTGCACTAAAATATCATTAACACTCATTGCAACTAAATCTATACCGATTGTATCAAATTTATTTAAATCATTTGCAATCTCAATCTTTGTTCCAACGCCATCAGTGGATGCAATTAGGTGGGGATTTTTAATATGAGAAGGAATTTTAGTAATGGATCCAAAATTACCTATATTATTTTTATTTTTGTTCTTTTTTGAAGTTATTTTAGATATAAATTTAACAAATTTATCAGCAGATCTAATGTTAACTCCACTCTTTGCATATGTTAAGTTGGTTGCCATATAATTTATGAAAAAAAAAATTAATTTATTTCTATACAATTTTTTTATATTTATTTTTATTTATTTATTTATCTTTTCCACAAATAATACTTATGCAAATACATATAAAATTGAAGATATTGAGATTTCAGATGAATATAATACAAATTTTAACAAAGAAGATGTAATTGATAAAGCTTTTCAAACAGCATTTAAAATTTTAATAAGTAAAATTACATTATCAAAAGATTTTAATTTATTAGAAAATCAAAATCTTAAATTAATCAAAAGTTTTGTGGAGAGTTTTTCAGTAGTAAATGAAAAATTCGAAAACAATAAATATCATGGTATTTTTGAAATAAACTTTAATAAGCGTAAAATTTTGACCTTTTTAAGAAATAAAAATATTTTTCACTCAAGAATGATTGAAAAAGAAATTTTATTTATACCTGTATTTATCAATTTAGCAAAAAATAACCTTCTTCTATTCGATGAAAACCCCTTTTATAAAAATTGGAATTTAAATAAAAAAAACCAATTTTTATTAAAATATATAATGCAGAATGAAGATTTGGATGATTACAAATTAATTCAAGAGAGATTAGATTTTATTGAAAATTACGAATTCAATGAAATTATTTCAAAATATGAATTAAATCAAAATTATATTATTTTTATAATTTTAGAGGATATTGATAATTATAAAACCTTTTCAAAATTTAATGTAAGTTCAGTTAAATCAAACTTTAAAAAAGAATTTAAATATTTCGAATTAGATAATGCAGAAAAAGTAAAAGAATTGATTGAAACCATGAAGATAAAATATGATGACGAATGGAAAAAAATAAATTTAATAAATTCATCCATTAAGTTAAATATTAAACTAAATGTAAACTCCAAAAATATATTGTTAGTAAAAAAAGTTGAAAAATTACTTAACTCAATTGAACTAATCGAAAAATATTATATTAACTATTTTAATAATTCTATAACAAGTTATTCAATTTTAAGTAATAGTACACCAGATAAACTTATAAACGAATTTAAAAAAAATAATTTAAGTGTGCTTCTTGAAAATAATATATGGATCGTGAATGAATAAACTTAACCAAACTTTGTTGAAGTTTGATTTAGATCAAAATTTTGCATATGACGATTTCTTTGTTTCAAAATGTAATTTTTATGCTTTTAATCTTATCGAAACATGGCCCAAATGGGAAAAAAATGTTTTAAATATTTATGGAGAAAAATATTCTGGCAAAAGTCATTTATCAGAAATCTTTAAAAAAAAAAATAAAGCGATAATAATAAAAACAGATCAAATTAATGACGATTTTTTTAATAAAATAAGGTTTCATGAAAATATCATTTTAGATAATTTAGATTATATTTCTAATGAAGAAATTTTGTATTCTTTGTTTAATTTTACAGAGCAATTTAACAAGTATCTTATTATAAATTCTATTTCTTCAATTAACTCCATTAATTTTGCTCTTCCTGATTTAAAATCACGTGTAAAAAATTGCATATTTGCAAAAATTGAAAAGCCGGATGATGATATGATTTTTGCTTTAGTTTTAAAACATTTTTCTGACAGGCAAATAAAAATTGAGAAAAAAATTATTGAATATATAGCTAAAAGAATTGAAAGGTCTTATGGAAAAATATTGGATTTTATATATAAAGTTGATCAGTTTAGTTTAATTAACAAAAAATCAATTGATTATAAATCAATAAAGAAAATTTTAGAGGAATAATTGAATAAATATAGAACACATAATTGCAATGAATTAAGCAAGATACATATAAATCAATCTGTTATGTTATCTGGATGGATAAATAAAAAAAGAGATCACGGCAATTTATTATTTATCGACTTAAGAGATAACTTTGGGATCACTCAATGTATTATTGATAAAGATAATAAAAATTTTTCTTTATTAGAAAAAATCCCTTTAGAAACTGTAATAAAAATTGAGGGAAATGTTTTAGAAAGAACATCTGAAACAATCAACAATGAAATCAAAACTGGTGAAATAGAAGTTAAAATTAATTCATTTGAAATATTAGGTAAAACAAAAGAATTACCATTACCTATATTTTCTGATCAAGAATATGCTGAAGAAATAAGATTAAAATATAGATTTTTAGACCTTAGAAGAAAAAAAATTCATAACAATATTATTCTTAGATCTAAAGTTATTTCCTTCATAAGAAAAGAAATGGAAAGATTAGGATTTAATGAATTTCAAACACCAATTTTAACATCTTCTAGTCCTGAGGGAGCAAGAGATTTTTTAGTTCCAAGTAGATTAAATCCAGGCATGTTCTATGCCTTACCCCAAGCACCCCAACAGTTTAAACAACTAATAATGGTTTCTGGTTTTGATAGATATTTTCAAATCGCACCATGTTTTAGAGATGAGGATGCAAGAGCAGACAGAAGCCCTGGGGAATTTTATCAATTAGATATAGAAATGTCATTCGTTGAGCAAGAAGATGTTTTTGAAGTTGTAGAAAAATTAATGGTTAGTCTTTTTAAAAGTTTTTCTAAAAAAAAAATAGTTTTTGAAAAATTTCCTAGAATTCCTTTTAAAGAATCCATGAACAAATATGGAACAGACAAACCAGACTTAAGAAATCCACTTATAATTCATGATATATCTGAAATTTTTAAAAGAGATGATGTTACATTTGAAATTTTTAAAAAACTTTATAAATCAGGAGCACTCATTAAATCTATTGTAACTCATCAAACAAATAAAAAACCAAGAAGTTTTTTTGATAATATAGACAAATGGGCCAAGCAACAAGGATGGAGTGGATTAGCATATTTTTCAATTGAAAAAGATGAAAATGATAAATTAACTGCTAAAGGACCCGTTGGAAAGTTTTTTTCGGATGAAGCATTAAGGGAACTTATAAAAATTACTCATGCCCAGGTTGGTGACAGTATATTTATGTCTTGTAGTAATGAGGATCAAATTTTCGAAGTTATGTCAAAGTCTAGAACAAAAATAGCTGAAGAATTAAATATAATAGAGGAAAATTCATTTGCATTTTGCTGGATTACTGATTTTCCTATATTTGAATTAGATAAAGAGACATCAAAAATAAACTTTAGTCACAATCCTTTTTCGATGCCACAAGGTGATATAAATGGTTTAGATTTATCAAAACCTTTAGAATTAAAAGCTTATCAGTATGATATAGTTTGTAACGGTATAGAACTTTCCTCAGGTGCAATTAGAAATCATATACCAGATTTGATGTATAAACTTTTTTCTATTGCTGGTTACGATAAAAGTCAAGTAGATCAAAAATTTAGTGGAATGATAAATGCTTTAAGTTATGGTGCACCTCCCCATGGAGGTATTGCCCCAGGTATAGATAGAATTGTAATGCTGTTAGCCAATGAAAAGAATATTAGAGAGGTAACAATGTTTCCAATGAACCAAAATGCACAAGATTTAATGATGAATGCACCATCAAATATTGATGATAGACAGCTTAAAGAGTTAAATTTAAAAATTTTAAAAAACAAGTAATAAATTATTTATTTTTTCCTTTTAAATTTAATTTTATATCCGAAAGATCAACTAACTTTTCCCTATAGTTATTTCTTACAAAACCTTTACTTGTGATACCTTTAACTAGTTTTATAAACTGGTTATGTTCTTCATTATTTTGTTCAATGTCTGTCTCTGTTTTATTTGCTATAGAAGGTGTATGAGCAAGATCTTCTCTATTTAAATAGGAAATTGCAAGCTCTCTGAATAAATAGTCTAATATTGAAGATGCGCTTAGTATTCTATCGTTTCCTTGAACTTTTCCTGAAGGTTCAAACTTTGTACCTATAAATGCATTAACAAACTCATCTAATGGCACTCCATATTGCAAACCTAAAGATACAGCTATTGCAAAATTGTTCATTAAAGCTTTTACCAGCTCACCTTCTTTAGAAGTATCTATAAAAATTTCTCCAATTTTTCCATCTTCATATTCTCCTGTATGAAGGTAAACCTTATGATCACCTATTGTAGCTTTTTGTATATATCCTTTTCTCCTGTCAGGCATGCTAAATCTTTTAGTAATTTTTTCTTTAAAACTATTATTGTTTAAAATTACGCTATTAGAAGATTTAGCTTGATTATTATTAATTACCTTTTCTTTAGATTCATTGTATTTAACCTCAACTTTTTCTGTACTTTTTTCAAGGTTTTTTGTGTTTCTTTTATCAAATTTCACATCAAGAATTTCAAAATCTCCATCATCTCTTTTATCAAGCTGATCTAACTGATTATTGCTTATATCATCTAAATAATGTTTAACTTTAAAAGTACATGTGTAGTAAGTTTCAACTAGATATTTTGCCATTTTAAAAATATTTTTGAGTTTGATAAATTTATGTATATACATAATTTTAATTTAGTCTAATTTTTTTTTTACAATTAGAAATTGAAAATAAATATGTTGACATTCATTAAAGAACTTTTGACTTGGTGGAATCGCCAAACTCTAGGAACTAGAATAAATACAATTTTATTTGGTAAATATGTAGGACAAGATGAATTTGGCAACAAATATTATGAAAATAAAAAAAGAAAAAAAAGATGGGTTATTTATAATGGAGAAATAGAAGCAACAAAAATACCTGTAGAATGGTATTCGTGGATGCACTCAATAAAAAATAAAATAGAACAAACACACGATCTAAAAAAGTATAATTGGCAAAAAAAACATATATCTAACCAAACAGGAACTGACAATGCATACAATCCTCAAAAGAATAAAAATGCAACAAATAAAAAATATAAAACTTGGAAAAATTAATCTTTTAGTTTTTATTATTTTGCTTACAAATATTTTAGTCTCAAACGCAGAAAATATAAAAAAAGAAGAATCAAAAAATTTGGTAGAAATAAAAATTTTAGACAAAGTGAGTTCAAAAAATACTATTTTAAAATTAAATATTGGAGAAGAGAAGAAGTTTCAAAATTTACTTATAAAAGTTTTAAAATGTGAAAATTCAAAATTTGACGATGATCCTGAAATAACTGCTTATATTCAAGTAAAAGATATTAACATTTCAGACAATGACAAAGTTTTCATATTTAATGGATGGACATTTTCATCAAGTCCAACTTTAAATCCATTTGATCATCCAGTTTATGATTTGTGGTTAAGTTCTTGTAATACTATATAATTTTTTCTCGATCAAGCCAAGTTACATTGAAATCTGAGTTAATAAATTTTTTATGATTAATCAATTTTTTTTGAAGATCGATTGTTGTTGTTATACCTTCAATTACAAATTCCTCTAAAGATCTATTCATTCTTTGAATCGCTTCTGTTCTGTTTCTTCCATGGCAAATTAACTTACAAACCATACTATCATAATAAGGAGTAACTTTATATCCTTGATAAATAGCACCATCTACTCGAGTTCTGAAACCAGAGGGTTGATGACACATTCCAATTATACCAGGTGAAGGTTGAAAATTATTTGCTGGATCTTCAGCATTAATTCTACACTCTATTGCATGGCCTCTTGGTTGTATATCGTTTTGCTCTAAGGCAGTATCTCCATTGAATGCTATCCAAATTTGCTCTTTAATTATATCAATTCCGGTAACAACTTCAGTAACAGGATGTTCAACTTGAACCCTTGTATTCATTTCTAAAAAATAAAATTTTTTGTCTTCATAAATAAATTCTACTGTACCCGCTCCCTCGTAGCCAATTTTTTGAACCATATTTACGGTTTTTTTAAATAAATCCTCTCTAATTTTATCATCCAAAATAGGGCTAGGGGTTTCTTCAATAAGTTTTTGATGTCTTCTTTGCACAGAGCAATCTCTTTCATGTAAGTGAACTACTCGATTTTTACCTGCTAGGATTTGAACTTCTATATGTCTTGGGTTTTCAAAAAATTTTTCAATATATACTTCATCATTACCAAAATATTTTTTTGCTTCTAATTTTGCAGTAAAAAAAAGATTTTCAAATTCATTTTCATTCCGTACTATTTTCATACCTTTTCCACCTCCTCCTCCTGCAGCTTTAATTAATACTGGAAAGCCAGTTTTTTTTAAAATTAGATTTGCTTCATCTATATTTTTTACACCACCTTCTGATCCTTCTATAACTGGTAATCCATATTCTTTTGCAATCTTTTTCGCTTGAATTTTATCACCCATCATTTGAATATGTTTAGATGATGGTCCAATAAATTTAATATTATTTTCCTCTAATATTTTTGCAAAATTAGAATTTTCAGATAAAAAACCATATCCCGGATGAACTGCTTCAGCATTTGTTAATTCAATAGCTGATAATATTGCTGGGATATTTAAGTAACTGTTTACAGGCTGATGAGATCCAACACATATACTTTCATCAGCTAACTTTACATGCATACTTTCCCTGTCAACATCTGAGTGAATTGCAACTGTAGATATTCCCCATTCTTTACATGCCCTAATAATTCTCACAGCTATCTCACCTCTGTTAGCAATTAGAATTTTTTTAAACATTTAATCGATAATAATTAGAGTTTGCCCAAACTCTACAGGTTGCCCATCGGAAACACAAACTTCTTTAATAGTTCCATCAAAGCTGCTTGGTACATGATTCATAGTTTTCATAGCTTCAACAATCATTATGGTATCTCCTTTTTTAATTTTTTTCCCCACTTCTGCAAATTTTTTTCCTCCAGGTTCAGGAGCCAAATATGCTGTTCCTATAATTGGCGATGTAACTTTATTACCAGGGGTTTCAAGATTTGTGACATTTTGATCTAATTGCTTTTTTGATATTAGATTCGATGATATTATCCCACTAGAACTTTTTTTGGATATTTTTATTTTTGTGTCTTTGTAAGAATATTCGATTTCATTTAAATCAAACTCGTCTAAGCAATCTTTTAATTGTTTGATAATTTTTTTATTTATTTCCATTATTGATCATTTCATAAATTGAATTTATGGCTAAAATATAGCCATTGGTTCCTAGTCCACAAATTATTCCAGTAACAACGTCACTAATCATAGATTTATGCCTAAACCCCTCTCTTTTGTGAATGTTTGAAATATGTAATTCTATACAAGGATTTTTAAATAAACTTAATGCATCTCTGATTGCAACAGATGTATGTGTAAAAGCTGCAGCATTTATAATCATACCATCAAATATTTTTCTTGATTCTTGAATTTTAGTGACTAATTCTCCTTCAATATTTGATTGATAAAATTCAATGTTAATTTTTATTTTATCTGCTTCAAATTTGCATCTATTGATCAAATCCTTGTAAGTTTCACTTCCATATATTGATTTATCTCTATCGCCGAGTAAATTTATATTTGGTCCATTAATTATTATGATATTATTTTGCACAGTTTATTTATAATACATGACAAAAAAAAATAAAATAAAAATTAAGTTAAATGGTAAATCATTAAGTATAGATAAAGGTACAAAACTTATTAACTTAATCAATAAACTAAAATTTCCTTTAAATAAGATAGCTATTGAAAAAAATAACTTGATTGTTGA
>MDTD01114135.1_pt1 | contig 22293 bp, 15 predicted proteins | sample 811221 | NCBI WGS metagenome assembly MDTD01 (sample SAMN05326646, study PRJNA326480) | marine metagenome | isolation source: seawater | place: Pacific Ocean: South West | collected 2011 | reverse complement strand
TGATCGGGTATCTGGATTTTCTTTCAACCGGGAAAACCAAGCCGAAGGCCAGACGCGCTGCCAAGAAAAAGGCCTCTTAAGTCTCAGTCTCCGGGGGGATACTCGATAATCGAGATGTCCTTGTACCAGATTTCACAGGCCGGCCCGCTGTGTACCTGAAGGGCAATCACGCCGCTTTTGGCAATCTCCGGATCTTCCTCAATATAGTCCACCGTGTTGTGTCCATTGAGGAAGAGCTGGATACGGTTGCCGCGGGCGACAATCCGGTAATCATTCCAGCCATCGACGTTGGCGATCTTGGGGATGTCCTCGGCGGGTGGCCCTGCGAGGATTTTTCGGCGGCGGGATTCATCGTAAAGTGCACCCCAGTATTTTTGCCCGATGTCCGCCTGAAAACCGATTACCTCGTGATGATTCGGGATGCGCTTGGTGCGGAATTGAACACCGGCATTGGCCTGCGGCGATCCGACAATCTTGAATTTCAGGTTCAACTCAAAATTCTCATACTCTCTCGTTGTGCAGAGAAACTCGTTGTTCGGGATTTTTTCGGTGAGACGCCCGGCAACGATCGAGCCGTTCTCGATTCGGAAAAAGTCCATATTGCCTTCCCAGCCGGAGAGCGATTTGCCGTCGAAGATCGATTTGGCGGAGATCTTTTTCATCGGCTTGACGGCACAGCAGCCCGCGACAAGCGCGGCAACGAAGAGATAAAAAACGGATTTCACGGGACGAAGCCTGCCCGATCGCTTGGCCAAGCGCGAGCAGTTTCAGTCGACTGCGGTAGCGTGCCGTGCCAGCTCCGCATTATATGCCTCGACGAGTTGAGCAACCAGCGGATGGCCTGAGGGGGAAACGCCGTCGACTTGGCCAACCGAGCGAATGCCCGTGGCGGCGGAAGTCACAAAAACCGCATCCGCCTTCTTGATGTCGTTTGCCGGGATGGATTCCTCCCTCACCGCTTGGCCAAGCGCGGAGGCAAAGCCGATGATGAGTCGGCGGGTGACACCCGGAAGCACGCCATCTGAAAGCGGCGGGGTATAGAGAGTATTGTCCTGAATCCAAAACAGGTTCGCGGAGGACGTCTCGGTGATGTTGCCATCGGAGTTAAGAATTAGGCCGTCATCCGCACCATTCTCCTTGGCCAAGCGCTTGGCCAGTATGGAGCCAAGCTTGTTGCCGGATTTGATCGCAGCCAGCGGATCGTCCTTGGCCACTCTGGCGCTTGTGCTCACCAGTACGAGCGGTGTCGGCTTGGTTTCCGGAATCGGGTGAAGCGTTATCAGTGCGCAAGGCTGCTCATTTCCGGTGAGTCCGTAACCCCGTTCGCCTGTGCCGCGCGTTACCATCAACCGTGCGATACAATTGGATGCGGTGTTTCGTTGGATGAGCTTCTTTGTGAGATCCAGAAAATCGTCGGGTGTGTTGGGTAGGTTGAGTCCGATGGTTTCAGCCCCGGCCATCAGGCGAATCATGTGCCATTCCCAAAGAAACGGCGCACCCTCATAAACTCGAACCGTCTCGAACAAACTGTCGCCGTAAAGGAAACTACGATCGCCCGGAGAGATGACGATCTCTTCAACCGGAAGAATTTGTCCGTTGAAACTGGCGATTGTTTGGGCGTGGTTCATGAGTGCGCTCAAGTCGGCCCGTCGAAAGTCCCAAAATGAGTGCCGGTGTCAATAGGCAACGGCGGGTTGTAACTTCTTTTGTCGGCGCACCGTAGTAGTCGGCACATGGAACGGATCATAAATCACCGGTTTGTCGGAGTCGCCCTGTTGGCTGGAGTGATCGTTTTTTCTCCCGAGGTTTCCATTGCTGAGGAGGAAAAAAAGCCCAGTCGTCGTGAGCGGTTGATGCAGCGGTTTGACAAAAACAAGGATGGTAAACTGGACGCAGAGGAACGGGAGGCAATCCGTAAATTACTCCGCCGCTCGCGAGGATCGGATGACGCCAAACCGGCCAAACGCGAGGACAAAATACACATTCCGAAAGACTACGATCCGAAGAAGGAGTACCCGTTCATCCTCACGCTGCACGGCTATACGAGCAACGGCCGAGGCCAGTTGGGCTTCTTCCCGCTGGCCCGGTTGGCAGAGAAATACGATTTCATTTATTGCGCCCCGGATGGAATCGACCGCAGTTGGAACGCCACCGATGCCTGCTGTGACTGGTCGGGCGAAGTGGACGACTCCAAATACCTCCGAAACCTGATCCTCAAGGCGATGAAGGAATACAACATCGACAAAAAGCGCGTGTACATCACCGGTCTGTCCAATGGAGGGTTCATGAGTTACCGCATGGCACACGACCATTCCGACCTGATCACCGCAATCGTGCCGTTTGCCGGGGTTGGGTTTGACGAGTGGCCAAGCGCCCCGAAAAACCCGGTCAGCGTGCTGCACATTCACGGAACGAGGGACAAAACAATCAAGTGGAAGGGGGGCGGAATTCAGGGTGCCAAATACCCCAGTGCGGAAGGCAACTTCGCCAAATGGAAAGCATTCAACAAATGCGAAAAGAAAACTGACACCAGCGAGTTGAAAATTGATCTCGACCGGAAAGTCGAGGGCGCCGAGACCAAGGTCGAGCGATACGAGTCAAAAGACGGCAAAGTCGTGACCGAGCTTTGGGAAGTAGTGGATGGCGGCCATGTCACCCCGCCAAGAAGCGCCGCCCGCGAGCGAATCATCAAGTGGATGCTCGCCCGTTCGAAGTAACCCTCAAACAGGCCAAGCGCTTGGCCAAGGGCAGGGCAGAATATCGAACGCCGAAGCGTAAATGGCCGGAGGTAGGGACGGCTGTCCCAGCCGTCCTTGTGTTACGACACAGATTTCACAGATTTTCACGGATCTATTTTCAACCCTGCCAATCTGCGTTCATCATGTTGGCGCTTCCGCTTTGCTCTGCAACCAGCAGGCCAATTAGGGAACAGAGAACCCAAGGAGAGGGGACATTCTTGTCCCTTCATAAACCGTTAAGAATCTTCACGGGGACAGGTATGTCCCCGTTTCTTGAGCCAAGCACTTGGTTTTAGGACGGCTGGGGACAGCCGTCCTTGTATCTTCGTTTTGCCCGATGGGTTAGTCTCCACGGGTACAGTTCCATTCCTGAGTGGGAGTGGAAGGCTCCCCGGCCGTTATAAGCTCGACCGGGAAGCCGGAGCAAACCAAGTCCGAGCCGTCCCTAGGTACCACTTTCTACGGTGAGTCCGTTCGGCAGCTTGATCTGGTTTCTCCCTTGTTTGCTTGTGCTCGAACCATTGATTGAGTCGCCCTTTTCCGGGTGAGCCCGTATACAAGGATGAGTCCGAACAACCCAATAATCCACTGTGGCTTGGATGTTTCCAAGTCTTCTCTCGACCTTTTTTGTCAAGGTCGCAACTCCAACTTCTCTAACTCTTCTTCCGGCATCCAACGTCTGATTGCCCACTTGGCGAGTCTGCAGAAGTCCTTACACCTCGTCCTCGAGGCTACCGGAGGCTATGAACAACTTCTTGTTCGTGCCTGTCACAACGCTTCAATCACCGTCTGTGTTGTTGAACCTGGTCGTGTGCGCCACTTTGCTCGCTCTCAGGGGATTTTAGCCAAAACCGACGCCTTGGACGCCGCTGTTCTGGCTCGGTACGGTGAATGCGTTCAACCCAGGGCCACCACCCCGCTCACTGCACAACAAGATCAACTCAGACAATTGGTTCGCGAACGGGCTCGTTTGATTGAACTCCATTCAGTCCTCAAGAATCAGTCCCGGGCCAGCACGTTGCCCGAACTGGTGCGTTTGCATAAAAAACATCTAAAATTGCTGGATAAACAGATCGCTCAAATTAACTTGCTCATCCAGCAAACCATTCAGGAAGATTCCACCCTAAAAGAAAAAAACGACCTCCTGATGGCTGTGCCCTCAATCGGACCCGTGGTAGCCTCTACCGTTCTGGCTGAGCTTCCCGAACTGGGCTCTCTCAATCGCAACCAAATCGCTGCCATGGCTGGGCTTTGCCCGTACAACCGCGATAGTGGTAAGTGGAAAGGGAGACGCTGGATCCAAGGCGGTCGCCCTCTACTTCGTAAAGCCCTCTACATGGCTGCCGTTGTTGGCATGAGATACAATCCTGTCCTAAAACCCCTCTACAAAAACCTCAAACTCCGTGGAAAACCATCCAAAGTTGCCCTAGTCGCCTTGGCCAGACACCTTTTAATCCACCTAAACTCGATTCTAAAAAAATCTCATTTCCCACTTGCTTCCTAATACCATTGCTACCTCTTTCGCTTTGCCAAGCGGTAATTCAAAACCGCGAACCGAGAACGGGAACACCGGTTAACCGTTCATAGCGTTGCCGGTGTTTTGCTCTGCCACCGCAACCCAGTATTAGTCCCACTGATTTTGGGCGCGGTGGCGGAGGGCGTGGTCGGCGAGGACGAGTGCGGTCATGGCTTCGACCATCGGTACGGCCCGGGGCAGGACGCAGGGATCGTGGCGACCCCGGCCTCGAAGGGTGGTGTTCTTCAGGTTTTCGTCGATGGTGTCCTGCTCGTGCATGACCGTGGCCACCGGTTTGAAAGCCACACGGAAATGAACGGTTTCGCCGTTTGAGATGCCACCTTGGACACCGCCTGAATCATTTTTGGTGGTTCGGACTTTGCCGCGACGTGAGAGTATTGGATCGTTGTGTTCCATGCCGGTAAGCTGTGTGCCGGCAAAACCGGAACCGACCTCGAACCCCTTGGAAGCGGGCAGGCTTAACATCGCCTTGGCCAAGTCGGCCTCGAGTCGATCGAAGACCGGATCGCCCCAGCCAACAGGCAGACCGCGGGCCACGCCCTCGATGATTCCGCCGACGGTGTCGCCTGCTTTTCGTGTGCGGTCGATGAGTCGGATCATTTTGTCGGCGACTGCTGGGTCGGGACAGCGGACAATATTTGACTCGACGTCGGGCAGCTTCACTTTTTCCGGGTCAACGTTGGCAACGATTTTTCGGACTTGTTTCACATAGGAGAGCACCTCGACGCCGAAGCGTTGCTTGAGCAGTTTTTTTGCAACAGCACCGGCAGCGACGCGTCCGATGGTTTCGCGGGCACTGGAGCGTCCGCCGCCCTGCCAGTTTCGGAACCCAAATTTTTGCTGGTAGGTGTAGTCGGCATGCGAGGGGCGAAACTTGGTCTTCATCTCCGAGTAGGCCTCGGGCCGGTGATCCTTGTTGTGCACCATCATGAGGATGGGTGTGCCGAGGGTTTTGCCCTCGAACGTGCCGGAGAGAATGCTGACCCGGTCGGCCTCATCGCGGGGGGTGACGATTTTGGATTGCCCGGGGCGGCGACGGTCGAGGTCCGGCTGGATATCGGCCTCGTCCAATTCCAGTTGCGGCGGACAGCCGTCGAGCACGACACCGACTCCGCCCCCGTGGGATTCGCCCCAGGTCGTGATTCGAAACAGGTGGCCAAAAGTGTTTGGCATGCGCTGATTGTGCGGGAAAATGCGGCGGGAGGCAAATCACCCATAAAATGACTGGTAGAGGAGAGCTGGTTCAGCGAGAGTCACCTCATGCATGTCACGCGGACAATCACACGGTTCGGTCACTTGGCTGCCGTGAGTTTTTTAATAGTTGGCAGCGCTGGCTTGGCGCGTGCGGAGGATTCTGTGCTGGCTCATTGGCTGTTCGCACCGGATCGTTTGGAGGGGAAAGTTGTTCGGGCGCTTGTCGGGTCGGATGCCGTTGTGGAGGGGCTGGGTCGGTCGGTGACGTTTACCGACACACCGGCACCGGCGCATGCGGATCTTACCGGCAACCGCTCCCGGATTGAAGTTACGTCCGACATTTCCACGGTTGCTTTGCCCAAACGTGACATGACGCTTGAGGCGTGGGTGCGCGTTGACAAGTCGCTCGAGTGGGGAGGGATCGTTGGAGCGTTGCAGGACAATGGCGAATATGAAAAAGGCTGGCTGCTTGGGTATCGGGGGAACCAGTTTTGTTTCGCGTTAAATACTGAGGGCAGCAAAAGACTGACATACCTCACCTCGCCGACTGAGTTTGAAACGGGCAGGTGGTATCACTTGGCAGGGACGTACGATGGCACGACCCAGCGGCTTTTTGTCGATGGCCAACAGGTGGCACAGGCGACCGAACAAAGCGGGGCGGTTGCTTATCCGCCGAAGACCTGGCTCGAGATCGGTGCGTACCACGATGACAACGAGTTGTACATGATGACCGGTCGATTGCACGAGGTGCGGCTGCTTGGCCAAGCGTTGACAGCGGAGGCGGTGAACGAGCGGCACTTGGCCAAGCGCACGGAATTTCCTGAGCCGGAAAAACCGGCGGAACCATTGGCCATCGCCTACGGCCCGTTTGTGGATTGGGTGAACCGATCGACGGCGACCATCACGTGGGAGGTTGATCAACCGATGCAGGGACGGGTGAGATGGTCGGCGCCAAGCGGCAAGTCGACCATTTTGAAAAGTGAACGAGAGGCCAAGCGCCACACGGTCACTGTTTCCGATCTCGTACGCGAAGGAGAATACGTGTACCAAATTCTATCGGACACGCCCGGCCTTCAGAGTAAATCGTATAAGTTTGACTCCTCATTTTATTATCGGTTGCCGGAGGTTGCGCTTGGCCAAGCGGAAACCAACGACGCCGACTGGCTGCCATCCGCTGTGAACCAGATTCTCGGCTTGGCCAAGGGGCGGGCCGGGTACTGCCTGGTGCTGGGTGGGGTCGATGGCAGTCTGGCACTGGAACTGGTTCGCCAATCCGATTTTCAGGTGATCGTGCTCGATGACCGACCGGAAGTCATTCGCAACGTACGCAGCAATCTTGATGCTGCCGGGGTGTACGGAGTCAGGGCCACGGCCAAACTGGGCAAGCTGAGTGATAAAACCCTCGGGCCGATGTTGTTTAACCTTGTGGTATCCGAGTGTCACCTTCTCTCGGGGCAGTTGCCATTGGACTCCGCAGAGACTGCCTTTCGCAGCCTCGCACCGGCCGGGGGAACGTTGGTGCTTGGCCGACGGGAGCAATTCTCGCCAGTAAAATCGTGGTTTGGCGACCTGCCAGCCTCGACCATACATAACGGGAAAGGAGAGCCGGTTTGGATGGCCAGTCAAAGGCCCGCGCTGGCCGGTGCTGGTGACTGGACGCATCAATATGGCAACGCACAAAACACCTCCTGCAGCGAAGATGAATTGGTGAAAGGCGAGATGGGGGTCAAGTGGTGGGGGGAACCGGGACCTCGGCCGATGCCGGACCGCGGGCCACGAAATCCTGCTCCGCTTTCCGTGGGCGGGCGGCTATACATTCAGGGAGACCGCCTGCTGTTCGGGCTGGATGCCTACAACGGAACTGTACTGTGGACCCAATCCAGCCCCGAGATGCGCCGCGCGAACATCCCGCGCGACAGCAGCAACATGGTGGCTGACGAGCGATTTCTTTACGTCGCCCAAGGGCGATACTGTATCAACTACGATGGACAAACAGGGCAGCGAGCCCGACGCTTTGCTGTTCCCGGGGCGGACACGGGCAATCACCACTGGTCGTTCCTTGCCGTGGAGAAATCCATGCTGATTGGCAGTCGTGTTAACAAGGGAACGCTATACCTTGGAGATGACGGGGAGTGGTACGAGAATTTTAAACCGAACGATATTAGTCGCGTCACCAGTGACCGGTTGTTTGGGGTGGACACGGCAACCGGTGAAATCCGCTGGGAGTACAGCGGGGGTGCTATCATCAACTCCACGATCACCATCGGGGAGGACGCGATCTATTTCATCGAGAGTACGGCGGAGTCGGCACGCGCCAAGGCCGGCACAATTCAAACCATCGAACAACTCACGCACCAAAAACTCGTCGCGCTGGATTTAAACTCCGGGCAGCGTCAGTGGGAGAGGGATCATGATTTTTCAAAACTGCAATTCATGACCTACCTTGTTTATGCCGAGGACATGTTGATCGCCACCGGCACGGACAAGGATAAAAATTATCACACCTACGCGCTGGCTGCGTCACAACGTGTCACCAACGAAGGCGGTGATACCCCAAGCTTCCTGCCGCCGGGCAGTCTGCTTTGGGAGGATCATCATAAGGAAGGGAAGGGCCACCACAGTGGGCACCTGCAACACCCGGTCATCGTCGGTGACACGTTTTATTCGGACCAATGGGCGTTCGACCTGAAAACCGGCAAGCAGGTTCGCGACGATCTGCCGGAACGGCGAGGCTGCGGAACCATGTCCGCGAGCAAACACAGCATGTTCTTCCGCCACTACTTTCACGGTATGTGGAATCTCGATACAAACAAGCGAACGCAGTTTGAGGGCATTCGAAGCGGGTGTTGGTTGGGCTTGATCCCCGCAGGGGGAATGTTGCTCGCGCCGGAGACGAGCGCGGGATGTTCCTGCACACATTCCATCCAAACCTCAGTCGGCTATTTGCCGAGGTCGCTTGAGTAGTTTTTGGGTGCCCATTTTTTCTCCGAAAAAAAATTCAAAAAAGGGTTGACGCCCTGAAACAAATCTATATGTTCCCTCGCGTTCCGCACGGTGTGGGCTCGCAAGCGCTGTCGTGGATGTCTACTAACTCTAACATTGCTAGCTCGAATTATCCCCGGGGGGATTGAAGGTTTCTTCAACCTTGTCCCCCCGGATTCTTTTTTTACGGGGCGGGTTTTTTTGATGCCCATTTTTTCAATTTCAGGCCAAAACCGGTTGCAAAAACAGTAGTAAACGCTAGGTTTTTCGCAATTACGTGGGGCTGAAGATTTTCCATACCTGTATTAGATTGGGGCTACTGTTTGGCTTCCTGCCATTGTTTGCCCCTCTGGCTTCGGACTCGTCGGTTGGACATTGGGCGTACGAGCGGCCACAGCGTCCTAAATTGCCCCGTTTGGCCAAGCTGGAGAATCAGGGCAACCCAATCGATTCCTTCATCCAGTTTCGCTTGGCCAAGGCCGGTCTCGAGTTTTCGCGCTTGGCCAAGCCGGAGCGGCAACTGCGCAGGGTCTACCTTGACTTGATTGGGAGACCCCCTCAACCGGGGGAGGGCCAGGCGTTCCTCGCCAACCCGACTTCGCGCGAGTTCGAGCGTCTGGTGGATCGGTTGCTGGCAAGTCCGCAGTACGGTGAAAAATGGGCGCGACGCTGGCTGGACCTTGCGAGGTACGCCGACTCCAACGGGTTTCAGGCGGACCAACTGCGGGACAGTTGGGCGTATCGCGACTGGGTGATCGAGGCATTCAACTCCGGCATGCCGTTCGACCAATTTGCGATTGAGCAATTGGCCGGCGATTTGTTGCCGGGCGCATCGCTTTCGCAAAAGATCGCCACCGGTTTTCATCGGACGCCCACCTGCAACGTGGAGGCGGGAGTTCATCCGGAATCGAATCGGGTCAATCAGGTGATTGATCGGGTCAACACGACTGGGACGGTCTTTCTCGGTACAACACTTGAGTGCGCCCAGTGTCACGATCATAAGTATGACCCGATCTCGATGAAGGAGTATTATCAGTTGTTCGCCTTCTTCAACAACACGCCGCTTGAGGTGAAAAACACAAGCGGCGTCACGTGGGATTTTTACGGGCCGAAAATGGATCTGCCATTGACCGGGTCGAAAGCTGCGAAGAAGGCGGCGTTGACGGATGAGATTGATGTTCGCGATGCTGAGAAGAAAAGCATTCAGCGTTCACTCGAGGTTGAGCAAAAGGAGTGGGAATCGGCTGTTATCGAGACGTTGAATCAATCCCCGAAGTGGGAAGCGTTTGACGTCGATTATTTTGAGGCTACCGGCGGGGCGAGTCATGCCATCCAGGAAGACAAAAGTGTCTTGGTGCATGGAAAGAACCCGGACAAGTCCACGTATACAGTTCGCGTGAAAGTCGGGGCGGAGCAGACGATCACTGCGGTTAGACTTGAAACCCTGCTGGATGATTCGATGAAAAAGAAGGGGCCGGGGAGAAATTTTGATATCCCGGAAAATCCGAATTTTGTGCTCAATCAATTCGAGTTGAAATTGGATGGGGGAAAAGTGGTGTTTAACCGGGCGACGGCCACGTTTTCGCAGCCTAAATACGAAGTCACGGGGGCGATTGATGGCGACGGCAAAACCGGCTGGGCAGTGAATCCGCAGTTTGGCAAACCTCACGAGGCGGTGTTTCTGCTGAAAAGCGAATTGGTCGTGAAAGAGGGAAGCACGCTCGAGTTCCGATTGGTGCAGAATCACGGGGGTGGCAGAACGATAGGGAGGCTGCGATTGTCGGCGATAGACGGCGACCCTTCCGGCATTGGGTTGCCGGGTGATGTGCAGGACATTTTGTTGGCTAAAAAACGGAGTGCGAAACAGGCCAAGCGCTTGGCCGGATATTACGAATCGCAGCACCCGCGACTGAAGGAGATTGAGCAGCGCTTGGCCAAGTTGAAATCTGAGCGCGATGCCATCCGCCCGAATTCGACACTGGTGATGAACGAGATGACGGATGCCCGCGAAACCCGGGTGATGTTGCGGGGGGATTACCTGAACACCGGCGAGGCAGTTGCCGCGGGCACACCGGCAGTGTTGCATTTGTTCGATAACCGTCTGCCGTCAAACCGCCTGGGTTTGGCCAAATGGATGGTTGATCCGGCGAATCCGCTCATGTCACGTGTAGTGGTGAATCGCTGGTGGGCGGCGTTCATGGGGCAGGGCATCGTGTCGACACAGGAGGATTTCGGGACGCAGGGCGAGGCCCCGTCGCACCCCGGTCTGCTGGATTGGTTGGCGGTTGAACTGGTGGAGAGCGGCTGGTCGATGAAGCACATTCACAAGCTGATCGTGATGAGCCACGCCTACCGGCAGTCATCGGTCGTTTCCAGCGAGCATTTGCAGAAGGATCCGGTGAACAAACTGTATGCCCGGGCACCCCGTGTGCGAATGAGCGCGGAGATGATCCGGGATTCGGCGCTGGCAACGAGTGGGCTGCTCGAGGGCAAAATGTTTGGGCCGCCAATTTATCCGCCGCAGCCGGATGGTATTTGGCGTCATGTCGGCCGCAACGCACCCAAGTTTGTCCCGGCGACAAACGAGAACCGATTTCGGCGCGGCGTATACGTCGTGTGGCGACGCGGTGCGCCGTACGCGAGTTTTGTGAACTTTGACGCCCCGGACCGTGGCGCCTGCGTTGTGGATCGACCGCGTACCAACACACCGCTTCAGGCCCTGACGCTGTTGAACGACCAGGCGTATGTCGAGATGGCTCTGGCATTCGCGAGCCGGATCGTCAATGAGCCGGGCCTGGCCACGGATGAGCAGCGGATCCGGTTTGCGTTCCGGGTGGCGCTGTCCCGCGAAGCCAAACCGGTCGAAGTGGGATATTTGAAAACGCTATTGGCCAAGCGCGCCAATGAATTGGCCGGTGATCCGAAAGCAGCCGCGGCATTGGTCAGTGAAGCCCGGGGGATGAAATTTTCGGAAGCGGAAACCAAGCGCTTGGCCAAGTGGTTTACCGTGGCGAATATTCTGTTGAATCTGGATGAGGCGATTGTGAAAGGCTGACGATGACACCGCAGCAAAACTATTACCTGAACGAGACGCGCCGGGAGTTTTTGAAACACACCGGCGCCGGGATCGGTGCGCTTGGTTTGGCGTCGGCTCTGGACGGCAACTTGTTTGCGGCGCCCAGTGCCGATCCTCTTTCGCCTCGCAGGCCGCATCGCCCTGCCAAGGCAAAAAACGTTATCTACATTCACCTCGTGGGCGGGCCGTCCCACTTGGAACTGTTTGATTACAAGCCGGAATTGGTCAAGCGGGACGGGGAAAAATGTCCCGACCATATGTTCAAGGGCAAGCAGTTGGCATTCATCCGGGAGCATCCGACGTTGTTGGGCACGCGATTCAAGTATCGCCGGCACGGGCAGGGAGGATTGGAACTGTCTGAGCACCTGCCGTTGATGGGCGCGGTTGCGGACGAATTGGCTGTGGTGAAAACCGTTCGTACCGAGCAGTTTAATCACGCGCCAGCGCAGCTGTTTTTGCACACCGGTTTCGAGCGGTTTGGTCGCCCGGGCATCGGGTCCTGGGTGAGCTACGGATTAGGGACGGAAAACCGGGATTTGCCGAGCTATGTTGTCCTGATCACCGGTAGTGTCGCAGGTGCCGGCAACAGCCTGTGGGGAAGCGGCTTTCTGCCCACACTGCATCAAGGCGTGGAGTTTCGCAGCAAGGGCGACCCGGTTTTGTTTCTGTCCAACCCGAAAGGCATCCATCCCGGCAGTCGCCGGGACATTGTTGACGGGATCAATTTCCTCAATAAAACCGCACTGGCGGATGTGGGAGACCCGGAAATCGCCACGCGAATTGCGCAGTACGAGTTGGCCTATCGCATGCAGTCGAGTGTGCCGGAGTTGATGGAGATCAAAAACGAACGTGCCGAAACGCTGGAGGCTTATGGGGCCAAGCCGGGTGCCACCAGCTTGGCCAACAACTGCCTGTTGGCCCGTCGCTTGGTGGAAAAGGGCGTGCGGTTCGTGCAGTTGTTCGATCAGGGCTGGGATCATCATAGTGGATTATTCGGGGGGATTCCCAATAAGGCCAAGCAACTGGATCGGCCGGTGGCGGCGTTGATCGCCGACTTGAGGGACCGCGGATTGCTGGACGAGACACTAATTGTGATCGGTGCTGAATTCGGCCGGACGCCTATGCTGCAGGGATTGAGCAACAACCGTGCTGCGAACAACATCGGCCGGGATCACCACAAGGAGGCGTACTCGATGGTGTTTGCCGGTGGCGGCATTCGGGGAGGCGTGAGCCACGGGGCGACGGATGAACTTGGTTATGCGGCGGTGGAAAACCCGGTTCACATCCACGACATTAACGCGACCATCCTGCATCAGCTCGGGCTCGATCACGAACGATTGACGTTCAAGTATCAGGGGCGCCAGTTTCGATTAACGGATGTTCATGGCGAAATCGTGCATGGCATCCTATCTTAATTTTTCCGATGAAAACAAAATGGTTTAGGATGGTGTTGGCCGCGCTGCTTGCGAATGGAGCAGGTGTGTTGATGGCGGGAGTTGAAATTATCGCTCATCGCGGCGCCTCGTACGATGCCCCGGAAAACACCCTCGAGTCGGTTCAGCTCGGCTGGGAGCAAAAGGCGGATGCCGTCGAGGTGGATGTGTTTCTGTCGAAGGACGGTGTGGTGGTGCTTCATCACGATGCCACTACGAAGAAACTGGCCGGTGTCGATCGCAAGGTGGCGGAGCAGACCTATGCCGAGTTGCGAAAACTGGATGTCGGCAAATGGAAAGGTGCCAAGTGGGAGGGGATTCGAATTCCGAAACTCGACGACGTGTTGACCACAATCCCCGACGGCAAACGGATGTTCGTCGAGGTGAAGTGCGGCCCGGAGATCATTCCAGCGTTGGCCAAGGCATTTCGCAAAAGCGGAAAGAAACCGGATCAACTCGTGGTGATCAGTTTTAACTACGAGGTCGTGAAACAGGCCAAGGCCAAGTTTCCGGAGATCAAATGTTTTTTCCTATCCAGCTTTAAGGTGGAAAAGGAGAGCGGCGAACAAAAACCGACTGTGGAGGAACTGATCGCCAAGGCCAAGGTGGCCAAGCTCGATGGGTTGAACGTGAGCTACAAGGGACTTCAGTCGGAGGTGTTTTTCGAAGAAGTGAAAGCGGCCGGGATGGGGCTGTTCACTTGGACGGTGAACTCGCCGGACGAGGCCAAGCGCTTGGCCAAGCTGGGCATTGATGGGATCACCACCGACCGGCCGGCTTGGCTGCGGGAGAAGCTTGGGGAACGCTGAAAAATTCAGAGTAACCTTGGCCAAGTAGTACGCGTTTAACGCTGGTGAGGATGGACGTCACTCGATTTATTGGATACGTAGCTCTGTTGATCGCTTGGCCAAGCGCGTTGGGGCAGGAGGCTGATCTCAGCGATGTGGAGTTGCAGAAGCAAATCGCCGAGATGGAGAAGGAGATCGAGGGGGAGTTGATGCGGGAGTATTCCGCATGGGATTTCTCGGCGAACCTCCGTTTGGGCGGCGGCTACAAGGAAAACGTGACGATGTCAGCGTTCGCTGATGAATCAAGCGGGTTTGCGACAACCGGAATCGACGTGATCGGGATGCGCCTCCCAATGAATGATTCGGGCGTGGAGGCAACGATTTTTGGAGCGTTTGATGATCGCCGTTATTTTGACGCGCCCAGCGTGTCCATGGAACAAACCGGTCTACTCAATGCCTCGCTGGAGAAGTCGCTCGGTGAAAGTTGGCTGTTGAAAACGGATGTGCGGCTGATTTACATCGACGAAATGTTTGACGCTTCATTGACCGAGGACGATATCGGGACAGTGCAGGTGGTGGGCAAGCAGGCCAGCCTTGAGCCGGCGCTGCGATGGAATCTTCCGGGCAATACTTGGCTGGAGCTGAAACCGGAAGTCTCGCGCCAATATTTTGCCGAGCCGCTCGATGACTATCTGGAGGCCGGCGGCCGTGTGGCGGCTGGGATCGATTACGGCTATCGCTCCGAGTTGCTTGTCTACGGGGCGCACATCGAACGTGACTACGATACCCGAAGTCAGCGCGATGAAATCGGTTTTTACATGCCGGACACCGAGCTGAGTTATGATCGTCCCGAGCGGGGTGTCGAGTGGACGCATTATTGGGACAGTAATCGGCGGTTCCGGATGCGCACTCGATTTTCCATTCTGGAAAATCAGGATAGCGGCGCGGGATATTTTGACTATCGGCGGGAGCGCCTCTCACACAATTGGCGAATACAGATTGCCCCGTTCAGCTTGTCTGCAACGATTCGCAGGGCGACATACGACTACGAGTTGCAACGATCGGCGGACTTTTTCAGTCACCGTTTCCGTACCGACCGCTCAATCGAGCTGGCACTCGAGTACGAGCACAACGAAAACCTGACGTTACAATTGGGATTTGAGCAGGAAAGCATCCAGTCCAATGTCCCGCAGGATGAGTATCGTTACCGGGTGATCACGGCCGGGCTGGACTGGGAGTTTTGATCGAAACCGAATTCAGGGCTTCTTTTTGAAAACAATACCCTTGGCGCCCGGCGGGGTGATTTGATCCAGCGGCATCACCACATCCTTTTGCCCGATCGAGATTAAGTTCAACGAGGTGGCATCGATCTTTAGCGTCATGGATTGCTTGGTGGCTTCAGTATCACCGGTGCAGATCAAAAATGCCCCTTCGATTTTCCAGATGCCATGGAGTTTGTTGTTCGCTTCGTTATCGGGGTAGGCGGTGAATTTGTTTTCCGTTTTTAATTCCAAGTGAAGGGGTTGAGGCTGGTTGGTGGCGGGGTTAAGCATGGCCGCCTCGTAGACGCCAATCATGGGATCGGGCTTCTCCTCCTTCGCAACCGCCGTCGGGGCCGCTTGTATCGGCGCCGGAGTGTTGGTCGCCACCGGCTCGGCAAGGGAGTCAGCCGGTTGGGGCGATGGGGATTCACCACAGCCGATCACGCCAAGGCAAGCTGCCAAGGCGACCGCGATATGTTTCCAGCGTGAGTTCATTGTCGTTGGTCTTTTGAGAGATCTGACTAGTTTTGTTTCGTATCACTCAATTGCCACAGCGTCAGAGAATCCCGGTCTTTGATCAGCAACTTGTCCTTGAGCAACACCGGGGCCGCCCAAGTTGGATTGTCTGCGACCTTGTATCGCGTCACGATCCTGGTTTCGGTACCGTCGGCTTTGAGTACCTGCAACTCGCCGTCGTCAATCAACGCCAGCACGTGGCCGGGGACGGACAGAAACGTGACATTGTCCCCGGTTCGGCCGGGGCCTTTCCAAAGAATCTTGCCGTTTGTCGTGTCGATACAGAAAAGCTCACCCAGACCGTAGTGGGAAAAGCCGTAAAGACGATTGTCATTGATCACCGCTGAACTCATGTCCAGCGCGGCCCGGGTTTGGTGCCACTTTTCGGAGACGGTCCACTCGTTATTCTTGAGGTGGGGATGGATGCTGCGGATGCCACGCTTTTCCCCGCCGACGAGGATGTGCCCGTTGTGAATCGTCGGGGTGGGCATGTTTTGATTCGTGCCGCGGTGGGGCAGGTGATATCTCCAAAGTGTACGCCCAGTCTCCAGTTCGACACCGAGTAAATCCTCGTGGTTCCATTCGACAATCTGCCGCACGCCTTCGATCTCGGCGTACAGCGGAGATGAGTAGGCTGCACCGTCCTTGCCGTTGCGCCAGATTTCCTTGCCGGTCTCGACGTCCATTGCGGAGAGGAACCCTTTTTCATCGTCTCCAAAATGCAGATAAACGCGGTTGTCGACCACGAGTGGTGAGGTGCAGGCGCCCCAGTACGGGTGTGGACGCTTGCCGAACTTGGCTCGGTGATCCACGCGCCAAAGCATCGCGCCGGTGTCTGCATCCCAGGCGGTGAGGATGCCGGTGATGCTCAGTGTAAACAACCGACCATTAGCCAACGTCGGGTTGGCCTTGGGGCCTTTGCCGTGGGGTTCGCCGCCGCCGCCCTCCTTGAACGGTTCAGCGTAGCGGTTTCGCCACTTCGGCTTGCCGTTTTTCAGGTCGAGACACCAGACGACTTCGTCACCCTTTTGTCGTGCGTGCACATAGAGCCGATTCCCGTCAACCGCGATGGTGCCGTAGCCGTCGCCCACCTTTGCGGTCCAGCCTTTTTTCAGTTTCTTGGGCCACTTGGCCGGAGGATCAAAATGAGGCACCCACCCATCGCGGTTCGGGCCAAGCCAACCGGGCCAGGAGACGTCCGCACCAAGCGTCGTCACAGTGAGCGATAGGATGAAAAGGAAAACAATTGGTCGTCGAGACATTGGTAAAACGGCCGGCAAGCTATCGCAAACGAGTCCGTCCCGCCAGCCGGAATCAAACTGCTCGACTGAAGATTGACCAAGCGAGCTGTGGCAGGCAACGTGGGTGCGTCTCGCAGTGAAATATTTTTTGGAAACGGAGATAAAACCGGTTGGACAGTCAGGCAACTCGCTTTCGCTGCACCAGCGGTATCAGTCACTGCGTTACCGTGCGCTTGGGTTTCCCGGCCAAGCGCAACCGAGCCTCCGGCCGGCGTCGATCGATTTGAGGTTGGGCAACTCCCCGGCGCAAATCTCACCCATGGCCGGGGCCTCGCTTGGCCAAGCGCTTGGTCGACTGGAGATTCGTCCGTTCACCGACGGTGGCCAACCTGAAATCAGCGTTGCCCGGCGTGAGGTGGCCTACGGCGTCAGCCCGTTCCCTTCTGCCCTTGACGAGTTAGGTTAGTTGAAATGAAAAACAGCAGAGTTGCCTCGGTTCAGTTCGAACATTTGCCCGGTGACAAGGAGGCCAACTTGGCCAAGGTGCGGCGGTTTGCTGCCGAGGCAGCGGGGCAGGGTGCGGAGTTGGTGATCTGCCCGGAGATGTGCGTGACCGGGTATTGGTTTTTGCGTGACCTGTCGCGGCCCGAGTTGGATGCGTTGGCGGAGCCTATCCCTGATGGCCCGACCACCCGTGTCTTGCTGGATCTGGCTCGAGAGCATGACATCAGTGTTGGGGCCGGTTTTCTGGAGAGAAGTGCCGAGGGTGAATTGTTTAACAGTTACGTCGTGGCGATGCCGGACGGGAGCCATGTGCGACACCGCAAGCTGCACGCCTTCGTCAACGAACATGTCTCGAGTGGGAGTGAGTTTACCGTGTTTGATCTGCCCAATGGCAATCGGGCGGCGATCCTGATCTGCTACGACAACAACTTGTTTGAGAACACGCGTGCCGTGGCGTTGCAGGGGGCGGAAATCCTGATCGCCCCACACCAGACAGGTGGATGCCGGACGCCCAGCCCTCGTTGCATGGGCATAATTGATCAGGCATTATGGCGAAATCGTGAAAACGATCCGGCGACGATCGAGTCGGAGTTTCGAGGTTCGAAAGGTCGTGAATGGCTCCTACGCTGGCTGCCATCCCGGGCACATGACAACGGGATGTTTCTCGTCTTCAGCAACGGCGTTGGGATTGACGGCGACGAGGTGCGCACCGGTAACGCGATGATCCTGAATCCTTACGGCGAAATCCTTGCCGAAACATGGGAGGCTCGGGACAAAATGATCGTGGCCGATTTGGATGCAGATCACATGCGGATGAACATCGGGATGCGCTGGATCCAGACTCGGCGTCCCGAGCTATACGCATCCTTGGCCAAGTCGACTGGCCGGGAGATGGACACGCGCACGGTGCGGTTTAAGGGCATCGACGAGGGGAGTTGATCAGCCGTCTGGCCAAGCGCTTGGTTACTGGGCGATCTCAACCAACGCGCTCCATTCGCCCTTGTAAAAGGCTCGGGCATGGATCGTTTTTATTGCGGTCAGCGTCGTCTTGCCCGACTTGATCCGCTTGGCCTTCGGTGCCGCTTGGCCTCCAATTTGTCGTGGATCGCTGCCATCGGTGGTGATGAATAATTCACCGCGCTCTGCCTGAATCGATATCTGGGATGAGTCGTCGCTGGGCTGAACAACCGGGGCGGCAACGTCGGAAATCACGCCGTGCCGGTAGAGTTGTGACAGGACGATTTCACTACGCGAAGGGAAATATTCGTTCACAAGGCGCCCGATTTCACGAGCCCAATCCTCGTCGCGTGTGCGGGGACGGCGTTCGGTTGAGGCGCGGCCGCCGGAGGGCGTGTAGCCGGAGTCGCCCCAGCGGGCAGATTCGCAGACGACCGACATCTCGATTTCATCGATCCGCTCCTGAAAACGTTTCAGCACCATTTCCGGTGTGAGGGTGCCCCCGTTATAAAAGTGTTTCTGGATGCGATCCCCAACGCGAACCCGGAACTCGGCATTGTCCAGGCACTGTTGCCAGAGCCATTGTGGGTTACTGGTGGAGTAATGGCTGCCGGCTGGGAACGGGCCGGTGCGATCTTCACGGACATCGCGAAATGTGTGTTCAGCATCCCAAACGAAGAAACGAAAGCCCTCCCGTTTTTTCCGATGCCGGAGCCCGTACCAGTTATTTGGCCCAAAGTTTTGCCCCCAGGCGCTGACGGGTGCGTCGTAGTTGCCGCCGTAGAATATCACCAGCATGTAGTCGATCAAGTTGTCCACCTCGAGGAGGCATTCGTAATCGAGGTTCTCGGAGCCGTCCGGGTTTTTGCCGAGAATCCTGTAATAGGCTTCGTTGGACTCGAGTCCTTCGCGGGCGAGATCGCAGAGACGACCCCAGGCATCGAGGTTGCCGTCGTTGGCCATCACGCCGACAGACATTTTGCGATCCTCGAGGTAGGTACGTCCTTTTTTGATGGCGTCGTAGTTTTCTTTTTTGCCACCAAGGTATGATGCCCCGTAGGAAGCCTTGATGCGTTCACAGGTGTTGAACACCCCCCAATAATGGCCGTTGATGAACAGGTGATAAAATTTACCCCGGGCCGCCGGGTGCCCCATCGCCAGTTGCAGATCCCGGTTGAACTGGTCCCGAAGGAAAATGGTACGCTCCTTGTCGCCGATGTGCCACGAGTAGTTTTGGAATGTGCGCAGGTCGATGTTGTCGAATTCCTTCGCGCCTTCATCGCCGAAAAGCGGATACTTCAATTTGGACGGCCCGTAGGTGTCCCTGAAAAATAGCCGGAACGAATGTTTCGGGTTGGAACTGCGTCGGCTGAAGCCACCGCGGATACGGAGTCCGCAATCTATTTGAAACCCTTTTTTGCCGTCGGGATGGATCAGTTCCATGGAGGCCGGTCGTTCGGCTTCCCGGCCATCCCACTCGGCGTTGGCATAGATGCCTTTCTCACCGTCGAGCAGGTGGTCGAGATTCATTACGAGGGAAAACGAGGGGAGAGAATGAAAGCCCTTGATGAGATCTTTCGCGTAGCGTGGGTCATTCACGATGCGCTGGTCCATCCCGTAGTCGACCTTGTTTTCGCCCCAAGTGAATGGGAAATATTCCGGCGGCAACCCGTCGGGGGATTGTCTCACGATATCGTTTAAAAACAGGAATGTGCGGGTTGTCGGCGAGGAGGCCTTGTGTCCCTGTTTGAAGGCTGCCGTGCGGAGGGTGGTCGTTTTTTTGATTTCAATTGGCTCTTTGTACTCGTGCCCGTTTTTGGCAGTAGGTCGTGTGCCGTCGAGTGTATAGCGTATGGTGGCATCCTTGGTTTTCGTCGAGAGCTTTAGTTTGAAAGCCTGTTCGTGCCAGCCTCTTTTTTCGCTGAATTTCACCGGCTTTACTGCACCGATGAGTGGCTGCTCGTTGGCTTTGCCGGGAGTGGGAGTGAGGGATCCCCGCTTGGGTGTTTCCGCTTGGCCAAGCGCTTGGCCGGGGAGAATCCCATAGGCGATATCCTTCTTTTGATCCGGATATTTCGGAGCCAATTCATCGATCACGGTTTTACCGTCGCTGGCGATCAGGCCGAGGTAATCTCCCTTGCCGCGCAAAGCGAAACTGGCGTGCAACGGTTCGCCGCCGGCGCGACGATCCTTGCCGGACATGTGCACAATTAAAAATTGACCTGGCTCAAGCTGTGTCTCGGGAAACGTCCACTTGGCCAAGCGTTTGCGATCGTCGGTGAGCGAAACCCCTGCAAGGTTCACTGTTTCCGTGCCGTGGTTGTGAAGCTCGATCCAGTCCGAGAAATCTCCCTCCTCATCCCTGAGTCCGGAGTCGTTGATGGCGACGAATTCATTGATGACCACGGTGGGGTCGGTCGCTTGGCCAAGCGCAACCGTTGTCGTGAGGAAAATGCCGATGGCAAGGTGTCGGAGCTTCATGGTTTCTCCTGCGCTTGGCTTTCGTGCTTGCGAATGGCGGCGAGTTCCTCGCGGCTGGCTTTGCCGTCGCCGTTGGTGTCGAACTGCTTCCAGCGAGACCGGCGTTCGCCCCCGCTGCTGGAGCGTTCCCCGCGTATGCCTGCAACGATTGTCCGGATGTAATTGTCGTACGGGTTGTAGTTGTTTTTCTTGAGATTATCGATGAGGCGCTGCTTTTCGTCGTCGTCAATCTTTCCGTTCTTGTTGGTGTCGTAACGGGCGGTGACGTTTTTGATCTCGGTGCCGCGGGCGGTATCCCATTCATCGCCGTCGAACCGGTCGTTTTTGTTTTTGTCATAGGCGGCGAGCCAGCGTTCGGGCGGCTTGGGTGAACTGCCCGAGCGACTGCCCCGGCCTTCGCGGGCACGCCGGATTTCATCGTGGCGTTCGTCTGAAAATTTCTTCGTGGCCAAGCGCATGGCGTTGCGCTCGGTTTGGTTGAGGATCCCGTCCTTGTCGGCATCGAACTGTTCGAGCATCGATTTGCGCACCTCGGCCAGCGGGGCATTGCCGGGGTTTTCAGGGAAGGAATAAAGGAAGGGGCGAGGGACGCCCGAACGGCGGGATCTGGAGCGGGAATCCTGAGCGTAGAGATCGGCTGCGATGATCAGGCAGGAAGCCAGGGCAGCGATGGGCAGCAGTAATTTCTTCATAAGGTCACGGGACAGTCTGTCGCATGATCATCGGGAGGGCTGAGGGTTTCACTCAGCCCAGTAAAAGACAAGCCGTGACTAATCCTCTTTTCGGTTTAATTTGAGCGATTTTAGGTCAATGACAAACCCTGAGATGGGGGTGACGGCCTGCACGATGGCCCGTTGTTCGCCTTCGTCGAGTTTGACAGTGCCAAGATTTACGGACCGGTATTGGTCCCATGTGCCGGTGCTGTCCACTGCGTGAACGATCTCGTTTTGACCGATCCGAAGTTGAATGCGATTGGCCTTGGCCTTGCCGTCGAGCGCCCAGTTGAGTTGGACATTGTAAATCCCGGCCCGCTTGGTTTTGAACGACCACGCCGCCCGGTCGTTGGGGGCGCGCCAAAATCCGAGGTTCCGGTGTTTTTCCTCAAACATCAGAGAGTCACCGTAGATTTCTGCAGTTGCCGCAGTGAGAGATAAGATGCCGTCATCGTCCTCGTTGACAACCGTCGGTTTGTTTCCGGGAAACAATTTTGGCGGGTGAGCGGAGGCGTTAATATGCGAGATCAGGTCGGCCAACTGCTGGTCGCTAAACACCTGTTCAAACCCCTCCGGCATGAGCGATCGCCCAAGGCCGGTCAGCGATTTGATATCGGCTCGCAGGATCTGGCGTTGCTGTCCGTTCAAGTCCATCAACGTGACGCTGTTGGCGCCTTCGTTGGATATCATACCGGCGAGTTGCGTGCCGTTCTTTGTTGCGAGCGCGTAGACGCTGAACCGGTCCTCGACTGCCTGATTGGGATTGAGGATGGCCGTCAGCAATGCACGTGGAGACTTATCGGCGATCGCCGCGAGGTCGGGGCCGGCCGCGTTGCCGATGTTTCCGAGTTTGTGGCACGCGGCACAGTGG
>MDTD01007342.1_pt1 | contig 22294 bp, 20 predicted proteins | sample 811221 | NCBI WGS metagenome assembly MDTD01 (sample SAMN05326646, study PRJNA326480) | marine metagenome | isolation source: seawater | place: Pacific Ocean: South West | collected 2011 | reverse complement strand
AGGCATGCGCGCCCCGACCTCGTCGGCGCGTGCCTTGGCTCCCTCGGCGCCAGCGCCGGTCGTCAAGGCCGTCAAGCAGGTCAAGACGCCCGTCGTGGCTCCAGCAGCTCCCGTGCAATCGCCCGTCACTTCGGTTGAGCCAGAGGCGGGATTACCCTCCAACGTCGTACCCCTTGAACCCGCGACCAACGAGGTGGACGTCGAATCCTCTGAGGCTCCGCCCGCCGTTGAGCCGGCTGTCAGCGAGGAAGACAACACGCTGCCTGCGCCTGTGGAAACTTCCGAGGTCACCATGGACGCCGTCCTTGAGGAGGCCCACGACGACGTGGCGGAGTCCGAAATGGAAGCCATGCTGGAAGCGCCGGTGGACGCGATTCCTGAAGCCGCGCTTCCAACGCCCGTCGCCACGCCCGTCAAGGCGGGAGGGGAGGTGTTCGGCGATCGGCCGATCCTCCAACCCGTCCGGACGCTGCATGCGCTCGGGACGCCTCGTCCCACGGCCGTGCTGAAGCCAGCGATGCCGGTGCTTTCCGCCGCCGGAGAAACCCCCGTGCTGCAACCCGTCACCACCATGACCCCCCGTCAGTTGACGCCCGTTGAGCGGCTTGAGCCCTCGGATGAGGACTGAGCGAAGAAACGAGCCATTCAAGGCCATGAGGTCCATCACGGTCCATGCGAGCGCTTCGTGCGGTCCTCCTCACCGTCTTGTTTGTCCTCGGGACCTTCGCGATGACGGGGTCTGCTTCCCTCATTGACGGAGGAGAGGTTCACCAGGGGCCGGAACCCGTGGTGCTGTGGTATTCAGCCGGTGGCGACGAAGTGCTCACCCTGGATGGCGATGGGGTCTTCATGGCCCTGCGCTGGAACGGAGGGGCGTATCAGGTGACCCGGGCCGTCGATCTGAACGTCACTGTGAACGCAGCTCGTTTGGACGTTGACGCTTCCTTGTTGGCGGTTGGTCACGCGAATGGAGCTTTGGTGATGGACCTGGATACCGACCAGGTGACCCTCGAAATCGACCTGCCAGACCCCGTGGACGACGTCGATTGGGACGACGACGGGGACGTGTGGGTTGTGCACAACGGTGGCCTGCGTCAAGCCATCGAGCATGAGACGGGTGGCCCCTCAGGGGTGCGAACCAGTGTCATGAGCGCAGGCATTTGCTCCTTGCTGATCCTCGATGACGGCAGGGTGCTCACGGGTGGCTTTGACGCACGGCTCCGTGTGCACACCGACGAAGGCATCCAAGATCAAGACCTGACGGGCCTCGGTGGGGCACCAACACAACTCCTCGAAGACGGGGATCAGGTGTGGGCCGGACTTTCCAACGGGCGCGTTGTGCGTTGGAACACCACCACCTGGGCCTCCGAGGAAGCGGTCAGCGGTACTGCACCGGTCACGTCCCTTTCGCTTGACGGACAAGGGGGTGTCTGGGTTGGGCACCAAAACGGCCGTTCGGTTCACCTTGACAGCACCCTTACCGTGTCGCAAGAACACCAAGCGACGGGGAAGGTCATCTCCATCGTGAGCAAGAACGACGGGACCGTCCATTTGGTCAGCATCACCTCAACCAGCACGCGCGTTCGCCTGTTGGACCTCGATGCAGACGGTGACGGCGTGGCCGATGCAACGGATGACTTCCCGGACGATGCAGGACAAACCACGGACAGCGACGGTGACGGCTATGGAGACAACACCGACCTTCCAGGCGGTGACGCCTTCCCCAACGACCCCACGCAGTGGTCCGACCGTGACGGTGACGGCTACGGTGACGAGGCCGACGGCACAAATGGAGACGCCTTCCCAGACGATGCAGATCAGTGGGAAGACGCTGACGGCGATGGCGTGGGCGACAACCAAGACGACCCAGATGGCGATGCTTTCCCAGAGGACCCCACCCAGTGGTCCGACCGTGATCGGGACGGCTTCGGCGATGCAGCAAACGGCGTTCGCCCGGACGATTGCCCTGATGCAAACGGATTCTCGTCGAACGATCGACGTGGCTGTCCAGACCAGGACTTGGACGGCTGGTCCGATGCAGACGCAAATTGGTTGGTGGCCCAAGGCGCAGACGCCTTCCCAACGGATCGAACCCAGTGGGAGGATTTTGACGGAGACGGGTACGGTGACAACCCAGACGGCACAACGCCCGATGCTTGCCTGACCGCAGCGGGGACGTCCCTCCGTGCCCTCGTGCCAGAACTTGGGGCCACCACGCGGTACGTCAGCGAAGCCCACTACGGTTGCCCCGACTTGGACGGTGACGGATGGGCGGATGCTTCGGAAGTCGGCGAAGGCATGGATGCCAATCCTGACGAACACATGGACCTTGACGGAGACGGCGTCGGCGCCAACGCCGATTACAACGACACCAATCCGCTGGTCATCGACATCGAGGACCACTGCTTGCTGAGTTTCGACGACCTACGGGAGGTGTGCCTCGGCTGGAGGAGCACAGAATATCAGGAGTACCTGTCCACGCTGAACGAAACGGAACGCAACAGGATGAGCTACAACTACTGGAATCAGAGCCTTGCAGGCGGTTCGTCCAGCGGCGGCTTGGACATGGCCTTGGTCACAGAAGTCGGCATGGTTGCAGCAGGTGTCTTTGTGGTCTGCTCGGTCGTGGTGGTGCTCTTCGGTGCCATGACAAAGCGTGCCAAGCGCCCCTCTGAAGAGAAAGCCTTCGACGCCTTTGCATTCGACGCTTCGGCGAACGAAGAAGCGCTGACCGGCAAGGCGGGGCTCTCCGCCAGCGGAGGCCTTGACGATGACTTGTGGAACGATGCTGACGACACGGCCCCCGCCGAAGCGGATGAGCCGATTGTGGAGGACATGCCGGAGGTCACGTCGATGGTCGAGGACGTCGTGCTTCAGACCGACGACGTCACCTCAGCGGACGAGGAAGCGGCCCCCGCGGTTGCGGAAGCTGCATCCGCTCCACCGGAGGGTGAACCCGAGCGGGAAGCCCCGCCGGTGCCAGAAGGTGGTCTGCCGGATGGATGGACGATGGATCAATGGACATGGTACGGGCATCAGTGGCTCGAGCAGAATCAGGACGCCTGATCAAGACCACTGCACGGGCAAATCCGCTCGTAACTTGGCCAGTTCCTCACCGGAGTAGAGGGGCCGTCCTCCCTCCTTCACCGTGCTCTGAATGAGCCACAGCACGCCGTTCCAAGCGCTGCGAGAGGCGGTGATTTCCACGTCACCGCGTGCGGCGACGTTCATCAGTTCGGCTTCAGCCGTGGTCGAATCAAAGAGGGCCTTGACGAGATGACGTGTCTCGAAGGCCACCCGAGGTGGCTTCCAGCTCATCATGGCGCTCACACCCTGAAGGGAGCGAGGTTCAACCGCTCGACGAGGTGATCAACGTCAACATCAGCGGTGGCCTTCGCGCGCTCTCGGAGCAGCTCAAGGCTACCGTCCATGCGCGCCATGCGCTGGTGGCGGATGAGGTCCAGCAGGACCTCATTCACGCTCTTGTAACCGCCCAATGAGCGCAAGGTGTTCAACTGTCTTCGTACTTCGTAGCTCACGCTTACGGAGGTCATTCCCTTCGCTGTCATCGTGCATCCCGTTGGTTCCTGCCCTCTCTGCGCTACTTAAGCCGCGCGAGGGCCAAATCCCCAGAAATGCGATTTGTCGACCCTTTTGGGTTAGCGGCGGCCCTGTGCTTCAAGGGACACGCGAGAGGGGTCACGGACGCCGAATTCGCGGCGCATGTCCTGCACGCGTCGATGGAATTCCCGGGCCAAGGTCCAGTATTCGAGGGAACCGGCGCCTGCTCCGGAGGAGGTCGGCTTGTTGAGCAGAACCGTGGGCGCTCCTGACCATGGTGCTTCGGCCACGTTGACCAAGCGCCGAATGGAGGTGCTGAACAGCTTGTTCGGGATGCTCAAGGCCACCTGATCGCACACGTGCCTGGAGAGCTTCGATCGCGCGTCCACCATGGTCATGACCACGCCGAAGATCTTCAGGTTCCGGTTGATCCTGCGTTGAATCATCTTGACCGAATTCATCAGCATGCTGAATCCTTCCAGCGAGTAGTACTCGGCTTGCACGGGGACCATGACCCAATTGGCCGCGCTGAGAGCGTTGATGGAGAGCAGGCCGAGGGAAGGCGGCGTATCGATAATGATGTAGTCGAAGTTGTCGATGATGGGGGCGAGGGCTTCCTTGAGGCGGGTCTCGCGGCCGATCTTGTGGGACAGCTCGATTTCAGCCCCAGAAAGGTGGATGTCGCTGGGCAGGAGCCAGAGGTTCTCGGTGGTCAGGGTCGCTGGCGGTCGGCCTTTTTCGTTGCGAAGCATCCACGCGTTCCGCATGGACGCCGTCAGGTCTTCGGGACCGATGAGGTACTCCTCCATGAGGGGGAGTTCTTCGCCAAGGTCGTTGGTCAGCAGATCGTAGGCCGTCTTCTTGACGCGTTTCTTTTCGATGCCGAAGGACGTGGCGCAGTTCCCTTGTGGATCAAGGTCGATGAGCAGGACCTTCGCCGGTGGCAAGCCCATTTTTTGATGCCCACGAGCAAGGGCTGCAGCGAGGTTGACCGCCGTGGTGGTTTTTGCGCAACCGCCCTTTTGGTTGGCGACAGCGATGACCATCTTGTAGGGGTCCATGCCTTCACTCCCGAGACAGAAAACCCCGGCTCTCCCCTATCAACCCCGGCCTCAATCCGCATCAAACGGGCTGAACGACGGGCACGGGGACTTCGCTCAAAATCTTGCGAACGATGTGACCGCCGGTGATGCCTCGAATCTTGGCTTCGGGCTTCATGACAATCCTGTGGCTGATGACCTGCATCGCGACGCTCTTGATGTCGTCAGGCACCACGTAGGTGCGTCCTGCGATGGCCGCGGAGGCTCGACCCGTCTTGAAGAGGGCCTGGGAAGCACGAGGCGACGCCCCGTTGACCACGCGGTGGTCCTCGCGCGTGCGCTGCACGATTTCGACGATGTACGCGAGGATGGACGGATCGACGTGAACGCCTTCAAGCGCACGCTGCATGGCGACGACCTTCTTGGGTTCCGTGACCTGAGCCACTTCGTGGTCGTCCTTTCCACGCATCTTTCGACGGGCGAGGATTGCCTTTTCTTCTGCGCGGTCGGGATAGCCCATGCTCATCTTCATCAGGAATCGGTCCATTTGAGCCTCGGGCAGCGGGTAGGTTCCCTCCTGCTCGATGGGGTTCTGGGTGGCCAGCACCACGAACGGGGCTGGGAGCTTGTGGGTGATGCCTTCGATGGTCACCTGCTTTTCTTCCATGGCCTCAAGCAGAGCCGCTTGGGTCTTCGGAGGAGCACGGTTGATCTCGTCAGCGAGGAGGATGTTGGAGAAAAGGGGTCCCGCACGGAGTTTGAAATCACCAGATTTCTGGTCGTACATGTAGGTCCCCATGATGTCCGAGGGCAGCAGGTCAGGCGTGAACTGAACACGCTTGAACTTGCATCCAAGGGCCCGGGCGAAGGTGTTCGCAAGCAGGGTCTTTGCAAGACCGGGGAAGTCCTCAAGCAGCATGTTGCCGTTTGAGAGGATGCCCACGCTGACGCGTCGGAGGTTCTCTTCCTTCCCAATGATGACCTTGCCCACCTCGCTCATGAGGTCGTTTGCAATCTGGGAAACGGTGCTGATGATTTTCGCGGTGTTCGCATCGGCGGCCTGCATCCTATCACCTATTCATTCTGGTAGGCTTGTCCATCCATATTTGAACGTGCTTGCGGGCGACGTCACCCGTGCATCACTCAACGGGCCCAGAAATGGTTCTCTTTTCGATGCAGGCGCACGATTTCTTCGAGAATTTCCTCTTCAACGGCCGTCAACTCCACTTTTCGGAGGCGTCGAGCGTGCGATTCCGGCACGTCCACAAGGAATTCGTCGCCCTCCTTGATGTGCCGTCCGACCGTTGGACCTTGGATCGCGCACGCGACCTCGTCGCCCTGGTTTGCTTCACGGACGTCTTCGCTATCCCGCGTTCGAAGGGATTTCACCTGACCGACCTGCGAGCCGTCGGGGCGCATGAGGCGCTGACCAATGTGAACGCGTCCTCCGATGACCCTGACGCCAATGATGGCGGGGTCACGTCCACGGAAGGTGTGGTTCTCGAGGTACAGCAAGCGGCCAGGATGGACCAAATCTTCACGCGCAGCGGCTTCTGCTGCGGCCTTGGTGTCTGCCCGCCACGTTTCGATTTCCTCGATGATGTGGTAGATGATCTCCCCGGCCACGAACTTCACCGTTGCATCCTCCGCCGTCAGGCGGTCCGCGACCTCACGGTTCGGCGCGATCGAGAAACCCGCGATGATGCGGTTGAGCGGGTCTTTTGCGGATTCAGCCGTCAGGATGTCCCGCTTGTTCACCGGTCCGACCGTGGCCATACGGATGGGGATGTCCAATTGCCCGAGTTCGAAGGCCAAGGCTTCCAGACCACCGATGGTGTCGGCTTTGATGACCACCCCCTCTTCTTGCAAATCGATGTCGACCCGGCATTCCTCATGGCATGCCGCGATGGCCGCCTCAAGGGCTTCATCGTCCTTGGCCAATCGAACGGTGGTTCCCGCCAAGGCCCGCTCAAGGCCTTGAGCGACGATTTTGACGCCACACGCGGCCTCGACGTGGTCGACGCTTTCCCATCGATCGCCCGCGTCACGCATTTCTGCCATCCCACGCGGGCGCTTCAGGCCCTTGATGCGCGTCGTGGCAGGGCCGTCTGAGGTGGCGAACACGATGCGGTCGCCCGTCTGCAGCACGCCCCGGGAGAGGATGACATCGATGGTTTTGCTCATCCCGACCTCGTCCTTCATTTCCAAGATGGTGCCTTCAGCATCACCGAGGGTGTCCGTCAACCGATCCTCAAGGAAGCGCTCAGCCAGCCCGACGGTCACCGTCAAGAGGTCCTGAAGGCCTTCTCCTTCTTTCGCTGACATAGGCACCAAGGCCACATCGGTACGGAAATCCTTGATGCGGTCATAGCGCTCGAGGTTGAACCCATGCTCGCCAAACATGCCGACGAGCTTCCAGAATCGGTCCTCGAAGAGCGCTTGGACGTCTTTGCGCTGGTCATGGAAGGACGCGATGAAGGCACGCCCTCGCTCCGACGACCATCCGTGCAAACGGTCGACTTTGTTGCCCGCCACCACGAAGGGCGTCCGGGTACGGCGGAGGATTTCCAGGCTCTCGATGGTTTGAGGCTGGAGGCCTTCCATGATGTCCACCACGAGGATGGCGATGTCGGCCAACTGCCCCCCACGAGAGCGCAGCGACGTGAACGAGTGGTGGCCAGGGGTGTCGATGAAGAGCAGGCCGGGGGACTTGAAGTTCCGTCCTCCCATCATCGCTGCGCAGGTGTCGTTGAGCACCGCCGCGGGAACCTCCGTGGCGCCGATGTGTTGCGTGATGCCACCCGCCTCTCGGTCCATGACCGAGGCTTGGCGGTCCACGCCGATGGAGCGGACCAAGTCGAGAAGGCTGGTCTTGCCGTGGTCAACGTGACCAAGGACGCTGACGATCGGTTGTCGGTTTTCACCGCGCTCCGGGGCTTCTTCTTCAGTGGCGGGTGATTCCGCCTCGTCAGACATCCCCTTCACCTCGGTCATTCGTAGACCCAGCGCTGGCCGTCTTGGGTCCATTCCATGACGCCTTCAGGGAACCAGAGGGCCAGTTCTGCCGCAGCGGTGTCTTCGCCGTCGGAACCGTGAATCATGTTGTAGCCCATGTCCATGCCGTAATCTCCACGGATGGTGCCGGGGTCGGCTTCCCGACCGTTGGTGGAGCCGATGAGGCGGCGGGCGACGGCGATGGCATCGACGCCACGCCAGGCCATGCACACCACGGGCCCTGAGGTCACGAAGCTGATGAGGCCCTCGAAGAAGGGGCGCTCAGCGTGCACGGCGTAGTGGGTGCGTGCAATGGTTTGGTCGGGGACCATGGACTTCATGCCCACGAGCTGAAGCCCCTTGCGTTCGAATCGGTTGACGATTTCACCGACGAGGCCGCGTTGGACACCGTCGGGCTTGATCATGACGTACGTGGTCTGCATGGTTTTCACCTGACCCGGCGACCGGGCTGACCTTCAAGAAGCATCCTATGGCCGGTGGCTCACTGGATGCCGCCCTTCACGAAGTGACGGGTCCACTTGACACGGCGCGCGTTGCGCTTGAGGTGGACCATGTTCTTGCGGGCCTTGGAGTTCTTGAACCACAAGATGCTCCCGTCACGTCGAACGTACATCGTGCCCGTACCGGGTTCGATCTCGTCTCCAGAGAAACTGCACACACGTCGTTCTGGCATCAGGTTCACCTCGCGTTGAGCTTGCGGGCCTCGCGGCCCGTGTCCTTGAGCATCAGGATGTCACCGACGCGAACGGGACCGAGCACGTTGCGCGTGATGATGCGACCGACGTCGCGGGGGTTGGGGGCGTCGTTGACACGGACCTTGACCTGAGTGGCTTCACCGGTCATGCCGGTCCGACCGACAACCTCGACGACCTCAGCGGGCCATCCTCCGAGTTCTTCGCTCATGTGAATCCCTCAAATCAAGCCCGCAGGCCCTTGATGAGTTCGAGCACTTCATCGAGCATTTCCTGGGCGGCCTTGGGCACATCCATGATGGCGAGGCTCGCGGCTTTCACACCGGTTTCCATGCCGGCTTCTTTGGCCAAGAATTCCTGGGAAGGCACGTAGCCGAAGGGAATGCTGTTGTCGTCACAGATGAGCGGGATGTGGTTGACGAGCTCGGGGGGGTTGACGTCCTCGGCGAGCACGACGAAGGCCGCCGTCTTACGGAGGGCGACTTTGGTCACTTCGTTCGATCCGCGCTTGATGCGGCCGCCGTTGCAGGCTTGCACCAGTTCGTAGATCTTGTTGCTGACGTCTTCGGGGGTCTCGTATCGCACGTGCACACTCATCGGATATCCTCCTCGTGTAGGTAAGCCGTGCGCCACGTGGTCCGGATATAAACGCACCGGAACACGTCTGCGGCGCTCACGTCCACGTGTTGAGGATGGAATGGACGCCCCGAGCAAGCGCGGGGCCACCCTGAATGACGCCGCGTGGGTTGGGCAGACTTCCTGTGGCGTGCACGCCATCCACGAAGCTCGACAAGCGGTGAATGGCTCCGCCCGTGAACAGGCCGTGGCAGCAGGCCGCATGCACGGCGGTGGCGCCCTGGGCGCGAAGAGCATCGGCTGCACGGCAAATCGTACCGCCGGTGGCAATCATGTCGTCGACGATGGCCACGACCTTGCCGTCCACGTCCAGATCCTTCGCTTTGTGGACGATGGTGCGCGCGTCGATGCGCGTCTTCTCCAGGTAGGAAAAGCCGCAGCCGATGGCCTCAGCCACGGCAGAGGCCCGATCGATGGCGCCTTTGTCGGGGGAGAGCACGAAATCCGGCTGGACCGTGTTCTGCAGATGCGCGGCAAGTTCTGGCATCGCGCTGGTGAAGGCCACAGGAACAGGCAGATCCTCGAGCACGGCCGGTGCGTGGAGGTCGAGCACCACCATCGCGTCGCAATGCGAGGCGAGTAAACGGCCGATGGCTTTGGCCGATATCGGCTCACCGGGCTTGAATCGCTTGTCTTGACGGGCGTACCCGTAATACGGAATCGCCAAAATCACGCCAGTTCCGACGTCATCCATGGCCTGGGGGCCGATATTTCGCAAATTTTCCATCCGACCCGCTCGAAGGTCTCGAATCAGGTCGAGCAGCAACAGTGTTTCAACGATGCCTGCATCGGGGAAGGTGTTGGAAACCACCACCACGGGTTCGTTCCGGATGGCTTCGATGTGCTCCTCAGGCATGCGAACATAACCCTCAGTGTCGGGGAACCTGCGCGACTCTGCGGGGATGTGAGCCCACCCAAGGCTGCTGGCCAACTCCTCCGCGATGGCCCGTGCGTTGCTGCTTGAGACGACCGCCACGTGACTCCCTTCGGCCGGCGCTTGAAGGGCTTTCCCGTGAGGGGAGTGGAGTGCGCGAGGCAGGACTCGAACCTGCGACCTCCCGGTTATCAGCCGGGTGCTCCAACCGACTAAGCTACCCGCGCTTGGGCAGGCCGCCGACCTGACCTGCCATCAAAAGGATGACGGTGAGGCATTCACTCAAATTCAGAGGCGTCCATCTCGTTGAGCGCGATGTAAGACGGCAACTGCATGGCACGTTCGAAGGTGCGGCCCAACACAACCTCGTCCAGGCGGTCGCGCGTGCGGGCGATGGCCGTGAGGGGCAGGCGGATGGTCTCGCCGAGATCAAAGCGTTGTTGCACACCAATGCGCAAGGTGACGATGAACCCCTTGTAGGTCCGCTTGACCTTGAGCAGTCCCGTGATGATGCCCACCTCGTTGCCCTGGTTGTCCAGGACCGCGCGGTCGAGCATTTCGTCAGGCGCGTAGAGTTGTTCGTCGATGCGCACCGTGTTGCGCCAGCGGCGCTGCAGTTCGCGCATGGATTTGGAGAGGCGGACCGAGCCGTCGTCGTTGATGCTGTGGACCAATTCCTTGGGGAGCGGCGCATATTCAGCCGGTTTGCGCATGAATTCGCCAGCCACGTCCGTTTCGACCAGCATGCGCATGGATCGAACGCGCGATTCGTTTGGATGGTGACGCTCACCGATGATGGTGCCCACCTTCGTGTCCTTCACGTAGACATCTCGTTGCATCAGCTCCTGGATGTGGTAGTCTGTTGGTGCCATGTTTTCCCTTCCCGTTGCACGACCTGTGATGAGGGGGACACTTAATGTCTTCGACGGATAATGTAACTGTTCAATTGAGAATACGTCGATAACAAAGCGATTTCAATTGAAGAATCAACATAATCGGCATGTCGCATAATCCATTCTGGTAACTGCATGAAGGCACGCTTTTGTTTCAATTCGACGGGAATTTCAATTGAAATCAGAATCAAATTCAGCCATCCTGAGCGGCCCCCTTCCGGATCTGCCCGCTGCACCGCATGATTGACGCCTCAAGGGGCGAAATTCGCATAAAATCGTGGTATTTCCAATTGAAAATCGTCAAAAATCGGCACATCACAAAACGGCGCCCTCATATGGGTCAAGCGCCGAGGCTCGCCCATGGAGGCCGTCGATGTTGGTGGCCTGCATCCAAGTCTGTCGGCAACCGTAATCCTGCACGCAGCCCGGAACGGCCAGCCCGTGTCCGGAATCGCCCCTGCCGCACGCCGTCTCGCCGAAGTCCGCGATGCCCTCGGTGCATCGGTCGTGGTCGAATCACCTGAGGCTACGGTCCATCTTTCCGGGCCAGGCGAGCATCATCGGCTTGTGCTTGCGCGAGGCGACGACGTTCTCACGTTGGTTCCACGTGATGTGGTCCCGACCATGAGTTCCAACCTGTGGCCAACCCTGCACCTGGACGATCGGGCCCGCGACGGCTGGTGGGTCGCTGAGCATGATGTTGTGGATGCCCTTCTTGCCTTGGCCAGTGGCCCTTTTCCGACAGCGACGATGGTCCTGAGCGGACGAAGGCTCTGGCAAACGGGGGAATTGCTCCGTGAAGCCGCGATGCTGCATCGTCGCTGGGAGGCCGGGCTGCATGGCGCCTTTTCGGCTGAGGTCCTGGCAGAACCGCAGCGCCCTCCCGTCCAGGTTCGAGCCGCCACGCCAGACGAGGATGAACCAGACCTCGCCCCCTTGCACGACCTGATGCTCACTCGACGGAAGGAGGGGTGGCGCCCCCAAATGACCGTCAGGGAGGCGTTGATGCACCATCTTGCGCTGCTTGAATCGATCAAGCGGACGTGAACAGGTCTGCGCCCAGCAGGGGAAGCAGGACACTCGCATCACCTTCAACGCAAACGTTGGGGGCTTCAGCTCGCATCTTCCCCCACGAAATGGCCTCGCGCAACCGAGCGCCAGACAGCGATCCGTCATGCTCTGGCGCGGTGGTGATGTACACGGCAGCGTCCAGGCCGCCTCTGTATTGGTTCCACCAAATGACGTGATGCTTGGAAATGCCACCGCCCACCATCAGGGCGTTGGAGGTCTCGACGTCCCACGTCAGGTCGCTCATCACCTGCTCGTCGGCCAGGGTGTCGAGGTGGAAATCTCGATACTTCTGCCTGAACATGAACAACTGTGCGCCGATGGAACCGTCGGTGATGCCCGGAATGCACACGGGAATGCGATGCTTGGCCGCCCAATGGATGAGGGAATCCTCCGTGCCGATTTTTTCGCCCAAAGCCCACACCAAGTGGATGGAACCGAAGCCAAGCCACGCGTCTGCACCGGTCAAACCGGTCTCGGCCAGGCGTTCTGTCCTGATCTCTTCGAGTGCAGGCATGACCACAGCCTCGATGATTTCACCGTACGAGGAGGTGGGGACAATGACGTTCCCCAAGCGCATGAGGTCGTGTTCACCAAGCTCGATGTCGTCCAATTCGAACGCACCGTGGTAATACGCCGCATGGGCCCGGGCGATGTCATGGTCAAGGGTGCCGCAGGTCGTGGACACGACGTTGAACATCTTTCGCTTGAGGGCCTCGACAAAGAAGCCGCGCGTGCCGGTTGCACAGAGGCATGCTGGGAAGGAGATCCAGTTGAGCATCTTCGATGGGTCGTGTTCAACCGCGGTCAAGTCTTGGTGCATGTCCTTCAGGATGTCTCGGGCCATGGCCAACTTCGTTGCCGTGAACCCACCAGCAGAGGCCATCTGGTCGATGAGTCCTCGTGGCGTGGTGGCCGCCGTGAAGTCGTAATCGACGACAGGGACGTCGAACTGGTCGGGGTCAATCGCCATGGCCCGGCCTCGTCCGTGCTCCCCTTCAATCAATCCCTGCGGCATCGAGGCGGTCGTTGATGAGCATCAAGCGGTCACGCAACCGCGCTGCCTCTTCGAAATCGAGGGCCTTCGCGGCATCTTCCATGGCAGACCGGAGTTCTGAGGCCAACTTGGCCAGCGCGTCGTGGCTCGAAGGTAGTTCATTGTCGGTTTCCAATTGAGAATTCGAATATTCAATTGGAATCCGCTGGTCGTTGTCCGCGCCGCTGTTTGAAACCACATAGGTCGCGCCAGCACCTTCAGCACGCCCGCCGCGGCGGGCCACGAGGCGCTTGCCCCCTCGTCCTGACGCGGTGGTGCCTTCCACGAGACCCTCCGATTCCTGACCCATTTGTGGGAGGGCCTTGACGATGGTTCTCGGCACGATGCCGCGGCGCTGATTGTCCTGATCCTGCCGTTCACGGCGTTCAAGCGTCTGACGGATGGCTGCACTCATGGATGGCGACACGCTGTCGGCGTACAGCAGCACCGCGCCGTTGGCGTTCCGGGCCGCGCGTCCGATGGTTTGGAGCAGCGATCGTTCGTTGCGCAGGAAGCCCTGCCGATCCGCATCAAAGATGGCGACCAGGCTGACCTCAGGGATGTCCAGCCCTTCACGGAGGAGGTTGATGCCCACGATGACATCGATGAGCCCAAGGCGCAGTGCGTTGATGATTTCCGTCCGCTCGATGGTGTCGATCTCCGAATGCAGGTGGTGGGCCTTGACGCCCATGCGGCTCAGGTACGCCGCGACTTCCTCTGCGAACTTGATGGTCAGCACGGTGACCAAGGTCCGTTCTCCACGCTCGATACGTGCATTGATTTCCGACAACAAATCGGCCACCTGCCCTTCCGTCGGACGGACCTCAATGCCTGGATCCAACAGCCCAGTCGGCCGGATTTCCATACGAGGCAGGTGATCGATGCTTTGCAGCATCTCGTACATCGAGAGCGAGCCCTGGATTTTTTTGGCCACGTCTGCAGGGCCGGCTCCGCCTTTGGATGCGACGTGCAACAGGCCCTCGGGCACCGCCTGCCCAGTCACCTCGCACAGGTGCCTCAGTTCTCGCTCACCGGGCGTAGCGGAGACGTACACCATTTGCGGCACGAGGCTCTGAAATTCGGGAAGCTTCAGCGGCCGGTTGTCTGCAGCAGAAGGCAAACGGAAGCCGTGTTCGATGAGGTTCTCCTTGCGCGCCCGGTCGCCGTGGTACATGCCACCGACCTGAGGCAAGGTCACGTGAGATTCGTCCATGATGACGAGGAAGCGGCTGGGGTCGCCGTGAAACTGCCTGGCACACGCGGCGAAGAAGTCCAGCAAGCAATACGGGCGTTCTCCTGCTTCACGTCCGTCAAAATGCCGTGAGTAGTTCTCAATCGCGAGGCAATGCCCCACTTCGCGCAGCATTTCGAGGTCGTACTCGGTGCGTTGTTCCAGCCGGTGCCGCTTCACCACTTCCTTCGTGCCGTCGAAGTACTTCAGACGGCCGTTCAACTCGTTCTCGATGCGCTCAAGGGCGATTTCAAAACGCTCTGGGCTGGTCATGAAGAACTCCTTCGGGTGAATCCACGCCTCTTCCAGTTCGTCAAGCACCTCCCAACTGACCGGATCGCACACGGCCACGGCGACAACGCCGTCGAAATTGAAGCGGATACGCAGCGGATCGTCGCGGCTCGGCATCCAGACGTCGAGCACTTCGCCGCGCAACCGGGCTTGGCCCCGTTCAAGGTCGGTGTTGGTGCGCGCATACTGCAGCCCGACCAGGGCCTTCATCAGGTCCTGCGGTTCGATGGCCTGGCCCACGTGCACCCTGAGGTGGTGCTCGAGGAAGGTCTCGGGCGGGTTCAGCCCGTAAATGCACGAAACGGAGGACACGATGACGCAATCCGGACGTGACACCAAACTGGCCACGGCCGAGAAGCGCTCCTGTTCGATGCGCTCGTTGATGGAGAGTTCCTTGTCGATGTACAGGTCCCGCTTTGGCAGGTAGGCTTCAGGCTGGTAGTAGTCGTAATGTGACACGAAGTACTCCACGGCATTTTCCGGGAAGTAGCCCGCCAATTCGTGATGCAACTGTCGCGCAAGCGTCTTGTTGTGCGACATGATCAGCGTGGGAAGGTTCAGCCGTTCGATGACGTTGGCCATGGCGAAAGTCTTGCCTGACCCCGTCACGCCAAGCAGCACGCACCGTTCTTGGCCGCCCTCGATTTGCTTCACCAGTTGTTCGATGGCTTCCGGTTGGTCTCCGGCAGGTGCGTGTTCTGAATGCAGCACAAAGCGGCTGACGTCCGGGCGGAGGTGCTCCATGGAGGCCCCTTCGAGGGCGCGGGACAAGTCGAAGGGGTCCCGCTCTTGCAGGTCCACCTCGCCCACATCGAGGTTGGCACGGGCCTCGAAGGACCCGTCATCGTCCCAGTCATCGACCACGGCTGAGGGCGGTCGGGCGCCGGTTTGAACCCTTGTGGGGCTCAGGGAAGGTAGAGTCCACCGTTCACGTGCAGCACGGCACCGGTCATGTAGGCGCTGTCCTTGCCGACGAGGAAGGAGACCGCGCCGGCCATGTCGTCTGGCGAGCCCAGCCGCCGCAAGGGGACCTCCGCTTCGCGCGTGCTCCGCTTCTCCGGCGTGTCGGCCGACAACAGGTCCGTGTCCACGTAGCCGGGCGCGAGGACGTTGACGCGCTGGCCGCGTGGGCCTGCGTCTTGGGCCAGCGAGCGTGCCCATGCCTGCAGGGCCGCTTTGGACGCGCTGTAATCCGCGCCGTGGGGCGACCCACGCGTGCCCAGTTGTGAGCCGACGACCACGATGCGTGCGCCCTCAGCCAGATGCGGCTGAACCGCGGCCCACACGAGGAAGGCGCCTCGAAAGTTCACGGCCATGGTGCGGTCGAGATGCTCGACTTCCAATTCGCCCGCAGGAACACGGTCGTAACGCCCGTGGTTCAGCACCAAGGCATCCACGGTACGGGCCATCCAAGGATGGCTGGCCAGCAAGGCGACCTCGTCTTCGGCGGCGCAATCGATCTTCACGGCGAGCGCATCGCCGCCGGCTTCTCGGATGGCGTCCACCACGAATTCTGCCGGCCGAGAAGAGGTCGTGTAGGTCAGCAGGACGTCGTAGCCGTCCTTGGCCAAGCGCGTGCAAACGGCGGCACCGATGCCCCGGCCTCCGCCGGTGACGAGCGCCACGGGACGACTCACGCCTGCTCCTCCATGTGCTTCGCAAGGATGGCGCCAAGTTCGGGCGGCGTCCAGCCCTCCGGCTTCATGACCTTCCCGTCTTCCCGTCGCAGGACCTTTCCGTCCACCAGTTTGGCCATGTTTGAGCGGTGCACTTCGGCGAAGGCCTCGTCGTAGAGGCCATGCAGGCCGTGGTTGATGACCGAGCCTGCAAGGATGTAGCCGATGTCCGCGAGCGCGTCGAGGACCTCAACAAGATCTCCGTCGGCGAGGGCCTGCGCGTATTCCTCCACTTCTTCACGCAGGAGTTTGACACGCAGTTCGGCCAAGTCGTCCGGGCCGAGCCCGGGCGCGTCCAACTTCGGGATTTCGAAGGCCTGATTGAACTCCAGCAGGGCCGTCAGCATCGGATTCATGCGACGAAGCGGGGCCTTGCGGCACTTGAGCAATCCGCTTCAGGGGTTCATCTCAATCGAGGCTCACCTGGGGTTCGGTTGCGTATCCGAGGGCAAGGGCGGCGAGCAACACCCAGCCGGTCAGCATCGAGACGCGGAACAACGTGGTTTGGAAGTCCTTCAGACGGTCCATCCGCAACACGACGGCGATGTTGGCCAACGCCATGACGCCCGCCGCAGCCAGGAACCAGATGCTCTCGACCGGGTCCGACACGGCAAAACACGCAAACCAGACGAGCGAGAGTTGCACGGTGGTTCGGGTCGTGGCCCGCTCGTCAAAACGTGACGGGAAGGAATGGATGCCCTGCTCCCGGTCGCTTTCCACATCCATTCGGGCGTAGTTGATGTCGAAGGCCGCGATCCAGAGGGCCACGCCCAGAGAGATGGGCAGGACGGTGGGCACCCACAGGGCGTCTGTGATGGCGGCCCAGCCGTGCACGTCGGCGGCCATGGCCACCCAAGCGCCCGCAGGAGCCAGACCCAGACAGAGGCCGAGCCAGAAGTGGCACAGCCACGTGAAGCGCTTCATGTATGGATAGACGACGAAGGTGAGCACCGGCAGCCAGGCCATCATCAGCGCCACCCGGTTCAACAGACCGGCACTGATGAGGAGCATCGCGAGGAAGACGGCTGACAAGATCCACGCCGTTTGCATGCTCATGCTACCCGAGGCCAAGTGACGGCCCTGCGTCCGTGGGTTGGCGGCGTCGATGTCACGGTCAATGATGCGGTTCAGGGCCATCGCAAGGCCTCGTGCACCGACCGCGGCGAGGAGGATCCACATGAGGTCAAGGCCGGGTGCAAGCTCGAATTGCTCGAGGGCGAGCACGTACCCCATGAGCACGAAGGGCAGCGAGAAGAGGGTGTGCTCCACCTTCACGAACTCGAGCACGCTGCGAACGTCGATGTCAGGCCCCTCCGTTTGGGAAACGAAGGTGTGGGGGCCATGAATAGTCCGCCAATTCAGGGTGGGCTGCGACCTTTTCCAAGGTCTCGGGGCTGTGCAGCGTAACCGCAGGCCAGCGGCGCACGCCATGGGATTCAGAGGGGATGGGGGTGGTGGCGTCCCAGCACAACCGCGTTTTTCCTTCATCGAAGGTCAGGCCTCGGCCCACGTCGAAACGGCAAAACAGCTGCCAAAGCATGCGACGTCGAGCCTTTGGCCCGTGCAGGTCAAGGTCATCGTCGGTGATGATGAGCCAGCGCAAGTCTTTGGCTTCTTTCAATTGCCAAATTTGATTTTTCAATTGGAGAATCTTTTCTTGACGGGCCGCCTCAAGCGCATCGCCTTCTGGCGTCACTTCGGATCCCGTGCGGGGCGAGGGCCTGCCTTCGATGGCCACGCTGACCACCAGCATGCTGTTGCGCAGCAGTCGCGCATCCTCAGCACCGTCAAGCGCGAGCACGGCTGAGAGGTCCTCACCGGCCCAACCTGGTGCCGCCGCTTCACCCCGGCGCCAATCAGGCGTCGCTTGCTGGAATGAGCCCAGCAGGGGTGTTTCTCCAGAGCGTGGATCCGTCGACGGGATGGACGTCGCGTCGATGATGACCTTGTCGTGGACGTTTTCGTACGGGCTTGCTGCTTCAAGCGCGTCAGCGACCATGCCTTCGAGGACGATGACGTCCTCGGCGGGGTCGACCTTGTCGTTGAGGTCATCGAGGAAGCCCTCGAGGTCCTTCGGATCTCGATCCGGGTCGACGACCACCATCGATTTCAGGAACATCATCTGGCCGGCTCCCATGAGGCCGATGGCCGTCTTTCGCCCTTGCCGGGGATACCGTTGCTTTGACGCGACGATGGCGAGGTTGTGGAAACCGGTCTCCAACGGAAGGTGCACGCTGACCACATCACGGTGTTGGAAACGAAGGACAGGGCTGAACTGCCTGCCGATGGCCTCCCCAAGGAAACCGTCCTCCATGGGCGGAAGTCCCACGATGGTCGCCGGCAGCATCGCGTCGGCGCGTCGGGTCACGGCGGTGACGTTCAGCACGGGGTAGTGGCCGGTCAGGGAGTAGAAGCCGTAGTGGTCACCGAAGGGCCCTTCGACGCGCAGATCGGTCGGGTCCGTCCAGCCCTCTATGACGATGTCCGCTTCTGCAGGAATCCACAGGTCCTGCGTCGCGGCTTTGGTCAACGGAAGACGTCGACGACCGAGGATGCCTGCGAATTGGTACTCCGACAGGTTGTCGGGAAGCGGGGAAATGGCCGAGAAAATCAGCTCGGGCGGACCGCCAAGGCAGATCGCCACCGGCATCTTCAGCCCAGCTGCGGCGTGGTCCGCGCCGTGCTTGTGAACTTGCCAGTGCAACCCCGCTTCCTTTGGCCCAAAAATCTGGGACCTGTACATGCCGAGGTTGTGATCGCCAGAGGCAAGGTCCCTGGTCACCACCAAGGGGAGCGTGATGTAGGCTCCTCCATCCATCGGCCACGTGGTTGGGATGGGGAGTTTGGTCAAGTCTGGATCCCTGTCGACGATGCGCTGAACGCGGCCACGGCGCTTTCGCTTCGGGGCAAAGGCCAGCGCGTCCATGGCCAGAGGCAAGGCCTCCCACGGGCGCTTGAGGTACCGGGGTACGTCCGGCTTCATCATGGCGACCATGCGGTCGCCGATGGCCGTCTCTGTCTGGACGCCGAGTGCGCGCAAGGTCCTGTCCTCGCTTCCGAAGAGGTTCATCACCAGCGGGACGTCACTGATGCTGCCGTCGGCCAAGCGAGGCTGTTCGAAGATCACGGCCGGGCCGTCGTTCTTGACCAGCAGGTCGGCGATGGCCCCTGCTTCGTGGACGACGTCGACCGGACGAGGGATGCGCAGCACCTCGCCGCGCTGCTCCAGGTGGTCCACCCACCGCTTGAGCGTCCTCCATGCCACGTTCCTCTGTCTGTGGTTTTGCCTTTGGACCTTCGCCGAAGCCCACGCTGTGGTTTAGACGCACCATTGATGGACTCCGTGGGCTCACATGGAAGCATGGCAGATGAGCCGAAGTTCGACGTTGACCTTGTGGTCATCGGCGCCGGCCCCGGCGGTGGCTCCGCCGCGCTTCACGCCTCGAGGCTCGGGATGTCCGTGATGGTCCTCGAAGCCGACCCCGAAATCGGAACGCCGGTCCACTGTGGGGAATGTTTGTCGCACCTCGCCACCGAACAACTCGAACTCGACCTTCCTGAGCACGTGATTGCACTTGCGGTGGACGGTGTGCGCGTCATTTTCCCGGACGGCACCGCGAAGCTTCTGACCGAACCCGGCTATGTGCTCGAAAAGCACCTGTTCGAGCGATGGATCATGGAACAAGCCGAAGAGCGTGGTGCGGACATTCATCTCGGTCATCGCGTGACAAAAATGGAACGGGTTTTCAATAGTGAAAATCAATTTTCCAATTGGATGCTTGACGGTCGAGGTGACGCCTTTCCGATCCGTTGCCGCGGCGTCATCGATGCCTCGGGCGTGCATGGCGCCGCCTCGAAGATCCTCGGCATGCCCGGGGAGGTGGAGGTCATCGCGGGCTTCCAGTACGAACTCAACGACGTGCCGAACGACGGTTACCTGGACTTCTACATTCAGCCAGAATACGCGCCACATGGTTACGTGTGGATGATTCCGAAGGCGGGGGAGCGGGCCAACGTCGGTCTGGTCACCACCGACAAGAAGGGGGCCGTCAAGTACCTCGACCAATTCATTGACGACACCTACCTCAAGGGCAAACCCCACGTCAATCCACCGTGGCGGAAGGAGGGCATCAAGGTCCGACCCTTCGGGGGGACCATCCCCATTTCTGGGCCAAGGCCGAGCACGGTAGAGGACGGCTTGCTCCTTGTCGGTGATGCGGCTGGATTCACCTCTCCGCTCTTCGAGGGCGGCACGCACCTCGCCTTGTGGTCAGGCCGCGCTGCTGCAGAAACCTTTGCAGAGGCCATCGCTGCAGGTTTGCCGACCAAGGACCGTCTGTCGGGCTACCAACGCCGCTGGAAGAACGCCTTCCCCCCCTACCACAAGATCCTGCGGGGCAAGACGGCCTTGTACGACCTGAGCGACGAGGAGATGTCGGCGATGGCCCGATGCCTGCCCGAGGAGCTCGGCTCAATGTCGCCGCTTCAAAAGCTCGGCATCGGCATGAAAATCCTCGTGCGCCGGCCCGCGTTGCTGACCAAGCGCGTCATTTCTGTGCTCCTTTCCTTCGGTTACTCGCGCGCCAAGCACTTCGGTTGGTGAGGGTGCGAGGGAGGCAAGGTTCACGACGTGAGCCTCATCCATCTGACCAATGGGGTGGTTTGCGCTCGGGCTCGGCCTGACGGGTTGCCTCATGGTGCTCCTGCCTTGGGGGCGATGGCAGAAGGGCGACGATTCATCCCCACTTCCGACGGTGGGCGTGCTCCTCGCGTGGGTGCCGTTCTTTGTGCTGGTGCAGCGCTTTGTGACCAACGATCTCGGCGTGGCTGTTGTCAACGCATCTGGAGGGGGCGACATGCCGCTCATGTACCGCGTGGCGGCCACGTGGTCGGCACGAACCGGACCGCTCTTGCTCTGGGCGGGATTCACCGCGACCCTCGCTTGGTGGTGGCGTCGACCCATGGAACAGGAAAGCGTGGCCATGGCCGAACGCCGTGTTGGGTTGTTGGGCGGTTTCGCTGCCCTGCTGATGCTGCTCGCGACGCATCTCAAGCCCTTTGCAGCCACCCTCCCCGGCTCACTTCCAGGTGAATTGAGCCCCCTGCTCCAAACCGACTTGATGGTGGTCCATCCCCCGCTTGTGTTTCTGGCCTACGCGTATTGCTTGTCCATCGCCGCAACCGCGGTCTCATCGGTCGGCCAGGACGATCCAGGTTTGCTCGAGCGGATGATCCGTCAAGCGCGGCCCGGTTTTTTCGTCACGACGCTGGCCATCGGACTTGGCGGTCTCTGGGCGTACCTCATCCTCGATTGGGGCGGGTACTGGGCTTGGGACCCCGTCGAGACGGCCTCTTTCCTGCCATGGCTGGCCTTGGCCGTCCTGTCGCATTTGCGAACCGTGCCTCGCAAGGTGCCCGCCGTCATCCTCCGTGGCGTGGGGCTGATGACCGGGGCGCTCGCCCTGTTCGCCACCTTGGTGACACGTGCCGGTGGCGCCTGGGCGTCGTCGGTGCACACCTTCGTGGTGGACGCTGAAGGCAGCAGCCCACCCGATGCCTTTGGGCGGATCGTGGCGCTGGCCGTTGATGCAGGGCCCGGCATCGAGGTGATGGCCTACCTCCTGGTGTTGCTGACCCTTGTCGGTTGGTGGTTGGCGGACGTGGCCTATGGCGCTGGCCTCCGTCGAATGGGGCGCACGCTCGCGGCGGATCTTGCCGTGCCGTCATTGGTGGCCGTCGCGGTGCTGCTCGAAGCCACCAGCAGTGCTCCTGTGGCTTTGTTGGGGTTGCAGGGCATGCCGTGGCTGTGGATCGTGGTGGTGCTGCTCCCTGTTGCTGTTGCAAGCCGGCACGTGCCCGTGAATGAACGCGATCACGGTCATCCCTTTGGCCATCCGTACGGCCTTCCACTCGACCTGCTGATCGCCGTCCTCCTTGGCGTGGTGGGAGGCGATGTCTTCCTCGCGCTGCTTTGGCTCGTGCTCATCGCGCCGATTTCGCTCTCCACCACACCGACCGAGGCATGGCCGGCCGCCGTGCTGGGGGTCGGTCTTGCCCTGGCGGCCGCGTGGACGGATTTGGCCGACGTTGGGGTGGCAATCGTGATGTTGCTTCCTTTCCTCTTGCCGTGGCTCCTGCAGAGCGAGGAGGAAGAAAGCGCTGCCAAACCGCCAACCCTTGCCCGCTCCATGCTGCGGGCGTCGATGTGGGCTGGAGCGGGTCTCTCGGGTTTGGTGTTGGTGCTGACGCTGGTCATCCTGCTGGGCTCCATCGATCAGATT
>MDTD01009321.1_pt1 | contig 22300 bp, 24 predicted proteins | sample 811221 | NCBI WGS metagenome assembly MDTD01 (sample SAMN05326646, study PRJNA326480) | marine metagenome | isolation source: seawater | place: Pacific Ocean: South West | collected 2011 | reverse complement strand
ATAATCAAAATCTGATACTTCCTGAGAAAATCTTTTTAAAGGATTATAAATTTTTTGTGCTAATACCCATGAAATAACTTTAGGTTTATTAATTTCATCGTCATAATTAATTCTTTTTTCATACTTTACAAATACTCCACTTGAGTAATATTCATCATTTGAAAAATAGAGATCGTTATCAACACTTAATTCTATAAATCTTTGAGAAAATAAGTTTATGCAAATAAAAAAAATTTTAAAAAAAATGAATTTCTTCAATTACTTATTAATTAAATCTTTTTGTTTAAAATCATTAAATTTAATAGAGAATTAAATATTAGAATTATTATTTAATTAGAATCCTAAGTCTTCCAAATTTTCATTCTCAAAAACATCTTGATTTGTATCTGAAATTTTAAATTCACTACAATCAATAGGTATAGTTAAAATATCTGGTGATTTAAAGTCTTCTTTTGATATTAATAAATCCTCGTTTTCATAAACTGATTTCATGAATAATGCCCAAATTGGAAGAGCCATAGTTGCTCCTTGGCCGTATGCGATATCTTTAAAATGAATCGATCTATCCTCACCGCCAACCCAAACACCAGTAACTAAATTTGGTACCATTCCAAGAAACCAACCATCACTTTGGTTTTGACTAGTTCCAGTTTTACCAGCAATAGGATTATCAAATTTATAAGGATATCCAGTTACAACATTTTGAAAAACTAAATTTGAAGCTTCAGCTCCTTCATGTCTTAATCTCATACCAGAACCTTCCTCAGTAACACCCTTTAAAAGATCAATCGTAACATATGCAGATTCCTCACTTAAAACATCGGTTGTCTCAGGTATTACCTCAAATAGTAGTGTGCCATTTTTATCCTCTATTCGAGTTATAATTATAGGTTTAATATAAATTCCTCTATTCGCAAACGTACTGTAAGCGCCAACCATTTCAAATAAACTGATGTCAGGAGTTCCTAATGCGATTGATGGAACTTTAGGTAGTCTTGATTTAATTCCCATTTTTATTGCTAAATCAATAACAGGTCTTGGTCCAACTCTATCCATTAATCTTGCGCTTATTGTATTAATAGAATTTGCTAATGCATTTTTTAAAGTTCTTGTTCTTCCATACCTATCTCCTGAATTTTTTGGACACCATGACTCAACATTACCGTGTTTAAAAGGCTCTATACAATATAACGCGTCTGGAAGAAAATCACAAGGAGATAATCTTAATTGGTCAATTGCAGTTGCATATAAAAAGGGTTTGAAAGTTGATCCAATTTGTCTCCTTCCTTGAAATACTTGATCATATTGAAAATGTTTGTAATCAAAGCCTCCAACCCATACTTTTACATGTCCAGAGTTTGGGTCCATGGACATCATAGAAGCTCTCAAAAACTTTTTGTAATATCTAATTGAATCCATTGGTGTCATTATTGTATCAATTTCACCATTGTGAGTAAAAACTTTCATGGGGATTTTCTTTTTAAATGATGCTAAAATTTCATTATCAGGCATACCTGTATTTTTAAAATTTTTCCATCTATCCGATCTTTTTGCTGAATTAAAAAGCAAGGTGTCTATTTGACCTTGTCTAAGATCAACAAAAGGTGAAATATTTACATCTACTGTATCATTTTGAACAAAAAACTCGTCTTGTAAGTTTTTCATATGCTTTTTCATAGAAATTTCAGCAATATTTTGAAGTCTTGAATCAATTGTTGTGTAGATTTTTAAACCATCGCGATAAATATTATACAAAGAGCCATCTTCCTTTGGATTATTTTTAATCCATTTTTTCATAAAATCTTGTAAATATGCCCTAAAATATGTGGCTAATCCTTCTCTATGTGAATCAGGTGTATAATTTATATTAAGGTCTATTTTTTTAAGTGAATCGTACTCAATTTCATCTATATATTCATTTCGTAGCATTTGCCTTAATACAACATTTCTTCTATTTCTAACTTTATCTGGCCTGCGAATAGGATTATACAGTGAAGAGTTTTTTAACATGCCAACCAAAATTGCTGACTCATTTTGCTTTAAGTCAATAGGTAACTTATCAAAGTATATTTTTGCTGCAGATTTTATACCATCAGCATTGTATCCAAAATCATAGATATTTAAATACATAGCAATAATTTCATTTTTAGTATATCTGCTTTCAAGTTCAAATGATAAAACCCATTCTTTTATTTTTTGAACTATAGCCTCTAAAATATTTCTAGATCTTACTCCAACAAATAACTGTCTTGCAAGTTGCTGTGTTATTGTGCTAGCTCCTCCACGCTGACCCATATAATATATTGCCCTTAAAGTTGATTTCCAGTCAACACCTGAGTGACTATAAAATCGCTCATCTTCAGTTGCAATTAATGCATCAACTAGATTTTGAGGTAGTTCCTCGAAAGAAATTGGTGTTCTATTATCCTTGAAATAATATTTTCCAATAATTTGGTTATCAGATGTAATTATTTGAGTTGCAAGATTAGTTTTAGGATTTTCAAGTTGTTGCAAATCTGGCATTTGACCAAAAAAACCTCTAGATGCAAGTACAAATATTCCAACAAAAGAAGTCAAACCAACCATAAGAGTAAGCCAAAATATAGCTATAATAATTTTTTTCTTATCACCACTCATTAGTTAGTCTGTTTTGTATTTATAAAATTCTTCCACTAAAATTCCGAAATTTAAAACTCCTTCTACTTTATTTATTTTTTTTGTACTTCCATTCTTTCTCATGGCATGTTGAACTGTAATTATATACTTTCCTTTGTCTGCATTCCAGTTATTGACCCACCATAATTTATTTTCCTTTATTGAAGAAAAACCTTTTCCAAGCCACTGACCATTAACATCTGCCATTGCATATTCAAGAGTATCATTGAAAATTACTTTATTATCAAATTTTAATTTAGCTATAAGGTATATATTTGAGAATTTGTAATTATTGTTATTTCTTAAATTAAAAAAAATATTAATTGAGTCCTTTTCATCTAAATAGAATTCAAATAAACAATTTTCATCATGATTCCAACCTTCCTTAAAAGTTTTAACCTCTGAAAAAATATGTCGTTTATTACAACTTAAAAAAACGAAAATTAAAAAAAAGGTTAATGGTAATTTAAACATTTAATTTTTATAAAATTTTAAATTATAAGCTCTTCCTTTTTTGAATATTTTATTTTTTGAAGGATTACCTTTTCTTAGCTTTTTTTGTTCCTCTATTGGTAGGTTTGTGATTTCAATACAATCGATTGAACAACAATTTTTCATTTTTTTTTGACAACTCTTACATTGTATAAATAAAAGATTACACGCATTATTAGAACAATTAACATGCTGATCAGATTTTTCTCCGCACTGATGACATAAAGAAATAATTTCATTTGTAACTTTCTCAGATCTTCTATTATCAAAAACGAAGTTTTTACCTCTAAACAAATTTCTAATTTTCATCTCATTTACTTCTCTAGCATATTGAATTATTCCTCCTTTTAATTGAAAAACATTAATATAACCTTTATGTTTTAAGTATGCACTTGCCTTTTCGCATCTTATGCCTCCTGTGCAGTACATTAATATATTTTTGTCGTTATTTAATTTTGAGACATGATTCTCTATTACAGGTAAGGACTGAGTAAATGTATCAACATTTGGTTTTAATGCGCCAATGAAATGGCCTATTTCACTTTCATAATGATTTCTGACATCAATACATACTGTATTAGGATCCAAAAGAAGTTCATTGAATTGTTTTGCATTGACATGTTTTCCTGAATTATTAGATTTAAAATCTTCAATTTTAATTCCATCTGCTACAATTTTATTCTTTACTTTAATAGTCAGCTTAAAAAATGATTTATAATTATGCTCAATTGCAAGATTTAATTTTGTTTTTTTTAAAAAACTAATATTGCGTAAAAAAAAAGAAAGTTCACCATATTTTTTCTTTAGAACTGAGATTTGAGCATTAATTCCCTCTTTTGACACGTAAACCCTTCCAAATACATCTAATTTATTTAAATTGATAAATAAAAAATCTCTAAATAATTCAACATTCTTTATCTCAGTATATCTGTAAAAAGAAAGTACTATTCTAGGCAACTTGCTTTTTTCAAGACTATTTTTTGATTCTAATGAACTTTTTTTATTATGTAAGGTCATTTAATATTCTTTAATTTGTTCAAAAATACAACTTTCAGTTAAATTTCACTTTAGAATGTTAGTGAATGAATTTTGTTAATAATACGATTAATTAATTTTAGAAATTAATATACAGAAATATTAACTTAGCAGAGAAGTTTAAAATCTACTAGACATGTCAAATACCAAAGAATCAAAACTTAAAGCTCTTCAGCTCACCTTAGACAAATTGGATAAAACATATGGTAAAGGTTCTGTTATGAAACTAGGAGATGAAGTAAGTGAAGAAGTAGAAGTTATTCCATCTGGTTCAATTGGACTTGATATAGCTTTAGGTGCAGGGGGGTATCCTAAAGGAAGAGTAATTGAAATTTATGGACCAGAATCTTCTGGTAAAACTACTTTGACCTTACACGCAATAGCTGAATCCCAAAAAAAAGGGGGTATAGCAGCTTTTATTGATGCAGAGCATGCATTTGATAGATTTTACGCAGAAAAATTGGGTGTTAATATAACAGAATTAATTATTTCTCAACCTGACCACGGTGAACAAGCTCTTGAAATTGCTGATAACCTTATTAGATCAGGTGCAGTTGATATTATTGTAATTGACTCTGTGGCTGCATTAACTCCAAAAAGTGAAATTGAAGGTGAGATGGGAGACTCTAAAATGGGGCTTCATGCTAGGCTAATGTCACAAGCTTTAAGAAAATTGACTGGCTCTATAAGCAAAACTAAATGCACAGTTTTTTTTATAAATCAATTAAGAGAAAAAATAGGGGTGATGTTTGGAAATCCTGAAACAACAACTGGTGGAAATGCATTAAAATTTTATGCTTCAGTTAGAATAGACATAAGAAGATCAACTCAAATTAAAAACACGGAATCAGAAGTGTTAGGAAATAAAACTAGAGTTAAAATAGTAAAAAATAAAGTTGCTCCTCCGTTTAGAACTGCTGAATTTGATATTATGTACGGTGAGGGAATTTCAAAAATAGGAGAAATAATTGATTTAGGTGTTAGCTATGAATTAATAAAAAAATCTGGATCTTGGTTTAGCTATGGTGATTCTAAAATTGGACAAGGTAGAGATGCTGTTAAAAAGGTTCTACTTGAAAATCCTGACTTATTAGATGAACTTGAAGAGAAAATTATGGACACTTTAAAAGCTCTGAATTAATTAAATTAAATGACAATTGTTTTGATGGGTGTGAGTGGATCTGGTAAATCCACATTAGGTAAAATTCTTGCTAAAAGACTTAATGGTTATTTTATTGAAGGAGATAAATTGCACCCTAAAAAAAATATTATGAAAATGTCCGATGGAATGCCACTAAATGACAGTGACAGATATTGTTGGTTAAAAAAAATTAATACTAAAATTTTATCGTTTAGCAAAAACGAAAAGCTATTAATTATTTCGTGTTCTGCATTAAAAGAAAAATATAGAAAAATAATTCAAGGTCAAAAAAAAATTTTTTGGATTTTTTTATATTCTAAATATAATTTAATTTATTCTAGAATTAGAGAAAGAGAAAACCATTTTATGAGAGAGGAAATGTTAAAATCTCAATTTGCCGACCTTGAGATTCCTTTATATGGTCTTCATATCAATGTAAAAGAAAAAATAGATACTATTATTGATAAGATCATTTTAAATATTAAAAATGTATAAAAAAAATACTGTAGGGGTTTTTGGTCTTGGAAATATGGGAACTGGACTAGCCAAAAACTTTATAAGAAACAATATTTCTGTTTCAGTTTATAATAGACTGACTAAAAATGAAATGAATATTATACCTAATTTTTTAAATAATTATACCTCTAAAGATGTGTTAGGGTTCACAAATATTTCAGATTTTGTTAATTCTTTGAAAAGACCTCGTATAATACTTTTATTAATTCCATCTGGAAATATTGTTGATGAAATTATTTATGCTCTAAAAAATTTATTAAATAATAGTGATATAATTGTAGATTGTGGAAATTCGTATTTTAAAGATTCTAGAAGTAGATCAGAAAAACTTTTAAAAAAAAATATTTTATACGCTGATTGTGGAATTTCTGGAGGACCAGAAGGAGCAGAAAATGGCCCATCTATTATGCTTGGAGGAACAAAAAAAACTTCTAATAAATTAGAAACTTTATTTAAAAAAATTAGTGCTACAAATGTTAATAATAATCCATGTTGCGGATTTTTGGGTGGTATTGGGTCAGGACATTACACTAAAATGGTTCATAATGGTATTGAGTACGCAGAAATGAAATTATTGACAGAAGTGTTTACAATTTTAAAATTAAAATATAACTATTTAGAAATTTCAAAAATCTTTAATTCTTGGAATAAAAGGAAAAATAAATCATATTTATTGGAGGCTACAAGAAAAATTTTAATTAAAAAAAATATTAATAAAAAGTACATTATAGATTCAATTGATAACAAAGCAAAAAGTAAAGGGTCAGGGAAATGGTGTGCTATTGAGAGTTTGAATTTTGATTTATATAATAGTCTAACAATTTCCTCTGTTGTATCCAGAAATCTATCTAATAAATCAAGATTATTTATTGAAAGAAAAAAAATTAAATCATCTAATGAAATTGACCTTAAAGCATTAGAAGATGCTTTATATATGGCAAGAATTATAAATCACAGTCAAGGATTTGAACTAATTCAAGTGGCTAGTAAAAAATATAATTGGAAAATCGAAAACTCGAAAGTATCAAAGATATGGTCAAATGGAAGTATTTTAAGTTCAAAATTATTAAATATAATCTCAAATCATTTTGAAAAAAACCAAAATCTTTTCAAAATAAATTCTTTATTAAAAGATTTAAAATTTAAAGAAACTCAGCTCAAGAAAATACTTAAATACTCGATTGACAATAATTTACCAATCGATAATTTTTCTTCTGCCTATAATTTTTGGATGTCAATTACAACTGGAAATTTAAATTCAAGCTTAATTCAAGCTCAAAGAGATTTTTTTGGGAAACACGGTTTTCTAAATTTTACAGATAATAAAATTGAGTCAATTAACTGGGTCTAAATAATTTGATTCTCTAACTCTACAGCTTTTTGATTAATTTGAAGTGGATCATTGATTATTCCATCTAAAATTATTTTTCTAACGTGATAGTTTAAATTTTCAATTTTAGAGTTAAAATTTTTTGGATTTATAGTTTCAAAAGTTTCAACTCTTAATTGTCCAGGGTAACCATAATTCGTATGCCAGGGGAATTTTCTTTTACAATCAAAAAAAACCATTGGAATTATTGGAATCTGATGATCTATGGAAATTTTAAATGCTCCTCTTTTAAATGTATTTAATAAAAGCTTGTTATCCAAATAATTTTTCTCTGGGAATATGCAAATATTATATCCATTTTTAATCACTTCTTTAGCTCTTATATAAACATTTTTTCTGCTTTCAATGTCACTTCTGTCCACTAGAATTGCAGCTCTTTTATAAATAAAACCAAAAATAGGAATTTTACTGAGTTCTTTTTTACCAACAAATACAAATGGGTTTTTTGAAACTCTGAACATAACAAAAGGGTCCAAATAACTTGTGTGATTTGAAACTAAGACATGAGAAATATTTTTTGGTAATGGACTTTTATATTTAATTTTTAAATAAAACCCGCACCCAAATAAGACAAATGGTGACCATATATATCTTGCTATCCAAAATATTCCATTGTACCCCTTTTTCAAAAAACATAAAAATGCTAAAACTGGGAATAAAATTATAACAGGTATAGAAGCTAAGATATAGAACCATGCTCTCCAAAGAACTAAAAGTAACTTTTGAAATAATAAATACATAATTCAAAAATAAAGAATTGATCTTTATTATATAAAAAATAATTTTTACATTAAATTTATATAATTATGAAAAGAATACTCACAGGAATTCAAAGTTCAGGAATACCTCATTTAGGTAATATTCTTGGAGCAATACAACCTTCAATTAAGTTATCTAAAAAAACTGGATTAGAATCGTTTTTATTTATTGCTGATTTACACTCTTATACTCAAATTAAAAGTGCCAATCTTCTTAAAAAAAATACTTTTGAAACAGCTTCCGCTTGGTTAGCATGTGGTTTAGATCCTGAAAAGACTGTTTTTTACAAACAAAGTGATATTCCTGAAGTTACAGAATTATCATGGTATTTAAGTTGTTTTTTTCCTTATAACCGATTAAAACTAGCTCATGCTTTTAAAGATAAGTCGACTAATTTAAAAAATGTAAATAGTGGTTTATTTTATTACCCCATGCTAATGGCAGCAGACATATTATTATATGATGCAGATATTGTTCCAGTTGGCAAAGATCAATTGCAACATATTGAATTTACAAGGGATATTGGAATTAAATTTAATAATCACTATGGTAAAATATTTAAAATACCTAATTCCAAGACAACTAAGAATGCTGATACTATTCCTGGAATTGATAACCAGAAAATGAGTAAATCAAAGAATAATATTATTAATATTTTTGAGAATGATTCTGATTTGAGAAAACAAATTATGAAAATCCAAACAGATTCTAAAAATATAAATGAGCCTAAAGACTATAATTCATGTACAATTTTTAAAATATTTAACTTAATAGCAAATGAATCAGAAATATTAGACTTGAAAAAAAATTACATTGAAGGTTCAATTGGTTATGGTGATGCTAAAAAATTGCTTTTTGAAAAAATTGTGTACAATTTTAAAAATGAAAGACAAAAATTTAAAGATTATAAATTAAATCCTGATGAAGTTGAGTCAAAACTCAAAATTGGGTCTGAAAAAGCAAAATCAGTAGCCAAAACAACTTTAAAGAGAATAAGATCAAAATTAGGCTATTAACTTTTAATAATAATTTTACTACCTTTATTTGATGGAAATAACATCTTGTTTTAAAGAATTATTAACTAAATATGAGTGTGTTATAATACCTGGATTTGGTGCACTTTTAACTAGATACAGCCATGCGACCATTGATTACAACTCAAATCTATTTTCTCCTCCAAAAAAAGAAATTTCTTTTAATAGTCTTCTCTTTAAAAATGATGGAATTCTAACTAATTTTTTTGCTAAAAAAAATAATTTAAGTTATGAGAGTGCTCTTAAAAGTATAAATGAACAAATTGATTCTATAAAGAAGAGAATAAAACATGTCCCAGTAATATTCAAGGGTGTGGGAGAATTTTCAACAGACAAGGAGGGAAAAACAATTTTTACTCCTTATAATAATTTTAATTTTGAACTAAGTTCTTTTGGTTTAGAACCTTTTAAAATAGATATTTTAAAAACAGTTAACTCATCAAATAACTCTAACTTTGTAAATATGGAAAATAATAAAAATGAACCATTATCTTTCGAACCAGGAAAAGTTTCTTATAAATTTTCTCCTTTAAAATATGTAGCAATATTTTTAATAATACTCTCAGTCGGTATACTAAGTTTTTATTTAATTAACAATTACATAAATGAAAAAAGAATTGCATCAACTGAAGAAGCTCAAGAAAAAATTAAAAATAACGTTCAAAAAGCAACTTTTAATATTGGATCTTTTGATACTATGCCAATTAAAATTACTTTGAAAGAAAAAAATTTAGTTAATGCAAATCCATTCTTTAGTGTAATAGCTGGTAGTTTTAGAAATGAGCAGAATGCTGAAAAGCTACTTAACGTTCTATTAGATCAAGGTTACAGTGCTGAAATTATAATTTCTAAAACTAATGATTTATTTAGAGTTGCTTATGGCAAATTTAGCTCTAAAAAGAAAGCTCTGAACCTTTTTTATTTTATTAGATATACTCTTGAAGAAGAAGCCTGGTATTTAGAAAACTAAATTGGATTTTATAATTTATAAATCCAATCTTTAGGATTAATTGGAAGACTGGATTTGAAAATACTAAATTTAAGTAAGCTTTTTCCTGTTAATGGATTTGTAAAAACTTCTCCAACAGACTCTTTTGATGAAACTTTATCTCCTTTTTTAACATAGACTTTTGATAAATTACTATATGATGTAATATAATTGCCATGTTGAATTAAAACTGTCGGATTACTTCCTTTAAAATTTAATATAGACATAACATAACCATCAAAAATAGATCTAACTGTTTCATTTTGAGGAGTTGCTAGTGTTATACCGTTACTTTTTATTATTGTTGTTCTTACAACTGGGTGTCTTTGTTTACCAAAAGATTGGACTAATAGCCCCTTTTCAACCGGCCATGGTAAATTTCCTTTATTTGAGAAAAAGTTTTCTGAAATTAATTTTGCCTCTGGAGTTAAACTAAACTCATTTAAATTATTTGTTCTATTTTTTTTATTTGATTCATTAATTGCTATTCTAATTAATCTTTGTATTTCATTTTCAAGTAGAGCTGCTTTCTTTTGCTTTTTAATAATTTCCTTTCTGTAGGAGTTTTCTTTTCTGTTAAGAATAGCAATTAATTTTTCTTGAGATTTTATATCTACTTCATATATATCTTTAATCGATTTATTTTCATCTATAAGCTTATTAATTGAAATCTTCTGTTTATTTAAATCCAAATTTAGATCTTCAATATATTTTGATTTAATTTTTATTTGATTTGCCTGTCTTTTTCTATATTCAGCAAATTGATTGATATAATTTGATCTTTTGTAAGCTTGAATAAAGTTTTTTGATGAAAATATAAACATTAATCTATTTAACTCAGATTTACTTTTATATGTCTTTAGAATAAGCCTAGCATATTCATCTTTTAATTTATTTATATCGTTTTTTAATATTTCAATTTTTTCAATATTAGCATTAATTGATTTTTCTAGATTATTCACTTGATTGTTGCTAACATTTATTAATTTTTTTATAGTGTTTATTTTAATATTGAGATCCTCTAGTTCCTCTAATGTTGATTTTTTTTTCTTTTGATTTGAAAACAACATGTTATTAATTTTCAAAATTTCGCTTTCCAAAATTCTTTTTTGCATTACTAATTTTTCTTTATCTAAAGTTTGGGTGTAAGAAGAAAAATAAAAGCTCAAAAAAAGTGTAATCAATAAAAAATTAAAATTAAAATAAATCATTAAGAATTATTTTTTTGTATCCATCTGGTATTTTAAATGGGGTATTAAGTTTATTTGGTAAATCTATTTTTTCAAAGTCTAGCTCTATTTTTGTAATTTCCATACCATTCTCAAAAATAATATTTACAGTTTTAGGATAGTATTCGTAATTGATTTTTTGATAACTTAAATAGATGATTGTTAACTTTTTATTTGTGTTGTTAATGTCAATTACTTGTTGATTCATTAAAAAAGTTTTAGGATCAAACGAGTAAATATGATTAAATTTTTTGTTTTGATTTAAATAAGATATTTTATAAAATTTTTCATTATCGATTCTATTAATTTTAAATTTTTCTAAATTAATTAAAGGACTTCCAATAAATAAATTTTTAATACTCTCAAACTGAACACTAAACCCTAGAAGGGCATTTAAATTTTCAAGATCTTCTTCAAAAAAATTCTTTTGAAATTTTTCAAAAAATTTAATTTTTTTATCTGTAATTAAAAGTTTTGCAATTGGAACTAACATATTAGCACTAATCCAAAAAGCTTCTTTATCTATTATCCTTAAATTTAAATTAACATCGTAATTTGATATCTTATTCTTAAAATTAACTCTAATATTTGATCTGAAATTTTTAAATTTCGGCCTTAATTCATTTATTTTACTAATTAAGTTTTTATTATTTAAATTTTTATCAGGTGAGCCATCAGGTAATACTTTTACTGATTTACAAGAAAAAATAAATGCTGTTGATAAAAATATCAATACAAATATTAATGTTTTTTTTTGGAAACTAATTTTTGCCTGTACTTCCAAAGCCTTTATCATCTCTAATTGAATTTTCGAGTTTTTCTGTTAATGACCATTTTATTGTTTCATGTTTGGATATTACGATTTGCGCTATTCTATCTCCAGGCTTAATTAAATATGATTTTGTTGACAAATTTACTAGAATTACTCTAATCTCACCTCGATAATCTGAATCTATAGTTCCGGGAGAATTTAAAACACTAATTCCATGCTCAGCTGCCAACCCGCTTCTTGGTCTTATCTGAGCTTCAAAACCCTTTGGTAAAGAGATTTTTAAACCTGTATTAATAACTTTTCTATCAAGTGAATTTATTTTAATTTTAGAATCTGTAAAAGCTCTCAAATCCATACCTGCAGCATTATCGGTTTGATACTTAGGTAATTCATATGGGGATAAATTAATGACTTGAATTTTGATCATTTGTAAAATATTAATTAAAAATACAAAAAGTAAATATTAAAGATTAAAAAAGTAAATAAACTAATCATTTTTAAGCGCCTCTGCACCTGAGACAATTTCTAAAATCTCGCTTGTTATCGATGCTTGTCTTGCTTTGTTATATGTAAGTCTTAGTTGATCTCTTAAATCTTTTGCATTATCTGTTGCTTTGTGCATTGCAGTCATTCTTGCTCCGTGCTCACTAGCAAAAGATTCCCTTATGGATTTAAAGAGTTTAATTCTAATTGAACTGGGTAATAATGTTTCTAAAATTGAATTATTAGATGGTTCAATAATATAGTTATTGTTGATTTTTTCTTTATTTAAATTTTTAGTTGGATCAATTGGTAATAATACTTCAAATTTAACAATCTGAGTAGCTGCATTTTTAAATTGGTTATATGTTATAAAAACTTTTTCGTATTTATTATCTAAAAAATCCTTGATTAAAACATTTGCGATTTTTGAGGTATTTTCAAAAGTAAAATTATCAAATAAAGAACTTTGATCTTGACTAATTTGATATTTTTTTGATAAACCCTCTTTACCGACTTTGCCTATAGAAATAATATCAATTTTTTTATCAGAAAACTCTTTAGCCTTTTTTAAAACGGTTTTAACTATATTTGAATTGAAGGCACCACATAAACCTCTGTTTGAAGTTATAGAAATAATTAAAATTTTACCATTATTTCTATCTATACAAAGTGGATGAGCTAAATTTTCATCAGACAAACCAATCAATTTATTGATTAGATCCGAGATCTTTTCAGAATATGGTCTCATAGCAACTATACTATCTTGAGCTTTTTTTAATTTAGCTGCAGAAACCATTTTCATAGCATTAGTTATCTGCATTGTTGAGGAAACTGAACTAATTCTGTTTCTTATTTCTTTTAAATTAGCCATAATTAAATGATGAGTTCTTTGACTATTTTTTTAGCAACAGTACTTAATACTTCAATTATTTTTTCATCAAAAACTCCAGATTTTATTTTATTAAGTATGTCTTTACTACTAGAATTTAATTCTTCAAGATATTTTTTTTCAAAATCTTTAACTTTTTCAACAGGTATTTCTTTCAATAAATTATTTGAACCACAATATATCATGGCAACTTGCTCCTCTACTTTAAAAGGATCATTTTGTGCTTGCTTTAAAATCTCAACATTCCTTCTGCCTTTTTCAATAACTCCTAATGTTGCTGAATCCAAATCAGAGCCAAATTTTGAAAATGCTTCTAACTCTCTATAGGCTGCTTGGTCTAGCTTTAAAGTACCTGAAACTTTTTTCATAGGCTTAATTTGTGCACTTCCCCCAACTCTTGAGACAGATATTCCAACATTAATCGCTGGTCTAACTCCAGAATTAAATAAATCTCCGTCTAAAAATATTTGACCATCAGTAATTGAAATTACATTTGTTGGAATGTACGCTGATACGTCACCAGCCTGAGTTTCAATTATTGGCAGAGCGGTTAAAGATCCCCCGCCCTTTACTAAGGATTCTATTGATTTTGGGAGATCATTCATTGACTTAGAAATATTATCATCATTGATAATTTTAGCAGCTCGCTCTAACAATCTAGAATGTAAATAGAAAACATCTCCAGGGTAAGCTTCTCTACCTGGAGGTCGTCTTAATAAAAGTGAGACTTCTCTATATGCAACTGCCTGTTTTGATAAGTCATCATAAATAATAAGAGCTGGTCGTCCAGTATCTCTAAAATATTCTCCAATAGCTGCACCAGCAAAAGGAGAATATACCTGCATAGGAGCCGGATCAGATGCATTTGCTGCTACAATAGTGGTATACTCAAGTGCACCTTTATCCTCTAAAACTTTAGCAATTGCAGCAACTGTTGAAGCCTTTTGACCAATAGCAACGTAAATACAATAAACAGGATTTCCGGAATCAAAAAATTCTTTTTGATTCAAAATAGTATCAATACAAACCGTTGTTTTACCTGTCTGGCGGTCACCTATAACCAATTCCCTTTGACCTCTTCCAATAGGTATCATTGCGTCAATTGACTTTATTCCAGTTTGTAAAGGTTCATTTACAGGTTGTCTATATATGACACCAGGAGCTTTTCTTTCTAAAGGCATTTCAAAGGTCTGTCCGGATATATTACCTTTACCATCTATTGGTTTCCCTAGCGTATCAACAACTCTTCCTATAATACCTTCGCCTACCGCAATAGAGGCAATTCTATTTGTTCTCTTAACTTGGTCTCCTTCTTTTAAATCTTGTGATGGTCCCAATAAAACTATTCCAACATTGTCTTCTTCTAAGTTAAGAACCATGCCTTCTAATCCCGAATCAAAATTAACAATCTCACCATACTCTGAACTTTTAAGACCAAAAACCCTAGCAATTCCGTCTCCAACCTCTAAAACTATACCCACCTCTTCCATTGAGGTATTTGATTCAAATCCTGATATCTGTTTTTCTAATATTGCTGATACTTCAGCAGGTTTCATTCCTGGCATAATATTTATTTATAATTAATTTTTTATTATAATACTGGATTTTAAATCAGTAAACTTTCTCTTTAAACTGGCATCATAATTAAGATCATCCATTTTTAAAATAAATCCACCTATTATGTTTGGGTCGATTTTATTAGAAATATTAAATTTTATTCTTTTGTCAATAAACTTTTGAACTATTATTTTTTGAAGTTGATAATCAATTTTTTTTGCAGTAATAATTTCAACTTGTTTGTCACCTTTTTTCTGATCGTACAAAAAAATAAAATAAGTTGTAATTTCATAAATTAAATTAATTCTCTTCTTTTGAACTAAAAACTTTATAAAATTTAATGTTTCATTATCATAGCCAATTAAAATTTTTGTAAAAAGATTATAAATTGAGGTTTGTTTAATAATTGGGTTCGATATAATATTTAAAACTTTATCATTATTCTCACAAACTTTTTTGAGTTCAAGTATGTCCTTTATAACTGACTCTATAATTGATTTTTTTAAACAAAAATTAAAAAAAGCTTTAGAATATCTTTTAGATGATGGATGTAATTTCATTATACTAGTTTGAGTTTATATCATCTAAATAAGTGTTGATCAAATCTTCTTGATTTGAATCTTTTGATAAATCTTTATTCACAATTTTTTTTGCAATATCAATTGAAAAAATTGCGATTTGATCTTTGAGATCTTTCATAGCTGCCTTTCTTTCTATATCAATAGATAATTGAGCATCTTTCATAATTTTTTCAGCTTCTTTTTTTGCAACTTCCTTTGCAAGTGAAATAATTTCATTTTTTTTATTATTTCCCTCTTTTAAAATTTTATCTCTTTCTAAAATAGCCTCTTTCATAATCTTTTCGTTATCTGATTTCAATGTTTCCATTTCTTTTTTGGCAATTTCAGCTTTAGATAAAGCATCTCTTATAGATTCATCTCTTTCATTAATTGAATCTAATATTGGCTTCCAAGCAAATTTTTTCAACAAAAAAATTAGACCTATAAAAATTAGAAGGTGCCAAAAAAACAATCCAAAAGAAAATTCATTTATTAATTTTTCCATTTTTAAAAATTAAAAATTACAAATAAATTAAACTGCGAATAAAGCTGCAAAACCTATACCTTCGACTAGGGCAGCAGCAATCAACATTGCTGTTTGTATTTTTCCGTAAGCTTCTGGTTGTCGGCCTATAGCCTCCATAGCACCTTTACCAATCTGACCGATACCTATTCCTACTCCAATAACCACAAAACCTGCTCCTACAATTGCTGGGATTTCCATATTACAAAATTTAAAATTAAACAATCCATTTTTTATACTTAATGTTCATGTTCTTCAACAGCAAAACCAAAATAAAGAGCAGATAAAACAGTAAAAATATATGCTTGTAATAATGCAACTAAAATTTCGATAATTGATATTGAAAAAGCTAATAATAAAGATAAGCTTGATCCTATCCAATTTTTAAAAATAAACATTAATGCAATTAAACTCATAAGAACAATATGTCCTGCAGAGATATTTGCATACAACCTTATCATTAATGAAAAAGGTTTAATAAATACACCTAATAACTCGATAGGTGCTAAAATAATTTTCATGACTACAGGTACACCTGGCATCCAAAAAATGTGCTTCCAATAGTCTTTTTTTGCTGTTATATTGGTAATCAAAAAAGTTAATAAAGCTAGTGAGAAAGTGACAGCTATATTACCTGTTACATTTATACCAAGTGGTGTTAGTCCAAGAAGATTTAAAAACCATATAAAAAAGAAAATAGTTAATAAATAACTCATATAATTCTTATAATATTTTTTTCCAATATTAGGTATCGCAATTTCATCTTTGATGTAAATTACTATTGGTTCAAAAAAACGACCTATGCCTGTTGCAACTCCACCACTAATTCTATACGAATTCGCTAAAGATCTGAACAATAAAATCATCAATATTGAAATAAACATCATACTTAAAACACCTTTAGTGATGGAAAAGTCTAATGGTTTTGTATTTAAAACACTTCCATTATCACTATAAATGATTTTTCCATTTAAATCCGTTTTATATATTTTATTATGGTATAACTTATAATAATTACCTCCTTCATTTACAATATTTTTTCCATGATTTAGCTTAGATGAAGAAAAAACTATCAGTCCATTATCCCATAAAATTACTGGTAGCGGAAATCCTATATAAACTTTTTTATTGTCAGATTTGGACTTGTAAGATAAAATGTCAAAACCATGGGTGTCTTTAAGATGGTGAAAAATATATTCTTTAATATCGATTTTTTGCTTTTCTTTTTCAGTTAAAATGGAAACTTCATTTTGAGAAAAAGAATTATTTAGATTAAAAAACAAAATAATGTAAAAGATTGTAAGAAATTTGAATGGCATTGCAATAAAATAAATATTGATCAATTAATCTTTGTAAAAGTAATATTTTAGTTGAGAAATTTTAACTTTTTTTTCAATTATAATTCTTTTTTTTCAATTTATTTTCAACAATTAAAATTTCTAAAATTAAACCTAATGCATAAGGAATAAAAAAAGTCAAAACTTCATCAATTTTTGTTTCACCATCGTATCTAAATTTAGGATATAATAACTTATAAAATAATAAAAACTTAAAACCACTTATTAAAAAAAAAACAAATGCCAGGTATTCAGCTTTTTTATTTGTAAAAAAAATTAAAATTAAAATTGATATTAAAGAAAATATGAAATTTAATAAATACGATAATGTAAAGCTATCTATAATCGAAAAGTAAAAATAACTATTAGTTAGCAAATTGTGAAATAAGAATACTATGACATAGATAATTAAAAGTTTTAAAAGCCAATAATTATAAAAATTTGTCAATTACTATTTTTTAGATTGTTTAATTATAAGATATATGGTTAAAAAAATTGATGTAATAATTAGTGAAACAACAAAAATTGGTTTTGTCTGAAATTTATAGTCAAGCCAATTACCAAGTTTAATTGATAAAAAAATTAAAATTCCTAATTGAAAAGCTAATGTAGAAAAATTTAAAAAGCTCATTAAGCAATTCTTTCATGTGAGTCTGAAATTGATTTAACTTCTACATTTGTTTTCATTATACACTTTGCATTAAATACCGCTCCTGATTCGACAATTAATTTTGAAGTTATAACATCCCCCTCAGTTACACTTGAAGATTTTAATGATAATGATTCTTTTACTTCTAAAGTGCCATTAAATTTCCCATCAAAATCTGCATTATTACAAATTATCTTTCCAATAATTGAACCCTCTTTTCCAATTACAACTTTACCTGACGTATTTATACTACCCTCTAATTTTCCATCAATTCTAAAATCAGCAGTTGATGAAATATCTCCAATTATTTTGGTTCCTTTTTCAATTCTATTTGGCTGTCCGTTGGGTTCGATACTTTTCATTTTTTTAATTAGTTAGATTTTTATTAAGTTGAAGATTTAAATAATCAGATTTCAAAAGTACAAAATTCTTTGATATGATTTTAAAATTGAATTCTTTCTCAAGTTCATCTAAAATATATTCTTTATCAGGCTTATCTCCATATATGTGAATGACTAAAAATCTTGTCTCAAAATTATAAAAATCTTCACTAATTTTCCAGTTCTTAATTCTATTCTTCTCTTTGAATAATATAAGTTTATTTTTTACCAAATCCATTTCATTAATTTGATTTTTATCAAAAATAAAAATCCACTTATAATTTTTAAATATCTTTTTTTTATACAAATTAGTATTATCCTGATTAAATAATATCAAAGAGTTTTTTGCGTATTCTGCTTCTTCGCTGTTTGGATATTTTTTTGCTAAATTATTTAATTTTTTTTTAAATTCTTTTAAACCATAGACTCTACCTAAACTAATGGTTCTTATTAGGCCCAGTTTTGGACCATATTCGGTAGTTTTTAAAAATTCTTCAGTATTCAAAATATCTTCTAAAAGTTTTTCATATTCTTTGTTGTTAAATAAATCTAAATATTTTTTATATAAATTAAATGGAGCATCATTTAAGTCACCCTCTGCTATGGTATTCTTGATTTTTTGAGCAAATACTGAATTAGGAAATTCATTTATGATTTTATCTTTATAATTATCTGATTCATCATTATTTTGTTTTTTAAAAATAATGTATAATTTAAAATATGCGTTTACCTTTTGATCATTATTTGGACTATTAACTAGTACTTTTCTTAATTTATTTTTCGAAAGTTTGTGATTATTAAAATCATTATAATAAATGTCCGACAATTTTAGGTTGTTTTCATTTGTGTCATTTTGAAGGCTATCAATAAATTTCTTACCAACTCTGATTTGCGAAATAAACTGATCTAAATTGATTTTATTATCATATTCGTTTTCATTTTTACCTTTTTCATTAGAAAAATTGAAATTTGAATTATCAATTTTTTGTGAATATTTCCAGTTATCCAAATTTGATTTTTCTCCCCAGTTTGATATAAAAATATTTTTTCCATAACTAATTAATTTGGAATTATAAAAATAAAAATCTGTAGACTTAAATTCATCAGAATTTGATTCATCTATTTTTTGTTTGTTTTTTTTGTAAAAAACATTTGTTATGTAGAAATTCTCAATTTCCGATCTGTCCATTTTAGCTAGACCAATAAGACTGTCGTTTTTTTTAACCATTTTCTCAAAATTCACGACTTTTTGAATTATTTTTTTTTCTCTTAAAATCTTATCTTTTTGATTTTTTATTTTTGTTATTTTTGATAAGCTATCTAAATATTTTGACGTTTCAATAAAATTATTTTTTTTAAAATAGTAATTAGATAAGATTCTATAATTCCTTTTTTTGGTATAAATATCTATACTTTTAAAACCAGAGGATTTTATCAAAGAATTTATTCCTAGTGAATCTAGATTATCATTCATTAAAATAATTGCCTTGTAGTGATAAATGTAATGTCTTAAATTTCTGTTTTCAAAGTTATTAATTAACCCTTCTAAATTGTTAAGAACTCTTTCTTTTTCATTTGTGTCTAGATATGATAATTTAAAAAAATTTAATTTAGCATGAAGCAACAACTCTGGGCTAGTTCTCTTTTTTTCCTTAATCAATGACTTAAAATATTTTTTAGCTGAATCAATTGCATTTTCCTTTTCATAAAGCTGTGCAAGAATAAATTTATATCTATTGGTTTTTTTCCCTTTTACTTTATTTTCAAGTGCTTTTTTAAAATAAACCATAGCTGAGTCATTTTTCTTTAATTTTAAATAGGCCTCAGCAATTGTTGCATTTAGATCTGAAATTATTTTTTTATTATTTATAAAACCTTCGTCAATAGATTTCAAATTATTAATTACGATATCATTGTTTTCTAATCTAAGATTAGTCTTTTCCCTCCAAATTCTAGCTTCATTAAATACATTTTTATCTGAGTACTGATTAATAAGATAATTGAAAGTTTCAAGTGCTTGAAAAAAACGCCTGTCATAATACCTTGCCTTTCCTAATAGCAAATATGCTTTAGAAATTTGCCTGTTTCTTTGATAACCATCTATGTTCATAGAATGCTTTTGGATTGCCTTTGTTGCTTTTTCCTCAGCAATACTAAAACTTGGAATGGAGGAACTTTCGTCAACGTTTTCAAAATCCAACATCATTGGTTCAGCACTTAAAATATTATAAAAATTTTCAATATTATTATCTTCTAATATTTTTAATCCAATATCAAATGCTTCACTTCCATTAAAAAGAACATTATATTTAGTGGTTATTAAATGGTAATTTCTGTTTAAAAAATTGTTTTTTTTAGTAGAACAATTAATAAAAAGTAAACTAAAAAAGAGTGAAAAATAAATTGTAAGCCTCACAAATAATAATTTTACTAAGTATAACATTATTTTTTTTAATTTATTGTTTACAAATAATAAATTAAATTTGTATTAATTAAAATCGGAACTTATTTTAATGGCTAATACATCATCTTTAAAAATTATTCTTGACGAGCAAGAATACGAACTTACAATTGAATCTACAAAAACTATTTTGGATTGGGCCTTAGATAATGAAATTGACGCCCCCTATTCTTGTCAGGGTGGAGCGTGTTGTACATGTATGGCTAAGTTAAAGAAAGGAGAGGTTGAAATGACTGAAAATTCTGTCCTAAGTCAAGAGGAAATTAATGAGGGTTTGATTTTAACTTGTATTTCGACTCCTAAAACCAAAAACATTATAGTTGATTATGATGATATCTAATCAATTTTCATTACCTCTAAAATCTTTTCTATAATATGTTTTGGTGAAATTGTTCTCATAGCATCTGAGTATCCTTTTGGAATAATTTGACCATATGTTGAGGTTGGAATTAAAGGAAATTTTTCCAAATCTAAAATTATGTTATTTTTTTGTGTCTGATTCCACGGAGCAAAACCGATAAAAGGATGGGTCATTCCCCAAATTGTTATAACATCTATATTGTAATTTGATGCAATGTGTCCATTAGCTGAATCCATAGAAACCATTAAATCTAGATTTGCAATTAACTTCAATTCTTCATCAAATGAAATTTTATCAGAAAAAAATCTTACATTTTTATATGCTCTTTCCCAAATTTTGATCTTATCAGTCTCAAATTTTCCAGCTCCAAATAAGATTATAAGGTGATCTCTTTGTAAAAATGCTATTACTTTTTGCATCAAATCCAAAGGATAAGTTTTTCCTTCATGGACTGAAAATGGTGCTATACCTATTAATTTTCTTTGATATTTATTATTAGTAAATTCGAAAATAGATGGAAAATTAGGCTTCAAAGGATACATATGATTATCAAGATTTACGTCAAAACCCAATTTTCTAAAGACTTCCTTGTATCTATAAATTGTAGGTGTCAATGGACTAAACACCTTGTTTTTTTTTCTACACAATTTAGCTTTTTCTAATCTTCCTTTGTAAATTCTTTTGTATTTGATAAAACTAAATCTAAAAAAAACTTCAAGAACATTGGTTCTTAAAACAGAGTGTAGGTCTGCAATTGCAGTAGGTTTTAATTTTCTTAATTCATTAAATAGTTTATATAGGCCAAGAAACCCTTTATGCTTGGAATCTTTATCAATATTTATAACATTGATGTCTTTAAACTCATTAAAAAGAGCATTGTATTGTGCTAACGTAACAATTGTAATTTTAAGATTTTTATATTTATCTATTATACATCTGAGTAAGGGGATAAAAATGGCAACGTCACCTAGTGAAGAAAACCTAAGTATTATAATATGTTTATGTTTTGTCAAGCTTTTTTCTTGTATAAAATAGGATTTAAGTTAATATCATTGTACATTTTCATTTGTTTATAAACTTTCATGATTT
>MDTD01163989.1_pt1 | contig 22304 bp, 20 predicted proteins | sample 811221 | NCBI WGS metagenome assembly MDTD01 (sample SAMN05326646, study PRJNA326480) | marine metagenome | isolation source: seawater | place: Pacific Ocean: South West | collected 2011 | reverse complement strand
GATGTGCAGAGCGTATTTTGATAGATATGGATTAGACTATGTTGGTCTAAGATACATGAATGTCTATGGTCCTCATCAAGATCAAACAGCTGCTTATACGGGAGTAATTCCCATTATGTTAAATAAAATAGATGCTAATGAACCTCCTATAATTAATGGAGATGGCTCTCAAGCATATGATTTTATTTACGTAGAAGATGTTGCAAGAGCGAATGTATTATCAATAGAGTCAAATGCTACAGATGAATTTTATAACGTAGGCTCAGGAATTCAGACAAGCATCAAGGAGCTTTGCGATAAGATTCTTGAGATGAAAAAATCTAATTTAGAGGTCATATATAGTCCTTATAGTGAAGATGATGCAAGACAAATGGTCCAGAACAGAATAGGCTGTCCCAAAAAGGCAGAAAGTGATTTAAAATTTAAGTTCAAGTATGATCTAGAAACAGGTTTAAATAAACTTATTCAATGGAGAATGAGAAATTCATGAAGGTACCTATTGCAAGGACTTCCCTTTTAGATCAAGAAATAGAAAGTGTATTGGAGCCTCTTAGAAGTGGTTGGCTGGTACAGGGTCCTAAAGTTCAAGAATTTGAGCAAAAGTGGTCACAATTTACTGGAGCTCAGCATTCCATTGCAGTAACGTCATGTACAAGTGCTTTACATCTATCTTTGGCAGCACTAGGTTTTGGACCAGGAGATGAAGCAATAGTCCCTGCATTTACTTGGATTTCAACAGCTAATGTCGTTGAACATCTCGGCGGTACGGTTGTTTTCTGCGACATAGACAGAGAAACATTCAATATTGACGTAAATAAATTAGAGTCTTTAATTACACCTAAAACAAGAGCTATCATGCCCGTACATCTTTTTGGGTATCCTGCCGATATGGACTCTATCCAAGTTATTGCTAAGGAAAATGATATCAAAATAGTTGAAGATGCAGCTTGCGGATTCGGAACTAAGCTTAATAACATTCATGTTGGTAATTTAGGTGATACAGGATGTTTTAGTTTTCACCCTCGTAAAGCAATCACTACAGGAGAGGGAGGTATGGTAACTACTAACAATGAGGAGCTTGCAAAAAAAATAAGAAGAATTAGAGATCATGGAGCTGAAATTACAGATCATCAAAGACATATGGGTCCAAGACCTTATCTACTAGCTGATCACCCTGACGCTGGATACAATCAGAGGATGACAGATATACAAGCATCTCTTGGAAGTGCACAAATGGAAAGATCAGATCAGATCGTGAAAGAGAGGCAAGACTTGGCTAAAGTCTATAATGAAGCATTTAAAGATTTAGAATGGCTTCAGACTCCTCTATCCGAAGATAAGATACAGCATGGATACCAGTCTTATCCATGTTTATATGCCCCAAAATATATTAGTGAAGAGAACATCATAAAAATCAATCAAGCTAGAAATGAATGGATGGAAACTCTTGATGAAAAAGGTATTTCTACAAGACCAGCTACCCATGCAGTTCATATGCTGAAATTTTATAAAAACAAGTACAAGCTTTCCCCTTTAGATTACTTTAATTCCTACGCTGCCAACCACTGTAGTTTATCTCTCCCGCTATTTAACGGAATGAAAGAGAGTGAGCAGAGTTATGTGATTGAATCTGTTAAAAAACATAGTTTTAAATTAATTTAAAAACCATGTGCGGAATCGCTGGAACGGCAAATATTGACGGAAAGCCTGTCAATTATGGAATCCTTAAAGCAATGACCGATTCCATAAGTCATCGAGGTCCTGATGGAGAAGGACATTGGATAGAAGAAAGTTTTGGTATCGGTCATCGTAGATTGTCCATAATTGATCTTTCGTCTTTTGGTGATCAACCAATGATCTCTCAAAACAAAAGATTTATCTTAAGCTATAACGGGGAAATCTATAACTACAAAGAATTAAAAATTGAACTACAGACATTAGGATATGAGTTTTTTAGCGATACAGATACAGAGGTAGTTCTCAATTCTTTTATTGAATGGGGGGACCATGCTATTAAAAAATTCAATGGCATGTTTGCTTTAGCTCTTTGGGACCGTACAACAAAAATCCTTACTCTTGTCCGAGATAGATACGGAATCAAGCCTCTGTACTATTCGAAGCATGGTTCCACGTTTTCATTTGCATCAGAACAAAAAGCCATTACTAGTCATCCTGATTTTCATTCCTCATTAAATAAATCTTGTTTAATTGAATATTTCACATTTCAAAATATATTTACCAATCAGACTCTACTCAATGATATTAATATCCTCGAGGCAGGGCATTATTTAAAGATAGACTTAAGTAATAAAAACTCTATTAAAGAGACAAAGAAGCAGTATTGGGACTATAACTTTAGAGAACCCAACATCCATTTGGATAACCAAGAATATCTAGAAGAGCTTGATAGGTTATTCGTCCAAGCTGTAAAACGTCAACTTGTTGGTGATGTTGAGTTAGGTGCTTACCTCAGTGGCGGAATGGACTCAGGTTCGATAACTGCAATTGCCTCTCAAGAGTTTTCTAATTTAAAGAGTTTTACATGCGGTTTTGATATGAGCTCTGCTACAGGCATTGAACTTAGTTTTGATGAACGCAATAAAGCTGAAGCTATGTCAGCGCTATTTAAAACGGAGCACTATGAAATGGTTCTTAAGTCTGGCGATATGGAGAGATGTCTTACTAAACTAGCTTGGAATTTAGAAGAACCAAGAGTGGGTCAAAGTTATCCAAATTTTTATGCTGCACAGCTTGCAAGTAAATTCGTGAAAGTCGTCTTATCAGGATCAGGCGGAGACGAGTTGTTTGGTGGTTATCCTTGGAGATACTATAGAGCGGCTAAAAGTCAAAATTTTGAAGATTATATAGATGGTTACTATCAATACTGGCAACGTCTAGTTGATAATAATCAGATAAAAAGAATTTTTAATCCAGTGTGGAAAGATGTAGAACATGTTTGGACTAAAGATATATTTCAGGAAGTATTTGACTCGCATGATAATTCGCTGAATAGGCCAGAAGACTATATAAACCATTCGCTATACTTTGAAGCAAAGACTTTTTTACACGGACTATTTGTTGTTGAGGATAAATTAAGCATGGCGCATAGTTTAGAGAATAGAGTACCTTTCATGGATAATGATTTAGTTGACTTTGCCATGAGTTGTCCGGTCAATCTGAAGATAAATAATCTAGGCAATGTCTTAAGAATTAATGAAAATGAGACAGGAGATAAACCAAGTATTTACTTCGAAAAGACAAATGATGGCAAACAAATACTAAGAGATATGATGTCAAATCATATTCCTAAAAATATAACCAAGATGGAAAAACAAGGCTTTTCTTCTCCTGATGCCAGCTGGTTTAAAGGAGAAAGTATAGATTTTGTGAGAAAATCATTACTAAACAAAGATGCAAGGCTCTATCAGACTCTAGATTATGATTCAGTTAAACCTTTAATCGAAGAACACCTTCATGGAAAAGCAAATCGTAGATTACTTATTTGGTCACTGCTTAATGTGAATACTTGGATGGATATATATTTATGAGTAATAATCTCAACATTCCTCATTCTTTTCCATGGATTTCAGAAGAAGATATTAATGCTGTGTCGAAACAATTACAGGATGGGATGATTGCTAATGGCGAAATGGCCAAGAAATTTGAATCAGAGTTTGCATCGAAAGTTGGTTATTTGTTTGCTTTATCAACGAGTAGCGGCACTTCAGCTTTGATAGTAGCTCTCATTGCTTCTGGTGTTAAAAAGGGAGATGAAGTTATTATACCTACATACGTTTGCGATAGCGTTATGAAAGCCGTCAGATCTATCGGAGCTAAAGTTGTGCTGTGTGATAATGGGAAGGGGTGGTCTATCGAATCATCTACTATAGAAAAAAAAATATCTTCAAAAACCAAAGCCATTATTCTTGTTCACACTTTCGGCATATCTGCCGAAAATCAGTCTATTGAAAACTTTGGAATTCCTGTTATTCATGATTGCTGTCAGTCCTTAGGTAGGACATCCTCCGAAGCTTGGATAGGCTCAAATAAATCTATAGCAACTTATTCGCTTCATCCTACGAAGTGTTTATCCGGAGGTGAAGGAGGATTATTGGCTACTAATGATGAGGCAATAATGGATGCCATTATAGATATTCGTTCTATTCACAAGACCTATTTTGTTTTTTCTGATATGCAGGCAGCTTTAGCAAGAAGTCAATTAAGCAGGTATGAGGAGATTTTAACAAGAAGAAAAGAGATAGCAGAGATGTACTTTAGCCTCTTACCAAAGAAGAATACAGAGAAACTAGGTAGTTTGGCGGACAAGTCTATGTTTTTTCGTTTTCCTCTAGAGATCAAAGAAAACTTTGAGGAAGTTAAAAAAGTATTAGATAAAAAAGGCATACAAGTTCGAAAAGGTGTAGATTCCCTCCTACATAGAATATTGAAAGAAGATGATTCTGACTACGAAAATGCTGTTGAAACATATAAAAAAACTCTATCCATTCCAATCACTCCTAATTTAACAGATGATCAAATTTCTTTTATAGCCAAAGAATTGTGCCTTGCTTTAGATCAAAGATAAAATGCATAAAAAAGACTTAGACAGGATTATACAAAGATACAACAAAAGACTGGAAAAGCATGGTGGTACAATTGACACAATGGCTAGCGGAACTAAAGAGCGCCGCAATATCAGATTTAAAATCTTAAAAGAAGTAGGGATAAAAGATGGTGATAGTATTCTCGACCTTGGATGCGGTTTTGGAGATTTTACTGATTATTTAGATAGAAACAACTTAGATGTTGAGTATACAGGATATGACATAAATCCATCCCTAATTGAGGTAGCCCGAGAAAAGTATCCTACAAGAAACTTCGAAGTTAAAGATGTGTTAAGCGAAGATTTTCCTACATTTGATTTCATAGTCTCTTCTTCATGTTTCAATCTCCCTCTAAGACATCAAAATAATTATGACTTTATAGAAGACATACTAAAAACTTGTTATGCGCATGCAGTTAAGGGTGTATCAGTAGATTTTTTATCTTCGTTTGTAGATTTTAAGTCTGAAGAAGGATTTCATTATGATCCTAGTAATGTTTTTAACATAGCAAAATCAATCACCAAGAGAGTCCAATTGAGGCATGATTATCCTCTATTTGAATTTAATATTTATCTTTATAAAGACTTTAAGGGATGGTCTCTCTGAATCAATCAAGAAGACCCTACACATCTATCACTTTTGATGTGGATATGGTTGATTATCTCAATGAATCTAGTCATTTTGATGAAATAAAAAATTTCTTTGAACCTATAAAGGAGGTACTAGAAGAATTTCCAAGAGTTAGAACTACATGGTTTATAAGAATAGATAGGCAAATAGAGGTACAGTACGGAAAACCTGATTTTGTATTTCAGGAATATCCAGAAGTCATAAAATGGTTAACTGATAACGGTCATGAGATAGGATGGCATCACCATGCTTATAAACAAGAAGAAGGACTATGGACCCAAGAAACTAATCCTAATAAAGTTAAAGATCAACTTATTCATTATGGAAATCTTGCTAGTAAATTAGGTATTACTAGCGCTAGAATGGGCTGGTCTTGGCATACTAATGAAACAATGAATACTCTTGATTATCTGGGTTTCAAAGTTGACAGTAGTGCGGTACCAAGACCGAAATATCCTTGGGAAAAGGCTGGACATGATTGGAGTAAATCATCCTCTCAACCCTATAAACCTTCTTGTCATAATTATCAAATTCGGGGACACCCTTCGCTAGAGATTTTAGAAATTCCCATAAGTGTTACAAAAATATCAGCGCCTTCAGATGATAGGCCTATGCAAAGATATATGAATATAGCTTACAAACCACATATCTTCTCTGAGGCATTTCAACATTATCAAGATAAAGATTGTCTAGTAACTATCACACACCCTTATGAATTAATGCAAAACAAAGTTTCTCATGATTTGCTTGCTTTTGATATGGAAGCATTGTCTTCTAATTTAAGAACTCTAGAAGCAAAGAAAGTAGAGTTTGTTACAATAAAAGAACTTTCAACTCACTATTAGACTTATTAAAGAATATAAAATTTGGCGCTTAAATTAATTTAAACTAATGTCAGAAATATTAGAGACAACTATCAGAGATGGAAGCTACGTTATAGACTTCCAATGGTCTGAAGAAGATATAAAGTATATAGTTAAATCTCTAGATATTTTGGGGTTCAAGTACATTGAGCTGGGCCACGGTCTAGGTCTCAATGCCTCAAATGCAGGCAAAGGTGTTGCCTTCCTTGATGATATAAATCAAATTAAAATTGCTAAAGAATTAAACCCTAAAGCAAAGATTGGCGTATTTTGTATACCAGGAGTTGCTAATCTAGATGATATAAGAAGAGCCTCTGATTACGGCATAGATTTTATACGTATTGGAACCAATATCACTGAATTTGATAAAGCCAAAGAGTTCATCTTACTTTCCAAACAAAAAAACCTATTTGTCTGTGCTAATTTCATGAAATCTTATGCTGTTGATAAAGATTATTTTTATGATAAATGCCTAGAAGCAAAATTATTAGGAGCTGATGTCTCATACCTTGTAGATTCCTCAGGATGTATGAGTCCAGAGGATGTTAAAAGCTATATAGACAATCTTAAAAACAAGAACTCATCAATATCAGTGGGATTCCATGGTCACGATAATATGAAAATGGCTGTTGCTAATACCGTAGCTGCTCATTCAGCAGGTGCAGATATAATTGATGCAACGATGCAGGGTTTGGGACGAGATGGAGGTAATGCATCCACAGAGGCAGTCATTGCTCATCTTCAAAATAAAAAACTCTATAAAGATTTTAATTTAATCAACATACTAAATTTTTCAGAAAAAATTATTCAACCCATGATCAAAGAGAAGGGAGTAGATAGTACTCACTTATATGCAGGAATTAGTAAATTCCATTCTTCTTTTTTCCCAATGGTCAAAAGACTTTGTGATCAACATGATGCTGATCCGAGATTAGTTATGCAAAATCTAAAGGATATAAATATCATTGATCCAAATGAAGACGATATCAAACAAGCAATAGATGAATCTCTACAAGCAGAAGTTAAAGTATTTTCATTGCCTAGCAGAAGAAAATACACACTTGTTTATGACAAAAAGGTTTTAAACAAACTGGAAGATATTCATAAAATTGCTGTCTCTCTCTCAAAAAAGTCAAATAAAAAAGCTGTTTTGAATGTGGTGCAAGGGAAGAAAGAGTTTGTATCAGGAAATATACAAGAGACAGAACACTTTATCTTATGTAATTGTCAAAGCAATCTAGCTGAAGATATTTTAGAAAACCCCATTTTGAAAGATTTTGATTATGTTCTTTTTGATAAGAATTACCGATTAAGTGAAACGCAACTTCAGAATTACAAAGGTTTAATTTCAAGTAAATTCATCTTTTATAACGATAAAGAGCTAATTGCTAAAAGCATAGTTTATTTGATTAAAACCTTAAACCTAGAGAAGGGAATATTGATATTAGGAGAAAGTGAAATCAAAAAACATTTAGAATCAATGCTAGGTAAGCCTAGTATCTACTCAGGCAATAGTGATGAAAATATATCTTGTATTATTTTTATAGGCTCTAAACAAAGAGGTCCTAAAAACTTATTTTCAGATTTATCCGATGAAATAGTTGTAATTGATGGAGAGCTCGGCTCAATAGATGAATATACTCTCAATCTGATCAAAGAAACTAAGAATTTAGTTTTAAGACCAGATATGAGAATACTTTTAGATATGGAAATAATGGTAAATATCTCTATGTCTAACTTTTATAATTATACTCAAGGAGAAATTTATATAGGCGATATAAGGTGCATAGCTGGCGGAATTCATGGCGACGAAGGGGATATTGTGCTGGATGATATTACAAATCCTGAGAATATCTTGGGGATTGCTAATGGTAGAGGATTGTTAAAAGAGAAAAAGAATTTTACTGATGATGATTTTTCCAAAATACAATTTGTAAGCGAAAGACTATTCGATCTTCCTCAGGCTTAATGAATAAAATAATTATCCTAGGAGCGTCTAGATATTACGCACCGCTAATAGAGCTTGCGGTATCAAATGGATATTTTGTCATTGCTGTGGACAGAGAACCAAATTCACCAGGATTTGAATATTCCAGTGAAAGTTTTGCTATAGATATATTAGATGTTGGAAGTATTAAAAATTTAGCACTAAAGAAGGAAGTGTCAGCAATCATCCCATTGAATGACTATGGGGTAAGGACTGCTTCTGTAGTCTCTTATGAATTGGGACTTCCTGGTTTAGATCCTTCAGTAATCGACTCTGTTACAAAAAAATCTGTAATGCGGGATAAATGGTATCAAGCTGGAGTTACCTGTCCAGAGTATATTATAACATCTTCACCTAATGAAATTAGAGATGCAATCACTAAGATAGGTTTGCCGGTGATACTTAAACCAGGTGAAGGAATGGGAGGAGCTAGCAGAGGGATTGTAGTGATTGAAGAACATAGCGAAATAGAAGAAGCTATAGAATTTTCACTTTCCTTTTATGATAGTAAAATTACTATAGTTGAAAAATTTATATCTGCGGTATCCGAACACAGTGCAGAAGTTTTAGTTTCAGAAGAAGGTTCTCAGATATTGACAATCGGAGACAAAAATAAATCTCATCTTCCCTATCGAGTAGACCTTGATGTTAGATATCCCACTAAAATAGATGAAAATATTCTTGTGAAAGTATATGAAGGTATAAAGAAATCTATAAGTGCTTTAGGAATAAATATTGGAGCAGTTCATATAGAATTTTGTATTGACAACAAAGGTGATATTTACTTCTTTGAGCTTGGCGCAAGATGTGGTGGTGGAGCTACTGCTCACCCAATTGTATCCTATGTTACTGGTGTAGATTATTTTATAAAACTTATAGAATTACTTTCTGGTGAAAATATTTCGCTGGCTCCACATTCTGAGCAGAAAGGTTGCTGTTATCATTTTATTAATAGCAAAAAAGGAGTCTTACATTCCTGTGTTCCTATTGCAGAATTAGAGCTTGAGAAAGAGATTTTGGATATAGCTTTATTCCCTGAAGTAGGAGATATAGTAGGAGAGATAAAAACTGGTTTAGACAGACTGGGTTTTATAGTGGCAGGAGGTACATCTAATGATGATGCTTATGATAGGGCAATTAGATTTGAAAAATATTTAAATATACATATAAAATAATTTATAAAAGGGATTAAAAATTAATACAAAACGCAAGCCAGTTCAGGTATGTAAACGCTGCATATATGATTCTAATGTTCCGTCAATTCTTTTTGACGAAAAAGGAATCTGCAATTATTGCCATCAAATAGATAATCTTATAGATCAATATGGTACCGGAAAACCAGAAGGAAAGAAAAATCTTGAAACCATATTCAATCAGATAAAAGAAGACGGTAAGGGTAAGGTCTATGATTGTATCATTGGAGTTAGCGGGGGAAACGATTCGTCCTACTTAGTTTTTCTAGCTAAGCAATATGGTTTAAGGCCTCTTGCTGTACATTACGACAACACTTGGAATTCTGCAATAGCTACAATGAATATACAGAAAGTTCTTAGTTATTTAGATATTGATCTTTACACTCATGTAGTAAACAACAAAGAAGCTGATGACATATTTCGTTCCTTTTTTTTAGCAGGAGTCTCAGAACTAGATGCTTCTACAGATCTTGGATTTGCTTATCTTTTGAGAAATGTAGCCATTAAGTATGGAATTAAATATATTTTAGAAGGCCATTCATTTGTTGAAGAGGGCATCACCCCCTTAGGTAGGAATTACTTTGATGGAAAATACATACAATCCATACACAAAAAGTATGGAAAAAAGAAAATGGAGACATACCCTTTAATGACCTTCACAAGATTTATCAAATCAATATTATTATCCAGGGTTCAATTTATAAGACCTCTATGGTACTTAGAATATTCAAAAATAAAAGCTCGTGAATTTCTATCCAAAGAATGTAATTGGAAGTATTACGGCGGTCATCATTTAGAGAATAAACTTGCTGCTTTTAGTCATACGATTTATCTTCCTCAAAAATTTGAAACGGACTTTAGAAATAATACCTTATCTTCTCAAGTTAGAAGTGGTTCACTTTCGCGACAAGATGCTCTCGACGAATACCATCAACCACCACCTCATGATAATGATTTAGTTGAATATTTTAAGAAAAGATTGGAATTGGGATGCGAAGAGTATAATTCTATTATGGCAGCTGAGCCTAAGAATTGGTTTGATTATCCAACTTATAAAAAAAGATTTGAGAGATTCAGACCTCTTTTCTATATTTTAGCTAAGGCTAATCTTGTTCCTATGAGTTTCTATCTTAAATACTGCTTTCCTGTAAAATAACTGGAATGATTGTAATACTTGACTATGGCTTGGGTAATTTAGGATCTATAAAGAATATGCTTAAGCATATTGGAGCTGAGTCAAATATTTCAAGAGACATAAAAGAAATCCACCAAGCAAACAAATTAATCCTTCCTGGAGTAGGAGCTTTTGACAAAGCAATGAGCAAAATTAATAAACTTGGCTTAAAAAATATCTTACTTGACAGAGCTTCAGAGGGAATACCTATCTTAGGAATATGCTTAGGCATGCAACTCTTGCTTGACTCTAGCGAGGAAGGAAAACTCCCAGGACTAGGATTGATTCCGGGAGAAGTAAAGAAATTCAATGCGGAAAATAACCTAAAAGTCCCACATATGGGATGGAATGATGTGGAAATAGTACAGGACAATAATTTGACAAAGAATCTACTTCCTCACTCCCGTTTTTATTTCGTTCACTCTTATTTTGCAAAAGTAAGAAATGCATCTCATTCTATGATGCAAACTAATTATGGTCATGTTTTTGATTCTGCCATATCAAATCAAAATATTTTTGGTGTTCAGTTTCATCCAGAAAAGAGTCATAAATATGGTATAAAGCTTCTTGAAAACTTCTCTAATGTTTAATGCTTCAAAAAAGGATTATTCCTACATTGCTTCTTCATGAGGAAGCATTAGTAAAAACAGTTAACTTTAAAAACTATAAATATGTTGGTGATCCTTGTAATACTGTAAAAATATTTAATGAGCTTGAAGTTGACGAGCTTATTTTTCAAGACATTAGCTCATCATTAAACAATAAATCTCCTAACCTTAAGATACTTAATGAGATTTCAAATGAATGTTTTATGCCTTTGGGGTACGGAGGAGGTATATCATCTATACGAGATGCAAAAGCTATATTCGAAATTGGTTTTGAAAAAATATGTTTAAATACATCAACCCTAAATAATCCTTATCTAATTCAAGAGATATCTGAAGAATTCGGTTCCCAATCTGTTATTGCCTCGATAGATATCTCGACTGGGTTATTTTCTAAAAAGCCAAGAATCTATTCAAAAAAGGTAAAAGGAATACAAAAAGACCCTCTCAGCTGGGCTTTAGAGGTTGAATCTTTAGGAGCTGGAGAATTATTATTAACATCTGTTAACAATGAAGGTACTTGGAGTGGTTTTGATCTTGAGCTAATCAGACTTTTTTGTAACAAACTCAAGATACCGATAATTGCAAATGGAGGTGCTGGGAATCTAGATCATATTAAGGAAGTATTTGACAAAACTAATGCTTCTGCAGTTGGAGTGGGTAGTATGGTAGTCTATCAAAAGCAAGGTAAAGGAGTCTTGGTAAATTTTCCTTCTCCAGATCAGTTAAAGTATAAATTTTCATGAAAGTTATAGATCTAATAGTGGGTGCAAGGCCCAACCTAATCAAAATAGCTTCAATAATTTCTGCAATGGAAAGCAACAATGCTTATAAAGATAGATTTACCTACAGGCTTGTTCATACGGGCCAACACTATGATGAAAAAATGTCAGAGAGTTTTTTTAGAGACTTATCAATTCCTAAACCCCATTTTAATCTAGAGGTAGGTTCAGGCACTCAATCTTTTCAAGCTGCAGAGATAATGATCAGATACGAAAATCTATTAATGGCAAATAAATGTGATTTATGTCTTGTCGTTGGTGATGTGAATTCTACTATGGCATGTGCAATAAGTTCAAAAAAACTTGGAATATCTTTAGCTCATGTTGAAGCTGGTATTAGGTCTGGTGATATATTAATGCCTGAAGAAGTAAATAGATTGGTAACAGATTCAATTACAGATTATTTTTTTACCACAACCGAGGATGCAAGTAATAACCTATTGAATGAAGGAGCAAAGAAAGAAAATATTTTTTTTGTAGGGAACACAATGATAGATACTTTAATTGCTAACAAAGATAGATTTACCAGTCCTCAAGTCTGGAAAGATCAGGACCTCGAGTCAAAAGAATATTTACTATTGACCCTTCATAGACCTTCCAACGTAGATGATTCTGAAAACTTAAGAAATATTTTTGGCGTTATATGTGAAGAAGGAAAAAAAGTGGTTTTTCCTGTACATCCAAGAACCAAGGCTATAATGAAAAATATTTCTAATTTGCCTACAAATTTAATCCTTACAGAACCTATGCCATACTTACAATTCAATTACTTAGTTCAAAATTCGCTTGGTGTAATTACCGACTCAGGAGGTATTACTGAGGAAACAACAGTTCTTAACATACCATGTATAACTATTAGGGATACTACAGAAAGGCCCGAAACTGTAATCCTCGGAACCAATGAACTTGTTGGGTCTGATCCAGAGAATATTGCCAATGCAATAAGAAGGATGTGTTCTGGTGACTGGAAAGAAGGTACAGTACCGCCTTTATGGGATGGAAATTCAGGAAAAAGAATAGTAGAAAAATTAGTTAATTTATTTAATGAAGATGAATAATTCAAACTCTTTCAAATTTACCTTTGAATCGATAGAGGAGGAATATTCCAAATTATTAAGTTTAGGGTATAAATTCTCTACTTGCGCTGAGTATGTTCAAAACAAACAATCAGTGCTTGATAAAGTGGTTGTTAACAGAATCGATATTGACGTTTCAGTAAAGAAGGCTGAAAGGCTAGGAAAAATTTTTTCTAGATTAGGAATTAAAGGAACCTTTTTTATTAGACTACATGGAAATGAATACAATCCAATATCATTTGAGAATTACAGGATTATCAAAGAATTAATTAAAGAAGGTCATGAGATAGGCTATCACTCAGAAATTATTGACCAGGCATATATCTGGAACGAAAAAGCTAAAGATTGTTTAATCAGAGATATTAATTTAATAAATACTGCTTTCGACATAGAAATTAAGGGTGTTGCAAGTCATGGAGGCTCAACTGGTCTAAATAACCTTGATTTTTGGAAAAATCATAAAGCTTCTGATTTTGATCTTTTGTATGAAGCGTATGATAAAGAGCCTGAATTCAATCTTTTTGATGAATCTCTTTATGTTAGTGATTCCGAGTGGACTAGATGGAAATGTTACTTAAAAGGAAAGCTGGTAGAAGGAGATGTCAGATCTCCTTCTGAGCATGCAGAAGATAATCATAAGTTAATTTATTTATTAATCCATTCTGATACTTATTTTGACAAACATTTCTATGAATAAATTTGAATCAAGAGAAATACCAGTTTTTCCTGAACAAATAGAGAATGTTACTAAAGCTATAGAGAAGAATCAGTTAGTTATAGGGCCACATACTGAAGAATTATCGGATTCACTTAGCGATTTGTTTAATTATAAGTATGCAGTTCTTACGTCAAATGGTTTTTCTTCTTTGTTCTCCCTACTGAAAGTTTTAAATGAAGAATTTTCGGAATTAGTGACGATACCTACAAGTACTTGTTTTGCGTTCATAAATGCGTCTAAAGCTGCAGATTTTTCAATTTCATTTATTGATTCAAGGCCTGATAAATTAGATTTAGACATGAATAATATAGATAATGAACTAGAAGGCCCTAAAATATATTTATGCCCTAACCATTTTGGGTCAGTTACGAGTGTTAATCAAAATATACTACCCTCTAAAGGTTTTATTTTAGAGGATGCTGCCCAATCATTCTTAAGCCGGAAAAATATCTCTTCAGATTCTGATGCTTTAGTGGTTTCTTTTTATCCAACGAAAATAAGCAATGGCATAAACGGTGGAGCCATTCTTACTAATAATCTAGATCTTTATAAGTTAATAAGTAAATTAATAAATTACAATGATCAATATCACGCTGAGGATATGGTTAGATATAATTTAGGAATGAATAATCTTAACGCAGCCTTTGCTTTAGGAACGTTACAAAATCTAGAATACTTGGAATCAAGCTTGATGAAGAATTATCAGACTTTAAAGGAGATCTGTGAAAGCCTATCTTTTGATATTTATTCTTTCACCGAAGGAGAAGTTCCTATGAAGTTTATTGTTACAGCCGAAGTAGAAAGAGTAAAAAAAATATTGATTACTGCTCAAAAGAAGGGAATGAGAATCTCTTCAGAATTAACTTGGTTGTGCACCAAGGCCCAATCTCATGAATACATCAACTCTGAAAAGTTTATAAATAAAACTCTCTCCTTGCCTTTTTACCCATTTATGAAAGAAAAAGATTTTGAGCAAATAAGAGTCTTTTTGCAACAAGTATAAATGGAGATAAGAGAAGCTAGGGATTCTGATACAAATTTTATTTATCTATGCTTAAAGGAGTTAAGTGATGATGAATTCTTCTCTATTGAAAACTTCAAACTTTTCGTGCAACACAAGAAAATTTTTAATAAAGATAATATAAAATTTGTAATTGGATCTGAAGAAGGTCTAGATTTTGGATTATTAACTTGCAATAAGTTCTTTATTCCAAGATATCTTGGAATAGGTATTGAGTTAGAAGAAGTTATCATACTGCCTGAATTTAGAGGTAAGGGCCTTGTAGGGAGATTCATAGAAAAGTACTTTGAGAGTATTAAGAAAGATCAATCAGTTAGAAAACTTATTGTAAAGACAGATGACAAGAAAATAGCATCGAAAGCTTACGAAAAGGTGTTCGATAAACAAGATCATGTGCTATTTTCAAAAAAGGTAAATTATTTATGAAAACTACCATTCATCAACCGGATTTTATGCCTTGGTACGGCTTCTTTAATAAGTTATCTAAAGTAGATGTTTGGGTTGTATTGGATCATGTAGAGAATAACCCTAGAAACTCATCTTTTTGGGGAAAAAGAGTTCAGGTCTTAATTAATGGTCAGCCTTATTGGCTCTCTATCCCTTTAGAGAAACCTAAAGAAAAAGGCCGTATAGGCATTCCCATAAAAGATATGGCAATAAATATTAATGAAGAAAAGCTGATATCTAAGACACGAAGAACCCTGGAAGAATCTTACAAAAAGACACCTAATTTTAACGATTATAGATTTTTAATTGATGATTATTTTGATAATCAAGATAAAAGCTTAATAAATAGGAATATGAGCTTTATAAAACAAGCTTTGCAGATATTAGGGATAAAATTAGAGATTGTTTATAGCTCTTCTCTGAATCTAGAAAGCTCCAGCACCACTTTATTGGTCGATATACTTAAAAAACTACCTTCAGAGCATTACTTGTCTGGAGCTGGAGCTGAAGGCTATCAAGATGATGAATTATTTAAGAAAAATAATATATTAGTAGAAAAAAATAATTTCATTCAACCTGAATACAGGCAATATAAAGCCAATAAATTTTTTCCAGGACTCTCAATTCTAGATATGCTTTTTTGTATGCCTATAGACGATATTAAAAGCAGCTTGAACTTAGAATGAATATTAGTTTTTTCTATGAGTCTTTAGATTTAGGAGGTCAACAAACTTACACCTTAGAAATAATGAGATGTTTAAAGGATAAAGGACATGAACTCAATTACTTTTTTTGTCAAAACCCTGAAACATTAAAGAAGCAATTTGAAGAAATATCTAAGGTAATAAAACTTTCGACATTGCTAGAAGACGGTCAGTATAGGAGAGCTCCGTGGAAGGTTTTATTTATCACTCTAAGTCTTATTAGTGAGATTAAGAACCTAAATACTGATGTTATTATATCGGGATCAGGGTTAAGCAGCTTGATATGTGGTTTAGCAGCAAAGTTCACTGGAGTAAAACATTACAGACTTGTCGGCTGCAGCTTAAAACAAGTAGAGCCTACATTGTTCAGGTTTTATGAACTCTTAAGAATTGATAAATTGATCGATGTATATTTTGGTTTTGATTCTGTCTTTGATGAATTAAAAGAAAAGAATGTAGCAGAAGAGAAATTTATTCATCTGCCTCTTGCAGTGAATCATGAAAAGTTCTTCCCTCTTAAAGAAAGTGAAATTCTTAGCTTAAGAAGTACTCTCAACATTGACGAGAAAGAAATAGTTATTGGATGGGTAGGTAGGATTTGTAAAACAATGCAAGTCTGGAATACAGCTAAACTTGGAAGGCGATTGTTGGATGAAGGCTTTTCTGGTTTTAAGTTATTGTTTGTAGGAGGTGGTCCGGACTTTAAAGTGCTTAAAGATTATTTAGATGATCTAGGAATAACTGATATAAGTATTTGCACTAACTGGGTTCCTTATGAAGAAGTAAATAATTATCTTAACATGATGGACTTTGTTCCTCTCTTATCTGAGGACCCACAAGGTGGCTCTATTCTCAGAGAAGCTATGGCGGCCTCGAAGATCACAATTAGTGTCGATGGCCCTTCAGGAGTTCAGAGAGATTTTATGAAAAAGGAATTTAGTTTCCTTGTTTCAGATAATCAATTTATAGATAATTCAGCAAAAATAATCATTGAAAATTCTACTTTATTTAATAAGCGAAAAGAAATGGGAGAGCTGGCTAGAAAAGAAGTTTTAACGAATATGACTTTCCAAATACTATCCAACATTATCGAAGAAATATGCCTATCAAATATATCTAGTAAATAATTTCAATGATAGCTAATTCGATAATAATGATAATAGGAAGGGGATTGATGCTCCTGTTGGGAGTTATTCTTGCAATAGTACTTGCTAGAACATTGGGTCCTGATGCCAGGGGAACTTTAGCCATAATTATTCTTTCTATTAACTTGACAAGTGTGGTTTTTGAAATGGGACTACCTGAAGCTTCTATCTATGTGTTAGGTAAAAACTTAGATGAAAAGTCTTCTTCCATACAAAAACTTTTTACTTTTTCTTGCATTATCGCAATCCTTTCCATTCCTATAGTAGGATTATTTTTATATTTCTTTTCTTCTTTTGCGCAGAACCTAGATATATTTATTGTATTGGCTATTTCTTCATCTATATCTATAAGCTATGCAAGGCATATTCTCTTAGGTCTAGATGAATTTTTTTCATACTCCCTCAATATTCTTATAGAGGCATCAATATATCTCTTCCTGATTACCTTACTCTATTTCTTTTATTTAGACTATTTCACTCGTGACAATATTGTTGGAGCTTATACTATTGCAGTTATATTCTCACAGCTAGCGGCATGGATGTCTGTAAGAAGAAAGATTAAATCTATTGAAAATAAAGAATCTTTTTCAATTGCTTTTGACTTAGATTTTTTAATAGATACATTTAATAAAGGAAAGCATTTGTTCCTCGCTGGAGTAGCTGGATTTCTTCAACAAAGGATTATTTTTTATATTTTATCTCAAATTTTAGGGTCTAGATCAGTTGGACTTTATACTGTTGCAGGAACATTGCCCAATTTACTTGTACATCTGCCTCAACAAGTTGCTACAGTAGTTTATTCTTCAACATCAAAAATTAGTAGCGAAGAAGAAAAAGACAGCAAGATAAACGCAATAGTGTTTTTCATACAAATCACTTTTTTAATGGTACTTTTATGTTTTTTGATAACGTTACCAATCTCGGAATATGTGATTCATCTTTTTTTTGGTGATGAATTTAGAGGAACGGGTTTAATCTTCTCTACCCTGATCTTGTGTGCAGGCTTTATGGGAATAACTACATTAATATTCAATGCTCTTGCAGGAATAGGTATGCATAAATTTTCTTCATACATTGGTGTCGCTTCTACTTTAGGAGTAAGTTTATTCTGTTTATATCTCGCTCCTATATTAGGTATTTTGGGTGCAGCCCTTTCCCAGTTAATAATATCTTTTTTTGCTTGTGTGATTGGACTTTATTTACTAAAAAGATTTTATGAATTCAGATTAACTAAATTTTTTATTTCTCCTGTAGAGCTTTGGAGAAGTATCACTTGAATACACTGAACACTAGCACTATTCCGTCAATCTTCTTGGCAATATTCACTTTCTCAGGTTTACTCAAATGGATTCCTTTACCATTAGATTTAACATTTTTAAGTCTGATTATTCTTTTTATTTCCTTAGTATTGAGTTTTAGAATATCTTCTATCAGAAATAATTTTTGCTCCAAACAGGGTTTTGTTTGTTTGTTAATTATCCTCTCTTATTTCATTATTTATTTTTCAAGTGTCTTGTATTCTATTTCTTTAGAGTTCTGGAAAGAGAAAATTCTAGGAATGCTTTTAAGCATATTTGCTTTAATTGGCCCTATATTCTTTTTGAGAGAACAACGTCATTTTGACTTTTTTAATAGAGCCATACTCTTCTTAATGTTTCTTGCATCTATGATACTTTTAGGATTTTATCTAACAGGCACACTAGATTACTTTATATATCAAGGTGTTGGTTCTGGAAATGATAATTCGGAATCCTTAATTCCAGATTATCTGGTTGTTGGAAGTATAATGTGCATAGGGATATTAATCACTCTTCACCAAAGGAATCCTTATTTATATCTATTGTCTGGATTATCTCTTTTCTGTATTTTATTAATCGGATCTAGAGGTCCTCTTCTATTTTTAATTATCTCTTCAATTTTCTTAATTTTATTATTGAAAAACAAAGTTTCATCCCCTTTTAAAGGACTAAAGAAAATATATAAGACTTCTTTGAAAGTTATTTTTTCATTTACTGCAATTTCTTTTCTATTTTATTTTGGTTTCCAGGAAGGAGGTGCAGATTCCACTTTAGCTAGGACCGTCAATACATTTAATGATATGGAAGAACTTAAACAAACCTTTAGAGTAGAGGAGTTTGTTATAGCCTTCGATGTAATTAGGACTTATCCATTTTTTGGAGTTGGAGTTGGTGGATACGGATTAGAAGCCTATGATATGGATGGTAATATCTATCCCCATAATCTAATCTTAGAAAGCGCAGCTGAATTAGGACTCTTCTCAATATTAATTTTTATTTTAGGTTTGTTTTCAGTTTTCTATCTAACATTTAAATCAAGATCAGATACTTATATTTGTTTGTACATATCTATATTGCTCTTTGAGTTACTCAATTATATGAAAAGCGGTGGATTTATAAGCTCCAGAGATCTTTATTTATTTATAGGAGTTCTATTGGCTCGTTACGAGTTTGCTCGTAAATTACAAGAATCATAAATTTATGAAGGCTTTTGAAAATATACACTTATATCCTACTCCATTTACAAATGAAACAAGGGTCTTAAGAGTCACAAAATCTCTTGTTGAGTTAGGGTTCTTTAATTCTATATTAGTTGTAGCGTCTTTTTTAGACGAAAGCACTTCTAAAGAAGAACAACTAGATAAGAATAGATCCGTATTAAGGATAAAAAGTATTAATAAGAATGGAGGTTTCCTTGCCAAATTAATTTATTTTTGTGTTTGGTATTTTAAAGTTTTATTAAAAGTTGATGGGAAGAAACTTAAATGTATTAATGCCCATTCTATCTCTGTCTTACCGTTGGGAGTATTAATGAAGATAATTTATAAAGCTAGACTGGTTTATGATGCCCACGAAATAGAAACAGAAACTCAAGAAGTTAAAGGGATTAGGAGGCTATTTTCAAAAATAATAGAGAGGCTTCTTGTGCGCTATGCAGACATAGTTATTTTAACTAGCCAAGGTCATGCAGACTGGTATTCCAAAGAGTACGATAATTTAGACATTAAAGTAGTTAGAAACTGCCCATATATTCAGAATCCTAAAGAAGAGAATAAAGATATATTTAGAAACAAATTTGGAATTAGTAAAAATGAACTTATTTTTATCTATCAAGGAGCTCTATCTAAACCTAGAGGGGTAGATTTAATACTGAATTCATTTAAAGAGGCAGACAAGAAGAAACATATAGTTTTTATGGGTTTTGGAGATTTAGTTACAGAGATAAAACATTATAGTTCTTCGTATCCAAATATTCATTTCCATGAAGCTGTTCATCCAGATAGAGTATTTGAATATACTAGATGCGCAGATGTTGGAATACATATGATGGATGATTCTTGTAAAAACCATCTATATGCTTTACCGAATAAGCCTATGGAATATATGAATTCTGGTTTAGCTTCTATCGTTACAAATTTACCTACGATGGGAGAATTAATACATTCGGCTAATTCTGGCTGGTTATTAGAGCCTAACGATGAAGAAGGTCTCAAGAATTTAGTCAATTCTTTAACTATATCTGAAATAGAAGAAGCTTCTTTGTCTGCTCTTTTATGGTCAGAATCTAATAACTGGGAAACAGAAGAAATTATTTTGAGAGATATTTATAAAAGTCTTCTTTTTAATTATTAATTCACTTAAATACAATATAATCCTTTTACTTTGAATATATGTAGAAGCTCCTTTCTCAAGAAACCTTATGATTAAATTTTTAGACCTACACTCTCAATATCTATCAATCAAAGATGAGATTGACTCTGCTATAGCATCAGTAATATCTACTTCTTCATATATAGGAGGTGAATATTTAGATATATTTGAAGAAGATTTTGCCAAATATCAAGATTCAAAATATTGCTTGGGAGTGGGTAATGGAACAGATGCTCTTGAAATAGCCATTGAGGCTCTAGAGCTTCCGCCAAATAGCCAAATTATAGTTCCTGCTAATAGTTTTATTGCTAGCTCTGAGGCCGTTACTCGAGCTGGTCATAAAGTTATTTTTTGTGACATAAATTTAGATGACTATACTATTAATGAAAATGACCTTAGAAATAAAATAACGAAATCTACTAAGGCAATTATGGCTGTTCATTTATATGGACATCCTTGCGATATGGACTCGCTAATTGATATCGCAAAAACTTATGATTTGAAGATCATAGAAGATTGCGCACAAGCTCACGGAGCAGAATATAAAAATAAAAGAGTTGGATCTATTGGAGATGTAGGGTGTTTTAGCTTTTATCCAGGAAAAAATCTAGGAGCTTATGGGGATGGAGGGGCGATAACTTCTAATAGTGAACAAATATTTTTGAAAGCAAAGAAGATAGCAAATCATGGTCGTATTTCTAAATACAATCACGAATTTGAAGGAAGAAATTCTCGGCTTGATGGGTTGCAGGCATCCATACTTTCTGTGAAGTTAAAACATTTAGATAAATGGACAAACACAAGAATAGAAATAGCAAATTTCTATAAGGAGGCATTATCTTCTTACGAGGAGCTCATACTTCCAATTGAGTCAAATGATGTAAAACATGTTTATCATTTATTCGTTGTGAGACATGAAAGAAGAGATAAGTTTATTGAATCTTTGAATAAAAAAAATATACAAACTGGAATACATTATCCTATTGCCTTACCTAGCTTGGAAGCTTATAAAAAGCTTGATCAAATAGCCTCCTGTCCTGTAGCTACAGACATAGATAAGAGCTTAGTTAGTTTACCTGTAGGAGAACATTTGTCTTCTCAAGACACTAACTTTGTGGTTGAAGAAATCTTAAAATTATAAATATCGGCCATGCAGCGACCCAGAGTAATTCCGTCTATTTTGGTCAATAACAGAAGGTGTGAGAAAACTCAGTCTTTCAGAGATCCAATTTATTTAGGTGATATTCATAATGTAATTCGAATATTCAATGATTTGGAAGTTGACGAACTCATCATCACTGACTATACAACTGATGCTCCTGATTTAGATCTTTTAACAGATTTGGCATCGGAAGCTTTTATGCCAATGTCTTATGGCGGTGGAATACAAACTGTAAGGGATGCAGAAAATGTCATTAAGTCTGGCTTCGAAAAGATTTCGATAAACCGCCTCTTATTGTCAAACCCAAATGAAGTCAAAAAAATTATTAATCATTTTGGTTCTTCTGCTGTTATTGGATCAGTAGACATTAAAAAGAATATTTGGGGAAAGAATAAGCTATATAGTAAACATTATCCCGATTCAAAAAAAAGAGACTTAATGGAATATATTAGATTTATTGAGGATCTTGGGGTTGGTGAAATAATCACTACTTTTATTGATAAAGAAGCTACCTTAGAAGGCCCT
>MDTD01102752.1_pt1 | contig 22304 bp, 18 predicted proteins | sample 811221 | NCBI WGS metagenome assembly MDTD01 (sample SAMN05326646, study PRJNA326480) | marine metagenome | isolation source: seawater | place: Pacific Ocean: South West | collected 2011 | reverse complement strand
GTCAACCTTCCTTGATCGATTTTCTGTTTGATCTCAGGGATTTCTTTTGTGAGTCGGACGCAGGCCTGTCTTTGATAGGCGGTGGCTTCGGAGTATCCCAGTCCTCGAACGAGATAGTCAAAAAGTGAGTTGTACCCCATTTCGAGGTACGTTCGCGTTTCTTCCATTTGCTGCAGTTTATTTAAGATTTCCGAAGTGATTCGTTTTTCTTTTAGTCTCAGTTCTAAAAGTTCATGGTGAAGTTTCATAGCCCCTCTTTTCGTTAGAAGAACCTTACCATAGGTTTAAATTTTAAAATTTTTGCTCGCACAATCGCCATAGAATGGAGGTTTTAATTTCACCAAGACCCACCGTGAAACTTGAAAAACCATTTTGTGATGACCTCATAAAGAGACATGAGCATCATTCTGTGAATGGGTTGAAGTTGAATTTTAAAGAAAGTTTTTTTATCGAAAACCCTGTCAAAATATATCTCAAAAAATGTGAACCTTATGCCGCAACGTTTAGTGGACACCAGAAAATGAATCTTTAATTTCATGTCGTTTCAAAGAAGTCGCAATTCTCCATTTAAATTCCTTTCAAGAAGACCTCCCGCAAGCAGGATGCGTTTTGCCCAAGGGGCAAATGCGGGTGAGTCCAGGGAAGGACGAGTCTGATAGAAAGGAATTTAAATGGAGAATTGCGATTGATTTGCAAACGTTGACTTCACTAAATCAGGGCGTGTTTGCTTACTGAGGCCTTTGAACATTAGGAGGCAATATCTCTTAAAAGAGTCCACGGAAGGATGAGTCTGATAGAAAGAAATTCAGACAGGGGATATGTGATTAATTTGTAACCGTAGAACTTCAACAAGAAGGATGCGACTTTTTTGTTTTGTATAGAGGTATGTGCCTAAAGGGAATAGAGAGAATGCTTCAATGAAATCGCAATTCTCTATTTGAATTCCTTTAAGGAAGACCTCCCGCAAGCAGGATGCGTTTTGCCCAAGGGGCAAATGCGGGTGAGTCCATGGAAGGACGGGTCTGATGGAAAGGAATTCAGACTGAGAATTGTGATTCATATGCAAACGTTGGCCTCAAGAAATCAGGGCGTACCTGCTCAAACTTCACGCTTCCAAGAATCTTGTCGCTAAAGTTCATTTTGCAAAGTGCCATCAAACGAGGCCTCGGCGCCCTTTAAACCACATCTGGAAGCCAAACTTCGGTTTTCTCAAGAGTTGTCAACGGCCCCAATTGTCAGGATTTTGAAAAGCCCTTAACGGGATCCTAATTTTACTCGTCTCTCTTCCTTTACTAAACCTAGGTCCATAGGCGGTGATTGCCGTTTTGATTTTTAAACATACGAAAAAGGGGAAAACATGAAAACGATTCTTATGACTTTGGCAGCCTTGATGCTATCAAGTGCCGCTCAAGCAGAGTGCCCTGTAGGGACAGCTCCATATGCAAAATCTTTGGGTGGAAAACCCACTTGCTCTTTGAGCGGAACCTACAAAGATGACCTCTACCTTCCAAACTCAAACAGCTATGTTTTGATTGGTGGAGTTTTCATGGGTTATGACAACGGAAAAGTGGGCCAAGAGCTTTCTTTGGATCCCATGACTTTGACCATCCAAGCGGGAACACAAATCTTCGCATTGAACCCTAAAAAAGATTTGAGCCTTCCCGAGTCTCAACGCATCGATCGCAAAGATTTCCTAGTGATCAGCCGCGGTTCTAAAATCGAAGCTGCTGGAACTGTAGATGCTCCCATCGTATTCAGCTCTGCTCAAGGCATGCACTTGGCCGCGGATCAAAGAGAAGCTTTCCCAAGAGCCCGTGGCGACTGGGGTGGTTTGATCTTGAACGGAAAAGCTCCTACAAATGTTTGCCCAGATTTGACTCTTTGCTCTGCAGAAGGTGAAGCTGGAACCGGTTACTACGGTGGCAACGAGCCTGCGGACAACAGCGGAACTCTTCGCTACGTTCGTGTGGAATTCGGTGGCGACAAAATCAACGACGAGAAAGAATTCAACGGAATCACTTTCAACGGTGTGGGTTCAGCGACCAACGTAAACTTTGTTCAAGTTCACAAGAACAACGACGATGCTATCGAATTTTTCGGTGGAAACGTAAACGCGAAAAACCTTGTGTTGACTGGATCTGGCGATGATTCCATCGACTGGACCTTCGGATACCGTGGAATGATTCAGTACGCGATCGCTCAAAACGACGCTGATGACGGTGACAATGGTGTTGAAGCGGACAACGCAAAGAATGTCGATCTTGAGCCTCGCTCAAACCCCACTCTTTCAAACATCACTTTGATCGGTGGACCAACTACAAAAAGAGGACTTCTTCTTCGTGTGGGTTCTGGTGGCATGATCGCAAACTCTTTGGTGATGGGTTACAAAACCTGTGTAGACACAGAAACCGCTCACTTGCCAATGGTTGAAATCACCAACAACGCCTTCTCTTGTGCAGATCTTGGAAGCGCATTGAGCTTTCCGAACAACCAAGAAGTGGATCAAAAAGCCCTTCTTCTAAACGGCTACCTTCCTCAAGAAGGTTCTATGCTTCTTGCAACTCCATCCATCGAGTTGGAAGACCTTTTCTTCGACGTTCCTAGCTTTATCGGAGCGGTTGGAGATGTGGACTGGACTGCCGGATGGACCACAGCTGCTCAGCAGTAATTTGTAAATCAAAAGTATCGTGCCCCGAGCTCAATTTCGAACTCGGGGCCTTTTTACGTTAAAGAGGGTGGAAAAAATGAGAATCACACTGTCAGTATTAGGATCCTTGCTCCTCTTGATTTCCCAAGGGGCCTTTGCGAATCCCGAAGACATGGCTCAAAAGATTGTGGAATTGAGAGAGTCCGTAGAACTTTTGAATTCAGAGTACGAACTTCAAAAGGACAGCCTGTTTAATGACCTCAAGGGACTGGCCACGCAAAAAGCGGAGCTTGAAGCCCGAATTTCAGAAGAAGAAATGTTGAAAAAACAAATTCAAGGAAAAGTTTCGGAGTTGAAGAAGAATATCCAGACGGTTTCTGTCCTTGGAGACCAGGTTCGCCCTTTATTAGAGGAGAACTTTCAAAGCTTTCAAAGTTATTTGGATCACTCCCTTCCGTTTAAAATTTCAGAACGTTCAGAAGCCTTTGTCACCCTTCAGTCCAAAATGAAAACTGGGGAAATCACTCCTGTGAAAGCGGCCCTTCAATTTTGGTCTCTTCAAGAAGACGAGCGGCGCATGGGGAAAGAAATTTCTTTGGCGAAACAAAGTCTAGACATCGATGGGACCAGCTACCTGGCCGACGTTGTTAAGGTGGGCATGAAGTGGATGTACTTCCAATTGAGTGATGGCCGAGCCGGTCAAGCTGTTTTTAACAAGGGTCAGTGGAGTTTTCAATTCTTTGACAGCACAGACCAAATCGAGAAGGTGGCTCTGCTTCAAGACTCTATCAAAAAACAAATTCGCATGGGTGCCTTTGATCTTCCTTTGCTTGCGACCTCTTCCTTTGGAGGAAAACAATGAAAAATTTCACTTTAAGAATTTCGGCGATGGTTTTGACAGTGCTCATTCTTTTTCTGAACTCCGCCAACAGTTTTGCGGCCAGTGGGCCTGTGGTGGATGACCTTCAAAAGGCTTACCAAAAAGAAATTTTGTTTTTGATGAGTTACAAAAAAGAAATCGAAAAAAAGCTTTCAGAGGTTCAAAAAGACCGTGCGTCTCGATTGCAAGCGGCAAAATCTGAAATCCATCAGTTGGAAGAAAAGCTTTTGTCCATGCAGACTCAAAATGAGCTTTCAAAAAAACGGCTTTCCGATTTGGAAAATGAAAGTGCTGACAAAATTGACAACCAAAAAGCCTTGTCCGGAATTGTCGATCAGGCGGCTCTCCGGTTTGGAAAAGAAGCTTTGGACAAAGAAGGTTTGAATGAGCAATTGACTACGGCTTTTTCTTTAAGTGCTCAAGATCTTCAATCTCAAACCGAATACAAATGGACTGAGGGCGAGTTTTTTGACGGAGATGGTGAAAAGCAAACGGGAAAAATTCTTTCTGTGGGTTCCATCGCAAAATTTGCCCAAAAAGACGGGGACATGTTTTCGCTTTATCCTGCAGGAGATGGGCATTTTAAAGTTTGGAAGAAGTTGCCAAGTGGACAAGCTGGTCAACTCAAAAGCTCCGAAGTTCCTGAGGTGCTTTCGGCTTTTGTTTATGAAGATGCCAGCAAAGAGTTTCAGCCCAAGGAAGAAATTTCCTTTATGAAGCGCGCGGAAGCGGGAGGTCCTATCGGTGCGGTGATCATTGGACTTGGACTTTTAGGTCTGGTTTTGGCGGGCCTACGTTGGAAAGATTTGAAACTTTCCTATGGCAGCGGATCTCAATTGAAACAAAAATTAGAAGTGGCTTTGGACCAAGGGAATTTTGAAGAGGCCAAAGATTTGGCCGAACATCAACGAGGAGCTTTGGGCCGCCTGTCTCGAAAACTTCTTCAGAATCTTCAAAAGGGACGTCAATCTTTGGAAGACTTGGCCGGCGAAGTGATATTGAAGGAATCTCAGAAACTGGATCGATTCTCTTCCTTGTTGGTGGTCTTTGCATCGGTTGCACCGCTTCTTGGTTTGCTTGGAACAGTGACCGGTATGATTGCGACCTTTGACACCATTACGGAATTTGGAACAGGCAATCCAAAGCTTCTCTCCGGGGGGATTTCAGAAGCTCTTGTGACCACCATGTTTGGATTGATTGTTGCCGTTCCTATTTTATTGGTGGCCCAAGTGTTGGGATCTTGGGGAGACCGCATCAAAGCCGACATGGAACAAACCGCGATGATGATCATCAATTCGGTGACAGGAAAAAAGGTGAGTGGGGACGATGGATCTCTTTAGTCGATCCCTCTATTTGGTGAACGCTGCGGGCTGGCTGTTCTACCCCATCTTTTTTTGTGCGTTGAGCTTGGCCTATTTGTTGGGCACAAGAGCCGCACTTCTTTCGAAGGAATCCTTGTGGAGTGCCCTTCATGGAAAATTGCATGAAGATTCTCGCGGTGGATTTTGGTTGAAGTTTCAAAAGAAAATGGCGAATCCCGAAACCAAAGAAGAGGCCTATATGCTTGCGGAAACCGAGTTGAATCAATATCAACGTTTGATTTTTACTTTGGTTTCTGTAGCGCCGCTGCTTGGTCTTTTGGGGACGGTCGTAGGAATGATTGAAACCTTTGATTCCTTAGGTGACGGAGCACTTCACTCTCAAGGAGGGGGCATTGCCGCTGGAATTTCTCAAGCTATGCTGACCACAGAGATGGGTCTTTTGGTTTCCATACCTGGATTGGTTTATTCACGGATTCTCAGTAAAAAACAAAAGTGGATGCTCCATGAAATCGAGCTTTTTGAGCTGGGTGGCTCGGAAGATTCAAGCGAGGTGAACAGTGAGAAGGTTTAACACGTCCAAGGAAGAGAACCATCAGATCGACATTTCTCCGTTGATTGATATGGTTTTTATCCTGCTGATTTTCTTTATGGTCTCCACAACTTTTGTCAAAGACATGCAAATTGATATCGACCGTCCTGGCGCGGCCAGTGCCACTCCATCAAAGTCCAAATCCATTCGGGTCTTTATTGATGGAAATGAAAATATCTTTGTGGACGGACAGCAGGTGCGCAGTTGGGTGCTTCAAGGGAAGCTTCGAGATTTGAAAGCGAAGGATGAGTCTCCCAGTGTTTTGATCGTCACGGACAAAGGTGTTTCCGCAGACAAATTGGTGGAAGTGGTGGATCAATGTCGCCTTTCTGGAATTAAAGATGTGGGTGTGGCCACAGAGAGAGAGGTCGGAACATGAGTGCGCCTGCGTTCATGAAAAGACTTTGGGCCCAGCCTCAATCCCGAGGAGTGTTGTTTGTCATTGGCAGTGTGATCTTGTTTTTTGGAAGCCTTCTGTTGTTTCATACGCCCATTCATCATGATCAAAAGGCCGAGCGCGTGGTTTCTTTGGATTTTAAAAAGGTCGAGCGCAAGCAAGAGCAAAATCTTTCCCGCCCCAAACCAAAGCCTAAAGAGACCTCACAGAAAAAAAGTTTGCGCCCTCAATTGAACTTAGCCTTCCAGGCGGGAGGTTTGAGTTTTGGACTTTCCCTTTCGGATTTGAATTCAGGAAGCAGTCGTCTTTTGAGTCAAAGTGGCGATGAGGTATTGACGGAAGATGTGGTGGACCGGCCGCCTCAGGTGGTCTTTCGCACTCCTCTGAAATATCCAGACAAGGCTTTGAAAGACAAGGTGGAAGGTTTTGTAACTTTGTTTTTGTTGGTGACCAAAACGGGGCGTGTGGAGAACGCAAAGCTTTTGGATGCCACACCCAAAGGCGTTTTTGATGAAGTGGCTTTGGATGCCGTTCGCGACTGGCAGTTTGAACCTGCAGAATTCAATGGCAATCATGTGGCTGTATGGGTGAAACAAAAAATCAATTTTAAATTGAATTGAGGAATGAACTTGAAAAGTCTTTGCTTAATATTCTTATCCGTACTTTTTTTCTCGGGCCCGGCATGGTCTCAAAGTGAAGTGGACCATTTGGCGGTGGCCTCAATGATGATAAAAAATGGATATCCAGATCGAGCTCAAACGGCCTTGGATAAAATCAATTTGGACGAAGACTATGTGGATCTTTCCAAATACAAAGCCCTTTTGGGGATGATTCAACTGAGCCAGAAAAATTATAAAAAAGCAGAAGCTCTTTTTGAGGAGGCGCTTTCTGAAAAAAATCCAGATCCAGAAATTTTCATGTATTTGGCAGAAAGCCAATTTATGGACGGAAGGGTGAAAGAGGCGCGGGAGTCCATTCAAAAAACTGATGCCGAATCCCAAAAGACACCGGGCTATTACATTCTTTATTCCAATATTTTATGGGCTCAAGGGGAAAAAATCGCCGCATGGGATGTTCTTCGAAACGCTCCCAGAGATCTTTCGAAAGGAGCTTTGCTTAAACAACAGTTTCGCTTTCTGATGGAAGAGGGCCTGTATTTAACTGCAAAGGATTTGATCTTTTCCGGAATCAAAGAGGGATTAAGTCCAAAAGATGTGGCTGTGATGGCAGGACTTCTTCGTGAAAAGGGACAGATCAAAGAGGCCAGAAGTCCCTTGGAATGGGCTCATATCAAGTGGCCTCGATCTAGAGAAATCAATTTGGAATTGGCGTTCAATTATTTAAAAACCGATCACACATTGGCGGCAGCAAGTCTTTTGGAGTCCGCGGCTCGCCGGGATCCCGACTTGGCACCTGACGCTGTCGAGTTGTTGAGAAATGCCGGAAAGATCTTTCGTGCCGAGATTCTTTTGAGTTTGATTCATGATGAAAATAAGGAACTGCGCCAACGGGTGGGGATCTATTTGGGCAAAGGACGCTATGACCTGGTCACTCTCTTGTCCCCAAGACTTGCCAAATCGGGAGTGCTGAGCGACCAAGAAATGCGATACGCGCTGGCTTATTCCTTTTATGCCACCGGAGATTTTAAAAAGGCCGAATGGCATTTGAATCAAATCTCTCAAGAGAATCTTTTTTCCAAAGCCTTAGAGATTAAAAAGACCATGGCCGAATGCCGTGAAACTCCGTGGGTGTGTCATGAAAATTTTTAAGGCATTAGGGCGACTGGGAATTCTGACCGTACTCTTTTTTGGAGTTCTTTGTTTTGCAGAAGGCGGAGAGGTTTCGATTTTGGTCTATCGGGGATCAAAACCTGCCGTGGGATTTTCGGTGAGTGAGGGCGGTAAGGCTTTGGGGCAAACAGATGCCAACGGATACTTCTCTAAATCCATGGCGTCTGGGGTTCACACTCTCACTTTGGAATTTAAGGGCTCGGTGAAAGATGTTCCCGTAGAAGTTTCCGAAGGGGAAAACTCTCAAATCATCGTAAATATTTTGAATGAAGACCTTCAAGTGGAAAGTTTCAGTCCCGAGCGCATTGCCGAGGACCTTCCTGAAAATGGAAACCTCATTCCCTTAAAGGGCGTTTTGAAGTCCTCGGTGGACCAATCACCCATTGCGGGGGCACGGGTTTTTGTCAAAGGAAAGTCCGTCAGTGCCACGACCAATGGAAAAGGGGAGTTTGAAATTCCACTTCCCGAAGGGGAATACGAACTTTCCTTTTTGCACTCCAAGTTCACCACGAAGACTTCCGATAAAATTCAAGTTTCTTCAAAAGAGTCTGCGCCTTCAAAGTTTTCTATGAATCCGTCAGGTCTTGAGCTTGAAGATTACCTGGTTCTGTCTCCTCGCATGTCGGGATCTGTGGAGGCACTGATTGAGGTTCGAAAAAATTCAGCAAATGTGGCGGATGTGATCAGCGCGGAGAAGATTTCGAAAACGGGCGACAGCGATGCGGCCGCATCTCTTCGTCGGGTGACCGGATTGACTTTGGTGGATGGAAAGTTTGTTTACATTCGCGGACTTGGGGAACGTTATTCAAGCACACTGTACAATGGAGTTTCTCTTCCCAGTCCGGATCCCTCTCGTCGTGTGGTGCCTTTGGATCTTTTTCCGACAAGCATTTTGGACAGCCTTGTGATTCAAAAAAGCTATTCTCCGGAGAATTCCGCAGAATTTGGCGGAGGCTCCATCTTTCTTCAGAGTCGAAGTTTTCCGGAGGAATTCTTTTTCTCTTCTTCGGTGGGAACCAAATTTCACTCTTTGAATTCAGACACGCCACTGACCTACTCGGGGGGAAGCACCGATTGGTTGGGAGTGGATGATGGAACTCGGGGGCTTCCTGGAGATTTGACCATGGATTCTCCAAGCACCGGCGATTCTCTGCAAAAATTTAAGAACATTCACAATTTGAAAGACCGTTCAAAAACAGCCATTCCAAGCCTTCAATTGGCTTTGGGAGATGGACTGAAAAGAGGTGCCTTAAAAGGTTCCTATGTGGCGTCTTTGATGTACGGAGATGATTACAAAGAATCCATTGAGGAGTCCCACAAGTATTTGTCTACAGGTAAAGAGTCGGAAGGATACGACCGCAACCGCTATCAAAGAACCATCAAGACCGGTGGTCTTTTGGGATTGGGTCTTGGATGGACCAAAAACCATCAATTGAAGTTTGACTATTTGCTGGTGAGAAACACGACCAATGAAGCCTCCGTAAAAACAGGCTTTAACTACGAGCAAGAACAAATTCGAGACACCTATTTGGAGTGGACGGAAAGGCAGCTTCAAAATGGTTTGCTTCAAGGAGAGCACCGAATTCCCAGGTTGTTCAATTCAAAAATCAAATGGCATGTGTCTCGCTCCGAAGCCAAGCGCTACGAGCCGGACCGGCGCAGCTACCGCTACCGAAAAAATCCCGACACCGGAGACTATGAATTTTTTGGTTTTGAAGAAGTGACTTCAGAGGCCTATCAACGGCGCTACACCAAATTGGCGGACAATGTGGTGGACTATGGATCTGAGTGGATGTTGCCCTTTAAACTTTGGAGTTCACCCGTTTATAATGAAATTTCAGTGGGCTTCAATCAGGTTTATAAAAATAGAAATTCTCAAATTCGCCGGTATGGATTGGCAGAAGGAACGACGAAGCCTTCGGAGAGCAGTGCCAAATCCACAGATGATTTGGAAACCATCATGCGCACCTGTCAGGAAGAAAGCTGTCTGCGCTTTCAAGACGATACTAGGTCTACGGACAACTACTTTGCCAACCATCACATTCAATCTTACTACATGAACACCAAGTGGGCATTGACGCCATCAGTGAATCTGCATTTGGGAGTCCGGCAAGAGCATTCGGTCCAAGAGGTAACCAGCTTCGCGTTGTTCACGGCGGATGCCACTCCCACAGTCAGCCAACTGAAGACCTGGGACACTTTGCCGGCCGCCTCAGCCACGTGGAAGTTGACCGAAAAAATGCAATTGCGAGCGGCTTACAGCGAAACTGTTTCTCGCCCGGATTTAAAGGAGCTTTCCAACACCATTTGGCGAGATGACGAAAAGGGATATGATGTTAAAGGTGAGCCCAACTTGAAAGAGGCGGTCATCAATAACTATGATTTTCGTTGGGAGTGGTACTTCGATCGGAAAGACAATGTTTCTGCCGGAGTGTTTTACAAAAAATTTCGCAATCCCATCGAGAGCATTTTTAACGGAAAATCCGATCCAGTTTTGACCTTTAGCAACGCGGAAGAGGCCAACAATTTGGGCTTTGAATTTGAGTGGAGCCAAAGTTTAGACAGTTTTTATTCCCGATTAAATGGCTTTCGTTTTGGGGCCAACTACTCCTACATTCAGTCGGAAGTGAAGTTGGACAACTTGAATCAGTCGGTATTGACCTCCAAGGAAAGGCCTTTGCAGGGGCAATCTCCCTATGTGGTAAATGGCATTTTAGAATATGAAAAAGAGAATTGGGGCACCAGCACCAGTTTGGTTTACAACATTTTTGGCCCACGGATTTCGGAAGTGGGGACCTATGAATTTGAAGACATTTATGAAAACGAATTTCACCAGTTGGACTTGGTGGCACAACAAAAGCTTTCGAAAAATGTTGCGGTGAAATTTGGAGTGCAAAATCTGTTGAATGAAACGTCGAAGTTTACTCAAGGCGAGAAATTGATTCGAGAGATTCAAAAAGGTCAGACCTATTCGGCTCAATTGAGTGGGAGGTTTTAAAATGAAAGCTTTATTTTTATGTTTGGTTCTTTGGGGCGTGGTGGGCTGCGAACTGCACAAGCAGGAAAATTTCAATTCCGAGCAGGAGGCAAAGCTTCGCGATACGGAAGAAAAGCGCATTGATAAATTGGCCTTTCAGGCGATTTCAAAAGGGGATTTGAATTCTTTGAAATCATACATCGATTCTGGTCTTTTGCAGGTGGATCAGATGGATGAAAGCGGGCGCACTCTTTTGATTGCGGCTGTGATTGGGAACAAGTACGCCATTGTGGAATATTTGATTTCTAAAGAAGCTTCTTTGGAGGTTCAAGACGGGGAGGGGAAAACCGCAAAGGATTATGCGGGCAGTGACAAAGTGATGGTAAAACTTTTGAACCGTGAAGATTTGCCAGAGGCGCAGCTGAATGACTTGATGATGTCCATTGCCATTCCCGAGCGCCGAGTGGAGCTGCTTGAGTTCCTTTTAAGTCAGGGTGCGGACCCCAATGTGGTTCAATCTCGAAAGTCGCCATTGATTGCGGTGGTTTACCAAAAGGTGAGCCCGGATCTGGAAGGCGAGTTGCTGAAGTTGGTTCAAGTGTTGTTGGGGCATCCAAAGATCGATGTGAATTTGAAAGTGGGACGTTACACCGCTTTGGTTGTGGCTGATAAAAATGGTTATGGGGAGATCGCTTCCTACTTGAGGTCCCACGGCGCTCGTTGAAGTTTTTGTGAGGATTTGCACCGGGATTTGTTTTTTTGATGACAACGTTTGCGAATCAATCGCAATTCCCTATCTAAATTCCTTTCTATCAGACCCGTCCTTCCCTGGACTCTTTCAAGAGATATTGCCTTCTCAGGTTCAAAATTCTCATCAAGCAAACACGCCCTGATTTCTTGAGGTCACTGTTTGCAAATCAATCACAATCCTCCATCCAAATTCCTTTCCGTCAGACCCGTCCTTCCATGGACTCACCCGCATTTGCCCTTTGGGCAAAAGGCATCCTGCTTGCGGGAGGTCTTCTTAAAAGGAATTTGGATGGAGAATTGCGACTTCTTTGAAGCATTCTCTCTATTCCTTTTAGGCACATACCTCTATACAAAACAAAAAAGTCGCATCCTTCTTGTTTAAGTTTTACGGTTGCATATTGATCACAATTCTCTATTTAAATTCCTTTCTATCAGACCCGTCCTTCCCTGGACTCTTTCAAGAGACATTGCCTCCTCATGTTCAAAATTCTCATCAAGCAAACACGCCCATCCATGGGCTCACAAGAATTTATCCTACGGGAAAGCACATCCTGTTTTCTTGAGGTTTACTTGCTGAGACCTTTGAACCTGAGGAATGGCAACACTTCGAAAGTTTCATTTTCTGGTGTCCACTAAACGTTGCGGCATCGGTTTAAAGATTTTTAAGAAATATTTTGACAGGGTTTTCAGTTAAAAAACCCTCTTTAAAATGCAACTTCAACCCATTCACAGAATGTTACTCATGGCTCTTCATGCGGTCATCACAAAATGTTTTTTCGTATTTCACGATGGCTCTTGATAAAATTAAAAACACCTCTCAATGACAATTCCTAGAGCTAAAATTCGAAAATTAAAAACCCATGGTAAGGTTCCTCTAACGAAAAGAGGCCCTATGAAACTTCACCATGAACTTTTGGAACTGAGACTAAAAGAAAAACGAATCACTTCGGAAATCTTAAACAAACTGCAGCAAATGGAAGAAACACGGGTGTACCTCGAAATGGGGCACAACTCTCTTTTTGACTATCTCGTTCGAGGACTGGGATACTCCGAAGCCACCGCCTATCAAAGACAGGCTTGCGTCCGACTCACAAAAGAAATCCCTGAGATCAAACAAAAAATCGATCAAGGAAGGTTGACACTTTCAGCAGTGACGACCGCCTTTAAACATCTTCGAAAGAAACCTGTGGAAGAAAAAAGAAATGTCCTAAAATCCATGGAAAATAAATCCTCTCGTGAAGTAAAGAAGATATTCTTGGAACCGATGAAGGCCATAAAAGTTAAAAAGATCGAACATCAAGATAAAGTTTATTTGCACCTAGAGCTGACCCTTGCGCAAAACCAAAAACTAGAAAAACTAAAAGCACTGAAGTCCCATAAGCACAATATCGAAAGTCTTTTGACCGACCTTATTGATAGAGAACTAAAATCTTATGAGAACCGACCGACGACATCTTCTAAACTTTCCGAAATCACAGAATTTAAAATTACGAAGTCTAAAAATCCTCGGCAAATTTCTAAGCGCCTACGAAACGAGGTGTTAACGGCTGCGAACCACAAATGCCAGCATCCTGGATGTGAATCCACTCACTTTTTACAAGTGGATCATATTTTTCCCGTGAGACTTGGAGGTGACCAACGCAGAAACAACCTTCAGGTTCTCTGCGCAAGTCACAACCAACGAAAAGGCTGAGCTGGGTTGGTCGCGACAATTCCTTCCGATAGTTCGTAAAAATAGAACTCTCCAAACTTAAAAACCGATGCCGCAACGTTTAGTGGACACCAGAAAATGATTCCTCAATTTCATGTCGTTTCAAAGAAGTCGCAATTCTCCATTTAAATTCCTTTCAAGAAGACCTCCCGCAAGCAGGATGCGCTTTGCCCAAAGGGCAAATGCGGGTGAGTCTATGGAAGGATGTGTCCGATAGAAAGGAATTTAGATGGAGGATTGCGATTGATTCGCAAGCGGTGACCTCAAGAAAGCAGGGCGTGTTTGCTTGATGAGGCCTTTAAACCTGAGAAGGCAATATCTTTTGAAAGAGTCCAGGGAAGGAAGAGTCTGATAGAAAGGAATTTGGATGGAGAATTACGAGTGATTTGCAAACGTTGACCTCAAGAATTCAGGGCGTGTTTGCGCGATGAGACCTTTAAACCTGAGGAGGCAATATCTTTTGAAAGAGTCCAGGGAAGGAAGTGTCTGATGGAAAGGAATTTAGAAAGGGAATTGTGATTGATTTGCAAACAGTGACCTCAAGAAATCAGGGCGTGTTTGCGCGATGAGGCCTTTGAACCTGAGGAGGCAATATCTTTTGAAAGAGCCCGAGAAGAAAGAGCCACAGAAGGATGAATCTGAGGGAAGCGAATGGGAACAGGAAAATGAACAGGAACTTGAAATTCGAACAGCTACTCGCCGTCGTTACCAATGGCCTCGACCGGGCACCCTTCGAGAGCCTCTCGACAGGCCTCTTCTTCCGCCTCTGAGCCGGGCTGCTTAATCACAAAGGCATGGCCATCATCTTCGTCCATGCCGAAGTGATCGGGCGCTGCCAAAACGCAGGCATCGCAAGCAATGCATTCCCGGTCGACGTAATATTTGCCGGGAACATTTTCATCGTATTTGTTGCTACTGTCAGCCATAGTGCCCCCTAGATTATGCTCGCAGAGTGATTTTGTCACTGAAAAGTCTCGTCTTGTCTTTTGGGTGGAGCCACCGTATCACCTTGGGTTATGTCCAATTTGTCATTTAAAGAAGAAACTCTCCGTCGTCGCACCTTTGCGATTATCTCTCACCCGGATGCTGGAAAAACCACCATCACTGAAAAAATTCTCTATCAAGGGGGCGTCGTTCGCGAAGCCGGAGAGGTTCATGGAAAGGCCGGCTCCAAAAAGGCAACCTCCGATTGGATGAGCTTGGAGCAAGAGCGTGGAGTTTCGATCACCTCCAGTGTGATGCAATTTGATTATCACGGATTGCGTGTGAACCTTCTGGACACCCCGGGGCACAAAGACTTTGGTGAGGACACCTACCGGACTTTGGTGGCGGCGGATTCCGCAGCTATGCTGATTGATGCAGCAAAAGGTGTGGAGGCTCAAACGCGAAAGCTCTACGAAGTCTGCCGCATGAAAAAGCTTCCCATTTTTACCTTTGCCAACAAAATGGACCGCGAGGGCAAAGAGCCCTTGGAAATCATCGACGATGTGGAAAACACCTTGGGTGTGAAATGCTATCCCGTCACCTGGCCCATTGGAATGGGTGAAGAGTTCAAAGGTCTTTACCACCGCACTCAAAAGAAGCTTTATTTGTATACCAAAGGGAAAGAAGAGCCGGAAGTGGTGGATGTGACCGGTTACGATGACCCCAAAATTTCCCAGCGTGTAGGAGTGTCTTACGGCGTGGATTTGGGAGAGAAGCTTAAAGAAGATCTTGAGCTTTTGGAATTGGCCATTGGGGATTTTCACCACGAAGAGTTCATGGAGGGAAAAGTCTCTCCCATGACATTTGGAAGTGCCAAAAACAATTGGGGAGTGGATTTGTTTTTGGATCTGTTTTGCGAACAGGCTCCCGCGCCCTTTCCCAGGCACAGTGATGCCGGCGAAATAGATCCTCTTCAAAAAGATTTTTCAGGCTTTGTGTTTAAGATTCAAGCCAACATGGACAAAAAGCACCGGGACCGTGTGGCCTTTCTTCGCATTTGTTCCGGCCAGTTTGAAAGAGGCATGAAGGTTCCCCCCCCCCGCCTCAAAAGAGAATTGCGCCTCAGCTATGCCAACCAGTTTTTAGCCAGGGAACGAGAGACGGTGGAAGTGGCCTACCCCGGGGACATCGTGGGTTTGATCGACACTGGATATTTTCAAATTGGCGACACCATCACCTCTGGAAAGAACTTTCAGTTTGATCCTATTCCTCGGTTCAGTCCGGAAATTTTCGCGCGTCTGTCCATCAAAGACCCTCTCAAAAGAAAGTCTTTGCAGAAGGGCGTAGGGCAACTGGCGGAAGAGGGGACCATTCAATTGCTCATCGATCCCGTGGTGGGTCCTCAGGATCCTGTGATTGGAGTGGTTGGGGAGCTTCAGTTGGAAGTTCTTTTGTTTCGATTGAATGATGAGTACAAGTTGGACGCGAAGATTGAGCGGATGCCTTTTTCAGTGGCAAGATGGCCAGTCAATGAGGCCGGCGAACCTGTTCGAAGCCTCAAAGGGGGAGCCCGCATCTTTGAAGATGCCGAAGAGCGCCCTGTGGTCCTTTTGGAGCGGGAATGGGATTTGAAGTGGCTTGAGAAAGAAAATCCTGGGATTAAATTTTTGATTTCCGGTTCTGGATAGGCTTTCCGGTTGAAATCGACCTTTGAAGTTGTTACCACTTCTAACCAAGGTGCTGTTCAAAAACGACAATTTAAGCAGGAAACTATGACTCCAAGCTCTCCGTCATCGATTTTACTGATTGGTGTGGCCGGTGGAAGCGGGTCTGGGAAAACCACTTTTGCCCGCATGCTCCAAGCCCATTTGGGGGAAGATTTCTGCACCACTCTGGCTCAAGACAGCTACTACCGCGACCTTTCTGAGCAATTTGACCGCGACGGTGGAAAGGTCAACTTTGACCATCCTGATGCCATTGAATTTTCGCTCCTTGCGCGACATTTGAAGGATTTGAAAGAAGGGCGCAGCATTGATGTGCCTCGCTACGATTTTGCCTCTCACAAAAGACTTCTTGAAGTGACCTACTTTGACCCTCGCCCCGTGGTGATTGTGGACGGAATCTTAATTAACACCCAAGAAGAAGTCCGCACCGCTTTGGATTTTAGTTTTTTTATTGATGCCGGCGAAGAAGTGCGGTTTCAACGCCGCATGTACCGCGATGTGAGAGAGCGGGGGCGCACCCCTGAAGGAGTGAAGTCGCAGCTCTTGAATCACGTGAAGCCCATGCATGACCTGTTTGTGGAGCCCTCCAAAAAATTCGCCAACCGAATCATCTCGGGAGAGAAAAGCTTTGGGCCCATCATCGAAGAGGTGGTTTATGGAATTCGCGAAGGCGCACCCCTCGAGCAGTGGTCTCGGCCCTAATTTTCTGCGGACTCCTCTCTGTTTCCTCACGCATTTCAATTGCGCATTGCAAAACATAAGGACAATTGCTCCAGAGCCTTTCACACTGGAATGAAGAGGAAAGTGGGGGCGATATGAAAAAGAACTGGGGAATTTTACTTTTGGGTCTTGGGTTGGTCCTTGGATGTGAGTCCAAGCAAAAGCCCGTGGATGCGGCCAACTGGTCCGGTCAAATGCAAAACATGTCTCAAGACATCAAGCTTTTGATTCCCTTCCTTTACGATAAAAAATCTTATTCTGCGAAAGAGAATGAAGAAAAGATTTCCCGTGCTTTGGATGATTTGAAATCCCAAAGCCACCGCGTACCTGAAAAAATGGGAGAGAAGTTTTTGGGGGATGATCCCATTCTTTCGTTTTCACTCAACAACCTGCAAAGTGATTTGTCGCGCGCGGCATCGTCTTTCAAAGCAGGACATAAAGAGTATTCGCGATCCGTGATGAAATCTTCCATTGGACATTGTTTTCGTTGCCACTCGTTGACCACCATTGGTTCGGAAGCGCAGTGGGATCTTTCGGATTTCAATCAGCTAGAAATCAACAGCGAAGAAAAATTGGATCTGATGATTGCAGCTCGCAAATACAAAGAAGCCTATGATTTTGTGGAAAAGGAAATCACTCGCCCAGGGATTGTGGACCAATCGCCCATGCGTTTTGAAGGCTTGCTTCGAAAGCATTTGGCTTTGTCTTTACGCCTCAATGAAAAGCCTCAAGTGGCTTTGGACAATTTGAACCGTGTTCTTGAGAACAAAAAACTTCCTCCCTACCTAGAGAAACAAGTGAAGGCTTGGCGCGATTCTTTAAAAGGCTGGACGCATTTCAAGAAAAAAGGAGATTTGGTGCAGTTGGCCGAGGCCCGTATTGCCAAAGCTTTAAAACTTCAGGAGTTTTCTTACGATCACGCAGGGGATGTGGAATACATTTGGGCCACAGACCTTTTGCATGAAAGTTTGCTCAAGAAGCAGGATCCTCGCAAAGAAGCGAAGGCTTATTATCTGTTAGGTCGTGCCTATGAGGTTTTGGATGATTTGGGATCTTATGGATTGCATGAGGCCTACTATGAAGCCTGTATTAAAAGGTCTCCCAAATCTAAAATTGCAAGACGTTGCTATGACCGCTTCGAATCCAGTTTAAAAATGGGCTTTTCCGGAAGTGCAGGTCTTACTCTTCCTAAGGAAGAACGAAAAAAACTGGATGAACTGAAAGAATACCTTTAAGATTTCTTCTGCGTCCCTGGGGTCCGTTTCAAGTGACCCCTCGCGGAAGGAGTGTCCCTGTTGAAAATTTCAGAAGTTTCAATTCGAAATCCGGTTTTCGCTTGGATGATTATGGGTGCCCTTTTGCTCTTTGGAGGACTGGGCTATTACAAAATGGGGGTGAGCCAATACCCCGATGTGGATTTTCCCTCGGTTTCCATTCGCTTGAGTTACCCCGGTGCGGCTCCAGAAGTGATGGAAAAAGATGTGATCGATCCCATCGAAGCGGCCATTGTTTCGGTGGCTGGGATTGAGAACATTTCCTCTACGGCGCGAAATGGATCAGGAAGTGTTTCTGCAGAATTCAATTTAAGTGTGAACATTGATGTGGCCGTGCAGGAAGTGCAGTCGGCCATTGCGCGCGCCCAAAGACAACTTCCCGAAGATTTAGAGCCGCCCATTGTGACGAAGTCCAACGTGGAAGATCAACCCATCATGTGGCTCTCGGTTCGCTCAGAAACTCTGTCAAAAGATGAACTGATGTTTATGGTCCGAAGACAAATTCGAGATCAATTTACAACCGTTCAAGGGGTGTCGGAGATTTTCCTCGGTGGATATGTGGATCCCGCACTTCGGGTGGACCTTAAGTCCGATGCCTTGGTTCGCTACCAATTGACGGTGAATGACATTGTGAATGCGATTCAAAGTGAACACCGAGAAGACCCTGCCGGCCGCATTGAATCCCCCACAGAGGAACGCCCCATCCGCGTGATGGGTGAGGCCACTTCGGTGGATGAATTTAAAAATGTCATGATTAAGAAGCGGGGTGGTGGTGTGAACTACAATCCCATTCCCATTTCTCAAGTGGCCAATGTGTATGAAGGGCTTGAAGATGTAAGAAGGCTTTCGCGGGTTCAAGGCGAGGCTTCCGTGGGACTTGGAATTCGAAAGCAACGGGGCGCAAACGCTGTGGATGTGGGACGTGCGGTGAAAGAGCGCATGGATCAAATTAAGGATCAGCTTCCCAAAGGGGTCACCATGGCGGTGAATTATGATTCGACCCCTTTTATCGAAGATACGGTCAGTGAATTGGTGTTCACCATCTTTTTGGCGGCGATTTTAACTTCGATTGTGTGTTGGGTGTTCCTTGGAAGTTTTGCCTCCACCATCAATGTGATTTTGGCCATTCCCACCTCTATTGTGGGAACTTTTTTGGTGATGTATTTCCTTGGGTTTACGTTGAACACCTTTTCTTTGTTGGGTTTGAGTTTGGCCATTGGGATCGTGGTGGATGATGCGATCATTGTGCTTGAAAACATCATGCGCCACCGACAAATGGGAAAGAACCGCATCAAAGCCGCTTTGGATGGAACCAAAGAAATTTCTTTCGCGGTGATTGCCACCACCGTGGCATTGATTTCCATTTTTCTACCGGTGGCGTTTTTGGATGGAATCATTGGTCGGTTTTTCTTTCAGTTTGCAGTGACCCTGTGTGTGGCCGTAGCGCTTTCGTCTTTTGAAGCATTGACTTTGGCGCCCATGCGCTGCTCGAGGATGCTGGATGAAGGAAAGCACACCACTCGAGTGGGATTGTGGATTGAGAGTGTTTTGACCGGAGTGACCAATGCCTATTCGCGCGCTCTTCCTAAGGTTTTAAATCATCGAGTTTTAACTTTGGTGGTGTCCGTGGTGCTTTTTGGTGCCTCGCTTTTGATCTTTCCAAAACTTAAAAAAGAGTTTGTTCCCTATCAGGACTCTTCCTCACTTTTTATTTCGCTAAAGACGGACACCAAGTCTTCATTGGAATTTACCGATCAAAAAATGAGAGAAGTGGAAAAGCTGGTGATGAATGAACCCGCCGTACTTCGTTACTTTACAGCCATCGGTGGATTTTCTGGGGGGCAAAGTTCCCAAGCCATGATGTTTATCACCTTAAAAACTCCGGGAGATCGCCCGGTGTACTCGGAGTTGGGGCATCGACCTTCCCAGCTGGAAGTGGTTCAAGCGTTGAGAAAAAAATTGGGTGAAGTAAAGGGTATTCGTGCCTTTATTCCCACCGGGGGTGGCGGCGTTTTTGGTGGCCGTGGTCGCGGTTACGGGGTGGAGTTGTCGGTGCGGGGACCGGAGTGGGAAACACTGGTCGACTCGACCAAAAAGCTTGAGGAAGCCTTTACCAAGGATCCCCGATTTGTGGATGTGAATATGGGTGATGTGGAAGGTGTGAACGAGATCCACATTGTTCCCAACCGACAGGCGGCCAAAAACTTAGGGGTGGAAATTTCAGGCATTTCTCAAACCATTCAGTACATGGTGGGAGGAGCTTCTGCGGGCCTTTACTCGAAGGGGGGACAACGGTTCAATGTGTTGGTTCAACTTCAAGAAAAGGACCGCCGCAGTTTGGATCAGATCAAAAAGATTTTGATTCGAAACAACCGCGGAGAACTTGTGCCCATTTCTCAAGTGGTGCGCATTGAAACACGAAACACCGCTCCCAGCATCACTCGAGAAGATCGGGTGCGTGCGGTTTCCATCAATGCCAACCCTGCCGAAGGCATTGATCAGGCCAAAGCTTTAGAAGATGCCAAAGTGTTGGCCGCATCAGTGTTGCCCAAGGGCTACTATGTGGTGGACGCAGGAAGTGCAGAGACCTTTAAGGAATCTTTCATTGGGCTGTTGGTGGCAATGATTCTTGGAATTTTGGTTTCTTATATGGTTTTGGGTTCTCAGTTCAACAGCTTTAGAGATCCCTTGATTGTGTTGTCGGCACTTCCGTTTGCATTTTCCGGAGCCTTTATTGGTTTGCTTGTGTTTTCGCAGTCGTTCAACGTTTACTCTTTTATCGGCGTGATCTTACTTATCGGCATCGTCAAAAAGAACTCCATTTTGTTGGTGGATTTTTCCAACCAAATGCGAAATGAAGGAATGGGAATCAACGAAGCGTTGATTGAGGCTTGCCCCTTACGACTGCGTCCGATTTTAATGACTTCCTTTTCAACCATCGCAGCGGCCATTCCCGGGGCGCTGAACTTTGGTCCTGGAGCGGAGACGCGCATTCCACTTTCTGTGGTGGTCGTGGGTGGTGTTTTTGTCTCTACTTTTTTCACTCTATTTGTGGTGCCCTGTTTGTATTCGTTGATTGCATCGAAGACTCGTCATGAGGATGAGTTCCGTGAAGCCTTAGTGAGTTGATAGAAGGAGCATGCTGTGAAAAAAGATCACCAAGTAGGATGGGTGGAATGGGCCTTTCTTCCAGATTTGGCGGGAGAGCCGATCAAGGCAAAAGTGGATACGGGCGCAAAGACTTCGGCTTTGCATGCTGAAAACATTCGCGTGAAAAAGTTGAAGAACGGACGGCGTCAGGTTTCTTTTACGGTGTTTACATCAAAGACTAAAAAGAAGGGTCTGAGAGTCACCGCACCCTTACTGGGTTCTAAAGTTGTGAAAAGTTCCATTGGAGTGGCGACCATTCGTCCGGTGATTCGAACAACTTTAAAGTTGGGCGAACATTTGCAAAAGGTGGAAGTGACTTTGGTCAACCGTCAGCCCATGGAGTATTTGATGCTTGTGGGACGTGAGTCTTTAAAAGGATTTGCCGTATACCCAGATCAGAAATTTTTGCTCGGAAAGAAAAAACCATGAAGATTTTGATTTTGTCTCGAAACAGTAAACTCTACTCCACACAAAGTTTGATTGCAGCGGGGGAGAAGAGGGGCCACGAAGTGGAAGTGGTGGATCCGCTTCTTTGTTACATGGATATCACGTCGAAAAAACCGGCGGTGTTTTTCCGTAAAAAAAGAATTGAAGGCGTGGATGCGGTGATTCCGCGCATTGGGGCGTCGGTCACGTTTTATGCGACTGCGGTGCTTCGCCAGTTTGAGATGATGGGAGTTTACTGCGTGAATGAATCGGTTGCGATTTCTCGGTCGCGGGACAAGTTGCGAGCTTTGCAGTTGCTCTCTCGAAAAGGGGTGGGGCTACCGACGACGGGATTTGCTCACTCGACTCAGATGACGGATGACTTGATTGATGTGGTGGGTGGTGCGCCGCTGGTGATTAAATTGCTGGAAGGAACTCAAGGAAAGGGCGTGGTTTTGGCAGAGACCAAAAGTGCGGCCCACTCGGTGATTGATGCCTTTCGAAATTTGGATGCGTACTTTTTGGTTCAAGAGTTTGTGCGCGAAGCCAGTGGTGCTGACCTTCGGTGTTTTGTGATTGGTGGAAAAGTGGTGGCGTCCATGAAGAGGACGGCCAAGAGCGGGGAGTTTCGCTCGAATTTACACTTGGGTGGGAAGGCCGAAAAAGTGAAGATCACACCCGAGGAGCGCGAGACGGCGGTGCGCGCGGCTCAAGTGATGGGCTTGAATGTGGCCGGTGTGGATTTGGTCAGTTCTTCACGAGGCCCGTTGGTTTTGGAGGTGAATTCTTCTCCGGGTCTTGAGGGCATTGAGAAGACGACGGGCAGAGACATTGCCGGCTTGGTCATGGATTTTATTGAGAAGAATGCCAAGCACGGAAAGACGAAGACCAAGGGGAAAGGTTGATTTTTGTTTCTTTGAGTCGGTAGGGATTCTGTGTAATCTTGGTTCTTGGTTCTTGGTTCTTGGTTCTTGGTTCTTGGTTCTTGGTTCTTGGTTCTTGGTTCTTGGTTCTTGGTTCTTG
>MDTD01000869.1_pt1 | contig 22312 bp, 16 predicted proteins | sample 811221 | NCBI WGS metagenome assembly MDTD01 (sample SAMN05326646, study PRJNA326480) | marine metagenome | isolation source: seawater | place: Pacific Ocean: South West | collected 2011 | reverse complement strand
GGAACGGCTGATCCGGGCGAGCCTGCTGCAGATCCTGTTCTCTGTCCGCTCCGAGCGGCAGTTGATGGGGCCGATGGATTACGACCTGCTGTTTCGCGGTTTTGTGGGCCTCGGCTCGGGATCGACGATCCGGTCTGGGTCCCCACGGTATTCACCAAGAACCGGGACCGGCTAACGCCCCCGGCGCATGCACCGAACGCGCCAAGAGGCAGCGCGTTCGCGTGACGCAGCCGTGATGCAGGGACAGCGCTCCGGATCGGGGACTATCTCGGCGGCCTGCTAAGGCGCGGCCGGGTCAAGCGGCCGGTCCTGCGCGGTGCCGCGCGTGGCCGGGGCGGGCAGGGGGCCGCGCGCCCCGGCGGCGGGCGGGGCCGTCCGGGTGCGCAGGCGGCGCAGAGATCGCAGAAGACGCAGAAGACGCGACAGGCGATCAGTCATCGGGGGCTTCGTCCGGGGGGGCGGGACATGCCCGCCATGCCGGAGGTGGGGATGCGGCGCGTCGGGCGGAACGGCCTTCACCTCAGTGTGACGCCCGGTGAGCGCCCCCGCGGCAACCCGTTGCGGAAGTTTTCGATTGTCTTGCCTGTGTTGCGCGCGCTAGGACGACCGGGTGATCGTGAACAACAGTCATTCGGATCGGGGGGTCTCGACTGTGCTGCCAGCCTGCCGGAGCCTTGGGGCGCTCCTTGTTCTTCTTGTTGCCGCCGCCTGCTCACTGCCGGGCGGGGCCGCGCGCCAGACAGACGTGTTGCGCCCTCCGGAGAGCGGGTCCCCGGCCTTTCAGATCGTCGAAGTGACCCGCGCGCGCGTGGCGGAACTGGCGCGCTGGCCGGTGACCGGATGGAGCGGCGGCTATCACTGGCCCGAGGCCGGGCGCGGACCCGATTCGGCGGTGATCCGGTCGGGCGACCGGCTCGATCTCTCGATCTGGGACTCGCAGGAAAACTCGCTTCTCGCCACGCCTGACACGCGGCTCACCGAGGTGCCGACCATGACCGTCACCTCCTCGGGCGCGGTCTTCATGCCCTATGTCGGCGAGGTGGTGGTCGGCGGACTCGGCACCGATGAGGCACGCGCGCGCCTGCAGGCGGCGCTGAGCGACATCGCACCCTCCGCGCAGGTGCAGCTCGCGGTCGAGCCGGGGCGCAACAACACGGTCGATGTCGTCTCTGGCGTGGGCGAGCCCGGGCGCTACCCGCTCGAGAGCCGCAACACGCGGATCCTGAGCGTGCTTGCCGAGGCAGGCGGTATCGACCCCGGGCTGCGCCATCCGCTCGTCGTGCTGCAGCGTGACGGGCACCGTTTCGAGGCGCGCGCCGAGACGATCCTGCGCGAGCCCGCGCGCAACGTGCTGATGCGCGGCGGCGATCAGGTGGTGGTGATCGAGGATGACCGCAGCTTCAACGCGCTGGGCGCGGCAGGCACGCAGAAGGTGATCCATTTCGAGAAGGAACGCATGACCGCGATGGAGGCGGTTTCGGCCATGGGCGGGCTGACCGCGTCGCGGGCCGATCCGAAGGGCCTGCTGATCCTGCGCGACTATCCCGTGGAGGCGCTGCGGGCAGAGCCGGGGCCGGAGATGCCGCAGGTGGTCTTCAGCCTCGATCTGAGCAGCGCCGACGGCCTTTTCGCCGCGCGCGCCTTTCCGGTCCATCCCGGCGACACCGTGCTTGCGACCGAATCGCCGGTCACGCGGGTGCAGTCCGTTCTGGGCCTTTTCGGCACATTGGTCGGGATCGGGGCGACGGCCAACACCCTGTCGAACTGAGCAGGCGCGCCGCGTCAGATATTGGCGAAGATGTTGATCTCGTCCTCGGTCGCCGGTCTGGGGCGGCGCGATTCGGGCTTGTCGGACGCTTTGGCCTCCGGCGTGACGCGGCGCGGCCGGACGGCGCGATGCACATCGATGCGGCGCATCCGTGCGTTATGACCAAGAACCGAGGCGCGCCGCAACTCCCGCGGGTCGAGCGTGAGATAGCTCAACAGAACCCCGCAGGCGAGCGTCAGATCATACCAGAAGGCCGAGAGGTTCTCGACCGGGCCGGCGACGAAATTGGACACGAAGCTCGAAAAGAGCACGAAGAGCGCGAGCGAGAGCGCCGCAATGCGCAGGGCCGCCCCAAGCATGAACCAGATGCTGAGCGCCAGAAGAAGGATCGCACCCGTGGCCTCGGCCCCGGTGGCCCCCATCACGGGACGAAAGAGCGCGGTCGGATCGAAGCCCTTGATGAGATCGAGGGCGAGCGCCATGAAATAGGTGCCCGTCACGATCCGCAGGATGTTGACGCCAACCTGATCGACGCCGGAGGCAGGAGCGGGTTTCATTCGGGTCTGTCCTGTCCGCAGTTGCAAGGGAAACAAGGAAGCCGCACTCAACCTTTACGAAAGCTTGAGCCCGACTGTCGCCGGACAATCGGGCCGAAACTTGACGATTTCTAGGTCAATGCGGGCAGATCGCCGCGCTGTCAGCCCTCGGTCTCGTCGCTCTCTTCCGCCTGTTCGGCGATCCAGGCGACCGAGACCACCTCCTCGCCCGCGCCGGTGTTGAACACCCGCACGCCCCCCGCGGCGCGCGAACGGAAGGAGATTCCCTCCACCGGCACGCGGATGGACTGGCCGGTGGACGTGGCAAGCATGATCTGGTCCTCGCGGCTGACCGGAAAGGAGGCCACCAGCGGGCCGCCGCGCATGGCGCGATCGATGGCCGCCACGCCCTGGCCGCCGCGCCCGCGCACCGGATAGTCATGGCTCGAACTGAGCTTGCCCAGGCCGCGCGCGGTGATGGTCAGGATCAGATCCTGCGCGTCGCGCATTTCCTGATAGCGCGCCTCTGGCAGGGTGGCATCGGCATTGCCCATGGCCTCGGGCTCGGCCGTCTCGTCCTCCGGCTCGGCCCCGAGCTCGGCGCGGAACCGCTTGAGGAAGGCCGCGCGCTCGTCCGGGCTCGCCTCGAAATGGCGGATGACCGACATGGACACCACCTTGTCGCCGTTCAGCAGGCGGATGCCGCGCACGCCGGTGGACTTGCGGCCCTTGAACACGCGCACCTCGCTGACGGAGAAGCGGATCGCGCGGCCCGCATCGGTCACGAGCATCACGTCATCCTCGTCCGAGCAGATGCGCGCATTGACCAGTTCCACGCCTTCGGGAAGCTCCATGGCGATCTTGCCGTTGCGCTTGACATTGACGAAATCCGACAGCGCGTTGCGCCGCACGTCGCCCGCCGAGGTGGCGAAGACGATATGGAGATCGTCCCAATCCTCCTCGGCGCGGTCCACGGGCAGCAGGGCGGCCACCGACACGCCCGGGGGGATCGGCAGGATGTTGACGATCGCCTTGCCCTTGGAGGTGCGCCCGCCAAGCGGCAGCCGCCAGGTCTTGAGCTTGTAGACCATGCCATCGGTGGTGAAGACCAGAAGCGGCGTGTGGGTATTGGCGACGAAGAGCGAGGTCACCACGTCCTCGTCCTTGGTGGCCATGCCCGCGAGCCCCTTGCCGCCGCGCTTCTGGGCGCGGAACTCGTCAAGCGCGGTGCGCTTGATATAGCCGCCCTGGGTGACGGTGACGACCATCTCCTCGCGCTCTATGAGATCCTCGTCCTCCATGTCGCCGGACCAGTCCACGATCTCGGTGCGGCGCGGCACGGCGAACAGCGCGCGCACCTCTTGCAGCTCCTCGCGGATGATCTCCATGATCCGCTCGCGGCTGGCCAGGATGGCGAGGTAATCCTTGATCTTGCCTGCCAGCTCTTGCAACTCGTCCGTCACTTCCTTGACGCCCAGTTGCGTGAGGCGCTGGAGCCGCAGGTCGAGAATCGCACGGGCCTGCGTCTCCGACAGGTTATAGGTTCCGTCCGCGTTGGCGCGATGCGAGGGGTCGTCGATCAGCGCGATATATTCGAGGATATCGCCTGCGGGCCAGCGCCGCTCCATCAGTTTCTGCCGCGCCTCGGCGGCATCGGCGCTGGCGCGGATGGTGGCCACCACCTCGTCCACGTTCGACACCGCCACGGCCAGGCCGCAGAGCACATGCGCGCGCTCGCGCGCGCGGCGCAGCTCGAACGCGGTGCGCCGCGCCACCACCTCTTCTCGGAACTGGATGAAAAGCGACAGGAAGCGGTGCAGCGTGAGCTGTTCGGGCCGCCCCCCGTTGAGCGCGAGCATGTTGCAGCCGAAGGAGGTCTGCATCGGCGTGAAGCGGTAAAGCTGGTTGAGCACCACGTCGGGGGTGGCGTCGCGCTTGAGCTCGACCACCACGCGCACACCGTTGCGGTCGCTCTCGTCCTGGACATGCGCGATGCCCTCTATCCGCTTGTCGCGGGCGGCCTCGGCGATGCGCTCGATCATCGCCGCCTTGTTCACCTGATAGGGGATCTCGTCGATGACGATGGCGAACCGGTCCTTGCGCAACTCCTCGACATGGGTGCGGGCGCGGATGATGACGCTGCCGCGCCCCTCCAGATAGGCCTTGCGCGCGCCCGAGCGGCCCAGCATCAGCCCGCCGGTGGGAAAATCCGGGCCGGGGACGAAGCGGATCAGGTCCTCGCTTTCCAGATCGGGATCGTCGATCAGGGCCAGCGTGGCGTCCACCACCTCGCCCAGGTTGTGGGGCGGGATGTTGGTGGCCATGCCCACGGCGATGCCGCCCGCGCCGTTGACCAGCATGTTCGGGAAGCGCGCGGGCAGCACCGTGGGCTCGCGGTCCTTGCCGTCGTAATTGTCCTGGAAATCGACCGTCTCTTTCTCGATATCGGCCAGCAGGTAGGCGGCCGGCTTGTCCATGCGCACCTCGGTATAGCGCATGGCCGCGGCGTTATCGCCGTCCATGGAGCCGAAATTGCCCTGACCGTCCAGAAGCGGCAGCGACATGGAAAAATCCTGCGCCATGCGCACCAGCGCGTCATAGATCGCGGAATCTCCGTGCGGGTGGTATTTCCCCATCACGTCGCCCACGGCGCGGGCGGATTTGCGATAGGGCTTGTCATGGGTGTTGCCGCTCTCGTGCATCGCATAGAGGATGCGGCGATGCACGGGCTTGAGCCCGTCGCGCAGATCGGGAATCGCGCGGCTGACGATCACGCTCATCGCGTAATCGAGATAGGAGGTCTTCATCTCCTGCGTGATCGAGACGTGCGGGCCGTGGTGCCGGGGCGGCTCTGACGGGGTTTCGTCCGTGATTTCAGGGGGTTGGGGCGTGTCGCTCACGTTATTGGGATCCTGTGATCTGCCGCTATATCTTGTTGAACGAAGTATAACAGTTCCATGATATGGGGTGCAATGGGGCGGGGCGCGGAGCCGTGGCAGCCTCCGATCACGAGTGATAACATATTGTTTTCATTGAAAACTAATTTTTTGATGGCACATTGTTTCTGTCAGGCAATGACAGGAGCAGAAAAATGGAGATCTCTGAAACCGAACTCTTGCTGAAAGGCTACGGGCTGACCACGGCGGAATTCTTCTACCGGATGCCCGATTACCGCAACGTGCTCAACAGCTATCTCTGGCAGGATTACGATATCGCGCCCGATCATCCGAAGCTTTTCGGCTTCATCGAGTTCTGGCAGCGCGAGATCGAGGGACCGCTGCATTCGGTGCGCTTCACCCATCGCAAGATGATCGCGCCCGGCGAATGGCGCAACGTCACGGGCGAGTTCACGCTGCACTGAGCGGGACGCGCCACGGGTGCGCTTTGCCGCACCCGGCGGCTCCGGGGCGGATTAACGGTTGAAATTCGGGATACGTCCTGCTGTTACTACGCGCTGTTGCGTGGCCAGGGGGCGTCCCGAGCGATGAGTCTCGACCAGATATTCGTGCTGCTGCTGCTGGCGGCGGTCTTCGTCAGCTTCTTCCGCGAGATCTACCCGCCCGAGGTCACGGCGCTGGGGGCCTCGGCGGCGCTCCTGGCCACGGGGATCGTGGAAACCGATGCCTTCCTGAAGGTGTTCGGCTCTTCGGCCCCGATCACCATCGCCATGATGTTCATCCTCTCCGCCGCGCTCGAACGCACCGGCGTGCTGGAGATGATCGGCACCTTCCTGCGCAGGCAGGCGCGCGGATCCTTCCTCCGTGCGATCCTCATGATGATGGTGGCGACGGTGGCGGCCTCGGCCTTCATGAACAACACGCCGGTGGTGATCCTGCTCACGCCGGTGATGATCTCGGTCGCCGCCTCGGTCGGCGTCTCCTCGTCCAAGCTGCTCATCCCGCTCAGCTTCTCGGCCATCTTCGGCGGCATGCTGACCCTGGTGGGCACCTCGACCAACATCCTGATGAGCGGGGTGGCGCGCGACGCGGGCCAGCCGCCGATCACCATGTTCGAGATGACGCTGCCCGCGCTCGCGCTGGTCTCGGCGGGGCTTGTCTACATGGTCTTCGCCGGACGCTTCCTGCTGCCCGACCGCGCCTCGCTGGCCAGCGTGCTGGGCCAGGAGAGCAAGCGCAAGTTCCTTGCGCGCCTGCTCATTCCGCACGAGTCCAAATATATCGGCAAGAAGCTGGAGGATCTGCCCTTCAACCGCGCGGGCGCGCGCATCCTCGACGTGGTGCGCGGCGAGGTCTCGATGCGCCGCCACCTCGACGATCTCGTGCTCGAACCGGGCGACCGGGTGGTGATCAAGACCGACACGGGAGAGATACTCGGCCTCAAGGACAATGGCGAGATCGAGTTCCGCGGCATGGACGACAGCGGCTTCGAGCCGGTGACGGCGGATCGCACGATCACCATGGAGGCCAGTGTCGGCCCGGATTCGCACCTGCGCGGGAGGCCGATCAAGGATCTGAAGCTGCGCCGCAAATACGGCGTCTACCTGATGGCGGTGCATCGCCAGGAACAGAATATCAGCCAGGACCTGCCCGAGGTGCGGCTGCAATTCGCCGACACGCTGCTGCTCGAGGGGCCGCCCGAGGGGATCCAGCGGCTGATGGAGGATGGCGGCATCGTCAACCTGACCGCGCCCGCCGAACAGGCGATGCGGCGCGAGAAGGCACCCGTTGCCATGCTGACCATCCTTGGCGTGATGATCCTTGCGGCGCTCGATGTCATGCCCATCGCGGGGCTTGCGGTGATCGGGGCCGTGGTGGTGATGATGACCCGCTGCGTCGATCCCGAAGAGGCGTTCGACGCGATCGACTGGCGGATTCTCTTTCTCATCTTCGGGATGCTGGGGATGAGCCTCGGGCTTCAGGAAACCGGCACGGCGCGGCTCATCGTCGAGACGATGGTGCGGCTGCTCGAGGGGTTCGGGCCGCTGGCGATCCTGGCTGCGGTCTATGTGATGACCAACGTCCTGACCGAGATGGTCACCAACAACGCGGTGGCGATCCTTGTCGGGCCGCTCGTGATCGGCATGGCCGAACAGCTGGGCCACGATCCGCGCCCCTTCATCATGGCGGTGATGTTCGCCGCCTCGGCCAGTTTCGCCACGCCGATCGGCTATCAGACCAACACCTTCGTCTATGGCGCGGGGGGCTACCGGTTCCGCGATTTCCTTGTGGTGGGGCTGCCGCTCAACGTGATCTTCGCGGTGGTGGCGGTGCTGGTCATCCCCGTCTTCTTTCCGTTCTGACGCCTGCCGCCCGCCCCGTGCCACAAGAAGCCAAGGGAGACCCCGCCATGATGCCCGCCACCGTCCCGCCGAGCCGCGACCTGGTGCTGATCGGGGGCGGGCATACCCACGCGCTGGTGCTGCGGATGTGGGGCATGCGGCCGCTGGCGGGGGTGCGCGTGACGGTGATCGACCCCAACCCGGTCGCGCCCTATTCGGGGATGCTGCCGGGCATGGTGGCCGGCCATTACCGGCAGGCGGATCTGGAGATCGACCTGGTGCGCCTGGCGCGGTTCGCCGGGGCGCGGCTGATCCTGGGTGCGGTGACGGGGATCGACGCGGGCGCCGGCCGCATCGCTATCGGCGCGCGGGAGGTGGGCTTTGACGTGGCTTCGGTCGATGTGGGCATCCATTCGGCCATGCCGGACATGCCGGGATTTTCCGGGCACGCCGTGCCCGCCAAGCCGCTCGGCCCTTTCGCCGCGCGCTGGGAGGCCTTCGCCGCGCGCGTCGCGGCAGGCGAGGAGTCCGGTCAGGCCGCGGTGATCGGCGGCGGCATCGCCGGGGTGGAACTGGCGCTGGCGATGGCGCATCGGCTGGGAACGGGGGCGGAGGTAAGCCTGATCGAGCGCGCCCCCCATGTCGCGCCGGAGGCCCCGGTTCTGCGGCCGCGGCTGATGCGCGCGCTGGCGGCGCAGCGGGTGCGGGTGCTGACCGGGGCCGAGGTCACGGAAGTCTGCGCGCAGGAGGTGCGCCTTGCCGGTCAGGCCCCGGTGCCCTCGCGCCTGACCGTGGGCGCGGCGGGGGCGCGGGCGCATGGCTGGCTGGGGCGGACCGGGCTGCCGGTGACGGCGGACGGCTTCCTGAGGGTGGGCGCGGATCTGCGGGTGGAGGGGCAGGGGGCGCTCTTTGCCGCGGGCGATTGCGCGCATCTCGGCCATGCGCCGCGCCCCAAGGCCGGGGTCTATGCCGTGCGCGCGGCCCCCGTTCTCTTCGACAACCTGCGCGCGGTGCTCTCTGGCCGGGCGTTGCGCCCGTTCCATCCGCAGCGCGACTATCTCAAGCTCGTCTCGCTGGGCGGCAAGGCGGCGGTGGCCGAGAAGCTGGGCATCGCCGTCTCCGGGGCGCTGCTCTGGCGCTGGAAGGACCGGATCGACCGCACCTTCATGGCGAAGTTCGACCCGCTGCCCGCCATGCCGGTGCCGCCGCTGCCGCGCGAACGGGCACCGGCCGACGAGATCGAGGCCGGGCCGATGTGCGCGGGCTGCGGTGCCAAGATCGCGCCTGCGGTGCTGCGCGATACCCTGGGCGGCGCGGGCGAGGATGCCGCCGTGATCGTCACGGGCGGGGTTCGCCAGGTGCTGAGCACCGATCACCTGCGCGGATTCACGGAGGATCTGGCGCTCTTGGCGCGCGTCGCGGCGCTGCACGCGCTGGGCGATGTCTGGGCGATGGGGGCGCGCCCGCAGGCGGTTCTGATCTCGGTGACGCTGCCCCGCATGAGCGAGGCGCTGCAGGCCCGGAGCCTGGCCGAGATCATGACGGCGGCGCGTGCGGCGGTGGCCGAGGCGGGGGCCGAGATCGTCGGCGGCCATTCCAGCATGGGCGCGGAGACGAGCCTTGGCTTTGCCGTGACGGGGATCCTTGACCGCCCGCCGATCACCCTTGGCGGGGCGCGGGCGGGCGATGCGCTGATCCTCACGCGGGGGATCGGCTCGGGCACGCTGCTGGCCGCCGAGATGCGCGGGCAGGCCCACGGGCGCGACATCGCGGCGCTCTTCGCGATTCTCGCACGCGGGCAGGGCGACGCGGCCGAAATCCTAGCGGGTGCCCATGCGATGACCGACGTGACGGGATTCGGCCTGGCTGGCCATCTGGGGAATATCTGCCGGGCCTCTGGCCTGGCGGCGCGGCTCGATCTGGGCGCGGTGCCGGTGCTCGAGGGCGCCGAGGCGCTGGCCGCGCGCGGCATCCGCTCGACCATCCGGGCGGCCAATCGCCGCGCCGCGCCGGTGGCGGGCGCGGACGAAAGCCCGCGCGCCGTGCTGCTGCACGATCCGCAGACGGCGGGCGGGCTGCTGGCGGCGGTCGATCCCGCGCAGGCCGATGATCTCGTGGCGCGGCTGCGGGCGGCAGGCCACGGTGCGGCGGTGATCGGACGCCTTCTTGCGGGACCTCCGGGGGTGGCGCTGGCCTAGCGCGGGATGCGTCTGGTGGGACTCACCCGCCCCTCGCTTGCGACGGGCACGCGCCCGCCCGCCCCCAGGGCGGGCGCGTTCCGCACCCGCCCGGGCGGTCGCGCGCCCGTCGCCCGACCGGTTGCACCTGAATTCATCCTGCCCTAGTAGCCCGGAACCTGCTGCCAGGGCTTCACGAGGTTGCCGAAGCGGGTGAACTGCTCCTCGAAGCTCAGCTCGATCGTGCCGATGGGGCCGTGGCGCTGCTTGCCGATGATGACCTCGGCCTTGCCGTGCAGCCGCGACATCGCCTCCTGCCATTCGGCCATCTTGTCGAGCTCGTGCTCGCCCGGCTTCTCGCGCTCCTTGTAATAGACCTCGCGGAACACGAACATCACCACGTCGGCGTCCTGCTCGATGGAGCCCGATTCCCGCAGGTCACTGAGTTGCGGGCGCTTGTCCTCGCGGTTCTCGACCTGGCGGGAAAGCTGCGAAAGGGCGATCACCGGGATGTCGAGCTCCTTGGCGATGGCCTTGAGGCCCATGGAGATCTCGCCGATTTCCTGCACCCTGTTCTCGGCCGTGCCGCGCACGAGTTGGAGATAGTCCACGATCAGCAGGTCGAGCCCGTGCGTGCGCTTGAGCCGCCGCGCGCGCGCCGCGATCTGGCTGATCGGCAGCGCGGCGGTGTCGTCGATGAAGAGCGGGCAGGATTCGAGCGATTTCGCCGCCTCGACGAAGCGGCGGAACTCTTCCTCGTCCATGTCGCCGCGGCGGATCTTGTGCGAGGGGATCTCGGAGGCTTCGGCAAGGATGCGCCCGGCAAGCTGCTCGGCGCTCATCTCGAGCGAGAAGAAGCCTACCACGCCGCCATCCACCGCCCCTTCGGTGCCGTCGGGCAGCGTGCCGCGCCGGTAGGCGCGCGCCACGTTGAAGGCGATGTTGGTCGCCAGCGAGGTCTTGCCCATGGAGGGACGCCCGGCAAGGATCAGCAGGTCGGACTTGTGCAGCCCGCCGAGTTTGTGATCCATGTCGGTCAGCCCGGTGGACAGGCCCGCAAGCCCGCCGTCGCGCATATAGGCGGCATTGGCCACGTCCACCGCATCCTTGACCGCCTTGAGGAAGCTCTGGAAGCCGCTGTCGGTCTTGCCCTGTTCGGCCAGCTGGTAAAGCTGCTGCTCGGCCTCCACGATCTGGTCGCGCGGCTCGCTCGCCACCTCGACGCGGGCGGCCTTGGCGGCGATGTCATGGCCGAGCGCGATCAGCTCGCGCCGGATCGCCAGATCGTAGATCATCTGCGCATAGTCGCGCGCGGCATAGGTGGAAATCGCCGCGCCCGCGAGTTTGACCAGATAGGCCGGGCCGCCCAGTTCCTTGAGCCCCGCATCCTCTTCGAGAAAGGCGCGCAGCGTCACCGGCGAGGCGAGCGCGTTGCGCGCGATGCGCGCGGCGGCGGTCTCGAAGATGCGGGCATGAACCGGGTCGTAGAAATGCTGCGGCCCGATGATCGAGGCGACCCGGTCGTAGATGTCGTTATTGGTCAGGATCGCGCCCAGCAACTGCTGCTCGGCCTCGATCGAATGGGGCACGCTTTCGGCGGCCTCTATCCCGGCACCGGTGGGGTTGAAAGCGCGGATCTCGTTCATTGGTTCTGCCCTGTTCTGTCCCTGGCCTGACGGCATAGCCTCCGGCCCGCGCGGGGGGCAAAATGTATGTTTCTGTGGATAAGCCCCGCCGCAGGATTACCGCGCATCTTGCCACGGGCAGGGGCAGGAACGCAACATCTGGGGGAATGCGCGGGCGGCCGTGGCCTCCGTGCCGCAGATCAAGCATTTTTCGCCGCGGCCCTGCGGATCAGCCCCGATGCGCCGCCTGCCAGCCGCGGGGATCGGCCAGGAACGATTCGACCTCGGCCAGGGTCGCGGCGTCGAAGGCGGCCTGCGCCCGCGCCTCGGCCAGCACGTCGTGCCAGGTGCACAGGTGGTGAAGGCGCACGCCGTGATCGCCCAGGGTCTTCTCGGTCCCGGGGAAGATGCCGTAATAGAAGATGACGGCGGTGTGCGCGCAGCTGGCCCCGGTCTCGCGGATCGCGTCCACGAAGCTGAGCTTGGAGCCGCCATCGGTGGTCAGATCCTCGACCAGCAGCACGCGGTCGCCCTCGGCCATCACGCCCTCGATGCGGGCGTTGCGGCCGTATCCCTTGGGCTTCTTGCGCACATAGGTCATGGGCAGACCCATGCGTTCGGCCACCAATGCCGCGAAGGGGATGCCCGCCGTCTCGCCGCCTGCCACGTTGTCGAACGCCTCGAAGCCTGCCTCGCGCATCACGGTGACGGTGAGAAAGTCCATCAGCGTGGCGCGGATGCGCGGATAGGAAATGAGCCGCCGACAATCGATATAGGTGGGCGAGGGCAGGCCGGACGCCAGGGTGAAGGGCTCGGCGGCGTTGAAATGCACCGCGCCGATCTCCAGCAGCATCCGGGCGGTGAGGCGGGCGATCTCGTCCTTGGGCGGGTAGGTGGCGGGGATCATGGCGTGGTCCTTGGGTTTGGCTTGCGCCGAAGAGATTTCATGCCTCCGGCGGGAGTATTTGGGGAACAGTGAAAATCAGTCCACCCGCCAGTGCAGGGGGAATCCGGGATCGAAGACGGTGACGGGCCCCTCGCCGGTGTCGATCTTCGCCGGGCAGGGCACCGCGTCGCCCCTCGTCAGGGTGATCCGGGAATCGTTCGGGGGCAGGCCGTAGAAGGCGGGGCCATGAAGCGAGGTGAAACCTTCGAGCCGGCTCAAAGCGCCCTCTTCCTCGAAGACATGGGCGAGGATCGACAGCGTGTTGGGCGCGGTGAAGCAGCCCGCGCAGCCGCAGGCGCTTTCCTTTGCCGGGTCGGTATGGGGCGCGCTGTCGGTGCCCAGAAAGAAGCGCGCGTCACCCGAGGTGGCCGCATGACGCAGGGCAAGGCGGTGGCTCTCGCGCTTGGCCACCGGCAGGCAGTAGTAATGCGGCCTGATGCCGCCCGCCAGGATGTGGTTGCGGTTGATCACGAGGTGATGGGTGGTGATCGTGGCGGCAAGATCGCGGTCCTGCGACGTGACATAGGCCACCGCGTCCGATGTGGTCACATGCTCCATCACCACGCGCAGCCCCGGCGTGGCGCGGCGGACGGGGTCGAGCACGCGGTCGATGAACACGGCCTCGCGGTCGAAGATGTCCACCTCCGGGTCCGTCACCTCGCCATGCACGCAGAGCGGCAGGCCGATCTCGGCCATCTTCTCGAACACCGCGCGCACCTTGTCGAAGTCGCGCACGCCGGCGGCGGAGTTGGTGGTGGCCCCCGCCGGGTAGAGCTTGACCGCGGTGATCAGCCCCTCGGCATGGGCGGCGGCCACGTCCTGCGCCTCGGTCTTTTCGGTCAGGTAGAGCGTCATCAGCGGGGTGAACGCCATGCCTTCGGGCAGGGCGGCCAGGATGCGGTCGCGGTAGGCGCGGGCGTCATGGGCCGTGACCACCGGCGGCACGAGGTTGGGCATGACGATGGCGCGGGCGAAATGCCGCGCGCTTTCGGGCAGGACGGCGGCCAGCATCGCGCCGTCGCGCAGGTGCAGGTGCCAGTCGTCGGGGCGGCGGAGGGTCAGGCTGTCGGTCATGGCCCGAACGCCTACACAATCGCGCGCGCCTGCGCCAGAGGGCTATCCCTCTGCCTGTTCCAGGCGGGCCTCGGCAAGGCTCATCGCTTTGCGGAAACGCGGGCCGCCGACCCGGCGGGTGAGCGCGTTGCGGCAGTGCATCACGGTCAGCCGGTCGCGCTGATCGGCCACGAGACGGCGCAGGAGGTTGAAGAGATAGGGCGTGTCGTCGCGCCGCGCGCGCCACAGCCGGGCAAGGCTCAGCCCGCTGAGCCTGTCGGAGGAAAGCTGCGCGAGCAGGCGCGGGATCAACCCCATCCGCGCCAGCCGCTCCTCGAGGTCGTAGCCGGTATGGCGTGTGCGGAAGCGCAGAACATTGGCCCGGTTGAAGAGCGCGGAATGCATCGCGTCAAGCTCGATCTCGGGATCGTAGAGAAGCACCGCGCGGGCGGCGGCGTCAAGCATGTCGGGCGCATAGCCGTAGCGGTCCGTGAAGGAGGTCCGGCGCATGGCAAGATAGCGGTCATCCCATTCGGCAACCCGCGGGTCGAGCGTTGCCTGCGGGCGCAGCATCAGCACCTTCGCGCCGGGGGCGGCCACGGAAAAGGCCGCCGCCGCATAGCCGCAGGCCCCCGCGCCGTAAAAGATCACCTCCTCGAACCCGTCGAAGAACCCGTCATCGATCAGGCGGTCGAAATAGCCGTAGACGCGGGCATCGCGGAACCAGGTGTCGCCCTTGCTCAGCAGGCACAGATGCGACCAGCCGAGCGCCTCGACCATCGTCCAGCCGAAGGGCTGGCCAAGCTCGGAGAGGATCTCGAGCCGCTCGAAATTCTCGAAGCTGACCAGCAGCACCGGCTTGCGCTCGACCAGGAGCGCCGCGTGCCGCTCCCCCAGCGGCTGGCAATAGCCCGTCTCGCCCACCAGCGTCCCGGCCCGGTCGCGCCATTCCTGCCAGTCGAGCCCTGAAAGATCGGCCTCGAACATGTCGCCGCTGTTCTGCATCGCCAAGCTGCCCCTTGTGCCTCATGCGGGTCTCGTGCCCTTGTAACACGGGGGAAAATGCCGGTCGATTGGGGCGAAACTTTGAAGAAAGCGGGGGGATTGCGCGCCCGCCGAGGGGGCGCGGCCCTTGACCGCGACGGGCAAGCCATGCAGTCCTGTGCGGGCAGTTTTCGGGAGGCAGGGCAGGTGCACGAACCCCTTTCCATCGGCGCGGTGCAGGCGATGCTCGGCGCGCAGGGCTATGTCTGCGGGCGCGCGCTGGGCACCGTGACCTTTCTGGCGCTGACGCTGGGGCGGCCGCTGTTCCTCGAGGGCGAGGCGGGCACCGGCAAGACCGAGATCGCCAAGGCGCTGAGCCTCGCCCTCGGGCGGCGTCTGATCCGGCTGCAATGCTACGAGGGGCTGGATGCCGCCTCGGCCGTGTACGAGTGGAACTTTGCCGAGCAGATGATCGCCATCCGCACCGCCGAGGCGGCGGGCGGGGTGGATCGCGGCCATCTCAAGGACGAGCTTTTCACCGAGGACTTCCTGATCGAGCGCCCGCTTCTTCAGGCCATGCGCCCGCAACCGGGCGGCGCGCCGGTGCTGCTCATCGACGAGATCGACCGCACCGACGAGCCCTTCGAAGCCTTCCTGCTCGAGGCGCTGAGCGATTTCCAGGTGACGATCCCCGAGCTTGGCACGATCCGCGCGCCCGCGCCGCCCATCGTGATCCTGACCTCCAACCGCACCCGCGAGGTGCATGACGCGCTCAAGCGGCGCTGCCTCTATCACTGGGTGGACTACCCCGATTTCGACCGCGAGATCGAGATCCTGCGCGCCCGCGCCCCCGAGGCGGCCGATGAGCTCAGCCGCGAGGTGGTGGCCTTCGTGCAGCGCCTGCGCACCGAGGATCTGTTCAAGAAGCCGGGCGTCGCCGAAACCATCGACTGGGCCAAATGCCTGCTGGCGCTCGACGTGATCAGCCTCAGCCCCGAGGTGATCGCCGACACGCTGGGCGCGGTGCTCAAGTATCAGGACGATATCGCGCGGCTTCAGGGGTCCGAGGCCAAGCGGCTTCTGGACGAGGCACGCGCCGCGCTCGATCCGGTCTGATGCATCTTCTGGCGGCAAATATCCTCGGGGGGTTCGGGGGGCAGACAGCCCCCCGTGGCGCGCCATGACCGAATTCCCGGCGCTCGATCTGCCCGACGATCCGAAACTCACCCATAACATCACCCATTTCGCGCGGGCACTCAGGGCCGCCGGGCTACCGGTGGGGCCGGGGCGGGTGATCGACGCGGTGCGCGCGGTGGCGGCGGCGGGGTTCTCGAGCCGGGCGGATTTCTTCTACACGCTGCGCGCCTGCCTGGTCACGCGGCCCGAGCACCTGACGGTCTTCGCGCAGATCTTCCGGCTCTACTGGCGCGATCCGCGCTACATGGAGCACATGATGGCGATGATGCTGCCCGCCATCCGCGGCGTGCAGGAGGAGCGCGCGGCGCAGGCGGCAGAGAAGCGCGCGGCCGAGGCGCTGCTTGACGGGGTGGACCGCCCGCCGCCCGAGACGGGCGCGCGCGAGACGGACGGCGAGACGGTGCTCGAGATCGACGCTACCGCCACCATGTCGCGCGAGGAGCGGCTGCGCCGGCTCGATTTCGAGCAGATGTCCACCGCCGAGATCGCCGAGGCCAAGCGGATGCTGGCGCGGCTCACGCTGCCGGTGCGCCCCTTGCCGTCGCGGCGCGGCATGGCCGATCCCCACGGCCCCCGGCTCGACGCGCGCGGCACGATCCGCGCGGCACTGCGGCGGGGCGGAGAGCTGCGGCGGCTCCATCGCAAGGCCCCGCGCGAGCGGTGGCCGAACCTCGTCGTGCTGTGCGACATTTCCGGCTCGATGAGCCAGTACAGCCGGATGGTCCTGCATTTTCTTCATGCCGTCTCCAACGCGAAGGGCGCGGGCTGGGCCAGGGTCCATGCCTTCACCTTCGGCACGCGGCTCACGAACATCACCCGGCATCTGGCCACGCGCGACGTGGATGCCGCGCTTGCCGCCGCGGGCCGCGAGGCGCAGGACTGGGAGGGCGGCACGCGGATCGGGGCGTGTCTGCACGCCTTCAACCGCGACTGGTCGCGCCGGGTGATGGGGCAGGGCGCGGTGGTGCTGCTCATCACCGACGGGCTCGACCGCGAGGAGGCGGGGCAACTGGGCCACGAGATGGAGCGGCTGCATCTCTCGGCGCGGCGGCTGATCTGGCTCAACCCGCTGCTGCGCTGGGAGGGCTTCGCGCCGAAGGCACAGGGCATCCGGGCGATGCTGCCGCATGTGGACGCCTTGCGCGCGGGCCATTCCATCGCCACGCTCGAAGCCCTTGCCGAAACCCTCTCGCGCGCCGAAGATGGCGGCGAGAGGGCGCGGCTGATGGCGGCGATGGGGGGGTAAGATTATCCGAGGAGAGCGCGAATGCGAATTGGACGGTTGGAAAAGCAGGCTCTCAGAACGATTTGGCCGAGAGAGGATGCCGATTTCACGCCCTGGCTCGCTTCGCCGGAGAACCTGCACCTGCTATCGGAGACTCTCGATCTTGGGCCACTTGACCGGATTTCGACCGAGGTAAGTGTCGGAAGTTTCCGGGCTGACGTGGTTTGCAAGGACATAAATGACGCCACGGTCGTGATCGAGAACCAGTTCCAGAAGAGCGATCACGGCCATCTGGGGCAGATACTGACCTATCTGGCGGGTGGCGAGGACGTGCGAACCGTCATCTGGATCGCCGAATCCCTGCGCGATGAGCATCGGGCGGCCTTGGAATGGCTGAATAACAATACCACGACCGATTACGCGTTTTTCGGAGTCGAGGTCGAAGCATGGCGGATCGGGGAGAGTGACCCCGCACCCAAGTTCGAGGTCGTCGTCAGACCCAATGACTGGGTGCGGCACCAGCGGCAGAAGACGCGCGCTTCGGAGATGGAAGACTATCAGCGGCGCATGGAATACTGGCAGGCGTTCCTGGACAACTGGCCGGCCCATGATGGCTTGTCGCCACCTGCCCGTGCGCCGAATCAAGGGTGGATGAAGCTTGCCTTCACCGGGGACAGCAGGCCGCCCGACGGCGGGGGCATCTATCTCTATCGCGTGATAGCCGAGCGGGTTGTCGGGGTATACCTGTCCGTGGGTCGCCGAAACCCGGACCTCTTTCAGGAATGGTCAGCGTCTTTGAATTATCCATCGCTACACGGCGGAAAATGGGAACAAAACAGAAGCGGCCTGTTCCAGATTTCCAAGACACTCGAAGCTGATGCGATGGTTGAAGACGATTGGGCGAACCAGCATCGCTGGATGCGGGAGCGCGTTGCCGAATTCATGGAGGATTGGCGCAACGGTCTCCGCGATGAGGTTGTTCGTCTGGTGGACCAGGAGCAAATGAATATGCTTGGCGAATAACATGGACCGCTTCGACGATATCCCCGAAACCGCGCTCGCCTGGCACCGGGCGGGCCGGGGGGCGGCGCTGGCCACGGTGGTCGAGACCTGGGGCAGCGCGCCGCGCCGGGTGGGCAGCCAGCTGGCGATTTCCGGGGAGGGCGAGATCGCGGGTTCGGTCTCGGGCGGCTGCGTGGAGGGCGCGGTGGTGGTCGAGGCGCTCGACGCGATCGCGGAGGGCCGCGCGGTGACGCTGGAATACGGCGTCTCGGACGGCGATGCCTTTGCCGTGGGGCTGGCCTGCGGCGGCACCATCCGGGTGCTGGTGGAGCCGGTGGGCAGCGTGATGCCCGAGGCACTGCTGGCCGAGCTGGTGGCGGCGCGGGCGGCGCGCGAGGCCGTGGCCTATGTCACCGGGCCGGGCGGGCGCAGGCTGGAGCGTTGCGGGCATGAGACGCGGTTCCGCATGGATCGCTCGGGGTTCGAAGAAGATGGCGAGACCTTCGTCGCCATTCACAACCCGCCGCTGCGTCTCATCGTCGTGGGCGCGGTGCATATCGCGCAGGCGCTGGTGCCGATGGCGCGGACCCTGGGCTATGACCCGGTGGTGATCGACCCGCGCGAGAGCTTTTCCAGCCCCGCGCGCTTTCCCGGCACGCCGCTCCTGCACGACTGGCCGGACGAGGCGGTGGCGGGGCTCGGGCTTGACGCGCGCACGGCGCTGGTGCTGCTCACGCATGATCCCAAGCTCGACGATCCGGCGCTGATGGCGGGGCTGCGCTCGGAGGTCTTCTATATCGGCGCGCTGGGCTCGACCCGGACCCATGGCAAGCGGGTGGCGCGGCTGCTCGAGGCGGGATTCTCCGAGGCCGCGATCGCGCGGATTCACGGCCCCGTCGGGCTCGATATCGGGGCGGCCGGACCGGCCGAGATCGCGCTCAGCATCCTTGCGGAGATGACGCGCGTTCTGAGGCGCGGCGCATGAGGATGGGCCGATGAAATTCGGGCCCGTGCCGGTGGACGAGGCCGAGGGCGCGATCCTCGCCCATTCCGAGCGCGTGGCCACGGGGCGGCTGCGCAAGGGCGCGGTGCTCGGCGCGGAGGAGATCGCGGCGCTGCGGGCGGCCGGTTATGCCGACGTGACCGTGGCGCGGCTCGATCCGGGCGACCTGCACGAGGATGCCGCCGCGCTGGAGCTGGCGCGCGCGCTGGCCGAGGGGGCGGAGGGGGTGACGCTCTCGGCCCCGTTCACCGGGCGGGTGAACCTGATGGCGACGCGCGCGGGGGTGGTCACGCTCGACGCGGGCGCGATCGACGCGGCCAACGCCGTCGATCCGATGATCACCGTGGCCACGGTCGCGCCCTTTCACCAGATCCGCCCGGGCGGCATGGCGGCCACGGTCAAGATCATCGCCTATGGCGTGGCGGGCGCGCTGGTGGCGCGCGCGGCCCGGGTGGCGCGCGGCGCGCTGCGGCTTGCCGTGCCGCGCTACGCCACCGCGAGCCTCATCCTGACCGAAGCCGCGGGCGGGCCGGGGGCGAAGGGCACCGAGGCGGTGGCGGCGCGGCTCGCGGCGCTGGGCATGACGCTGGCCGAGACGCTGAGCGTTCCGCATGACGTTGCACCTCTCGCCCGGGCCATCGCGGCGGCGACGGGCGAGATCGTGCTCATTCTCACCGCCTCGGCCACCTCGGACGTACGTGACACCGCGCCCGCGGCCCTTGCCCGCGCGGGCGGGCGGCTCATCCGCTTCGGGATGCCGGTCGATCCGGGCAACCTGCTCTTTCTGGGCGAGATCGGCGCGCGGCCGGTGATCGGCCTGCCCGGATCGGCGCGCAGCCCCGTCCTGCACGGGGCGGACTGGGTGCTGGCACGGGTCGCCTGCGGGCTGCCTTGCGGCGCGGCGGAGATCGCGGCGATGGGGGTGGGGGGGCTTCTGAAGGAGATCCCGACAAGGCCCCAGCCCCGGCGCGGCCCGCGCGGCTGAGCGCGCCCGCCCGCCAGGTGCAAGTAACCGTTTGAGTTTTGCGGCGCGGGCGCTAGGCTCTCCCCAGACAGCCAGACTCAAGCAACCGGGAGGAGACAATGCCAGAGGTCAGCATGACCGTGAACGGCAAGCCGGCGAAGGGCCAGATCGAAGGCCGCACGCTGCTTGTCGATTTTCTCAGAGACACCCTCGGACTGACGGGCACGCATGTGGGCTGCGACACCAGCCAGTGCGGCGCCTGCGTGGTCCATGTGGACGGCCGCGCCGTCAAGGCCTGCACCATGTTCGCCGCCGAGGCGGAGGGCGCGGAGGTCAGGACCATCGAGGGCATGGCCGAGCCCGACGGCACGCTGCATCCCATTCAGCAGGCGTTTCAGGACCATCACGGCCTGCAATGCGGCTTCTGCACGCCGGGCATGGTGATGTCGGCCGCGGCGCTTCTGGCCGAGAACCCGACGCCCAGCGAGGCCGAGATCAGGGACTATCTGGAGGGCAACATCTGCCGCTGCACCGGGTATCACAACATCGTCAAGGCGATTCTGGCGGCCAGCGGCCAGGATGTGAGCCGGATCGCGGCGGAGTAGCGGAGCAATGGGGGCGCTGCCCCCGCGCCTGCGGCGCTCCCCCGGAGTATTTCGGGAACGATGAAGCTGCTGCGGGCTCGATGGGGGTGACCCCGAAGCATCAGGAGGATCAAGACATGCCGAAGGACGGAGGCATCGGCGCCAGCACCAAGCGGCGCGAGGACGTGCGGTTTCTGACCGGCACGGGACATTACACGGATGACATCAACCTGCGCGGGCAGGCCCATGTGCATTTCCTGCGCTCTGACGTGGCGCATGGGCGGCTGAACAAGGTCGATACCAGCGCCGCCGAGGGAATGCCCGGCGTCCTGCGCGTCTTTACCGGCGCGGATTTCGCCGATCTGGGGGGCTTGCCCTGCGGCTGGCAGGTGACCGACCGCTTCGGCCAGCCGATGCAGGAGCCGCGCCACCCTGTGCTGGCCCATGGCAAGGTGCGCCATGTGGGCGATCCGATCGCGGCGGTGGTGGCCGAGACCCGCGAGCAGGCGCGCGACGCCGCCGAGGCCATCGTGCTCGACATCGAGGAACTGCCCGCCGTGGTGGACATGAAGGCCGCGCTAGAGGACGGCGCGCCCAAGGTGCATGACGATCTGACCTCGAACCTCTGCTACGACTGGGGCTTCGTGGAGGAGAACAGGGCGGCGGTCGATGAGGCATTCGAGAAGGCCGCCCATGTCACCACGCTCGAGCTGGTGAACAACCGCCTTGTCGCCAATCCGATGGAGCCGCGCGTCGCTCTGGGCGATTACAACCGCTCGACGGGCGAGCACACGCTCTACACCACCAGCCAGAACCCGCATGTGATCCGGCTGCTGATGGGGGCCTTCGTGCTCGGCATTCCCGAGCACAAGCTGCGCGTGGTGGCCCCCGATGTGGGCGGCGGGTTCGGCTCCAAGATCTACCACTATGCCGAGGAAGCGTTCTGCACCTTCGCGGCCAAGGCCTTGAACCGCCCGGTCAAGTGGACCTCGAGCCGGTCGGAGGCGTTCATCTCCGACGCCCACGGCCGCGACCACGTGACGAAGATCGAACTGGCGCTCGATGCGGAGAACAACTTTACCGCCATCCGCACCGAGACCTACGCGAACATGGGGGCCTATCTCTCGACCTTCGCGCCGTCGATTCCGACCTGGCTGCACGGCACGCTGATGGCCGGGAACTACAAGACCCCGCATATCTATGTGAACGTCAAGGCGGTGTTCACCAACACGGTTCCGGTCGATGCCTATCGCGGCGCGGGGCGGCCCGAGGCCACCTTTCAGCTCGAGCGGGTGATCGACAAGGCCGCCCATGAGCTCGGCGTCGATCCGATCGCGCTGCGCAGGCAGAACTTCATCACCGAGTTCCCCTATGCCACGCCCGTTGCCGTGGAATACGATACCGGCGACTATCACGCCACGATGGACAAGCTCGAGGAGATCGCCGATCTCAAGGGCTTTGCCGCCCGGCGCAAGGAAAGCGAGGCGAAGGGAAAGCTGCGCGGTCTCGGCATCAACTGCTATATCGAGGCCTGCGGCATCGCGCCCTCGAACCTTGTCGGACAGCTTGGCGCGCGCGCGGGGCTTTACGAGAGCGCCACGGTGCGCGTCAACGCCACCGGCGGGATCACCGTGATGACCGGCAGCCACAGCCACGGACAGGGGCACGAGACGAGCTTTGCCCAGGTGATTTCCGAGATGATCGGGATCGATGCCGACCAGGTCGAGATCGTGCATGGCGATACCGCCAACACGCCGATGGGCATGGGCACCTACGGCTCGCGCTCGCTGGCGGTGGGCGGGTCCGCGATGGTGCGGGCGACCGAGAAGATCATCGCCAAGGCGAAGAAGATCGCGGCTCACCTGATGGAGGCCTCGGCGGACGACGTCGAACTGAAGGACGGGGCGTTCAGCGTCGCGGGCACCGACAAGTCGGTGGCGTGGGGCGACGTCTGCCTTGCCGCCTATGTGCCGCACAACTATCCGCTGGACGAGATCGAGCCGGGGCTG
>MDTD01180763.1_pt1 | contig 22315 bp, 20 predicted proteins | sample 811221 | NCBI WGS metagenome assembly MDTD01 (sample SAMN05326646, study PRJNA326480) | marine metagenome | isolation source: seawater | place: Pacific Ocean: South West | collected 2011 | reverse complement strand
GCTCCTCCATTGGGAGATATGGCGGTGGGTTCGATGTTGATCAACAACCGCAGTTTTGTGCAGGCCAGTGGTCCGCCGGTGACGCTCACATTGAACAATGTGCCTGCGAAGGATGCGTTGATGTCGCTTGCACGCCTTGGCGGGTATGGCTTTGTGTATGTCGGTTCATCAGAAGTTTTAGACCAAGGCAACCGGCTCCCTGGGGCTGAAACTGCCATTTCAGGAATCACGATGTCATTTCGAGGAGAAAGTTATGCCAGGGCTTTGAACAGTGTGCTCATGGCTTCAGGTCTTCAGGGAAAGCTGGATGGACGCACGCTGCTAGTCGGTACTTCCGTTTCATCGAAGACATTTGGCCCCCAAATGTCGAAGGTGTTTCGGCTGAATCAAGTCGATGCAGCTTCGGCTTTGAACTATCTCGGAAGCTTGGGTACGAAGGTCAATGTGGTCAATGCCGTTACTGCTACGTCTATTGAGGGTGATGCCTCCTCCCCAGACGGCTCAGGGGCCAGTACTTCTTCGAGTTTCGAATCCACCATTCTGGAGTCCTATGGAGCTGAGGTGGGGCCCTTGATCGGCTTGGTCGGTACGGCTGACGCGCGTCTTAATACCATTGTTCTTGTAGGCGATCCAAAGTTAATCAGTGTCGCTGAGGCATATCTGAAGCAACTGGATCTACGCAAGCGTCAGGTTGCCGTAAAAATGCAGATTTTAAATGTCAATCTTGACAATGACGCCAATATTGATTCCAGCTTTTCAGCAAAAATTGGAGACGCATTCATTGTTAGCGAGAGCGGTAAGGCACATATGAATTTTGGGGCTAACAAGCCGGGCTCGGCTTTAGGGGGGACTGGTATGTATTCGGGAGATGGCTATATGACGCCAGGAATGTATGACCGTGATGTTGATTTGGTCGAAAAAGTGCGTTATTTTCCTCCTTACGTGAAGAATGAAGATGGTGTTTTTGTGCCTGACCCTGACCCAAATGCGTCATGGATTGAACGTTCTTTGATCGAGCAAGATGGTGAAAACATTTATGCTAAAAACATTTACGAGAAAGAGCCTTATTCTGCAGATCGGATGCAGTATCCGAATTCTTTTTATTCGTACATTGAGGCGGCAGTTATTTCTTCGAGTGCTAAAACACTTGCTCAGCCCACTCTCCTTGTTCAGGAGGGCGAGAAGGCTGCGGTTCGCTCTGGCGAAAGTGTGATTACTGGCGTCGAAAGAAGTGAATCTGCTAATGGTTCAGTTCAATTCAGTAATACTCGTGAAGATGCTGGGCTTACGGTGAATCTCGAGGTTGAGAAGATTGATGATAATGGTTTTGTTACTTTGAAGTTAGATCCTATTATCTCTGTGCCGCAATCAGCGGGTCTGCAAGAGGGTGTCCAAATTTTTAATGTTTTGGAGAGAAGCTTGAATTCTGGACGTGTTCGACTCCGTGATCAGCAAACCCTGATCATCACCGGTGTAATTCAGGAATCCGATCGTCAGTTTGCAACCAAGTGGCCCTTGCTTGGAGATTTGCCGTTGATAGGTCAAATGTTCCGTAGTTCAAGCTCCAACCGCCAGAAGAATGAACTTGTCATCATCGTGACGCCTACTGTGCTCAATGACGACAATGGCGGTGCCTATGGCTACGGATATAAACCGGGCACGGCGGAGACCACACGGTTGATTGGATCGGGACCGGATCGGATCGTTAATGAATGAAGTTTGGCCTTAAAAACCAAGCCGACTTGGACTTGGTACCAATGTTTGCAACGCAAGTGGGGCTAGGGTACTCAGGGTTGAGATTGCACCATCCAGCAGTGCCGATCCCACGCCATTTCCCGACTTTGCAGGGTCGGCCTCGTCGGTCTGCAGCCTGCTGACAGTTTGTCGTACTTGCTCGCCTTGCTCTTTTAAGCCCTGTTGTTCCAGAAGACCTGCTGCATGCAGCAGATCCTGCGCAGCTTTGGCCTCATCACCCTGCTCACCGCGGCTGAGCCCCCTGGCGATCCAACTCATGGCTTGATCAGGGTCCACCTGGATCGCTTCTCCAAACAGGCGTTCAGCCTGTGGCCAGCGGCCGGCGTTAGCTTCATCGACGCCGGCGTTATGGAGCGACGCTGCGCTGCGCAGACCTTGGTTGATGCCAATGGCCCCCAGCCAGTGGCTACGTTCGAGCGCTCCTGGACTGATCAAGGTTCCGCTCAGATCTGCTTGTCGTAGATCTGTGCCATCGAGCTTTGCGCCCCGCACGTCGGCGCCCCTCAGCGATGCTCCTTGAAGGCTGCTGAAGCGAAGATCTGCATCCCGGAGATCGGCCCCATCCAAGCGGGCCCTGCTGAGGTTGGCCCGCTTGAGATCAGCCGAAGTCAGGTCCGCATCGCGTAGGTCGGCATGTACAAGATCGCCATCGGCCAGCCTGCAGTTCGGGCACGACCCTGCCTGAAGCAGCACTATCAAATCGTCCGCGCGTGCGCACAATGGCGCTCCAAGTAGCACTGTTAGCAAGAGCAGCAGTTTGGCTCGCATGGGCAGTGGGTCACGCTGGTGCTGTGATTGCGTTGTAACGGGAGTCGGGATGGGCGTCGACCTACGCCATGGCGGCAATCGGCAAGCGGTCGCGGACGTCTTGGGTTGTCGACCATCGCAGTTGCTGGATGCCAGTGCCTCACTTGCGCCCTGGACGCCCAGTTGTCCTCGGTTGTCGGAGGCTTCCCTTCGCGATTACCCCGATCGAGACCAGGGATCCCTGCGACAGGCCATCGCTGCGATCCATGGGTTGCCGTCTGATTGGGTCCTTCCAGGTAATGGTGCTGCCGAGCTGTTCACCTGGGCTGCCCGGGATGCCGCCGCTGCTGGATTGAGCGGATTGCTCGCTCCAGGTTTTTCCGATTACCGGCGGGCACTTGAGTGTTGGGATGGGGCATGGGTGGAGACCCCATTGGCGTTGTCTTGGGATCACGCTGGTCCGTTGCACCACCCTTCGCTCGAGGGTTCCGTGGCATGGATTTGCAACCCCCACAACCCCACCGGGCAGCTTTGGCGCCGTGCCTCGCTCGAAGCGATGCTCGACCGCCATGACTTGCTGATCTGCGATGAAGCCTTTCTCCCCTTGGTGCCGGAGGCTGAGCATCAATCGATGATCGCCTTGGTGGATCAATACCCCAATCTCGTTGTCATCCGAAGCCTCACCAAGCTGTTTGGGGTGGCGGGATTGCGTGTTGGTTACGCCATCGCGCAGCCCGATCGGCTCAAGCGTTGGAAGGCCTGGCGGGACCCTTGGCCTGTGAATGGAATTGCTACGGCACTCACGGAACAGTGGTTAGGAAGTCCTGTGAGATACAAGCGTTGGTGCAGTCGCGTCCAGCGTTGGACGGCGAGTCAAGGCGCATGGATGCAGCGTGAGCTGGCACGTGTGCCAGGCATCACGCCGATGCCTTCTGCGGCCAACTACTTGTTGATCTCAGGCCGCCGCTCCTTGGTTTCACTGCGGGAAGCTTTGGAGCACGATCATCGGATTCTGCTCCGGGATTGTCGATCCTTTGCGGGGTTGGGTGAGACATGGCTTCGCCTCGGCTTGCAATCGCCTCGTGACAACCGTCGCATTGTTCGTGCTCTCCAGCAGGTTCAGCGCTTGAGCTGCTGAAGCAAGCGGGCCAGCTGCTGGTCTGCATCGCGTTGAGCCAGTTGTTCCATTCCCTGTTGCATCTGCTGGAGCAGGTGGGGATCGGCGTCAGTGTGGCCAAGGTGCGCGCCAAGAAGCCGTTCGATGGTGTTGGCAAGAACAGGTTGGTTCGGATCGTGCTGATGCACGATCACGGCAGCCCCAAACGACGCCGCACAGGCGGCGTTGGCATCTTGATGGCGATCAGCGGCCTGGGGAAAGGGCACCAGCACCGTGGGAGTTCCGCAGACGGCGAGTTCACTGAGGCTTCCGGCACCGGCTCGGCTGATGGCCAGGTCGGCATGTTGCAGCAACCCGGGGATGTCATCGCTGAAGCGGCATTCGGCCAGGTTGGGGTGACGCAGCTGGTTGATTTCGGGATCGTTTCCTCCTGTGAGATGCACCACCCGGCACCCCTGATCCAGGAGGTTGGGCAGGATCGCGCGCACCATGCGGTTGAGCCCAATAGCGCCCTGACTCCCGCCCATCACCACGAGCAGTGGTCCATCTCCCTGGGGCACCCATTCGGGGAGCGGTTGTGGTGTCAGAAAAGCGACGCGCACCGGAGTGCCTGTGACGACGGGATGGCTTCCGGGAATGCGTTGGGCGGCAGCGGGCAGACCCAGGGCGACGGCAGTGCACAGTCGCCCCAGCAGTCGCGTCACGCGCCCAGGGATGGCATTCGACTCATGCAGCACCACGGGAATGCCGCACCAGCGTGCCGCCAGGATCGCTGGCGCAGCGATGTAACCCCCCGTGGTGAACACCGCATCAATGGATTCGCGCAGGATCACCCGGCGCATGCTCACGCTGGCCCACAGCAAGCGGATCAGCTGCACCAGTTTCTTGAGACCACGGCCCTGGAGGCCACCGGCCTTCACCGTGATCAGGCCAAAGCGTTCCGGCACCAAGCTCGTTTCCAGTCGGTCCGGTACCCCTAACCAACGCACCGGTCCATCGGCTTCAACTGCTTCTGCGACGGCGAGGGCCGGGAACAGATGACCACCGGTTCCGCTGGCGGCGATCAGGAGCCGAGTCATGGCCGCGGGCGTCTCCGATGACGCGACTTAACTTAATTGGATTCCTGCAGCCCGGCTCGTGCGTTCTTTTCTTGGCGTCACGCTCGTGTCTGCCTTGGCCCTGTTGGCTTCGCCGATGCACGCCTTGGCCCAGGTGGAGCAGAGCAACGCTGGGCTGGAGGCCTTCGGTCGCCGTCTGCAGAGCGTGTTGAACGCGGCTGATCCATCGTCGCTCGATGCTGTTGTGAGTGCTGAGCTGCAGCCTGCGCTCAACCAGCGCTACCAACGCTTCCGTCAGGATTTTCCTGGGGTCACGTGGCGGCTGGAACCAGCGGCTCCACTCGCAGACGGACGTGAAACATTGCTGGTGCGGGTGCGTGGTGAGGCGGAGTCGGAAGGGCTGCGTTACCGGCTGGAAGCGATTGAACGGATTGCGATTCGCCTGGACGACGGACGCATGGTGGATCAGGAGTTGGTCGCCCATGAATCGTTGCTGCGGAGTGGCGAGCGCCCCCTCGCTGTCACCCTGGCCATTCCAGATGCTGTTCTCACCGGAAGTCGTTACGACGTTGATCTAATTGTCGAAGAGCCCTTGGATCAGGCTTTGGTGGCTGCAGGGTTGATTGATCTCACCGAGCAGCAAGTGGTGGATCAGCTTCGTCCCAACTTGTCCTTGGAGCCCATGGGCGGAGGTGGGCTGTTCAAAAGTGTGCAGGCACCGCAGGCACCGGGTTCGCAGACCTGGGCTCTGATGCTGGTCCACCCGGATGGGGTCGTGACGGCAACCAAGCGGGTGCGCGTGGTGAGCAGCCTTTAAGCCTCTTGGCTTGTTGTGTTCCAGCGATGCAGAGCTGAGACATCGTCATCGCCAAATCCCCGCTGGATGAGCTCGGATTCCAGCTGTTCCACCAGCGCTGTAATCGGCATGTCCAGTTCGACGCTGCTGCCTGCTTCCAGGGCGATGGCCAGGTCCTTGTGGTGAAGGCTCAGCTTGAACCCAAGCGGATAACTCCCCTGGAGCATGGCTCCACTGCGATGGTTGAGGGCCCAGGAGCCTGCGGCGCCGCTTTTGAGGGCGTCGATCACCTGTTGCATCGGCAGCTCGAGTCGCTGCCCCAGCGCGATCGCCTCCGCTACAGCGGCGTAGCTGCCGGCCACCAGCACTTGGTTCACTGCCTTGGCTTGCTGGCCCAGGCCAACCGGGCCGATGTGGTGAATCGAGTCACCGATCACCTCCAGCAGTGGGCGCACCTTCGCAAAAACGGCGGCATCACCGCCGACCAACACCGTGAGGCTGCCTGCCCGTGCTCCTTCGGTGCCGCCGGTGACGGGGGCATCGAGGTAGTCGACGCCAATGCGTTGCAGCTGAGCGGCGGCCTGTTGCGCCCCCTTGGGGCTGATGGTTGAGCAATCGATCACGATGCTGCCGGGTTGGAGGCGCTCGGCGGCACCGTCTGGGCCAAACAGCACGTTGTTCAACGCGGTGTCATCGCTGACGCACAACAGCAGAACGTCGACGTTGTCCGCGGCTGCAGCTGGGTTGATGCAGCCCCGCGCGCCGGCGAGTTGCGGGTCGTTTTCGGCTCGACGGCTGCGGGGGTGCACCTGCAGGTTCAGGCCCGCTTGATGCAAATTCACCGCCATCGGGAGGCCTAGGGCCCCGAGCCCCACCATGCCGATGCGCCAGTCCGATCTGGTCATCCCTTCGTGCTTGCTGAGAGCGATTGCCCTTTTTAGGCCGCAATCACGGTCTGTTCAGCTGAAACGTTGTCGAGCAGTTCGGCAGCGACGGCGTCCAACAACTCTGCCTTGGCTTGTTCTTGCCGTCTGAAACTGCGAATGGCTGGAATGCGAAGCCTCAGGCGGATGGTGGCTTCCTCTGGATCAGCCAGGGGGGAGCCCGCCAGCCGCATCAGATCAACAACGGCAACCCATCGCAGGGGAGCCGATGGCTTGCAAATGCTCGGCCGGAACGATGGTGGCTGTTCGCCCATCGCGTAGAGCGGCGTGAATTCCCCAGGTGATGCAGTCCGGAAGCGAACGAGGTCGACGGGGTTGTTCCAAAACCAGAGTCGGTCATCGCGCACGGCGTGATGCATCTTGGATCCCAACTTTTTGGATTATGCCGTTGGTGGCAAGCCGGCTCAGCGGCTCTTGTGGACCTTCAACTTTTGATCAATCAAGGCTTTGAATTGAGGCCAGGGCATCGCCCCTTCGACGACGTCACCGTGGTGCTTCCCGTCGCTGCGGCTGGGTCCGATGACGAAGGTCGGGGTGGCGCGGATGTTGTGCAGTTCTGCTTCAGAAACATTGGTTTCGATCAGGGTTTTCGTCGCCTTGCGTTCCATGCAGGCCCGAAGGGCTGATTTGTTGAGGTCGATGCTTTCGGCGATCCCCACAACGCCCTTGCATTCGAGGCAGATCTGTTGATTGAAGAGGGCGTTGTAGAGATCCCAGTAGCGGTTCTGTTCGCCAGCGCAGCGGGCCGCAGCAGCAGCAGGCCTGGCCTGGTCGTGGAACTGCAGCGGCAGATCCTTGTGGATGAAGCGCACCAGTCCTGTGTTGATGTACTCCCGTTTGAGCGAGGGAAGCACCTCTTCATGGAACAGACGGCAGTAAGGACACTCGAAATCGCTGAACTCCACGATGGTTAGGGGTGCTCGGCTGGAGCCCAGGACGGGTTCCCCGTCCAACAACAGTTCCGTTGTTAAAGCGGCTTCCGGAGGTGTTTGTTGTTCAGCCCGCGTTTCGGCTACGAGCGTGGAGGTTCTGCTCCATTGCTGCATCACAAGCGTGCCGCCACTGCCAACCCCCAGACCCAAAGTCAGCCAACCCACAGCTCTCAGAATGTTGTTGCGTTTGCGGCTCATCGCTGTCGGGACTTCAGGCCTGATCCGCGCGATTCTGGCCTTTATGGCCTGTTGTGGATTAAATGGACTGATCGTTGCAAGCTGCTTTGAGTTCGGGGGCCTGGCTGGAGATTGATCTGCTCCGGCAACGGCGGCAGCGCTGTGGCATTCAACGCCCCGAAGTCATTCCTGTACGCACCTTGCTGGTGCGTGGGGCCCTGTTTGGTTCTGTTCTGCCCTTGATCCTGATCCTGGGCTGTGGCTGGCTTTGGTTCAGCGAAAGCCGTTTGCGGCAACGGGCTGTGGACCTTCAGCCCTTGGCTGATGAACACGATCTTTTGGCGGTGAAGATCCAGGGGGAGAAAAAGGCTTTGGAGGATGCGGTGCAGAACAATCAGGCCATAGCGGCTGCGATGACCAACGTCCGCTCCAGTTCGGCCCTGCTGGCGGAACTCCGGCAACTTGTGCCTCAATCGATCAGCCTGGATGAGGCTCAGATCAGAGGAGATGTTTTGGATCTGAGTGGTGAAGTGCTGATGCCCGATGGTCTGCGCAAGCTCAATGCGCTGATGCTGTTGCTGGGGCAATCGGCGCTGTTTGCTGAGGATGGCGTGACCTTGCAGCAGGCGACCTTGCAGCGTTCTGTGTCAACAGAAGCTGGTGATCCGGGGCGCCTCAAGTACGGCCTCTCGGTGCAGTTTGCAGCGGATGCACCTCAGGCCATTCGCCCTCAGCTGGCTGCCCTGGGGGCCATCGGTTTGGAGCGGCGCTTGCAGCGGCTGCACCAAGAGGAAGGGTTGTTCCCATGACCAACTTCTCTGGAATCAGCCGTCAAGGGCTCTGGTCGTGGTTAACGCCGGAACGGGCGGTTCTGGTGATGCCGGTGCTCGCCGGGTTTGTTCTATCCATGGCGTTATTGAGTGTCGGCATCACCCCGCTCACGATGCGCGTTCGGGAGCAAAACAAGGTCGTGAAGGAACTCACCACCAAAGCTGATTTCGTGCCGATGCTGCGTCAGCAATTGGCTCTGTTGAAGCGCAGCCAGGACGAAAGAGAGCAGCAGTTGGATCGTTTGCTGGATCTGGTGGCGGGAACGTCCGAACTGCAGACGTTCCTGGCGGAACTCAATGACCTGGGCCGCGTCCACAACGTTGCCATCAACACCACCAAGCCAGGAGCTGTGGAACGGTTTAATGCGACGCCGAATCAGGCCACGCCTCCCTCGGTCAGTGGTGATCCACTGCTCAATCGTGGTCTGGAGAAACGTTCCGCTGTTCTCACGGTGACCGGACCGTTCGAACAGGTGTTGGCTTTTTTGCAATCGCTGGAACGCTTGGAAGTGTTTGTGGTGATCAGTCAGATGAATGTGCGCAAACAGATTCAACTGATTGAGGATGGTGTTGGGCGGGTGGAGGTGGCCATGGACATCACGCTGTCGGCCTATGGGCGGCAACCAAAATCGCAGGATCCGTCCCAGGGAGATGAAACCTGATGGTGTACCTGTATGCCGGACTGGGCGTGGTGATGCTCAGCGGCATCATGGCCATCTTTGAGATGGGGCTGGCCTTGACGGGGCAAACTTTGCTTCCAGTGCCCCCTGATGATTATCTTTCCAATCAGTCTATGAAAGATGCAGATGTCAAATTTTTGAAGGCGATGGCTGACGAAATAACTCCTTTGGTTGACGACAAAGCCTTCCCTGAGTTGGTTTCAGCAGAAGGTTTGTGTGCTGCACTAAATGCGATTGACGGTCCGGGGTGGTTGGCGATTACTGATGGTCGTTGGAAGAACGGCTGTCAGCGCAGCACCCTGGCTGGAAATCTTTCCCATCGTGTCATTATTAGCGAGGATCCTTATAGGCTGTTCTCCTGTGCTCTCGCTGCTGGAAGTGATCAATGTGCTTTCGAGTTCGAATGAGGGGCTGCCATGCTTGACGCTGTCGTGGGCGCAGTGATCATGGTGGTGGCGACGTCGTCACTGCTGTATTCAGTTGAAGTGGCTGAGAGGGCGTTTGATCAGGCGGGTCAATATTCTTTGAATGAGGGCGAAAGGGGGTTGTTGCAAAGTGTTGGTCTGAGCAGTGATGCAGAGCAAGAGAGGTTTTGGCTTGAAAATATTTCTGTTGCACCCGAAAAGTGGTTAACGGATGACTGACATGATGCGATATAAATCGGTTTTGCGATCAAAGAAGCCTGAACAGTTGGGCATGACACTGCTGGAAATGATTGTGGCTATGGCGATGTTGGTGGTCTTCACCAGCGTTGTTGTTTTGGTAATGCAATTCACGCTGCGCTTTTTCACAGATGCTGAATCCGGTGGGCAGAACGAATTTGAGGTTTCCAACGGGGTGTTGATCGATCATCTGGAGATTCAGATGGCCATGGATCGTCTGGTTGAGGTCTTGTCACAGCCGGGAGTGGCTGTTGAGAACATTGCACTTACGCTTAACGATCCTGCTCTGGATCTGGCGCAGGATTGTGCATCTAATCCTGTGATCAGCTGGGGCTTGCCGATGCCGGAGGTTGTCCTGCCATCTGGTTATCGCATGTGCTTATGGAAAACTTCAGAAACGGAACTGCAATCCGTTACCAGCAATAGTTTAACGGTGAAGCCAGGCATCTATTTGTTGCAGGCTTTGCCGGAACGCTTGAATCCTGCCAACCTGCCTGTCCGGCGCCTGTTCTGTCGTCCGCGTCCATTCTGTTGATCTGATGACTGCATCACCTCTGGTCGGATCCACTTTTTTTGGGCTCGATATCAGCCAGCTTTCGGATCGCTTGCTGTCGATCAGACGCAGGATCTCCAAGCGTGTGTTGGTGTTGGAGTTTGGCCAGGATGTCCTTTTGTTGGCGGAAGCGACGTTGACGCAGTCTGGAGTGCAGTTAAACCACGTCAGTTCGTTCAACCTTCCTTCTGAAGCCCTGGATCGTGGTGTTCCAGCTGAGCCGTTGAAGATGGCTGGTCTGATCCAGGCTTTTTGTGCAGAGAAAAAGATTCCTGCCCACCGTGCCGCTGTTGTTCTGCCACCGGACCTTGCTTTTCAGCGTCTTCTTGATTTACCTGCATCGTTGACAACTGATGAGGCACGTGAGTATGTGCTCAATCCTGCCAATGGTCTGCAAATTCCTTTTCCTATCACACAAACGGACTTTGATCTGTTTCCTGTCTCAATTCCCACAGAGCGTCAAACCGTTGGTGGCAAGCGTTTGTACATGCTCACAGCCATGCCAGAGGTTCTCGTTGATCCCATTGTTGAAATGCTCCAGGCTGCTGATCTGGAACTGCAGTTGCTCGAGCTCGGTAGCCACAGTCAGTTGCGGAACCACGCCGCTGATCTGATCACCTTGGCTCCGCAGCAAGTGGATCTTGTGTTGGAGCTGCTTCCTGATTGCAGCAACTTGATGCTGGTGTCCTGCTCTGGTCTTTTGGGATCCGAGCGGTTGGCTGCGATCCGCAATCTTCCCGAGCTTGAATTGGACGCGGATCAGTTGCTCGTTGCGGTCGGCTCTGGTTTGTCAGCGGAAGATCTTGTCTTCAAAGATGAAGGTTATTTGCCTCTTTCTGATCTTGATCTGCGTGTGCTGGTTGCCGATTTGCTTGCCTCTTTTGAACGCTTTCATCTCAAGCTTCCAGGTGCGGAGATTCGTAGGCTGATCTTGACTGGTGTGAATAGCTCGCACCCGCTGCTTGCAGATTTATTGGCAGAGACCTTGGGTTTGCCAGTTGTGCTCTCGAAATCTACTGCTGTTACGGGGTTGGCTGGTTTATCGATGGGGGACCTGTTGTTGCAGTCAGGCTTGGGTCGCCTGATTGGCCTGTCACTTGGTTTGCTCCCCAGTGATCAACTGTTGGCATGTTCTTTGGAAGGCCGTGCTTTGAATGGCCAAGAGTCTCGGCTACAGAACGATGCTGTAGCCATTGCAGATTTGTTGAGTAGCTCAGAGGCTCAGGAAGGTTTGGATCTTATGGCTGTAGAGGTTGGTTCTGCTGGCCCTATCGCTGATGAGAACAACGATGATCCTCCTCCCGTGAGCCTTGATCCTGACGGTGAAGAGCCTGTCTCTCTGGAATCTAGTGCTTCTTTGGATGTTGAACTCTCAGTGGGTGTTGAACGTCCAGTGGATGTTGAAGATCAACCCGATGATGTGCTCGTTCTATCGATGGATGATGCTGAACCTACAGAATCTTCAGGTGGTTTGTCTCCAGAAGCAAGCGGTGATGATGAGCCCGCTGAGATTGTTCTCGATCAATCGTCGACTGATGCCCAATCAGAAGACGAGTGGCCATCCATTGTTCTGCCTCACGTTGAAAACTCGTTGGATCTTGACGTCGATGAGGATGCAGAGTCTTCAGAAGAGAAGTGGCCTTCGAACAGCGGACTCTCGGCTGATGGTGCACCTGTGGAGCCTCCAACTGTTGCAAGTGATTTTTTGGTGGATTCCCCTGGCGATGACATCAATTTCATCTCAGATAGTGATTCCAGTGAGGACGTCGTTGTTTCTGAATCAGAGTGGCCATCCATTGCTTCTGCCGAGGATGGTGAACAACGCTTTGAAGATGATCTTTCAGTCGTCGATGAAGCTGCAACATGGCCTTCGATTGCATCTGAGCAAAACCCAACGGATTTGGCTGTGGCTTTTGAACATTCCGAACCTTCTGCTGATAGTGATGAAGTGCCCGAGCAACAAATCGATGTTGATCATCTGCCTGCCATAGCCCCCTCAGAACAATCGTCTCTGCCCTCTGTAGAAATGATTGACGAGAAAAGCAAAGAGTTTAGTATTCCTGGTCTAAACCTGTCTGAAGAAGTTGCTGAGAACCAGCATCAAGCTAATCACAGTGATGATCAAGGTTCAACAGTGAATGACTCCGCCTCTGCTGATGTGATCCAAGAATTGGGTGAACTCCGTTTTGCCGACGATGATTAACTCCCCATATTCTGGATCAGGCTGAACATGGGTAGGTAGAGAGAGACAACGATGGTTCCCACAATTCCAGCTACGACAAAGATCACTGCTGGTTCCATGGCTTTGGTCAGCGATGAAACCGTTGCTTCTACTTCCCGTTTGTAGAAAATCGCCAGTTTTTCAAGCATGAAACTAAGTTGGCCAGTCTCTTCGCCGATTTTGATCATCGAAATCACGAGCTTCGGGAACACATTGCTTCGTCCCATGGAGTAATTGAGTTCTTGTCCCTGCGTGACAAGAAGGATTGATTGCCGAAGGGTTTGACGGATCAATTCATTGGAACTGGCTGATATACAGCGGTCAATTCCTTCAACAATTGGTATGCCGGAGTTGACGAGGGTGGACAGTGTGTCGCACATTCCTGCCATTTCGGATCGAAGCAGCAGGTCGCCGAACAGCGGAATCTTTAGAACGTTGGTATCCACAATAAGTCTGCCTTTCTTGCTGCTGTAGTAACCTCGGAACAAATACAGGCCAACAACAATTGTCATCGGGGCTCCAACGGCGAATGTCATTGACGTAACGAAGTTGGAAAGATCGAGCATGAAGCTTGTCAGTGCAGGCAGTTCGGCCCCCATGCTGTCGAACATGTTCTTAAATCTTGGGACGATAAAGATCAACAGGCCCAAACTCACGCTGAGTGAGAGCAGAAGCACCAAAGCTGGATAAACCAATGCACCGATGATCTGACCTTTTATTTTTGCGCGTTCTTCCAGGAGCAGAGCGATCCGATCCAGCACTTGCTCCAGAATGCCACCGGCTTCTCCTGCCTCAATCAAGCCAATCGCAATCGGTTCAAACACTTTTGGGTATTGCCGCAGGCTTGTTGAGAGTTCTTCACCGGCATTCAGTCGAAATGCAATCGACTGGACGCAAAAAGCGAGCTTTGCATTGGTCATGTTTTCAGCAATGAGAATCATGCCTTGCGCAAGCGCCACACCGCTTTCCAGGATCACGGACAATTGCCTGAAAAAGACCAATAAATCTTTTTGAGGCACCTTGAGTTTGGCCGCTGGTGGTTGATTTTTCGCTTGAATCCTTAGATTCTGACTGCCACTGTTGGACTGCGCATCACCTTGATTCCGCGGGCTTTGAGAAGTTCCGTATTGAATCATGATTGGCCATCATTGCTAAGCAGTGCTTTGGGATTGGATGCTTTGCCGAGTGCTTCCTCTTGGCTGATTTCACCTTGGTCAACAAGATCTTTGAGGCATTGCTCCAGGGTGTTCATTCCCTCTTTGCTGCCGGTCTGTAATTGAGAATAAATTTGGCTGATCTTGCGCTCGCGTATCAAATTCGCGATAGCCGGTGTATTGATCATCAACTCATAGGCCAAGGAACGTTTCCCTTTCAAGTTCTTGCAGAGTGTTTGGGTCATCACACCGAGTAAAGATGTCGACACTTGCAGACGAGCTTGTTCTTGCTGATCACCGGGGAAAACGTCGACGATTCGTTCAACAGTTTTCGCGGCTGAAGATGTGTGCAGTGTTCCAAGAACAAGATGGCCTGTCTCAGCCGCGGTAATTGCTAATTGAATGGTTTCCAGGTCACGCATTTCTCCGATGTAGATCACATCAGGATCTTCCCTGAGAGCCGCACGCAGTGCAGAAGCGAATGTTTGTGTGTCTCTCTTAACTTCCCGTTGATGAATGATGGAGCTTTTGGAGTGGTGGAATTCAAATTCAATGGGGTCCTCAATCGTGAGGATATGCCGCTTCTGTGTTTCCAGCACACAATTGATAAAAGCGGCGAGAGTTGTCGATTTGCCCGATCCAGTTGGTCCAGTACAAAGGACGAGACCTCGATGTTTTGCGGTGAGGTCAATGAATGGTTGTGGTAGGCCAAGATCTTGCCACTTGGGCAAGCTATCGGGAAGAATTCGGAGGGTTAAACAACGTTTTTCGTTGGCCTTGTAGGCATTAATCCTGATTCTTGAAAGGCCGTCCAGTCCTATTGATGTGTCTAAGTCTCCCATTTTATCATATTGCTGGAGCTTCTCTTCACTCACGATCTCTGAGAGAAGGCGGCTCATGTCATTCGGACCGAGAACATTTTCCAGAATCCGAATGTCCGAGTTGACCCGTATGGCAATGGGTGAGCCTTCCTCCAGGTGTATATCGGATGATCCTGCTTTGATGGCGAAATCAACGATTTGGCGGGCGAGGCTCATTGGTTTGCTCTGGCCTTACATGATTGGTTAGTCTTCAGTATTACAGATTTTCTGCAACTCAGAAATTGTTGTGAGCTGCTTCGCAATTAAGTCAACGGCATAGGTTTTCAAGGTGAGCATTCCACTCTCTTGGGCTATGGATTCGATCTCGTGTGTTGATTTGCCCTGCTTGATGGCTTCTCTGATGTTTCTGTTGACTTTCATCAGTTCGTAGGTCCCCACTCGCCCTTGATAGCCTGTTCCACCACAGCGTGTGCATAACGTTCCTTCTTCCTTGCGTTTTTGCTTTTCTTCTGCTGTTAACGCAGTGGCGAATCGTGCAGAAATCCCAACGGGAAGCCCGGTGAATCGGCTTTCGGCATCATTGATGGGCCGTTGAACACTGCACTCAGGACAAACTTTTCTCAGCAAGCGTTGTGCCAGTACACCTCGCAACGAGGCATTGAGCTTGTAACTGGGAACTTCCATGTCCATCAAGCGTGTCAACGAACTGGAAGCACTGTTGGCGTGCAGCGTTGTGAAGACGAGGTGGCCTGTTTCTGCGGCATCCATCGAGGATTCGGCTGTTTCTGGATCACGGGTCTCACCAATGAGGATCACGTCAGGGTCTTGGCGCAGGAACGTTCTCAAGAGATTTGAGAAGGTTTGTCCTTTGGCGCGAATAACCGGGAACTGCTGAATATTGCCTCCAAGATCATATTCAATTGGATCTTCTGCGGTAACAATGTTCAGCTCACCACTATCTTTCTCGCGTAATGCTGATGCCAATGTTGTTGACTTACCAGAACCTGTAGGGCCAGAAACAATAATGATTCCATTGGCCTCATTGATGATTGATCTGAAATCTTGGCGTACGGTTTCGTTGGATATGAGTGTATCCAGGCTCAACATGTCAGGGTTGCTGTTCAGGAATCGCATGACCATCTTTTCACCAAATTTTCCTGGTGCTGTAGCGCAGCGAAATTCCATTGTTTGTCCTTCAAATTTTCTTCGAATCTTTCCATCTTGTGATGCGCGCCGCTCGGCAATATCCATTTGCGCCATGTTTTTCAGGCATGCCGTGAACTTAATGCCTGCAGATCTCGGCATGTTCACGTAGCTCTGCATGACGCCATCTCGTCTCACTCTCACTTTGTATTCCTCTCGTCTTGGCTCCACGTGGATGTCAGACACACCCGATCGAGCAGCATGAATCAGAATTTTGGCCGCTGCTTGTTGGATTTTGCTACCCATCATTTCTATGGAGAGGTCTAAGGCTTCTTCTTCAATAATTTGTTCATCGCTGTCGTCAAAATCAAAATCAAATCCTTGTCCTCCACTGTCGTCTTCAACTCCCTTCAGTGCATCAAGGATTGCATCATCGCTGAATTCAATTCCATCTAAGACATCACTTTCACCACTAATCAGGCGTGCCTGGGTGGCTTGATCGAGTAGTGCCTGAATTTCATGAGCAGGCTTTTCGATGAATTGGCATTCGAGGCCTGCGTTGGCAACTCTCGTTTTGATGAAATCGCCAATTGTGCCGAGATAGCTGAAATTACCAATGGCAACGGTGAGCTTTTCGCCTCCTGTCGCTTGATTTTTTTCTTTTCCTAAAGGGACAACAATATTTTCTCTACACCATTGAAGTGCAAATATTTCATCAATTAGTTTTCTTATTTCTAATGTGTTGGGTTGCATTTAGCCCCCCTCTAAGCATTTTCTATAGGTAGCGCACGTTTCGTGGTTGATGAATCTACTCTTTGAGCAATAACCAGGGTTCGGTACACAAGCCTTCTTACATTGGCTTTTATAGGTTTCTTCACTTTCTATAACATCCTCACCGCATATCCAGTAATTCCCGCATCCCTTGGCTCCTTTTATTGTTGTTGTGAAAGCTCCATTCTTGCCTTCTTTTGATTTATTGTATTTTTCATCATCGCATAAACATTCCTTATAGTCTCTTTCTGATTCTTTGATTTTGTAGTCGCAGAAGTAGTAGGTCTTGTTCCCGCAGCCTTGAATTGTTTTTTCACTATTCTCACCCTTTTGTCTTTCTTCTTCTAGATTATCGCTGCATAGCTGTTTATCAAACTCTTGTTTGGTTTTGAGGTCTTTTCCCTTGTAAAACCAGAATTCTTGGTCACCACATTCTGGTGTTGTGAGTGCCTGTGATTTTGGATTGTTTGTATATGGAGGACTTTGATCCTCTCTATTTTTAACCCAAGTCTCACACAATTGATCTTTAAAATTATCTTTGCTTCCTTGGTCTACACCATCAATGAACCAAAAGTCTGGATTATCAGGGCAATTGCCGTTTCGCTCTTTGGTGGGGTTGAAGGGTGGGAAGAGAGTGTCGTATTCCTGATCTCTTTTTTCTGCCAGCCAATCTGTGCATAATGCGGCCTTTAACGCAGCTTCACCCTCTAAGGGTTGCCCATCTTTTGCGAAGCTAATTTGGTTGCAACCATTGACTGTGCAACTTCCATCACTGGGAATATTGGGGGGATTTTTTTTGCAGCCTGTATCAGCTGTAGAAAACCATGTTGTGTATTTCCCTGTGTATTTAGGCGGGCCCGAAAGCTTTGTGTTCGCTGCTGTTCTACAAGCTTCTTTTGCCGCCTTAACTTGTGATAGGTGTGCATCATAAGCATTCCACTTTTTCTCTTCTTCTGGATCGAATTTGCAATTGACGCCTGCCCAACTTTTGCACGATTGCCTATTGTCAGCTGCTTCTTCAGTGGCAATCTTGACGAGCTTGTCCCCCTCAAATCTAAAACCTAAGGTGTAATAAAAGCGATCTTTACCTGCCAGTGATTGTCCATTTTTATAAGGTTCAATTTGGAAGTTACTGCAATTTTTATTTTTATCTTTAATCTTATAATTTGCTCTCTCCAATTTTGCGTTGGATATGATGTCTTCGTCAGGCGGAGTGCTGGTTAAATCTTTTCCATTCCTTTTGGATTGCAAGCAATCTGCGGCGGAACTGTTGAGGAGAGTTTGTGCTTCGCTGAGATTTGAATCCTTGCCAATTTTGAGTATATTGGGTATAGCGATACTGGAAAGTAAGCTCAGTACTGCCAAAACGACTGCAATTTCAAGCAAAGAAAAACCCTCGGAATCTTTTGCGTTTAGCAAAAGTTTTAGAGGGTTTTTCATATCTATTAGATAGCTGAAATGATTACCAGCTACCCAAATTGTGGACACCAGCTGTAACAGTCGTCGTCAATGTGCTGTTGGTGAAGCAGCCAGCAACGTAATCGCCAGTGGCGACAGAACAAGTTTTAACCGTATCTCCGGTTGTGGAGCTATAGGAAATATTGTAGTTGACCATTCCAGCACCAGAGGCGGTTCCTGAGTAACAGGAATCAGTGTTGTTATACTTAACTAATTCATAACCACTTAACTTTCCTTGGTTTGCTTTTGTAGAGCTCCAAGTTGTCCCCGTGCCCCGGAGGCCTGATGTAACACATTCTTTCACCATTGTGGCCAACGTGTTTTTGGCAGCAGCAACCTGTCCATCTTTTTGGACGCCAAGGAAGTTGGGCAGCGCAACGGCTGCAAGAATAGCCAATACGGCAATTACAACAACAAGTTCAATCAGAGAGAAACCTTCTTGTCCGGGCTTCTTTTTGAGCACAGAACGAACTTTGGGATCAGAGAGATACCGGGTGAAAGGTGTTGAGCCCATTTTGACGCTTATAGCATTCCTAGGTTAATGCAGATTGAATGGTATGTCAAGCAATGCTTTGAAAGTTATCCTTTGACGAATTTTTTATGCAAGTTAAGAGCAAGTTGAGCTAGCCCAGACTCAGCAGTTTGCTCCATTTCGAAAATTGAAATGTTTGAGATATCTTTGGTTGCATTGTGGGACAGTTCTTCGATTTGCTCATATTCGTTTCCCCAAACTTCTTGTGTTGTTTGGTTGCCTATATTTTCTGAAATGCAGAAGAACTTCGAATCGCCCTTGTGCCTTACTCCACCTATCTCAATGTGATTTCCCTGATCGCAGCCTGCTCGCTTCCGCATTGTATTTTTGTCAAAAGTATTGTTTCTGTGTGCAATGCAAATCATCGTCGAGAATGGATCCAGGCTTGCGATAGGTATCGTATAGTTATCAGTAAAGCTAATTTCTTCTCCTCGTCTTGCTTTGTCGGAGTACCAGGTTTTACCTAGTAGTGTCTTCTTGTAGGCAAAGGATCCTGCGCATGCCAGATTTGGGCCTGGTTTGGAGATCCATAGGCTTTTGTCAGTAGAGAAATAAATTGGAAGCTCTTGGGCACCAGCTAGTTCATATCCACCATTATTTTTCCTCTTCAATATTTCTACTGCATGTGAAACTCTGTCTGGAAAATAGTAATCATCGTCATCGAAATTGATGAGTATTTCGCCGTCTGCCATTTCATTACAAATGTTCCTCTTTCTGCCTATACATACCTGTTGACCGGCGGAGGCTATCTTTATCCTTACGTCGATATTTTCGTCTAACTCTTTTGACTGATGTCTCAGCAAGTCTGCTTCTTCCTCCGTGTCTGTCAGGATCACCCATTCCATCAACTCTTTTGGGTAGCTTTGTTGATTGATCCATTTCCAAGTGAGTTTTAAAAATGGAAATCTTGCTCCTCGCGTTGGTGTTAGGAGGCTAACACTTGGCGATGCGCTGATGTCTTTATTACTAGCATTTCCTTGCATTAGGTAGGTTTTTCGGTGGAGTTGTTCGCGCGAGGATGTCATCCCGAGTGTTTTGCGTTCTTTGATTGCTGTATCTGCCGTTGATTCTTTACTCCGTTTTTTATCCGGTCTTATGCATTTCACCAGTGCAGACTCTATGTATTCAATTTTCGGCTCTTGTCCAATATTAATGTTATTTCTAGCGAGTCCTCGGCAAAAATTGATCCATTTTATTTGAAGTGTGGTTGATTCTAAGCCTGCAAAATGGCCTGCATTTTGAAGTTTTGCTAGGAATTCTTCGTTAATCGCACGCTTGGCTTTTGGGTTCGCCCATGCTTCCAGTCCGTCTTGATGGCTGCTCTTTATAAATAGCCATCCACCAGGCTTCATGAGTTTTAGTGTGTTTTCTAAAAGTTGAAGAGGGTTTTCACTGGTCTCCAGCAATCCAATCATGATCACAGCATCAAAGCTGTTTTCGCTTAGATGTATATTCCCATGCCGCTTAGAGGTTTGGATTTTATTGATATTTCGCCATGGCTCTGACATGTCTAGTGTGATGTCTTCACATTTTCCTCCTTCAGTATCAATATTAATCGCGTCTTCTTTCCAGTCGTAGCCGCAGTTTAAATTAAGTATTGTTGGCTTATCCTCCTCATTGCGATTCAGTGATGTTTTTATCTTGCAGAATTTATTGGAAGCGACAAAGAGGCGTTCGCGGCTTTTTTCGTATTCTTCTACGGTTTCCTCCTTTATTAATCTGCATAATCCATTGACAAAGCTTTCGTATGGGTACTGTGTTATCGAGTCGCTAATCTCTTTCTCTCCTTTCTCGAAGTCGCAAATTTCACTTATGCATCGGAGCTTGTTCGTGGCGTAGTAATTGAGACGAAAGATCTCTGCTGCACTGCTATTGGGATATGCATGCAAGTTGAGGATGTATTTGCTTCTGCCTAAAATCTCATCCCTTTCGCTTGAGTAGCTGCTAGTACTTATTTTTAGATTGACGCCTTTCTGCATCAGTTCTTTGCAGATTGCCTCTCGTCTGGCCGTCATGCTGCCGACGAAGCATGCGTCCCAAATCTTTTCTGTTTGTTGGATTACTCTTGCCCATCTTGGTTCATGCCATGGCCTGTACAGGTAGTCTGGAAGCTTGATTCCTACATGATTGCAGTAGAGTGCATTGTGGCTTGTGAAGTCTATGTAGCTGTTTTGATTTAGAAGTTCGAAGTATTTCGTTCCATTAACCTGTGTTTTGATCGATTCTAGTCTTTCAAGGTTGATTATGATTAGCTTTTGACTTTCGAAGGTTGAGATGTGTTCTGGATCAATATGTGCTCCTAGTACAATATTTAGATCTGCACTCTTGTCCTCTTCGCTGGTAATCGTCACGATTTTACCGTTGCGATGTGATTCCGCTTCGATTCGTTCGGCAATCTCGCGGAATGCCTCTGTGTGGATATAGCCGTTTTTTTGGCCCACGCAAATATTGATCACGCCTGCGTCATGCGTGTTGACTTCACTCATGACTTCCATGGAGCGCATCATGCTCATTGCCATTCACTATAGCCAGACTCCTGATGGTTTCCTTGGTTACAGGTCTTAGCTTTGCTTATTCTCTTAATCTTGCCTTGCATTGGTGATGCGTTGTTTTTGCGATTGAACAATGTTGTTTCTTATTTTATACTTTCTATCTTTGATTAAGTGAAGGTCTTTTCCTTCCTGGTGATCTTTGATTGATTTTCACTTTCTTTATCCGATTGGCCTGTGCTTTGCTTCAGCCATATTTGGTCATGATTCATGGTGATTCATTTAGCTCACGATTGACGGATGACGCCATACGCAATGAGGTGTTCACGTTTTATCCATACGCATCTCTCCCGCCCCTCGTTTTGGAAACAGTCTTGGATGTCCCGATGATCACCTTGACTTCATCGTCAGTAGCCGGGAGTGATATCTCCCCGGAGAAGAGCAAGGCTCTGTTTCAAGCCCACAGAGCCTGGGTCAAGTACAACTATCAGCGTCGTCTGGAGCTTCTGCAGAGCCAGCAGAGTTTCTTGATGCCGCAGAATCTGTTTGTGCTCTGAAGATGTGCCATCAGGAGATGAAAAAAGCCCGGAAGTCCTTCAAGCAGGACTTCCGGGCGTAGATAACAAGGTTCGAAATTAACTCGGGCTCCCTGCGCGTACGTGCTACGAGCGCGATGCCAATGGCCCGAAGCTCCAGGCCTGAGCCGCTGATCAGGCAGCGTCGAGCGCTGCTACGCCTGGCAGCACCTTGCCTTCCAGCAGCTCCAGGCTGGCGCCACCGCCTGTGGAGATGTGAGACATCTTCTCGGCTAGACCAGCCTTCTCAACTGCTGCCACGGAGTCACCACCACCGATAATCGTGCAGCAGCCCTTGCCGCTCAGATTCGCCAGCGTGGTTGCAATGGCGTTGGTGCCGGCGGCGAACTTGTCGAACTCGAACACGCCCATTGGGCCGTTCCAGATCACGGTTTCACAGTCGGCAAGTGCGTCCTGGAACACCTTGATCGAGTCGGGGCCGATGTCCAGACCCATCCAGCCGTCGGCGATGGCGTTGATGTCAGCGATCTGACTGTTGGCATCGGGGGCGAAGTTGTCAGCCAGCACCACGTCGGTGGGCAGCAGCAACTGCACGCCTTTGGCCTTGGCCTTGGCTTCCAGCTCCTTTGCCAGTTCCAGTTTGTCCTCTTCCACCAGGCTCTTGCCCACCGAGAGCCCACGGGCCTTGTAGAAGGTGAAGATCATCCCACCGCCGATCAGCACCTTGTCGCACTTGTCGATCAGGGCTTCGAGTACGCCAATCTTGGAGCTCACCTTGGAGCCACCGACGATTGCGGCCAGGGGACGCTTGGGCTCATCCACAGCTCCCTGCAGGTACTGAAGCTCCTTCTCCATCAAGAAGCCGGCGACGGAGGGCTTGAGGAACTTGGTCACGCCTTCGGTGGAGGCGTGGGCGCGGTGGGCGGCGCCGAAGGCGTC
>MDTD01123968.1_pt1 | contig 22316 bp, 26 predicted proteins | sample 811221 | NCBI WGS metagenome assembly MDTD01 (sample SAMN05326646, study PRJNA326480) | marine metagenome | isolation source: seawater | place: Pacific Ocean: South West | collected 2011 | reverse complement strand
TTATTTATACTTTCTAGATTTTTTTTTAAAATGCTTATTGTTTCTAAATCTTTTTCTACAAATTTTACATTAACGGCGCCACGTGAAATACACTCCAGGCCAAAAGAGCCAAAACCCGCAAATAAATCAAGTATTTTCAACTTATCAAAATTATCATCAAGATACTCTGAATGTGTAATTATATTAAATATATTTTCTTTTACTACGTCACGTAAAGGTCGAGTATTATTATTTTTTGTAAATATAATTCTTTTACCTTTATAAAGACCAGATATTATTCTCATTTTTTTCCAATAACTCTCCAACCAATATCATTTCTATAATAAAAATTTTTTAAATTTATTTTTTTAATTTTTTTTAAAATCTTAAATCTAATTTTTTTTAAATTTTTTCCAATCATAGTAAAATTTAAAACTCGGCCACCTACAGATAATATTTTTTCGCCATGCCTTTTTGTGCCAGCATGATAAAGATAAAATTGTTTCTCATATTTAATCTTATTAATATTTTTGATTTCAAAATTTTTTTTATAATTTAGCGGATACCCTCTTGAGCAAAGTACAATAGTCATAGACATATTTTTAGACCACTGTAATTTAATCTTATGTAATTTATTATTAATAGTATAATTAAATAAGTTGAATAAATTAGTTTTTAATCTCGGTAAAATCACCTGGCATTCTGGGTCGCCCATTCTAACATTATACTCAATTAAATAAGGCTCATTATCTTTAATCATAAGACCTGCATATAAAAATCCTGTATAAGGATTTCCTTTATTTTTTAAATGTTTTAATGTGGGCAGAATAATTTTTTTTAAAATTTTCCTCTCCAATTTTCTATTAATTATTTTAGCCGGTGAGTAAGCTCCCATACCGCCTGTATTCAAACCAGTGTCATATACTCCAACTCTTTTATGATCCTGGGCAGTTCCAAAAGACTTAAATGATTTTTTGTCTACAATAACAAAATAACTTGCTTCTTCGCCTTGTAAAAAACTCTCTAAAACAATAGTCTTAGAGGATTTGAACTTACCATTAAAAACTTCTTTAGAAAAATTCATCACATCTTTCTTGGTTTTACAAATTCTCACCCCTTTTCCTGCTGCTATTCCGTCAGCTTTTACCACAAGAGGAAAATTATTTTTATTTAAGAAAATTTTAACATCGTTAATTTTTTTACAAATTTTAAAATCTGCTGTTGGAATATTTTCTTTTTTACATAATTTCTTAACAAAAGATTTAGAACCCTCTAACTGAGATGCGTATTTATTTGGACCGAATGTTCTTATTTTTTTTTTTTATTAAATAATCAGCCAATCCTTTTACAAGTGGCTCTTCAGGTCCAATAATGACTAATTTTATTTTATTAACTTTTATTGTTTTATATAATTTCTTAAAGTCCAAAAAATCAACATTTAGATTTGTTGCTATTTCCGAAGTACCCCCATTACCAGGTATACAATAGATTTTTAAATTTCTATTATCATTACTAAGCTTTTGACATATTGCATGCTCTCTACCACCACTGCCAATTATCGCTACATTCATATGAAGATTTTATGATATAATATTAATTCTATTATGTTTAAGTTAAAAGCAAAAATTAGATTTAAACACAACTCATACGAAATTTTAAATGAGGGTGATCACGTTATTTGCGCGGTTTCTAACAAACAAATAGGGTTAAAAGAACTTAATTACTGGAATGTGGACTTGCAGGAAGCCTATTTTTCTCCAAGAGAAGTCCAAATCAGACAGGCGCAAATAAAGAATAATAAATAACTATTTCCAACGATTATGAGTTAAAATCCACTGACTTGGATCCCTCTTAATCATTTTCTCTAAAACTAGATTTAATTTAAGAGAAATTTCTTTCTTTGATAAATTTTTATCTTTTAAATCCTCATGTCTTAAGGGTTCATCAAATTCAATTGAAAAAAAATTTTTTTTATCTCTGCTTATATATATTGGAAAAATATCACAATTGAACCTCAAAGCTAATTGAGCAGGCAAGGTTGTTGTTAAAGCATTTTTACCAAAAAATTTAATTTGCTCACCCTCGGAAACTCTTTGATCAATCATCAATGCTATTGAGCAACCACTATTCATATATTTGTAAATTTCACGAATTCCTCCGATTCCTTTTTTTATTTGGTTTTTACAAACATTTGTTCTTCTTATTTTTTCCATTAAAGGATTTATAAAAATATTATTTAATGGTCTATAAATAGTTGCTAATTTAATGTCTCTTTTAACCAGCTCCATAGACATAAGTTCGAAGTTTGCAAAGTGTCCAGAAACAAATATTGCTGGTTTTCCAGATGATTTTATAAGATTAATCTGATTATTGTCTTTTATATTTATATGATCATTTTTCTCTCTAAAGTTTTTCAGGAAAAAATATTCAACAAAATTTTTTCCATAATTAGACCACATACTATCTTTGAGAATTTTTATTTGATTTGATTCTAAATTAGAGTCAATCCTTAATAAATTATCTTTTACAATTTTGTTAGATCTAAAGTAAGGTCCTATAATATTAAAGAGTTTTGAAAAAATCTTTCTACTTAAATTTAGCCTAAAAATAAAAATTAAAATCAAAAAAATATAAACAAAAAATGCCTCAAATAAATATTTAATTATCTTCATTGTAGTAAAATTTTTATCTCTTTTATTAGTTTTTGAGCATTGGCTACTTCTAAACTTATCGGTGCAAAATTTATCTTTTTAAAGCCTAAACGTTTTATTCTCAAATAATCTTTTTCTGTAGTTAAAATTTCCAATTTATTTTCTTCAGCTATTTTACATATTTTTGTTAATTCGTCTTTTGAAAAATTATAGTGGTCAGGAAATGATAAGGTTTTTTTTACTTTTATATTTTTTTTCTTTAGTAAATTAAAAAAATTTACTGGATTACCTATTCCTGCAAAAGCAAGATAATTTTTTTTTTTATTTAATTTCTTAATATTTAATTTATATTTTGAATAAAAAATTTTAATATTATTTGATACATTTTTTAATTTTTTTTCAAATTCAGGTTTTTTATCACCATTAATTACTATTATATCTGCGTTTTTAACACCTTCTAGTGGCTCTCTCAACGGCCCCGCTGGTAAAACCATTTCGTTACCTAATAATTGCTCTGAGTGAAAACAAATTATATTACAATCTTTTTTAATAGAAAAATCCTGAAAACCATCATCCATAATGATTAAATTGAAATTTTTTTTTATACTTTCATTAATTGCTAAGTCTCTCTTAACGCTAATGAATAAATTCTTTACTTTATTTTTTATCAATTTAATTTCATCAGAGTGCGAACTGTAAAACTTTTTTATTATAGCAGGACGAAATCCTCTTTTTAAATTATTAAAAAGATAAATTGACAATGGAGTTTTACCAGTACCACCTAGATAAATATTACCAACGCAGATAATTGGAACTTTATATTTGTAAGAGCTTGTAAGGTTTTTTTTAATTAGAAAAACCATGAGATAAAATAATGAAAACGGTAATAATATAAATTTAATAAAACTATTATTATTTTCCCAAAATTTTGGTTTTAAAATTTTATGATGAAATAAAGTCATTGATTTCATCCATTGTATCATTTAAAATTTTATTTCCTATCTCAGAAACCTTTTTTGCGTTTTCGTATTTTTTAATGTTATTTTTATTATCGAAATCCTCAATTAATTTTGTAGACAAATCCTCTGGCGATACAACCTTTTCACCAACGTTGTAAGATTTTAATTCATCATAAATATCTTTAAAATTTTTTATATAAGGTCCATGATAAACTTTACAACCTTGCTTAACTGCCTCTATTGGGTTTTGGCCTCCATCATCCTCGTATTTTTTTACAAGAGATTTACCTATAAAAACACTGTCACAGCTTTTAAAAAATTGAGATAGTTGACCGAAAGAGTTTACAATCAAAATATCTATATTATCTTTTATTTCATCGCCGACACCCAAAATTTGAAAATTTAATTTTTTGTTAATACATAATTTACTAATTTCTTTTGACCTTGTGATGTGTCTAGGAATTATAATGGTTAGAATATTTTTCTTAACTTTAATTAAACTATGAACTTCTAAACAAAAATTTTCCTCTGGGTGATGAGTGCTTGCAGCACACCAATAAGAGTAATTGTTTAGTTTATTTAAATTTTTGTTAATCAATATTTTGTCTTTTACTTCAATTGAATATTTTAAATTACCTATAAATTTTATTTTTTTTTTACTTAATATTTCTAAATATTTTTTTGTTTCACTGTTAGACACTAAACATAAATCAAAATTGTTAAATAATTCTTTAGCAAATTTAGACAGTAACATCCATCTATCGTAAGTTTTTTTTGTGATACGGGCATTTATTAAAATCAGTGGTATTCCATTATTTTTAATTTCAAAAATAAAATTTGGCCAAATTTCCGAATCTACAAAAAAAGCCGCATTAGGTTTCCATCCATATATAAATTTTTTTACTAGTATTGGATTGTCAATAGGTAAAAATCTATGATGAATATTTTTTATTTCTGAAAACTCTTTTTCTGCAACATTCGCTGAAGTATTAGTAATTGTGGTAACTAAAAAATTTAGGTTATTATTAATTCCTAGTTTTTTAATCAAAGGTATTATACTCATTAATTCTCCAACACTTGCCGCGTGAAACCAATATAATTTATTATTAACAGCGAATGATTTAAAACTAGAGGAAAATATTTTTTCTTTATATCTGCTATGGTGTTCTTTATTCAAAATCTTTCTAACAAAAATTATCAGTACCGCTATAGGGTATAAAATTAAATTAAGCGCTTTATAAATTGTGATCATCAAGCTAATTGCTTTTGATATAGTGATTTATATTCTTCACATTTTTTTATTAATTCTTCATGATTACCAGACTCTATTAATCTTCCGTTTTTCATAACAAATATCTTATTTGCATTTAAAACTGTTGATAGTCTATGAGCAATAACCAAAGTTGTTCTATTTTCTGTAAGTTTAGTAATTGCATCTTGAACAATTTTCTCAGACTCAGCGTCCAAGGCCGAGGTAGCCTCATCTAACAAAATGATTGGAGAATTTTTTAATATCGCACGCGCGATAGATATTCTTTGCTTTTGTCCCCCTGATAGTTTTACACCATTTTCACCAATTATAGTCTTGTAACCATTAGGAAGTTTTAAAATAAATTCCTCAGCCGCCGCAAACTTACAAGCTTTTGACAGATCTTCTTTTGAAGCCTTGGGATTTGCATATATAATATTAGCTTCTACCGTATCATCAAATAAAATAACATCTTGACTGACTAATGAGATGTTTTGCCTTAATGATTTCAATGATATTTTATAAATATTTTGATTATCTATTTTGATGATACCTTTTTGGCAGTCATAAAATCTAGGAATAAGATTTAATATTGTACTTTTTCCAGCTCCGCTATGACCAACAAATGCAGCCATCGTTCCGCCTTTGATACTAAAGTCAATATTTTTAATTGCTTGATCTTTTGTAAACTTGTATTGAAAACTAACATCCTCAAAAGCAATGTCTGCACTACTTAATTTTAGATTAGTTTCTGGAAAATCATCTTTTATTTTAACTTGTTCATCTATCACAGAAAAAATACGTTTAGCTCCTGCAGCACCTTGGTAAATTGTCATATTAATTGTCGCCAAAGATCTTACAGGTTGATAGGCAAGCATCATCGCTGTCAAAAAGGAAAAAAAATTATTAATGCCCAATTCACCTTTGGAGATTAGCACTCCTGAATAATAAATAAATCCTGCAATCATGACACCAGTAAGTATTTCCATTATCGGGGTGGCGCGAATCATTATAGAGGCAATCTTAATTAATTTATTATTTAAATTATCAATTGATATAACTGCTTTATCTTGCTCTGTTTTTTCAGATTGATAAATTTTAATTATCTTAGAGCCTTTAACAATCTCTGAGAGAAATGAGGATAATTTACCAGCAAGATCCATACTTTCTGTCCCTGCTTTACCTATCCTTTTTCCCAACGATTTTGAGAGAAGAGCTGCTATGGGTATCATTAAAATAGCAAAAGTAGCTAATCTCCAATTTTGGTAAAACATAACGAATGTTAAAGCTACAAGTGTTGCGCTATCTTTCATTAAGTTTAAAACACCACTACTAACGGATTGTTGAACTAAATTAGTATCATATAAAAAATTAGAGATAAATTTTGCTGAGTGTTTATTATCAATAGTATCTGTATCCGATAATAAAATTTTGTTAGACATCTCTTTTTGTAGTTTACTTGATATCCAAAAACCAACTTTTATGACATTAGTTCTTGCAAAGTACAAAGACACTCCTTTTAAAGAGAAAGCCAAAATTACACCTAATGGAATTATTAATGCATACTTTTTATCTTGTTCTATAAATAATTTTTCAATAGCAGGGTCTAATAGCCATGCAATTGCCGCAGTGCTCGCAGCTGTTGTAAGAGAGAGAATTAAAGCAAAAATTAATCTTAAAAGATATTTTTTTACATAATTTTTAAAAAGTCTAGTTACAATAAGTTTTAATTCATCGTATTTCATAATTAAATTGTCATCATTATCACAAACAATGTCAAACCAGACAGATTGTTAGTTTTAAAAGCTTTTAAACAGCTGTTAGGATTTTTTTTATTAAAAATTATAATTTGGTAGAAAAGAGTAGAAATATAAATTAACGATAAAAATATAAATAGATAGTGCAACTCAATATTTCTAAATAAGAAAGCTAAAATCAGAATATTTATGGAATAACACACGCTAACAAAAAATTTTGGATTTTTTTTAAATTTTATCGATGTTGATTTCATACCAATTATTTCGTCATCTTTTATGTCTTGAAGTCCATAAATCGTGTCATATCCCAATGTCCAAAATATGGCTGAAATGTACAATAACAATATTTCTGTACCAATGTGGTTATTAATTGCTGTTCCAGCCATCAAAATTCCCCAGTTGAAAGTGATACCCAAAAAGAGTTGAGGCCAATAAGTTATTCTTTTCATAAAAGGATAAGCAAAAGCTAAAAACATTGAGAACAATCCGACAAATATTGTGTAAAAATTAAACTGTATCAAAATAGTTAAGGCTAAAAGACATAATATAATTACATAAATGATTCCAAGTACTATAGAAATTTTATTTGACGCAATAGGTCTAGACCTAGTTCGTCTAACCTTTCTATCTATATTTTTGTCAACTATGTCATTAACAATGCATCCTGCGCTTCTCATCAAGACTGATCCAAGGAAAAATAATATTAAGTATAAAATCAAACTATCGAATGAAAAATTTAATGTTGAGGCCAAAGCCAATCCATATGCACAAGGCCAAAAAAGGAGCATAATACCAATTGGTTTATTTAATCGTGTTAATTCAATAAATATTTTAAGATGAGACATTAAATATTACTTGTAAATACCAAACACTAAATACATAATCAATTTGATTCGTTATGGACATAGATTACACAGTAGCAGCATTAATGTTTCCAGCTATTCCCTTAATGATGACTATGTATAGCAATAGATTTCATACACTCAGTGCGTTAATAAGAAAATTGCATGATCAATATACTTTTGAAAAAAAGGTACCACCAGAGTGGGAAAATCAACTGCATGTGCTTAATAAAAGAACAAATTATCTTAAATATGTAATGGGCTTCTCTTCTTTTGGATTTTTATTCAATATGTTAACTGTTCTACTGCTTTACTTAAATTATATTTTTTATGCTAGACTAAGCTTCGCATCATGCTGTGTTTGTATGATAATTTCAATTTTTTTATTTCTGCAAGAGGTGCGAATGTCCAATGAAGCTCTAAAGTTTCACTTAAGCGACATGGATTCTATGAAGAAAGATCTTTAATTTTTCTCTTCAAGAATATTTTTTTTAAACAAAGATATACCTTCTTTAATCTTGTGATTATATGAATCGTTAAAAGTAGTAAGTTGCCAACCTTTCATTCTTTGTTTTATAGTAACTAAGTTTTTCTTTTTCCAATCGTTGCTTGTTTTATCGTCCTTCCAAATTTTTTTTTCTTCGTTCGTTCTAGCACACCCATAGCAAAAACCTGTGACAGGGTCAGTTTTACATATACTTATACAAGGTGAGATAATTTTTTCTGCCATCAAGGAATTAAAATAGCTGGACCCACCAGTTTTCTGGCCTCTAAATCAGCATGAGCTTGATCTGCATCAGAAAGTTTATATTTTTTAAAAATTTTTATTTTAATCTTTCCAAACTTAACTTTTTCAAAAATTTGATCAGCGCCTGCTTGAAGTTCACTTTGGTTAGTAAAATATTGACCGATTGATGGTCTAGTAAGATAAAGCCCTTTTGGCTGAATATCTTTAGGAACATTTACTGGATCAAGAGGACCGGACGCATTTCCAAAACTTATTAACATGCCTCTTATCTTGAGGCTTGCAATTGATCCTTTGAAAGTTTCTTTGCCTACACCATCAAATACTGCTGGAACTCCAACATTGTTTGTGATTTTCATCACTTCTTTTGAGAAATTATCTTTTGAATAATTAATTACATGTTCATAACCATTTTCTCTGGCAATCTTTATTTTTTCATCCGAACCGACGGTGCCTATAACTTTTGCACCGATACTGTTAGCCCATTGAGCAAAAATTTGACCGACTCCACCAGCAGCTGCATGAAACAACACTGTTTCCCCGGCCTTCAATTTATATGTCTTAGTTAAAAGGTAATTAGTTGTTAATCCTTTAGTCATTAACGTGGCAGCAATCTCATGGGAAATTCCCTCAGGAAGTTTAACTGCGATTTTAGAAGGTATTATTCTTTGTTGAGAATAAGCTCCAATTGGTAAAGAGGCGTAAGCAATATCATCACCCTTATTAAACTCTGTGACATTTGAACCAACTTCATCAATTTTTCCAGCAGCCTCAAGGCCAATACCAATTGGTAATTTTAAAGGATATAAGCCAGATCTATGATAAGTATCAATATAATTAAGACCAATCGCGCGGTTAGTTACCTTTATTTCATTTGGTCCAGGGGAACCTACGTTAATATCCTCAAGTTTTAAAACTCCAGGTCCACCATTTTTTCTCATGATAATAGCTTTTGGCATATGTAAATTGAAAATACTTGAAGTTTTAGTATTTAGCAAACGTTCCGTTATTATAATCTTGAATAGCTTCAAGTATCTCTGCTTTTGTATTCATTACAAAAGGACCACCTCTAGCTATAGGTTCACCTATTGGTTTTCCTGCAATAAATAAAAATTCACTATTTTTATCAGCTGATATTTTAAGACTTTCACCTTTTTCTAAAAGGATCAAATTGGAGTCATGAGTTTTTGAATGTTTTTTATTTCCAATTTTAAGCTCTCCTTTTAGTAAATATACAAATGAATTGTGTCCACCTGGCACAGGAGTTGTAAATTGTTTATCTTTGTTCAATCTTACATGAAAATAAATTGGGTTTAAATTATGACCTTTCTCAGGACCTTCAACTCCATTGAATTTTCCAGCTATTACTTTAACAATTTTTTCATCGTCCTTGTAAACTCCGATCTGTTCAGGGTTAATGAAGCTGTATGACGGTTTATTTTTTTTAAGTTTTGCAGGCATGTTTATCCAGAGCTGAAATCCTAAAAGTTTGCCCCCGGTCATGGCAGGCATTTCAGAGTGAATAATTCCCCTTCCTGTTTTCATCCACTGGACTGCTCCAGCTGACATTTTACCTTTTGCTCCTGTGCTATCCTCATGTTGAAACTCACCATTAAGCATGTAAGTTACAGTTTCAATTCCTCTATGTGGATGAGGTGGAAAACCAGCAATGTAATCATCTTTATTATCTGATCCGAACTCATCTAACATTAAAAATGGATCAATATAATCAGCTTCAGGCGTACCTATGCTTCTTTTTAATTTTACTCCAGCTCCATCCGAAGTTTCTATTGCAGAAACAATTTTTTTAATTTCAATTGAACTCATAAGTTTAATGTATATTATTTTTTTAAATTATTTCAAGTAATTTGGTTAAATTTTTAATTTGAGTTTTTGGTTTATAATCTAACTTATCAAATTTGTTATCTGAACGATTTACCCAAATAGCATTGTATCCATAATTTCCACCACCCGAAACATCCCATGTATTTGCACTTAAAAAAGTTATCTCATTAGCTTTAATTTTGTATTTTTTCACAGGAATATCATAAACTTTTTTGTGAGGTTTATAAATCTTGACCTCCTCGATTGAAAATAGATCATCAAATAAGTTTGCAAAATTATTACTTTCAACTAATTGAAGTAAAAGAGAGGGACTTCCATTTGAAAGTATAGCAAGCTTTATTTTTTTTTTTTCTTAGATTTTCAAGAACATCTTTTACCTCAGGAAATGGTGACAAAACTTTGTAAAGGCTTAGTAATTCATCTTTCATATCTTCATTGATATCAAAAACTTTCATAGATTTATCTAAGCTATCTTCAGTTATCTTCCAAAAATTTTTATGTCTGCCCATTAAACTTCTTAACCATGTATATTCAAGCTGGGTTGTTCTCCAAAAATTTGCAAATGGTTCCCATTTGGCACCAATCTTATCTTTACATTTTTGAGCTGCAGAATTGACATCAAATAAAGTTCCGTAAGCATCAAATATTATTGCTTTGCTCTGCATACTATTTCACATTATGTGATCCGTCACATAAAGGTGGATTAGCAGTTTGTTTGCAAGTACAGAAAAAAATCTTTTTTGTCTCTTCAGCTTTGTAAACAAATGATTTGAAATTTGTTCCCTTATGCGACCCGTCACAAAAAGGTTGACTCTTACTTTTACCACAAGCGCACCAATAATAAGATTTTCCAGTTTCAGTATCTACTCCAATAGGTTTATCTCCAGCTCTTATCGCTTTTTCCATATTACCTCCTTTATTAATTATATTTTTTTTGTAATATAAAATATTCTATGAATATTAGATTATATTACCCCGACAGTATAGTTGAAAATTCAACTAGCTTACTTTCAAAAGAACACACGCATTATATTGTTAATGTAATGAGATTAACTAGAGGCTCCAACATAAATTTTTTTAATAAAGATGGAGAGTGGGAAAGCGAGGTGATTTTTTTGGATAAAAATAGAGTAGAGGTAAAATTTTTAAAGAAAATAAAAAAATCAGCAAGTCTTTCGAACTTAGAGTTGGCAATATGTTTAGTTAAAAAAAACCCTATGGAAATTATACTACAAAAAGCCACAGAACTTGGAGTTAGTAAAATCATACCAATTATTTCAGAACGCACTGAGGTAAAAGATTTAAACTATGAAAGAGCAAAAAAAATTATAATAGAGGCGACAGAACAATCAAATCAACTAAACCCTCCCGAAATTCAAAAAACCATAAATTTGAAAGATTTTTTAAAAGACCTTAAAGATAATTCGGTTTTATTATTTGCTGATATAAATTCTAAGGACAAAATACAGTCTAAAAATTTTAAGAATGATAAATTACTAAAAGTCCTCATTGGCCCTGAGGGCGATTTTACCTCAAACGAGAGAGAATTAATTTATTCAAAAACAAATACCATCCCGTTTTCGCTTTCAAACAATATATTACGAACCGACACTGCTGTCATAAGCGCGATTTCATTGATTAATTTTATTCTGAAATAACATTAATTGTCGCATTTATTGAAATTGTGAATTTGAAAAAATGGTATATAAAAATCTTATGCGATTAAAAGCTTTATTTATATCATCAATTACAACTCTTTTGCCGACATTATTGTTGGCAGAACAGCCTAAAGATTGGCAGTTAGGTTTTCAAAAATCTGCCTCAGAAGTTATGTACGATATTGTCTGGTTTCACGATTATATGCTTTTGCCAATTATTACCGCTATAACTGCATTCGTATTATTTTTAGTTATTTATGCTTGTGTAAGATTCAGAGCTTCAAGAAATCCCGTGGCGTCTAAAACAAGTCATAATACTTTTATAGAAGTAATATGGACTTTAGTTCCATGTTTAATTTTAATTGTAATGGCAGTTCCTTCATTTAAAGTTTTATATTCACAAGATCGAATCCCTGCTGCAGATGTCACGATAAAAGCTATCGGTTATCAATGGTATTGGGGATACGAATATCCAGATGAGAATATAATTTTTGACTCTTATATGATAGATGAAAAAGATTTATTACCAGGTCAACCAAGATTATTAACTGTTGATAATGAAATAGTCGTGCCAGTCAATAAAGTAGTTAAAGTTTTGATTACAGCTAATGATGTTTTACACGCATGGGCTTTACCATCATTTGGAGTAAAAAGAGATGCGGTCCCAGGAAGAATAAATGAAACTTGGTTTAAAGCTGATAGGATTGGTACTTTTTATGGTCAATGCTCAGAACTATGTGGAATAAAACATGCATTCATGCCCATCACTGTCAAAGTTGTATCTCAAAATGATTACGAAAATTGGCTAAAAGAGGCTAAACAAAAGTTTGCAAAAAATGAACCTAACAACTATTTTAAGGTTGTTAAAAATTTTGGAGATAATTAATGTCTACAATTACTGCTGACACACATCACGATACTCCCTCAGGGTGGAAAAGGTGGGCTTACTCAACAAATCACAAAGATATCGGTACAATGTATTTAATTTTCGCTATCATTGCTGGTCTAATAGGTTCAGCTTTTTCTGTAATCATGAGAATGGAGTTAATGCATCCAGGAGATGGAATTCTTGGAGGAAATCATCACTTATATAATGTTTTAGTTACTGGTCATGGTTTGATCATGATATTTTTTATGGTCATGCCTGCAATGATAGGAGGTTTTGGAAATTGGTTCGTACCAATCATGATAGGTGCTCCTGATATGGCTTTTCCAAGAATGAATAATATTTCTTTCTGGCTCTTACCTGTTGCATTTATTTTACTTCTATCATCAATATTTGTTGATGGACCTCCCGGTCAAACAGGTGTGGGCGGAGGATGGACAATTTATCCTCCTTTATCATCAAAAACTGGTCAACCAGGACCTGCTATGGATTTAGCTATTTTGAGTCTTCATATTGCTGGAGCCTCCTCAATTTTAGGGGCTATAAATTTTATAACAACAATTTTAAATATGAGAACACCAGGAATGACTTTACATAAAATGCCTCTATTTGCCTGGTCAATACTTGTTACAGCGTTTCTTCTACTTTTATCTTTACCAGTTCTTGCTGGGGCAATAACAATGCTTTTAACAGACAGAAATTTTGGTACAGCTTTTTTTGAAGCTCAAACTGGAGGTGATCCAGTTTTGTTTCAGCACTTATTTTGGTTTTTTGGTCATCCTGAAGTTTATATTTTGATTTTACCAGGATTTGGAATGATAAGTCACATAGTTTCGACCTTTTCAAAAAAACCAGTCTTTGGTTATTTAGGAATGGCATATGCCATGGTTGCAATTGGCGTAGTTGGTTTTGTTGTTTGGGCCCACCACATGTACACGGTTGGACTTGATACTGACACGAAAGCTTATTTTTTAGCTGCCACCATGATTATTGCCGTCCCAACAGGTATCAAAGTTTTTTCATGGGTGGCAACAATGTGGGGAGGCTCTATAAGCTTTAAAACTCCAATGTTATGGGCTATCGGTTTTATTGTTTTATTCACACTAGGTGGTGTTACAGGAGTAGTTCTTGCTAACGCAGGTGTAGATACTGCTCTACACGATACTTATTATGTTGTAGCTCATTTTCATTATGTATTATCTTTAGGAGCTGTCTTTGCTATTTTTGCGGGTTTTTATTACTGGTTTAGTAAAATGTCAGGCTATGAGTACTCAGAATTTTTAGGAAAACTTCATTTCTGGTTAACTTTCATTGGTGTTAATCTAATATTTTTTCCTCAGCACTTCTTAGGTTTAGCAGGCATGCCAAGAAGGTATGTAGATTATCCAGACGCATTTGCGGGATGGAATTATGTATCATCCATTGGATCGTACATATCAATAGTTGGCGTTGCTGTATTCTTAATAAACTTATTGTATTCTTTTATGAAAAAAAAATCCGCTGCAAACAATCCTTGGGGCGAGGGTGCTACTACTTTAGAATGGACACTGGCATCTCCTCCGCCTTTTCATACTTTTGAGGAACTACCAAAGGTAAAGTAAATTGATACAGACTAGCTTAAAATTAAAAAATATTAAAACTTTTAACTTTCATGTTGAGTCTTTTTTTAATTTAATGAAACCGAGAGTTATGTCGCTCGTTTTATTTACTTGTATGGTTGGCTTATTGATAGCTCCGATCGATGTAAGCTATGTGAATTCTATTATGTCTTTATTAGCTGTAGCTTTAGGAGCCGGCGCAGCTGGTGCTTTAAACATGTGGTATGAGTCTGATTTAGATGCTCTCATGAGCAGAACTTGTTTAAGACCAATACCAGCTGGAAAAATTTCAAAAAAACAAGCATTACTTTTTGGAATAGTTTTATCTATTACATCAATTTTTACACTTTATTTGTTTTCAAACCTAGTCTCCTCACTTCTTTTAATGTTAACAATAAGTTTTTATTTTTTTATTTACACAGTTTGGTTGAAGAGGAGAACTGCCCAAAATATAGTTATTGGAGGCGCAGCTGGTGCATTACCACCTGTTATAGGATGGACAATTGCAACCGGATCGATTTCCATTGAGCCAATTTTATTATTTCTCATAATATTTATTTGGACTCCTTCCCACTTTTGGGCACTCAGTCTTTATAAGTCCAATGATTATAAAAAAGCCAAAATTCCAATGCTACCCATTATTTATGGATCCGAAAAAACAAAAAAAAATATTTTTGTCTACTCTTTATTAATGATACCCGTAGCTATCGGGCCATTTTATTTTAACACATCTCAGCTTATTTATTTTATACCCGCGTTAACTTTCACACTTTATTATGTTTATTTATGTTTTTCTTTGCTGAAAACGAAAAAAAGTAAAAACTCAAATTTAGCAGCAAGAAAAGTATTCGCATTCTCAATTTTTTATTTATTTGCTCTCTTTTTGTTAATTTTATTGGATAGTTTTATTAATAATTATTATGGATAAAAAAAGAAAAAATTTGATAACAGCATTATTGTTAATTGCTTTTATGTTATTTTTGTTTCTATTAACATTTTATAATATTGGAATTTATAATAGGGAGATTTAGTAATGACTAAAAAAACATTAACACCTATAGCATTAGTCTCAATTTTCTTAATTATGTTGGGATTATCTTTTGCAGCTGTTCCTCTGTATGATTTATTTTGTAGAGTAACAGGGTTTGGAGGAACTACGCAAAATGCTGAAAATAAACCTATTCCCAAAATTGTTGTTAATCAAAATTTTAAAATAAGATTTGATACGAACTCGAACAGCGCGCTAGAATGGAGATTTTACCCGGAAAAAAATACTCTTGATTTGAAACCAGGCGAAGTTCACACGGTAAATTTTTTTGTTGAAAATGAATCCAACCAGCCAACATCTGGCTCTGCTTCATTTAATGTATCCCCATCCCCTTTTGGAGTATATCTTAACAAGATAGGATGTTTTTGCTTTGAAAAACAAACTTTAGAACCTGGTCAAAGAAAAAAATTCGTGTTGACTTTTTTCTTGGATCCAAAAGTAGTTGATGATAATAAAACTAACAATATATCTGATGTGACTCTGTCATTTACTTTTTTTTCATCAGATTATTACAAAAAGAATAGTGAGGCTTAGATGTCATCTGGAGAAAAAAAACATGATTTTCATTTAGTCGATCCAAGTCCCTGGCCTATTTTTTCATCATTTGCTTGTTTAATCTTAGCTATCGGAGCAGTTTATTATTTTCATACAAAGACATTATGGCTTTTGTTGGTTGGCACTGCTTTACTAATTTATGGATCTTTTATGTGGTTTAGAGACGTTATCGATGAAGCGGAAAAACAAGGCCATCATACTGCAATAGTTCAAATTGGACACAGATATGGCATGACACTTTTTATTGCATCTGAAGTAATGTTTTTCGTTGCATGGTTCTGGGCGTTTTTTAACGCAAGCCTCTTTCCAACTGAGGCGATAGGGAAAATTTGGCCTCCTGCTGATATCGAAACTTTTGATCCATGGGATATACCGTTAATTAATACTTTAATTTTATTATTATCAGGAACTACAGTGACTTGGGCACATCACGCCATGTTAGAAAATGATAGAAAAAGCCTAATAAACGGTCTAATCGCTACAGTTTTTTTAGGTTTTATTTTTTCATGTTTTCAGGCGTACGAGTATCATCATGCTGCATTTACAATAGATGGAAATATTTATGGTTCAACCTTCTATATGGCAACGGGTTTCCATGGCTTTCATGTTATAATAGGAACAATTTTTTTAGCAGTATGTTTGTATAGATCGAAGAGAGGTCATTTTAAACCAGATCATCATTTTGGATTTGAAGCAGCAGCATGGTACTGGCATTTTGTTGATGTTGTTTGGCTTTTTCTTTTTGCTGCCATCTATATCTGGGGAAGTTAATTATAATTGAAAAAAATCTCTTTTAATATATTTGTTTTTTTTTCAATAGTATTGTTTTGTTCCCTAGGAACGTGGCAACTATATAGGTTACAATGGAAACTTGAGTTGATTGATGAAATTAAAGATGGATTAAATTCTAAACCAATAAATTTTTCAAAGAAAAACATCAAAAATTATCAAAAAGTAAAATTTAATGGGATTTTTGATTTTAGTAAACAAATATACCTTTACAGTTTAAATGATAATGGGGCCCCAGGTTATGATGTATTAACGCCAATAACGACAAACGCTAATGAAATTTTACTTATAAATAGAGGTTGGATTAATAAGAGCAATAAAAATAACAAAAAAATAAATTTCACTCAAAATAGTTCTTTAGAAGGTATAATAAAAAAAATTACAAAACCAAATCCTTTTAAACCAGAAAATGATCTAAAAAAAAATATTTGGTACTCTTTAAATTTGAGGGATTTAGAAAAATATACTGGATATAATTTGAATAATTTCATTCTTATTTTGCAAAATAACCAAAATCAATTAATCAAAACTAAGACAGTAAGCGCGGATTTGCCTAATAATCACCTAAAATATGCTATAACTTGGTATTCAGTTGCGATTTCAATATTATTATACTTTTTATACTTTAGAAAAAAACAATGAAATATATAAGCACTAGAAACAAAAAAATAAACTTTGATTTTAAGAGTGTTTTTTTAAGAGGTTTGGCTCCTGACGGAGGGCTTTTTTTGCCAGAGAGAATACAAAAATTTAATAAAGAAAATCTTAATAAGCTGCGTGATTTAAATTATATTGATCTTGGAGCTGAAATAATTTCAAATTTTTGTTACCCTTTGTTGGATAAAAAGAAAATTAACAATTTATTACATAAAGCCTATTCTAATTTTGATACTAAAGATGTTGTAAAAATTAAAAAAATCAACAATATTAATATACTTGAATTGTTTAACGGACCCACTTTAGCTTTTAAGGATATAGCTATGCAAGTTATTGGACTTTTATATGATGAATTAGGTCTTAACAAAAAAAAAATTAACATTGTTGTTGCTACATCAGGTGACACTGGCTCAGCTGCAATAGCTGCATTAAAAGAAAAAGACAATATAAATCTTTTCGTTCTCCATCCTCACGATAAGATTTCAATTATCCAAAGAAAAATAATGACTACTTGTAACTCAAGTAATGTTTTTAATCTTGCAGTAAAAGGAAATTTTGATGATTGTCAAAAAATTGTGAAAGCGATGTTTAATGACGAGCATTTTAGAGAGAAAATTAATATGTCTGGAGTTAATTCTATAAATTGGGCAAGAATTATATGTCAAGTCGTTTACTATTTTTTTGCATATTTTAAATTTTCTTCTAAAATCAATTTTTCTGTTCCAACTGGAAACTTCGGTGACGTGTATGCTGGTTATATAGCAAAGAAAATGGGATTACCAATCGATAAATTAATAGTAGCAACAAATGAAAATGATATTTTATATAGAGCTATAAACTTTGGAGAATACAAACCGATGAAAGTTAAAAAATCGCTTTCACCTAGCATGGATATTCAGGTTGCAAGTAACTTTGAAAGATTAATGTTTGATATTTTAAATGAAGACGATAAAAAAGTTGAGAGTGCGATGAAAAATTTAGTTGAAAAAGGTTTTTTTAAACTAGATAAAAATTCCTTAAACATCATTAAAGAGAATTTTGCTGCAGAAAAAATAACTGATGCAGAAACTTTGAGAATTATACGAGATTTTTTTTTAAACAACGGATATATTCTTGATCCACATACAGCAACAGCAGTTGGGGCATCATATAGATTTAAAAATGAGTCAAATACAATAATTTTAGGAACAGCTCATCCATATAAGTTTTTAGACACTATAAATTTGGCTATTGGCAAAAGAGTTGAACCCCCGAAACAATTTCGAGATCTATCAGAAAAAAAAGAAAAATTTGAAATCATTAATAATGATATTAATGATATTAAAAATTATATTTTAGAAAAATTATAATGAAATTAAAAATTGGATCAAAATTACCTAATTCAGAATTTTTTTATTTAGATGATAAAAATGAAGTGCAAAAAATTAATACAGGGGATATATTTAAAAATCAAAAAATTATTTTACTAGGAATGCCTGGTGCTTTTACAAAAACTTGTTCCGCGAAACATTTACCAAGTTTTATAAATAATTATGAAAAAGCAAAAAGTATGGAAATTAATAAAATCGTATGTGTTTCAGTTAACGACCCTAACGTGATGAAAGCCTGGGCTGAAAGTCATAAAGCTAATGACAAAATATTCATGGCTTCAGACCCATTTTGTAAATTTACAAAATCTATTGGTGCAGAAGTTGATAAAACTGAAAAAGGTCTTGGTATTAGGTCAAGCAGATATACTATGTTGATAGATAATGAAATTGCGAGAACCATTGTTGAGGAAGAAGACACTGCTGCTTGCGATCTAACAGCAGCTGAAAACTTTTTAAAGAAATTGAAAAATTAAATTATTTTGTATTAGACACAGCTAATTCATCAGCAAGTTCATTAAACTTATTGCCCGCATGAGCTTTTACCCATTGCCACTTAACATTATGTTTATTGCATATATTATCTAATCTAACCCACAAATCTTTATTTTTAATTGGTTTTTTTTTCGCGTTCTTCCAATTGTTTAATTTCCATTTTTTAATCCATTCAGTGATTCCTATTTTAACATATTTTGAGTCAGTGAAGATTATTATGTCAGCTTTCTTTTTTATTTTATGTAAGGCCATTATGGGCGCTAATATTTCCATTCTGTTATTTGTTGTGTTGTCTTGCCCTCCAGAAATTTTTGTAAGTTTAGAATTTATATCTATAATTACAGCTGCCCAACCACCTTTACCCGGGTTTCCTGAACAAGCACCGTCAGTATAAATTTTATATTTCATTAAAAAAAATAATCCTCAAAACTTCTTGAATTTTTATGAAACTCCAATCTTTTTAAATACTCTATAGGATCTTTAACCTTAACGACCGCTCCTTTAACTGTATTTAGGGCATCAAAGACTCTAGTAAGTAAAAATCTTAATGATGCTCCTTGTGAAAGAACTTTAATGCTATTTTTCTCATAATCATTAAGACTCCTTATCGTTGAGTAGCCGTCAATAAATTTTTTTGCTTTAGTCACATTAAAACTTAAGTTTTCTTTTACACCGTCAAAACAAAGAGCATTAAAACAAATGGCTATTTCAAATGCAAAAAAATCTTCACAAGAGAAGTAAAAGTCGATTATTCCACTAAACTTATCCTTTGAAAAAAAAATATTATCGTGAAACAAATCAGCGTGAATAATTCCTCTAGGTAAATCTTTTGGCCAATTTTTCTCCACATCATTTAAATTTTCTTCTATAAGTTTTGGTAAATCTTTATGAATTTTTGAACACTGATCTTTTACAGAATTAAATAAACTTCTCCAAGATTTAATAGAAAGGTCGTTATTTCTATACAATTTTAAATCTTTAGTTAATTCATGAAGCTTTGCCACTTCTATCCCTACCGAGTTGCAGTTGTCAGGAGTTAAGTTTTTTTTTGCCTTACCTTCAAGATAGGAAACTACCATCATTTTTTTTCCGTTATAATCTGTTATAGCATTTTTCTTTTTATTAATAATTGGTACCGGACATTTGAACTTGGCTTTATTTAAAGCTGTCATTAAGTTAGAGAAAAAAGGCAAATCTTCAGATTTGACCCTTTTTTCATAAACTGTAAGTATAAATTTTTTATTATTAATTAATAGATAATAGTTTGTGTTTTCAATACCTTCTTCAATACCTTTAAAAGTATCGATTTTTCCTAAATTATAATTTAATAAAATTTCTTCAATATTTTTTTTATTAAATTTAGTATAAACTGCCATTAGTTTAATTCTTTCGGAAGCTTAAAGACAACTTTTTCTTCTGCAACTTTTATTTCTTTTATAGAAACATCAAAATTATCTTTAATCTTTTTTATTAAGTTTTGCACCAGCCCTTCCGGAGCAGAAGCACCAGAGGAAATTCCAATTGCGTTACATTTATTAATTTTATCTATTGGTAACTCTTTACCATGATGTAATAAAAATGAATTTTTACAGCCAGCTTTTTTTGCAACTTCAACTAATCTTACAGAGTTTGATGAATTTCGGCTACCAATAACAAAAAATAAATCACAGTTTTTTGCTATTTCTTTTACTGCTCTTTGTCGATTAGTTGTGGCGTAACAAATATCTTCTTTAATCGGTCCTTTAATATCTGGAAATTTTTTTTTTAGTAGATCTATAATATTTTTTGTATCATCAACCGAGAGCGTCGTTTGAGTAATATAAGCAAGTGGTTTTTTAAATTCCTTTACGTTTATTGCCTTAACATCTTCTGAAGACTCTATTAGTTTTATGGCCCCTTTGGGGAGTTGGCCCATTGTTCCAATTACTTCTGGATGATGATTATGGCCGATTAAAATTATATCAAAACCCTTTTTAAATAATTGCTCTGACTCTCTATGTACTTTTGAAACTAGAGGGCAAGTTGCGTCAACAAAATTTAATTTTTTTTCACTTGCCTCATGAGGCACACTTTTTGGGACGCCATGAGCTGAAAATATCACTGGTCTAGTGCTATCTTTTATCTCAGATAACTCCTCAACAAATATTGCACCTCGATTTTTTAGATCCTCAACAACTTGTTTATTATGAACAATTTCGTGACGAACATAAACTGGAGACCCGTATTTTTTTAATGCTTTATTCACTATTTCGATTGCTCTATCAACTCCAGCGCAAAAGCCCCTTGGTGAGGCTAAAAGTATTTTAACTTCTTTTTTCATTTTTTTCTAAAAGATACTCAAGTAATATATGCGGAAAAGTTAAAGACGCCAAACCAATAAAAATTACCTTATAAATAGCCTCATCAAGCATATAAAAATTGTTTAGGAAATATATAGCAAATAAAAAAATTATCCCTGTGATCAGAGTTAAAGGCATAGCTTTAACAACAAATTTTTTCATACCTTTACTGAAAGATTTATCTAGCTCAAAAATTAAACTTATAGAGTGTCTAATAGAGTGTAAAAAACAAAAGTAAAGTGTAAAAGCCAAAAGAGGTGTTAAAAAGATATTTAATAAGATTAAAGACAAGTAATCCATTAAAACTATCGACTTAAAATCAATATTTCTTTTATTAGAGAGATACATCGAGGATAAAAAGCTTAAAATTAAAAAAATTATTAAAGTTTGATCATTAAAAAAAGATGACTCAAAAAGCTTAAAATTTAAAGTTTCAAAAATTTCGTAAGTCTTTTTTCTTTGAAAAAGTAGTGGGGCTATAATCACAGAAGACCCTTTAAAAAAAAATAGTATTTCTGCCATTAAAAAGCTTCCCTTAAAGGAAAAAACTGTGTCTTCTTTTCCAAAATGATAAGCCGCCACCATTAAAAATAATAATAGAGTTAAATTTGGAAAAATTAACCATGATATAATAATTAAAATAGAAATAATTAAATAACTAATATAAAATAAATACATCGGTTTAATTTTAAATAATCTAAATAACTTCTTTCCTTTAATATTGTCCAAAGCTCCATGTGAAATTCCAATTAAAAGAATTAAGAATAAACAAAATATAATTGGTTCAAATTTAAAAATAAAATACAAAGGACTGAATAGAATACTCAAGTTAAAAAATATCACAGAATGATTAAAATTAATTTTTTTCATTAATTGATTAATTCCTTTATAAACAAT
>MDTD01025577.1_pt1 | contig 22319 bp, 21 predicted proteins | sample 811221 | NCBI WGS metagenome assembly MDTD01 (sample SAMN05326646, study PRJNA326480) | marine metagenome | isolation source: seawater | place: Pacific Ocean: South West | collected 2011 | reverse complement strand
TCGGCCTCGACACCGAGCGCCGCGAGGTGCAGACCCGCCTGCAGGAGCTGCAGGCGTCCCGCAACGCCGCCTCCAAGGAGATCGGCGCCGCCATGAAGGCGGGCGACAAGGACCGCGCCGAGGCCCTGAAGGCGCAGGTGGCGCAGGCGAAGGACGAGATCCAGGCGGCCGAGGAGCGCGAGCGCGCGCTTGCCGCGGACCTGCTGGGCGAGCTGGAGACGCAGCCGAACATCCCCGACGACGACGTGCCCGACGGCCGCGACGAGGCCGACAATGTGGAGATCCGCAGGGTCGGCGATCCGCGGCGCTTCGACTTCCAGGTGCGGGACCATGTGGCGCTGGGCGAGGGCCTGGGCGGCATGGACTTCGAGACCGCGGCGAAGCTGTCGGGCGCCCGCTTCGTGGTGCTGAAGGGGGCGCTGGCGCGGATGGAGCGGGCGCTGGCGCAGTTCATGCTGGACCTGCATACCGGCGAGCACGGCTATACCGAGATCGTGCCGCCCTATCTGGTCCGCGACGATGCCGCCTACGGCACCGGGCAGCTGCCGAAGTTCTCCGAGGACCTGTTCCGGACCACGAACGACTTCTGGCTGATCCCGACGGCGGAGATGCCGCTGACGAACCTGGTCCGCGACAGCATCCTGGAGGCCGCCGACCTGCCGCTGCGCTTCACCGCCGACACGCCCTGCTTCCGGTCGGAGGCCGGTGCCGCCGGCAAGGACACCCGCGGCATGATCCGCCAGCACCAGTTCCGCAAGGTGGAGATGGTGAGCCTGGTTCAGCCCGATCAGTCCGCCGCGGAACTGGAACGGATGCTGGGCTGCGCGGAGACCGTGCTGCAGCGGCTGGAGCTGCCCTATCGGGTGGTGATGCTGTGCAGCGGCGATATGGGCGCTTCGGCCCGCAAGACCTACGATATCGAGGTCTGGCTGCCGGGGCAGGACCGCTACCGCGAGATCTCCAGCTGCTCCAATTGCGGCGACTTCCAGGCCCGCCGCATGGCGGCGCGCTATCGCCCGGAGCCGGAGGCGCGGCACACGGCGTTCCTGCACAGCCTGAACGGGTCCGGCCTGGCCGTGGGGCGGACCCTGATCGCGATTCTGGAGAACGGCCAGGATGCCGAGGGCGGCGTGGCCGTGCCGGCGGCGCTGCAGCCCTATATGGGCGGCCTGCAGCGCCTGGCGCCGGCGGCCGGCTGAACACCGCCGGCACGGGAACCGGCGGCATCGCAACGGGGGAGGGCAACGGTTGAGGATCCTGGTCACCAACGACGACGGCATCCATGCGCCGGGCCTGAAGACCTTGGAAAAGATCGCCAAGGAGCTGAGCCGCGACGTCTGGGTCGTGGCACCGGAGGCGGAGCAGTCCGGTTCCTCGCATTCCCTGACGATCCACCTGCCGCTGCGGGTGCGCCGGCTCTCGGCGCGCCGCTTCGCGGTCAGCGGCACGCCCACCGACTGCGTCGCGATGGGGGTCCACCAGGTGATCCCGGGCCGCAAGCCGGACCTGGTGCTGTCCGGGGTCAACCGCGGCACCAACATGGGCGACGACGTGACCTATTCGGGGACCATTGCGGCGGCGATGGAAGGCTGCCTGCTGAAGATCCCGTCGGTGGCGCTGAGCCAGATGGTGAAGCCCGGCCAGTCGGTGAAATGGGCGACCGCGGCGCATCACGCGCCGCCGGTGCTGCGGGCGCTGCTGAAGGAAGGCTGGCCGGAGGGGGTGCTGATCAACATCAACTTCCCCGATGTCCTGCACACCAAGGTGACGGGGGTCGAAGTCTGCCCGCAGGGCGAGCGCGATTATTCCGACATGGTGATCGACGAGCGCACCGACGCCCGCGGCAACCTCTACTACTGGCTCGGTTTCCGCCGGGTGAAGGGGGAGCCGCAGGCGCGCACCGACCTGGCGCAGGTCTGGGGCGGCGGCATTGCGGTGACCCCGCTGCAGCTCAACCTGACCCACCGGGGCACCATGCGCAGCCTGAAGAAGGCCTTCGAGAGCAAGAATTTCGGGGAAGCCGCGTCGGAATGAGCGACCAGGCGCACAAGATCCGCCTGATCATGGAGCTGCGGCGCAGCGGCATCACCGACACGCAGGTGCTGTCGGCGGTGGAGCGGGTGCCGCGCGAGATGTTCGTGCCGGAGACATTCGGCGACCGCGCCTACGACAATATCGCGCTGCCGATCGACCAGGGCCAGACCATCAGCCAGCCCTATGTCGTCGCCTACATGACGCAGGCGCTGGAGCTGTTTCCCCGCGCCAAGGTGCTGGAAATCGGCACAGGCTCCGGCTACCAGGCGGCGGTGCTGTCGCCGCTCTGCCGCCGGGTCTTCACGGTGGAACGGTTCCGGTCCCTGTCGCGCCGGGCGGAGGAACGCTTCCGCGCCCTGGGCCTGACCAACATCGTGACCCGGGTCGGCGACGGCATGCTGGGCTGGCCGGAGCAGGCGCCGTTCGACCGCATCATCGTCACCGCCGCCGCAGCCGACGAGGTGCCGCAGGCCCTGAAGGAACAGCTGCGCGACAATGGCGGCATCCTGGTGGTGCCGGTGGGGGACGGCGTCGCGCAGGAGATCGTGAAGGTGCGCCGCAACGGCGACTCGTTCGAGGAAAGCCGCATGCTGCCGGTGCGCTTCGTGCCGCTGGTCAAGGGCGTGGCGGAGGAAAAGCGGTGAACGGAGAGGCGATGGCGGCGAATTCGGGCGCGGTGGCCGCGGCAGAGGTCGAGGCGAACCTGGCGGAGCGCTACCTGGGCAGCGTGCAGACCTGGGAATGCGACACGATGGGCCACATGAACGTGCAGTTCTACTGCGCGAAGGCCTGGGAGGCGGAGCAGGGGCTGTTCGCGGAGCTCGGCCTGGGCCGCCGGGCCAGGGCGGCGCGAGGGCTGACCCTGCGGATGACCGACCAGCATATCCGCTTCCACAGGGAACTCCGCGCCGGCACGCCGTTCCGGGTGGCCAGCGGCATCGCCGCGATCGCGCCGGAGGGCCTGCGGATCTACCACGAGCTGCAGCCGGTGGTGGGCGGCGGCGTGGCCACCACCCTGACCAACGAGATCGTGCTGGCCGACCGCGGCGACCCGGCGCGCCTGCTGCCCCTGCCCGACGAGCTGCTGCACCGGGCCGAGGCCTTCCGGACCGCGGTGCCGGCGCATGGCCGGGCCCGCGGTCTCGACCTCGGCGCGGCACGGCCGGCGCCCCGGCTGGACGACCCGATGGTCGGCAAGATGGTGCCGATGCAGCGCGGCGCGGTGATGCCGCACGAATGCGACGAGGCCGGGCTGCTGCGGCCGCAGGGGATCATGGGGCGGTTCTCCGACGGGATCCCCGCGCTGCTGGGCAACATGCTGGGCTGGGACCGGTCGTCCGACCCCGATTCGGGCGGCGCGGCGCTGGAATACCGCATCGTCGTGCGCCGGCCGGCGATGGCCGGCGACGTGCTCTGCTGCTTCTCCGGCATCGTCTCGATCTCCGGCAAGCCCTATACCTGGGCGCACTGGATGTTCGATGCCGAGAGCGGCGAGGCGGTGGCGACGGCGATCAATGTCGGCGTGCACATGGACCTGCGCAGCCGGCGGGCGACGCCGCTGCCGGAAGCCATGCGCGGCGCCTTCGAGGCCCATATCGTCGCGGGCCTCTCTGTCTGAGTGGCGGCCCGCCGCGCGCGCGGGCCAGAGCAAGACCTTGACGCCACGCGCGGCTTCCTGCATGAGAATCCGGTAGTGTCGATTCGGGGGCCGGCCGGTGCCGTGCCCCGCATTGCGGAGTGACAGGCTTGGCCGGCACGATCCGCACCTGCGCCGGTGGCGGCGGCAGCGGGGATCGTCGGCAGTTTCCGGGGGTGGCAGGCGCAGTCCGGGCAGGACTGGCGCTTGCTTTGCTGTGTCTGCTCCCGGCCTGCGCCATGAAGATGGACCCGCCGGACTGGATGCGAATCGGCAAGTATTCCGACAGCGCCACCGGTGGCGGTGCCGGCCGCGCCACCCGCCCGGGCAGCGTCGTCGTCCAGTCCGGCGATTCCGTCTCAATCATCGCGGCGCGCTACGGCGTCGATACCCGCGAGATCATTGCCGCCAACCGCCTCTCGCCGCCCTACACCATCTATCCGGGACAGCGCCTGCACCTGCCGCAGCCGAAGCTCTATGTGGTCGAAGGCGGCGACACCCTGTCGGGCATCGCCGCCGACCTGGATGTGGAGATGGCGGCGCTGGCGGCCCGCAACGGCCTGCGCGCGCCCTATCGGATCTATCCCGGACAGGCGCTGGAAGTGCCGGACGGGCGCGCGATCCGGACCGTGGCCGCGGCGCCGGCGCGGGCGACGGATGCAGCCCTGCCGTCGGCCCGCCGCGCCGCGAGCCCGTCGCCCCGCGCCGCCAGCAGCCCTGGCCCGGCGGCGAAGCCGGCACCGGCGCCGGCGCCCCGCAAGGCGGTCGCCGCACCGCCGCCGCGGTCGGGCAAGCCGTTCGGCTGGCCGCTGACGGGGCAGATCCTGTCGCGCTTCGGCCCGAAGGAAGGCGGCCTGCAGAACGACGGCATCAACATCGCGGCCCGCTCCGGCGATCCGGTGCGCGCCGCCGACAATGGCGTGGTGGTCTATTCCGGCAACGAACTGGCGGGCTTCGGCAATCTGCTGCTGCTGCGGCATGGCGACGGCTGGGTCACCGCCTATGCGCATAACGAGCGGCTGCTGGTGAAGCGGGGCGACACGGTCAATCGCGGCCAGATCATCGCGCGGGCGGGCCGCACCGGCAGCGTCTCCTCGCCGCAGCTGCATTTCGAGATCCGCCAGGGACGACAGGCGGTGGACCCGCTGGACCACCTGCCGCGCATGACGGCCATGCAGACCGCCGCCAACTGACAGCGCGGGGCCCGGTATCGCCCGCCACACAATGCGAGGGGAGGGGCGTTTGCCGCTGTTCGAGGAACTGGACTACCGGCCCACGGCGATGGGCACCCTGAGCCTGCGCCGCCGGCGCGAGCCGCGCTTCGACGTCGACGTGCTGGAGATCAAGCTCGACGACGAGTTCCTGATGTCGAGCCTGTTCACCGATGGCGAAATCGCTCTGGCGCAGCTTGCGCTCGACGCCCGTGCCCTCGATACCCGTATCGGGGGCGATCCGGCCGACAGCGACCTCGCGGTCGCCGTCGGCGGCCTCGGGCTGGGCTACACGGCGCGGGCGGCCCTGGACCATCCGGCGGTATCCGGCCTGCTGGTCGTCGAGGCGGCCGCCGAGGTCGTCGACTGGCACCGCCAGGGCCTGCTGCCGCTGGGGGCCGGGCTGGTGGCCGATCCCCGCTGCCGCATCGTGACCGCCGACTTCTTCGCCCTGGCGGCGTCGGAGGACGGCTTCGACCCGCAGCAGAGGCAGCGGCGCTTCGATGCCATCCTGCTGGACATCGATCATTCGCCCTCGGTTGTGCTGCAGGACGCCCATGGCCGCTTCTACTCTGTCCAGGGCCTGGCCGGACTGGGCCGGCACCTGCGGCCCGGCGGCATCTTCGGCCTGTGGTCGAACGAGGGGCCCGATCCGGGCTTCCTGGAGCGTCTGGACCGCGCCTTCGGCTGGTCGGAGGCGCATGAGGTGGCGGTGCATGACCCGCATGGCGGGGTCGCGGGGCGCAACACCATCTACCTGGCGCGCGCCCCCCGGTCGGGGGGGCTGGCGCCGGATCAGGGGCCGGATCAGGCGCCGTCGCGGAAACCCAGCGGCTGACCCAGCCGGCCGGCCAGGTCCTGGATGAACTGCCAGGCGACCCGACCGGAGCGGGCGCCGCGGGTGGTGGCCCATTCCAGGCCCTCCCGGCGCAGCTGTTCCTCCGCCACCTGCAGGCCGCAGGCATCGGCATAGCCGCGCAGCATTTCCAGGAAGTCCTGCTGGCTGCAGTTGTGGAAGCCGAGCCAGAGGCCGAAGCGGTCCGACAGGGAGACCTTCTCCTCCACCGCCTCGGACGGGTTGATCGCCGTCGACTGCTCGTTCTCCACCATGTCGCGGGGCATCAGGTGGCGCCGGTTGGAGGTGGCGTAGAACAGCACGTTGGTCGGCCGCCCTTCGATGCCGCCTTCCAGCACCGCCTTCAGCGACTTGTAGCTGGTATCGTCATGGTCGAAGGACAGGTCGTCGCAGAACAGCAGGCTGCGCCGCTTCTGTGCGCGCAGGCCGCGCAGCAGGTCCGGCAGATGGGCGATATCCTCGCGGTGGATCTCGATCAGGGCGAGGCGGGCCGCCGGATCCGTGCCGCGGTCGCGGTTCACCTCTGCATGCACCGCCTTCACCAGCGAGCTCTTGCCCATGCCGCGCGCGCCCCAGAGCAGGGCGTTGTTGGCGGGCAGCCCGTCGGCGAAGCGCCGGGTATTGCCCAGCAGCAGCTCCACCTGGTGGGCGATGCCCTTCAGCAGCGGCAGCGGCACGCGGGAGACGTCGGGGACCGGCTCCAGCGCCGCCGCATCGGCCTGCCAGACGAAGGCATCCGCGCCGCCCAGGTCGGGCGCCCGCCGCGGCGGCGGGGCCAGCCGTTCCAGTGCCGCCGCGATCCGTTCCAGGACCGGGGCCGGGGCCAGGGCCGGGGCAATGGCCGCGTCATCGGGCGGAAGGGCGGTGCGGTCGGACATTCTGGTCTCCGGTCGGATGGTCTGGTAAGGCGGCGGGGGAGGTGCGCCTGCCGCGGGGGCTGATGTGCCGGAATGCCTTGCGCATTGCAATGATGGCAAGCATGTCTATAGTCCGCGCACTTTCATGCCCTCCCGAAGAATGACGGCCAAGAACGATGGAGCAACTGATGCTGGTCTCGCCGGCCTATGCGCAGTCGGCCGGGGGCGGGGGCCAGGGGGATTTCATCCTCCAGCTTCTGCCGCTGGTTCTGATTTTCGTTGTGTTCTATTTCCTGCTGATCCGGCCCCAGCAGAAGAAGATGAAGGCCCATCGCGAGATGGTGGGCAATGTCAGCCGCGGCGACACGGTGGTGACCGCCGGCGGCATCGTCGGCAAGGTCGTCAAGGTGGTCGACGAGAACTATGCCCAGGTCGAGATTGCCGAGAACGTGCGGATCAAGGTGGTGAAGAGCACCATCTCCGACGTGCAGGCGAAGGGCACGCCCAAGGGCGAGGGCGGCGAGTCCGCCCCGGCGAAGCCGGCAGGCGAGGGCGGCGACGCCGCGAAGCCGGGCAACTTCCTTTCCCGATTCAAGAAGTAGGAGTGCCGCGTCCCGTCTCCGGGCGGGCCGGTGCCGACTGACATGCTGCGATTTGCGCCCTGGAAACTGGCCCTTATCGGCCTGATCTGCCTGCTTGGGCTGGTCTTCGCCGCGCCGAACCTGCTGACGCGGGAGGAGGTGGCGGAGCTGCCCTCATGGCTGCCCAACCAGCAGATCAATCTCGGCCTCGACCTGCGGGGCGGCTCCTACCTGCTGCTTGAGGTCGACACCGGCGCGGTGGTCGAGGAGCGACTGCAGAACCTGCTCGAATCCGCCCGCACCACCCTGCGGGAGGACCGCATCGGCTATACCCAGCTGGCGGTCGAAGGCGGCCAGGTGGTGATCCGGCTGCGCAATCCCGGACAGATGGACGTCGCCTTCGAGAAGCTGGAGGCCCTGGCCGAACCGGTCAGCAGCTCGCTGCTGGGCGGCGGCGCGTCCGACATCACCGTCGACGCGAACGAGGCCGACGGGGTCGTGCGCATCGGCCTGACCGAGGAGAGCATCCAGGGCCGGGTGCAGCGCGCCGTCGGCCAGTCGATCGAGATCGTGCGCCGGCGCCTGGACGAGACCGGCGTGGTGGAACCCACCATCCAGCGCCAGGGGGCGGATCGCGTCCTGGTGCAGCTGCCCGGCATCGACAATCCGGAGCGGATCAAGGACCTGCTGGGCAAGACCGCCAAGATGACCTTCCATCTGGTGCGCGGCATCGTCAGTTCCGAGGACGACCGCGCCCCGCCCGGCACGATGATCGTGCCCTCCGCCTACCAGCTCGACGCCGCCGGCCAGCCCCTGCGCTACATCGTCAGCCGCAAGGTCGAGGTGTCGGGCGAGAACCTGTCGAATGCCACAGCGGGCACCGACCAGCGCAGCGGCGGCCCGGCCGTGTTCTTCAACTTCGACACCGCGGGCACCCGGAAGTTCGCCCGGGTGACGCAGGACAATGTCGGCCGGCCCTTCGCGATCATCCTGGACGACGAGGTGATCACCGCGCCGAACATCCGGGAGCCGATCCTGGGCGGCAGCGGCCAGATCAGCGGCGGCTTCACCTTCCAGGAAGCCAGCGACCTTGCCGTGCTGCTGCGCGCCGGCGCCCTGCCGGCGCCGCTGGAGGTAGTGGAGGAGCGCACCGTCGGCCCCGACCTGGGCGCAGATGCCATCGCCGCGGGCGAGATCGCGACCCTGATCGGCGGCCTGGCGGTGATCGTCTACATGGTGATCATGTACGGGCTGTTCGGGGTCTTTTCCGCCCTGGCGCTGATCGTGAACCTGATCCTGATCATCGGCGCGCTGTCGCTGATGCAGGCGACCCTGACCCTGCCCGGCATTGCCGGCATCCTGCTGACCATCGGCATGGCGGTGGACTCCGCGGTGCTGATCTTCGAACGGGTCCGCGAGGAGGCGCGCCTGGGCAAGGCGCCGATCTCGGCGATGGATGCCGGTTTCTCCCGCGCCTTCGGCACGATCATGGACAGCCAGATCACCACGCTGCTGGCAATGGTGCTGCTGTTCGCCTTCGGTTCCGGCCCGGTGCGGGGCTTCTCGGTGACGATCAGCATCGGCATCGTCACCTCGCTGTTCACGTCGATCTGGCTGCTGCGTCTGTTCATGGTCGCCTGGCTGCGCAGTCGCCGGCCGACCGCACTGCCGGTCTGAGAGGAGAGCGGTCATGGCACTCGTCCGGCTGATCCCCGACGACACAAACATCCCCTTCATGGCCCTGCGCCGGGTCGGCCCGATGCTGGCCGGCCTGATGGCCCTGGCCTCGGTCATCCTGTTCTTCGTTCCGGGCCTGAACTACGGCATCGACTTCCGCGGCGGCATCGTGGTGGAGGTGCGGACCGACGGGCCCGCCGACTTCCCGGCGATGCGCGGCTCCTTGACGGACCTCGGGCTTGGCGACGTGGCGCTGCAGCAGTTCGGCGCCCCCAGCGAGGTGCTGATCCGGGTCGAGTCGCAGGACGGCAAGCCCGGCGGCCAGCAGGCCGCGGTGGAAGCCATCCGCACGATGCTGGAGGCCGAGTTCCCCGGCTCGGACATCCGCCGGGTGGAATCGGTGGGCGCCGAGGTCTCCGACGAACTGTTCGTGGACGGGCTGACGGCGCTGGCCTTCGCCTTCGTGGCGATGCTGGTCTACATCTGGTTCCGCTTCGAATGGCAATTCGCCGTCGCCGCGGTCGGGACCCTGGTGCTGGACGCGCTGATCGGCATCGGCTTCTTCGCGGTCACCACATTGCCGTTCAATCTCAGCTCGGTCGCCGCGCTGCTGACGATCATCGGCTATTCGATCAACGACAAGGTGGTGGTGTTCGACCGGGTGCGCGAAAATCTGCGCAAGTACAAGACGATGCCGCTCGACGAACTGCTGAACAAGAGCGTCAACGACACCCTGACCCGCACCATCGCCACCTCGCTGACAACCTTCATCGCGATCGCGCCGCTGGCGGTGCTGGGCGGCGAATCCGTCTCCGGCTTTGCCGATGCGATGATGTTCGGCATCGTGATCGGCACCCTGTCGTCGATCTTCGTCGCATCGCCGCTGGTCTACATGCTCGGCGACGAGCAGCTGCGGCGCGGCGTGCAGAAGGAGGCCGATGCCGAGGTGCAGGCCCGCCCCTGAACGCGGGCCCGACCCTGAGTGAGCGGCCGGGCGGGGCGACGAAAGGCGGCACCGTTCCCGAAGAGCAGGCTCTGAAAGGCGCAGGCCGATGGACCTCACACCACGCATCCCGGAAGGACGCCAGGTCATCAATGCCTATGGCGAGGGCGGCTTCCGCATCGCCGGCACCCGCTACGAAGGGTCGGTGATCGTGTTCCCCGCCCGCACCCTGGCATGGCCCGTTGCCGCGCCGGAGGAGGTGAGCGCTGCGGCGCTGGCCCCGGTGCAGGACGCGGAGCCGGCGGTGGAACTGCTGCTGCTTGGCCTGGGGCCGCAGATCCGCCGGGTGCCCGATGCCATACGCGCCGCGATGAAGGCCCATGGCGTGGTGGTCGAAGGCCTGGACACCGGGGCGGCAGCGCGGACATACAATGTGCTGCTGGGGGAAAGCCGCCGCGTCGCCGCGGCCCTGATCGCTGTCTGACCGGCCCGGTCTGATCGGCCCGGTCTGATCGGCGCGGGCCATCGACGGGCGGACCGAGGGACGGAGGGACGATTTGGAACAACCGATCCGTGCCACCTGGGCGGTGACCTGGGACCGGCTGCATGACGATACCCGCCAGCTGGCCGGCCGCCTGATCCATGGGCGGCGGAAGTACCGCAGCATCGTCGCCATCACCCGCGGCGGCATGGTGCCGGCAGCGATCCTGGCCCGCGAGCTGGAGATCCGCCTGGTCGACACCCTGTGCATCGCCAGCTACCAGGACCGCGAGCAGGGCGACATGACGGTCCTGAAGTCCGTCGACGGCAGGGGCGAGGGGGTGCTGGTCGTCGACGACCTGTCCGATACCGGCGCCACGATCCGCACGGTGCGGGAGATCCTGCCCGAGGCCCATGTGGTGACGGTCTATGTGAAGCCGGCCGGCCGCGACGTGGTCGACGAGTTCGTGACCGAGGTGCCGCAGGATTGCTGGATCCTGTTCCCCTGGGACACCTCCGCCCAGCATGTCGCCCCGATGGCCCTGACCGCGGCCGACCGCTCGCGGCCACATTCGGACGCGGACTAGCTCCGCGGCGCCTTGGGCGCGGTCTCGCGCGGCGCCAGGTCCAGCCGCATGGCGACCCGCGGGCTGATCCGGTCCAGCCCGCTTGCCTGCTCGGTACGGCGCACCGCCGCCAGGAAGGGAAGGTCGGCGCCGGGGACAAAGGGCCGGAAGCCGATCCGGCTGTAGAAGGGCCCGTTGAAGGGGATGTCGCGAAACGTGGTCAGGACCACGGCCGGCAGGCCCTCCGCGGCCGCCCAGGCGGCGACCGCATCGACAAGGCGGCGGCCCAGGCCGCGCCGCCCATGCGCCGGCACCACGTCCAGTTCGGCGAGCCAGGCCATGCCGTCCCGCCGCGCGGCTGCGGCGAGGCCCAGGGGCGGTCCGTCCGGCCTCCGGGCCGGTGTCGCCACCCAGAGGCACCCGGCGGCGGCGCAGGCGCGGTAGAAGGCCACCGGGTGCAGCGGCAGGTCGGCGATCTCCTGCAGCCCGATCTGCGCGAACTGGCGGGCCGCCTCGGTTTCCAGGCCGGGCATCAATACCGCCTCGTCGGGGCGGGCGGGCCGGATCAGGTAGTCTTCCACTGACGCCTCGGCAGGTTGCCGGCGGACACGAAAAAAGGGCGCCCCCATGGGCGCCCTTCCTTTCGTCCTGGCGGTTGCCGCACGGCGGCGGCGACCGGCTCAGGAGGCCTTCGCCAGGTTCTCGTTGACGAAGTCCCAGTTCACCAGATGCTCCAGGAACGTCTCCATGTACTTCGGCCGGGCGTTCCGGAAGTCGATGTAGTAGGCGTGCTCCCAGACATCCATGGTCAGGAGCGGGGTCGCGCCACCGGTCATCGGGTTCTCGGCATTCGGCGTCTTGGTGATCTTCAGCTTGCCGCCGTCCAGCACCAGCCAGGCCCAGCCGCTGCCGAACTGGGTCGCACCGGCGGTCTTGAAGTCCTCGACGAACTTGTCGTAGCCGCCCAGGTCGGAATCGATCTTCGCCGCAACCGCGCCGCTCGGCTTGCCGCCGCCGCCGGGCTTCATGCTGTGCCAGTAGAAGGTGTGGTTCCAGACCTGCGCCGCATTGTTGAAGATCGCGGTCTTCGAGGAATCCCCGGCCACCGCCTTGATGATCTCCTCAAGGCTCTTGTCCGCCAGCGGCGTGTCCTTGACGAGGTTGTTCAGGGTCGTGACGTAGGTGTTGTGATGCTTGCCGTGGTGATACTCGAGCGTCTCCGCCGAGATGTGCGGCTTCAGCGCGTCCTTCGCGTAAGGCAGATCGGGAAGTTCGAATGCCATGTCCTAAGACCCCTTATCAGGTTGAGTGATGCTGTCGGGACCTGGTCGCGGCACGGGCGATGCGGCAGCGGGCGGGTCTGCCGCTGCCGGTCGATCGCTGTGCCGCCATACGGGCGAGATCCCCCTCCGAGCGCCCTGCTCGCCGATATAAGGCGTGCCGCAGCCAGTCTCAACCGATTCCGCCCCTGATACCGTTGCCGGTGCTGCCGGGATCCGTCGGCCGGCAGCCAAGGATCGCGCCGCATCGCTTGATTGCGGCGCCGTCCGGCGTCATGTCTGCAGCGCCATGTCCATTCGCCGCCGACCCGACCCCGATGGCATCCGCCACCCCGCCGGCCGATAGCGCCGATGCGGCGCATTGCGCCGAACTCCTGCACCGCGGCGACCGGGATCGCTGGCTGACGGCGCTGTTCGCGCCGGAGGGACAGCGACGGGATGCGCTGATGGCGCTCTATGCCTGGAACCTGGAGGTCGCCCGGATCCCCGACACGGTGAGCGAGGGGATCATCGGCCAGATGCGCCTGCAATGGTGGCGGGAGACCGTCGAGGGGATCTATGCCGACGCGCCCCGTGCCCAGCCGATCGCCCGCGCGCTGCACCGGGCGGTCCGCCTCGGCGGACTGCCGGCATCGGCGTTCGAGGCGATGCTGGAGGCGCGGGAGCGCGACGTCGCGGCAGAGGCGCCGGCCGACATGGCGGCGCTGGAGCGCTATGTCGCCGATACCGCGGGGCGGCTCTCCGGCCTTGCAGCGCAGTGCCTGGATGCGGCGGAAGCGGCGCCGGCAGCCGCCGCCGCGGGCAATGCCTACGGCCTCGCCGGGTTGATCAGGGCGCTGCCCTGGCATGCGGAGCGCGGCCGGGTCTACCTGCCGGTGGCCGAGCTGCGGGCCAATGGGGTGGTCGCCGACAATGTCGTGCATCGCGCCAACCCGCCCGGGCTCTACATCGTCATCGCCGCGGTCGCGGAACGGGCCGCGGCGCAGCTCGATGCGTCGCGGGCGGCCCTGGCGGCGCTGCCGCCGGCCCTGCGGCGCCGCGCCCTGCCGGCGATGCTGCCGGCCGCGCTCGCCGCCCAGGACCTTGCCCGGCTGCGTGCCGCGCGCTTCGACCCGGAACGGCCCCGGGCCCATGCCTCGCCGCTGCGGCGTCAGCTGCGCCTGCTGCGCTCCGGCATCCTGCGACGGCCCTGATTACCGCAGACCCGCAGCCCGCCGCCCTTTTCGCAACCCCAGCGGAACCCGCTGCGCCATTCTCATGTTAACCCGCTGCCGACGCAGTAATGCGGCCGGCGTTCGGAAGTATCGGGCAACTATTCGCAATCCGGTGCAGTTGCGTGAGGAGAACCACAATGGCGCGCTCATCCAACGGACGCTTCAAGGCCAATGATCCGGAGACCCGGGAACTCGGCCGCAAGGGCGGCAAGAAATCCTCGGGCTCTTTCGCCCCTGGCAGCGAGAAGGCCAAGGAAGCCGGCCGCAAGGGCGGCAAGGCCTCCTGAGACGCCATGCCGGTGCGGCGCCCCCCGATGTCACCTGGCGGGCGTCACTCGGCGGCGCTGCGCCCTGGCGCGGCGCCGTCCGGGACGGCCCCGGAAGCGGTCCCTGGGGCGGCTGACGGCAGCCAGCCGGCGAGGTCCTCCAGCGCGCGGGCCGACATGGCCGGCCGGCGCATCTTCTTGTTCACCTTCCCGTCCAGCGGCGGGAACAATCCGAAGTTGACGTTCATCGGCTGGAAGCTGTCCGCTGCCGCGCCGCCGGTGATATGTCCCAGCAGCGCCCCCAGCGCCGTGGTCGCCGGCGGCGCCGGCAAAGCCGCACCAAGCCGCTCCGCGGCGGCAAAGCGGCCCGCCAGAAGCCCCATCGCGGCACTTTCCACATAGCCTTCGACACCGGTGATCTGCCCCGCGAAGCGCAGCCGCGGCATCGCCTTCAGGCGCAGGCTGCCGTCCAGCACGCGCGGGCTGTTCAGGAAGGTGTTGCGGTGCAGGCCGCCCAGGCGTGCGAAACGCGCATCGCCAAGCCCGGGGATGGTGCGGAACACCTCCACCTGCGCGCCATGCTTCAGCTTGGTCTGGAAGCCGACGAGGTTGTAGAGCGTGCCCAGCGCATTGTCCTGGCGCAGCTGCACTACCGCATAGGGCCAGCGGCCGGTGCGCGGGTCGGTCAGGCCGACCGGCTTCATCGGGCCGTGGCGCAGGGTCTCCCGCCCGCGCGACGCCATCACTTCGATCGGCAGGCAGCCGTCGAAATAGGGGGTATCGGCCTCCCATTCCTTGAAGCTGGTCTGCTCGCCCGCCAGCAGGGCGTCGATGAAGGCCTCGTACTGCGGCTTGTCCATCGGGCAGTTGATGTAGTCGGCGCCGGTGCCGCCGGGGCCGGGCTTGTCGTAGCGCGACTGGAACCAGGCGATGTCGAAATCGATGCTGTCGCGATAGACGATCGGCGCAATCGCATCGAAGAAGGCGAGGGCGGCCTCGCCGGTCAGGTCGCGGATCGCCCCGGCCAGGGCCGGGCTGGTCAGCGGGCCGGTGGCCACGATCACATTGTCCCAGTCCGCCGGCGGCAGGCCGGCGATCTCCCCCCGGCGGATCTCCACCAGCGGTTCCGCCTCCAGCGCCTGTGTGACATGGGCGGAGAAGCGGTCGCGGTCGACGGCCAGGGCGGAGCCGGCTGGCACCTTGTGGGTATCGCCGGCGGCGATGATCAGCGAGCCGGCGCGGCGCATCTCCTCGTGCAGCAGGCCGACGGCATTGTTCTGCGCGTCGTCGGAGCGGAAGGAGTTGGAACAGACCAGTTCCGCCAGCCCGTCGGTGCTGTGCGCCTCGGTGCCGCGCACCGGGCGCATCTCGTGCAGCACGACCGGCACGCCGGCCCGCGCGATGGCCCAGGCGGCCTCAGAACCGGCCAGCCCGCCACCGATGACATGGATTGGATCGTCGGACATGGCGGCTCAGATAGGCGCCGCGAAGGCGGCGGTCAATGGACTGCGCGGCCCTTATCGGCCGGATCGACGTCTCCGCTCCGTGCCGCTAGGTTCGGCAGCGCCGGCCGGCTGCCGGCACAGCCTGTCACGATCCGGGAAAAGCAATGCAGTACGATGACGTCGTCATGGGGCGCCGCAGTATTCGTGGGTTCCTGAAGAAGCCCGTCCCCAGGTCCCTGATCGAGGACGTGCTCCGACTGGCGATGCGCGCGCCGACCTCCTACAACACCCAGCCCTGGAATTTCTTCGTTGTCGGTGGGGACGTGCTGGACAGGATCCGCGCCGGCAATGTCGAGCGCATGCTTGCCGGGGTGCCGGAATCGCGCGAGATCCGCAGCCATGGCGCCTATCAGGGCCGGCACCGCGACCGCCAGATCGAAGTGGCCAAGCAGTTGTTCGCCGAAATGGGGATCGCGCGGCACGACACCGAGGGGCGGCAGGACTGGGTCATGCGCGGTTTCCGCCAGTTCGACGCGCCGGCTTCCATCGTGGTGACCTACGACCGCGCCATCCACGGCGGCGATATCGGGCCCTTCGACTGCGGCTCAGTGGTCAACGCGCTGGTGAACGCGGCCTGGTCGCGCGGCCTCGGTTGCGTGATCAACTCCCAGGGCATCATGCAGTCGCCTGTGGTGCGCGAGCATGCCCGGATTCCGGACGACCAGGTGATCATGATCTGCGTGGCCATAGGCTGGCCGGACGAGACCTTTCCGGCCAACAGGGTCGTATCCACGCGCAAAAGCGTGGACGAGGCCGCGACCTTCCTCGGCTTCGAGGAGTGATCTGAGCATCGCGCGCAGGGGCCTTGCCCGGCTGGTCAGGCTGGTCAGTCGGCGCTTCGGCCCGATCCGGCCGGCGGCGGGGCCTTGCCCGGGACCGGGCCGGTCGTTTCCTGGCCTCGGTCCGCCTGCTCCGGGTCCGGCAGGGTGAAGACCCGCAGTCCTTCGGGCTTCCCGGCGATCGGGTGGGTGCCCAGATCGACCAGCTGGGCGGCAATGGCGGCGCGGAAGGCGGCGGAGACAGCCACCGGCCGGCCCAAGACCTTACACAGGCTTTCCAGGCGCACGAGTTCGTTCACCGCCGGGCCGGTCGCCGTGAAGTCGAGCCGCCGCTCGGTGCCGACATTGCCGTACATCACCTCGCCGACGTGAAGCGAGATGCCCGCCTGCAGGGCGGAACCATCGGCTTCTGACGCGCGCCCGTCATTGTGCTGCCGGATCCGCCGGAGCGCGTCGCGCGCGGCGTCGAGGGCGGCGGTGCAGGCAGCCGCGCGCCCGCCATGATCCGGCCGGACCGGAAAGATCGCCAGGACGGCATCGCCGATGAACTTCAGGACCTCGCCGCCCTGCTCGATCACCGCTCCCGCGCTGCATTCGAAATAGGCGTTCAGGCGGTTCAGATAGTCCCGCAGCGGCAGGGTGTCGGCGAGGCGCGTGGAGTCCCGCAGGTCGGAATACCACAAAGCTGCCTCGACCAGTTCGCCGTCGCCGCGGCCGATGCGGCCCTGCAGGACATGCTGGCCGGTATAGCGGCCGAGATAGGTGTCCAGCAGGGTCGCGGTGAGATCGTCAGCCGACACGGCCTTGATGGTCAGGGCGAGCGGGCGGCTGATCGCCTTCAGACCGGCAATCTGCGCATCCGTGAAGCCGCCGGCCTGACGGGTGGTCCATGCACCGACGATGCCGTCGGTGCCGGGCGGCAGGTCGGACCAGGCAAGGCGGCGCGGCCGTCCGTTCGAGCGGAAGAAGGCGAAATAGTCCGTCATGCCCTGCGACCGGAAACGGTCGAAGATCGGGAACGAGGGCCCCCCGTCCTCGACGTCGAGGCGACAGCGCAAGAAGGGGATCGCCTTGCTCTCAAGCCAGTTGAACGGCGATTCCATGGCGTCTGCCGCAAGAAGCACCTCACGTGGCAGCGCCTCCGACCGCACCTCGCCGGTATCGCCGTCCCAGATCACGGTCCGCACGATATGGACCGGATGCAGCAGCAAGCCACCGATGTTGATCCGGCAGACCGGGATGCCCGCAGCCACGAGCCTGCGGCAGCACCCCTGGACGATCTCCTCGACCGGGGCCTCGATCTGCCCGGCATCCATCAGCCAGGCGGCGAGGTCCTGCAGCTCAGGGGGGATCGGCGGGATGGTTTCCAGGGGCATCGCGCCGGGATCAGGCCGGCTTCCCTGTGGAGCGCTTGCGGCCGGTCCGGCCGGCCGTCGTCTTTCCGGGACCGGCCTTGCCTGCGGTGTCGCCCGGGCCGGTGCGCATGGCGCCGCGCGGCGTCCGCGCCGCGGCAGCGCGCTTCGGGGGCCGGCCGCTGCCGGCCTTGGTGCCATTGGACTTCTTGCCGCCGGCGGGGCGGCTGGCCGGCGGGCGCCGGGTCAGATAGTCGCGCAGGTACTGGCCGGTAAAGCTCTCCGGCACCTCGGCGACATCCTCCGGCGTGCCGGCGGCGACGATCTGGCCGCCCTTGTCGCCGCCCTCCGGCCCCAGGTCGATGATCCAGTCGGCCGTCTTGATGACTTCCAGGTTGTGCTCGATCACCACGATCGTGTTGCCGGCGTCGACCAGCCGGTGCAGCACGTCCAGCAGCTTCGCCACATCGGCGAAATGCAGGCCGGTGGTCGGCTCGTCCAGGATGTAGAGGGTGCGCCCCGTCGCGCGCTTCGACAGTTCCTTCGACAGCTTGACGCGCTGCGCCTCGCCGCCGGACAGGGTGGTCGCCGCCTGGCCGACCCGGATATAGCCCAGCCCCACCTCCTGCAGGGTGACCAGCTTGTCGCGGATCGACGGCACCGCCTTGAAGAAGATCGCGGCGTCGTCGACGGTCATCTCCAGCACGTCGGCGATCGACTGGTCGCGATAGTGGATCTCCAGGGTCTCGCGGTTGTAGCGCTTGCCGTGGCAGACGTCGCACTGGACATAGACGTCGGGCAGAAAGTGCATCTCGATCTTGATCAGCCCGTCGCCCTGGCAGGCCTCGCAGCGGCCGCCCTTGACGTTGAAGCTGAACCGGCCGGCGGCATAGCCGCGGGCCTTCGCCTCCGGCAGGCCGGCGAACCAGTCGCGGATCGGCGTGAAGGCGCCGGTATAGGTGGCGGGGTTCGACCGCGGCGTGCGGCCGATCGGCGACTGGTCGATGTCGATGACCTTGTCGAAATGCTCCAGCCCGCGCACCTCGTCATGGTCGCCGGGCACCTCGCGGGCGCCGTTCAGGCGCCGCGCGACGGCCTTGTACAGGGTCTCGATCACCAGGGTGGACTTGCCGCCGCCGGAGACGCCGGTGACGCAGGTGAACAGGCCGACGGGGATCGAGGCGTCGACGTTCTGCAGGTTGTTCTCCCGCGCGCCGGTGACTGTGAGGGCGCGCCGGCCGGCCTTCCGCCGGGCTTCCGGGATCGGCACCTGCTCCATGCCGGTGAGGTACTTGCCGGTCAGGCTGGCCGGGTTGGCCATCACCTCCTCCGGCGTGCCGGCGGCGATCACCTGGCCGCCATGCTCGCCGGCGGCGGGGCCCATGTCGATGACATGGTCGGCGGCGCGGATCGCATCCTCGTCATGCTCCACCACCAGCACCGTGTTGCCCAGGTCGCGCAGGCGCACCAGGGTCTCCAGCAGGCGGGCATTGTCGCGCTGGTGCAGGCCGATGGAGGGTTCGTCCAGGACGTAGAGAACGCCGGTCAGGCCGGAGCCGATCTGCGAGGCCAGCCGGATGCGCTGGCTCTCGCCGCCGGACAGGGTGCCGGAGCCGCGGCCCAGGGTCAGGTATTCCAGGCCGACATTGACCAGGAAGCCCAGCCGCTCGTTGATCTCCCGCAGGATGCGGGCGGCGATCTCGCGCTCCTTGTCGGTGAGCTGCGGGTCGAGTTCCAGGAACCAGTCGCGCGCCCCGCGGATCGACAGCTCGCCCAGTTCGCCGATATGCCGGCCGGCGATCTTCACCGCCAGCGCCTCCGGCTTCAGGCGGAAGCCGCCGCAGGCAGCGCAGGCCTTGGGCGACTGGAAGCGGTCCAGTTCCTCCCGGATCCAGGCGCTGTCGGTCTCCTTCCAGCGCCGCTCCATGTTCGGGATCACGCCTTCGAACGGCTTGGAGACGGTATAGCTGCGCAGGCCGTCGTCGTAGGTGAGCTTCACCGCCTCCTTGGCCGTGCCGAAGAGGATCGCGTCGCGCGCCTCTTCGGCCAGGTCCTTCCATGGGGTGCGGACCGACACGCCCAGATGGGCGGCCAGGCTCTCCAGGGTCTGGGCATAGTAGCGGGAGGAGGATTTCGCCCAGGGCGCGATGGCGCCGGCGGCCAGGGTCAGCCCCTCGTCCGGCACCACCAGCATCGGGTCGAAATGCAGGATCGTGCCCAGCCCGTCGCAGGTCGGGCAGGCGCCGTAGGGATTGTTGAAGGAGAACAGCCGCGGCTCGATCTCGTCGATGGTGAAGCCGGAGACCGGGCAGGCGAATTTCGACGAGAAGATCGTCCGTGCGCCGTCATCGGCATTCTCCGCGATGCATATGCCGTCGGCCTGGTTCAGCGCCGTCTCGATGGAATCCGCCAGCCGGGTCTCCAGCCCCTCGCGCACCACCAGGCGGTCGACCACCACCTCGATGTCGTGCTTCAGCTTCTTGTTCAGGGCGGGCACGTCGGCGATCTCGTGCAGGGTGCCGTCGACCTTCACCCGCTGGAAGCCGCGCTTCTGCAGCTCCGCGAACTCCTTGCGGTACTCGCCCTTGCGGCCGCGGACGATCGGCGCCAGCAGGTAGAGGCGGGTGCCCTCCGGCATCGCCATCACCCGGTCGACCATCTGGCTCACGGTCTGGCTCTCGATCGGCAGGCCGGTGGCGGGCGAATAGGGGCGGCCGATGCGCGCGAACAGCAGCCGCAGATAGTCGTAGATCTCCGTCACCGTGCCGACGGTGGAGCGGGGATTGCGCGAGGTGGTCTTCTGCTCGATGGAGATCGCCGGGGAGAGGCCGTCGATCTGGTCGACGTCCGGCTTCTGCATCAGCTCCAGGAACTGCCGCGCATAGGCCGACAGGCTCTCCACGTAGCGGCGCTGCCCCTCGGCATAGATCGTGTCGAAGGCCAGCGACGACTTGCCCGACCCGGACAGGCCGGTCAGCACCACCAGCCGGTCGCGCGGGATCTCGACATCGACATTTTTCAGGTTGTGCTCGCGCGCGCCGCGCACCGAGATCGTCTTCTGCATCGGCTTTCCGTCGACAGGCCGGGCGCGATTTGCCGCGCCGCATTGCTAGAGGCGGGCGGCGCCGGTCAGGAGCGGCGCCGCCGGAACAGGATCGCGAACAGGGCGAGGCCAGCCAGGAAGCCGCCGACATGGGCGGCCCAGGCGACCTGCTCGGCCACGCCCGGCATGCCGGTCATCCCGAACACGACGGAAATGCCGATCCAGACCACGACCAGGATCAGGACCTGCTGCCGGTTGCCGCCGCCGACCCGGTTCATCATCAGGATGATGGCGCCGAACAGGCCGCTGATGGCGCCGGAGGCGCCGACCATCGGCACGAAGGATGACGGATCCAGGATGTACTGGGCGAAGGCCCCGGCCACACCGGATACGATATAGAACAAAAGGAGATTTCCGCCACCCATCACGCGCTCGACGCCGGAGCCGAAGGCGGCCAGGAACACCATGTTGATGATCAGGTGGAACAATCCGCCGTGCAGGAACATGTAGGTGACCGGCGTCGCCAGGGTCAGCACGTCGTCCAGCGGCCCGCCGAATCGGGCCGGTATGAAACCGAAACGGAACAGCACGTCCTGTTCCAGGTTCAGCGGCAGCAGCATCTGGACGATATAGACCGCCACCGTGACCACCAGGATCCCGGTCACCACCGGCGGCAGGTTGATCATCGGCTGTCCGCCGCCCCCGCTGCGGCGCGGCCCCCCGAAGCCGGGGCGCTGGAAGCGGGACGGGCGGGGCTGCGACATGGCGGTCTGTGTCCTTCGGCTGCAGGCAGGGCGGGCAGGGTGGCCGGCAAGGTAGCAGATGCGGCTGCCGGGGCCAGCCGGGGCCACCCGGGATTGCGCATGTTCCTGCTATGTACCGGTCTGGCTTGTGCCGGGGGCAAATGGGAGTGTGGCGGGCGACGCGCCTTCAAACCGGCCCTGGCTGGCGTCTATAGTGCGCGCCGCTCGGCAGAAAGGGACCGCAGACATGGCAGGCAGCGTCAACAAGGTAATCCTGATCGGCAATCTGGGGCGGGACCCCGAGGTCCGCTCGATGCAGTCCGGCGACGAGGTCTGCAATCTCGCGCTGGCGACGTCGGAGACCTGGCGCGACCGCCAGACAGGGGAGCGGCGGGAGAAGACCGAGTGGCACCGGGTGGTGATCTTCAACGAGAACCTGGTGAAGGTCGCCAAGCAGTATCTGCGCAAGGGTTCGAAGATCTACATCGAGGGCCAGCTGCAGACCCGCAAATATACCGACCAGCAGGGCATCGAGCGCTATTCGACGGAGATCGTGCTGCAGCGCTACCGCGGCGAGCTGACCATGCTCGACGGCCGCGGCGAAGGCGGCGGGGGCGGTGACTTCGGCGGCGGCGGCGGCGACTATGGCGGCGGCCGGAGCGGCGGCAGTTCCGGCTCCGGCTCCGGCTCCGGCGGCGGTGGCCGCGGCCGGGATATGGGGCCGGATTTCGATTCGGGGCCGGCCGACCTGGACGACGAGATCCCGTTCTGACCCGTCGCGCCGGCCCTGGCGGCTGGCCTGCCACCAAGGCCGGCAGGCCAGCCGGAAGCCAGGGTCAAGCGGCGCGCACCCCGGTCAGGAACTGCTCGACCGCCTCGCTCAGGCGCTGCGACTGTGCGGCCATGGCGCCGGCGGAGGCCTTCACGGTCTCTGCCGCGCTGCCCGCCTCGCCGGCCGCCCGGGTGACTCCGCCGATGTTCGACGTGACCTCCCGGGTGCCGTCGGCCGCCTCCTGCACGTTGCGGGAGATTTCCTGCGTCGCCGCGCCCTGCTGCTCGACGGCGGCGGCGATCGAGGCGGCGATGTCGTTCACCTCGCCGATCGTGCGGGCAATGCCCTGGATCGCGGTCACCGCCTCGCCGGTCTCGGTCTGGATGCCGGCGATCTGCCGAGAGATCTGCTCGGTGGCCCGGGCGGTCTGGGTGGCCAGGTTCTTCACCTCGGAGGCGACGACGGCGAAGCCCTTGCCGGCCTCGCCGGCGCGGGCCGCCTCGATGGTGGCGTTCAGCGCCAGC